>Ga0137395_10001761_pt1 | contig 10170 bp, 7 predicted proteins | sample czobulk216metaG_FD_108283 | JGI IMG/M metagenome (GOLD analysis project Ga0137395, IMG submission 108283) | Vadose zone soil microbial communities from Angelo Coast Range Reserve, California, USA - czobulk2.16 metaG | ecosystem: Environmental > Terrestrial > Soil > Vadose zone | place: USA...
GGCCGCCTCGAATACCGTCGTTCCACCCTCGACCGATTCAAGGACCTGCAAGTTCGTCGCACCCACGAGTGGTTTCCCAGGAAGATTATAATCGCCACGGCGCTCGGCTCAGGCAAGTGAGAGGAGCGCCAGTGGGACTATATAAAAGGAAAGACTCGCGGTACTGGTGGATGGGCTACACGGCGAAAGGTGAACAACAGTGCGAATCGACGAAAACGTCCAGCAAAGATCTCGCAAAGAAAATCTGGAAGAAACGCGAAGCCGAGATTGCGCTTGGGCGGTTTCAAGTGGGTTGGCCTGGGGAGCGAATGACTTTCGCAGAAATATGCGAAGAGTTTTTTTGCTCTCATAGTTCGACGCTTTCCTCGAAGAGCCAGGAAAACCACCAAACGTTTGTAAAGAATCTCCAAGCCTATTTTGGGGACCGTAAATTAACGGAGATGGATGAGCGGAGCGTCGTAGAGTATCGCAACTATCGGCACCGCCAACCGTTGAAGCGGGATCCAAAACGGACGGTGAAAGGGGCCACGGTCAACCGGGAATTGGCATGCCTGCATTGCATCTTCCAATTCGCGCTCAAGAGAAAGTACATCGGGGAGAATCCTAGCTCCGGCGTAAAGCATTTCGATGAGCGTCACGAGAGGCCATCCAAGAAAATGCTCACTGTTGAGGAAGAACATCGGATCCTTGAAGCGGCACCACCGTACCTTCGGGTGGCGATCGTGTTGCTGGTTCAAACCGGTGGTCGAACCTACAGCGAAGGACTGTCGCTTAGGTGGGACCAAGTGGATCTCGTCCACGGCGTCCTTCATCTTGACGGTTGCGTGAAGACTACCGACTCGGCTCAACCGTTACCGTTGAGCCGATTGGCTTGTGATGTTCTCAAGGAGTGGAAGAAGGAACAAGGCTCGGAAAACTGTTACGTATTTCCAAGTCCGCGCAAGCCGGGCAAGCCAATACGGAGTGTCAGGGGAGCATGGCGGAAAGCTCTGGGGAAAGGTGGTGTATCGTATTTCCCGATTTACAATCTGCGCCACGTATTCTGCACGCGTCTCAGTTGGGTCGCTCCAGATGCCGTGGTGCAGCGGGCGATGCGGCACAGCAGTCCAGAGACGAAGCGCCATTATCAACTGGGAATGGTTGACCAAGTTCGTGAAGGCATCGAGCAAGCCAACGAAAAAACCTATCAAAACCAAAAAGTACTACGTTTTTACTACGGTGGGCCCAAGTCAGAGAAAGAGGCTGTTCAGAAGTCTGTAAGTAGTTAAAATAGAAGGAGAAACACGACGCGCCCGTAGCTCAGTTGGATAGAGCGTCTGCCTTCTAAGCAGAGGGTCGGGAGTTCGAGTCTCCCCGGGCGCGCCACTACCTTCGATCTAATTGAATCTGAATGAATTAGAAAAATTCGCCGTCACCCCAGACCCACTGCGAAGAAAGCAGATGGTCGGGTCCTCGGAGAAATTCAAGGACAAATCGTTTTGTTGGTTTTCTCGAGCATTTCGTAGAGTTCAGTCGCGTATTTCACTGCGTGAGTGCGAACTGTCACGAAAATGTAACGCCCATTCTTGCTTTTGTTTTGCAAAACCCGGCCACGGGCGTGACCGACAGATTCTTCATTCCGCTGATCTCCCATTTGCGAACCGGAAAGAAGAAACGTCCGATAATTTGCCTGTGGGTTCGTTCAAGCCCTGGCGAATTGGAGGCGTCGACGGCCGCGTGCGTTCCCATCTCGTCGAACGTTTCTGGGGACCTTCCGAGTTGACCATCCGGGAGTGGATCGGTTCGATCAACACTAGCGCGTTTGTCGGTTTATCAGTTGAGCCAGACAGGCACGGGATGGCTATGCTTCCAGTCGAAGAATAACAGGTGTACATTAGCCGTGCGCTCCCATCGTTAGAGCATGAGACAACGATTGTTTTGTTCCTCTCGAAGTGAGCTATGCCCAGCAGCGTCCAATTCGAAAACCTAATCAACGGTCCCTTCAAGCTCAAAACGAACCGGTCAGATTCCGTATTTCCGAAAGATGAGTAGATGAACTTACCCCCTTTTTTGCAAAGAATCTGGAACGATCCTGTATGGAGTAAAGTCATAGCCGGCGTCATACTTTTTGGCCTGGCTACCTCGGCCACGTTGATTATCACAGCTCTAACAAACAATTGGCTTCTGTCTGTCGTCGCTGTGCTTTTCGTGCTCGCGTGGGCTTTCTGCTGGTGGGTGTACCTTGGCAGAGCGACGATTGTCCTCCAGCCAACGCACGCTGGCCCATCACATCGATACAGAAGATCATTGCGAAAATGGGCCCTGCTCGGTATTTGCGGCATTCCAATCGTTTTAATTAGCGGATACGCTGTCTGGTGGTATTCATCCACCCGTCCCTCACGAAAGATCGTCGTTGCTGTCGCCGATTTTGAAGGTCCGCAGCCGCAAAGTTACCGCGTCACTGAACTTCTTTTGCTCAAGCTCCGGCAGGCTGCGAAGAAGTATCCTGACCTTCAAATTCATGCGTTACGCCAGACAATCACTGAACAAGAAGGAAGCGTTATTGCGCGTTCGAAAGGTGCCCAAATCAAAGCGAGTCTGGTCCTTTGGGGCTACTATGCAACTGAGGACGCGCCATTTCTTTTGGTCCACCTTGAGAAGTTGTCGGGACCCAGTGAACTGACCCTCACTGCCGATGAGGAAAAGTTGGATGTGCCCTTGGGAGAGCCACCTAGCGTAACGTTACGGCAAAAATTCCCAAGTGAAATGGCGTACCTGGTGCTTTACACAGTCGGTTTGGCCCGCTATGAGGCCAATGACTACGATGGTGCGATCTCTGGATTCAGTGACGCATTAGCACGGGGATCCTCTCCGAATCAGCTACTCAGCCCTGCCGATGCGTACTTTTTTCGTGGTAATTCGTACGCCTTCAAGGGCAGACCTGACATGGCTGTTGCCGATTACAGTCAGAGTATCAACGCCGAACCGACAAGCTCGGCTTATTACAATCGTGGGTTCGTTAATGCCAAGCAGGGAAGACTAAGAAACGCCATCCAGGACTTTGACCAGGTAATCACACTTAGGCCCGATGATGCCGATGCTTATGGCTTTCGCGGACTCACCCATTGGTTGAATGGCGACATCGACGCGGCAATCAGCGATTGCAGCGCCGCGATAGCCTTGGGTTCTCATGAGCAATGGATTGCGTATTCTGTTCGGGGAGGCGCCTATGGGTTAAAGCATCGCTTCAACGAAGCGATAGCCGATCTTGGCAAGGCCACCGCGCTCAAACCCGCCGACGCAGGGATTCTCAGAAAACGAGGGTCCGTCTACGTGCTTATGGGCAAGTATCAACTTGCCTCGATGGAGTTCGAGAGATCGATTGCACTTCAGCCCGAGAACGCGACTTTCTATCTTGAACTTGGGGGGGTGTACATGGTGAAAGTTCTCAAGGAATCATCCCCAGCTACTCATTCCAGGAACGCCGGTTTCTTGGTCAACAAGAAAGACACGGAAGCCGCTTTGGCGAATCTTGATAAAGCGATCGCGCTTCGACCCGCCTACGCGGAGGCGTATGACAAAAGGGGTTTTATGTACGCATTTCTTGGTCAGAACGAGAGAGCCATTGCGGATTATAGAAAGGTCTTAGAAGTAAGTTCCAGTCCAACCCTGCGCTGGGAAGCTCACCAAATGCTTTCTAAGCTCGGTGCGAACTAGCGGGTTGAAAGCAGGGCTATGCCAACATAGTGCGCTGAGTCACCTTGTCAGTGACTTGCGTCACTCTGCTAGGCCCATATGAACCCTTGCCATGGGTCAACTCCCGTCCAAGTCGGCATCTCGTCAGGAAATCAAGCACTGACGAGATGCGCGTTTCTTGGTACTAACCTAACGGGCGAGCTGATAACTTCCGGGTTGCTCGTGACTCGGGCTCGATTCCGTTTTGCGTCTATCGTGGGCTCGTCTCTTGCGAAACAATCGTTATTAGGAACGCGTTACGATCTGAATAGGAGAATTGGTGTCCCGCCACATCTGCCCGATGCTCGATCGATTTATACATTTGGAAACCGTCGTTCTGCACTGCATCAAAGTACTTCACGTTCTTGAGCACAACACCTTTCCCGTCGACCCCAGGCTCGCGCTGGAGCTTCATGTACGCCTGCTGTCCGTCAGCCAACTTGGCTTCAACAATGTCGCCTGACTGGCGGATTTCGATTGGCCCTTCCTGCACTTTTAGCTCGCCCCATTCCAAACCGTAGGTCTTGAGAATTATAGGGGCCAGGGCATCACGTTGCGCTTGCGTGGTCTTCGGATCGAACGAGACGGTCACCCACTTCGCCTTCTTCTCCGTCCCCCACTTGTCGCCGAGGTCGCCGGTCAACCAATATTTTGTATTAGCGAGGTCAATGTTCCCTGAATGCCCCTCCCGGACGGTCACAGCCATATTGAACTCGCAAAATGGGTGTTCGGCATGCTTATGGCCGTGACTGTCACTAAAATAACAGGGACAAAACAGATGACAGCTGCAAGCCTCAACGTAGTCTGCCTTCATCTTCCAAGTGGGCCCAGCTGGGGCCGAGGCCACAGCCAAACCCACAGCTATAGCCAGGGTCAAAAAGCTCGCGCATATCCGTTTCATTCTTAATGCTCCTCTCTGCCAGCATTTCGGTAGGACCTTCGTGAACGCTTGTTCCTCGAATAACCTGCTGGCCCCACAGGCCGGCCTCAAGTGGAACCTCACCACGCGCCAGCTCGCCTTATCGACAATGGGGACTGGTGGACTGAACCGCAAGGGACAAGCACGGGCAGCCCCTAGATGCCCGTATCTGCCCGTTTGGACGCTTAATTGAATGGGGTGTTTGGATGGTGTAGATTTGTTCAAGATCCTGCATCTTTTGCGCTTCATTCGTTTATGAGTGTGATCAAACCTCCATTGCCGCCTGCTTCTCCAGAAACTCCGGCAAACGAGCGACTGGATTCATGGAAGGAAATTGCTGGGTACCTGAAGCGTGACGAACGTACGGTCAGACGCTGGGAGAAAGACGGGCTGCCCGTCCACCGGCACCGGAACAAGAAGAAGGCTGCTGTCTACGCTTACAGGCCTGAAATCGACGCCTGGTGGTGCAACGGGAGTTCCCGCCTAGAAGAGTTAGAGCAGGTTCAGGTCACGGCGCGGCGCCGTCGGCTTCCCTGGTTGCTGACTGCTTGGCTTGCCTTCGCCCTGGTTGTGGCGCTGATCGGACTCAACGCTGGCGGATTCCGAGAGCGACTTTTGGGGAGTACCCGGCACGTTAAGATTCAGTCGCTGGCCGTATTGCCTTTAGAAAATCTCTCCAAGGACCCCGAGCAGGAGTACTTCGCTGACGGGATGACCGACGAACTGATCACGGACTTGGCCAAAATCGCGTCAATGCGGGTGATTTCGCGTGGCTCGGTCATACGCTACAAGGGAAGCAAAAAGCCGCTGCTGGAGATCGCGCGCGAACTGAACGTGGACGCGGTGGTAGAAGGAACAGTATTGCGTTCAGGTGACAGGGTGCGTATCACGGCGCAATTGATCCACGCCCAAAGCGACCGGCACATTTGGGCCGAGAGCTACGAACGCGACTTGCGCGATGTTCTCATGCTGCAAAGTGACGTCGCGCAGGCGATCGCTCAACAGATCAAAATCAAGGTTACGCCACAGGAGCGGCAGCGATTGGTGGCCTCGCGTATCGTGAATCCGGACGCCTATGAGCTTCTGCTTCGCGCGCAGTACCACCACAACGAGTGGACGCGGAACGGGTTCTTCAAGGCCCGAGAAGACGTCGAACAAGCCCTCGCGAAAGATCCGGGCTTCGCGCTGGCCCACGCCTGGCGGGGCGAGATCTATTTTGCATTGGGCTGGGACGGTGATCTGCCAGTCGACGAAGCCTTTCCAACGGCCCGGGCGGCCGCGCTACGCGCGCTTGAACTAGACCCTTCCCTGGCGGAAGCCCATTTTGTCCTCGGCTACGTGCGCTGTACTTATGACTGGAATCGGATTGAAGCCGAAAACGATATGCGCCGGGCGATCGATAGCAACCCCAACTCCCCTTGGGCACATTGGGCCCACGCCTGGCATCTCATGCTATTTGAAAACCACGAAGAGGCTATTGGCGAAATGCGCCGCGCCCGCGATCTAGATCCCTTCAATCCACTAATGAGCTCAGGCCTAACACGGATTCTGTGTCTTGCCCGCCGGTACGATGAGGCTGTTGAAGTTGGGCAGACAACAATTGAGCTCTACCCCAAATACCCGTCGACATACGCAGCTCTGGCGGAAGCCTTTGAGTCGTCGGGGAAATTCGATCAAGCTATCGCGATGTATTCGAAATTCCGTGAGCTTAGTGGTCGTGGCGCGCCCGAACCTTCCCCGCCCAGTCACGCCCGCGATTCGAAAACTTACTGGTCGTGGATGCGCGCGGTACTTCAGAAAGATTCCGCTAAGACGTCAGTGCTTCCACTTGACTTGGCTGAAGTCAGCGCAGCGCTGGGCGAGAAGGATCATGCTTTTTCCCTGCTATACGAAGCCGTGAAAGAACGCGCCGGGGAATTGGCGTTCCTGCGCGTGTCGCCCTCTTGGGACCCCCTGCGTGAGGATCCCCGTTTCCGCGATCTCGTCCGCACCGTGGGCTTGTCGGGCAATTTGAGCCACGCCCGACGATAGATCACAATGCTCACGTCAATCTTCGGCGGAGTCGCTATCTCGGAAAGAAGAATCCCTCAGTACTTCAAGCGATTCCCGTTGCCCTCCTAACCTCCACGTAGAGAATGAAAAAACGCAGCAGGACCGAAGGCCCTCAACTCCCGGATGGTCCGCTAACCGGAGGCTATCCGGCTTCGACGGCGGGATTAGTCCTGTGAAGTCGGCTTGGCGTCAATAAAGCAACAAGTCAATGGAAGCGCGTTTGTCGTTACCTATCCGGCGATAAATTTACGGTTATCCGGCAGTAATCCAACGGATGCGTGGGCATTCGCGCAGATTGCTTCTGCTATGGCAACTTAAGAGTACTGATTTACTGTGGAGGCTATCCGGATCACTTTTGGTAGCCAATCGTCCGGAATGACCGGATGCCATCACATTGTTGCGATCAAATGCAGCACCTCATCCACGGAGCTTTCCATAGTATAGGAGAGTGTGGGAGGAACGGTAACATGCCATCAGGCGGCGACGCGACAAGCCCTGAGCGGATTGAGAGCAGCTTTTCGACGCGAGTCATGAACGACCTATTCTACTAGCTCGACGTGCTAGGTCACGCCTGACGCTCCCGCACTTTGCTCTTGACTTTGCCTGCCAACAGGTTTTCCATTCTTGCGACGCTTTTCTCCCGCGAGATCGTCTTTTGTGTCTGAGTCCGTGCTCATTCACTCTTAGCTGAAAGTTTGGAGTAATGGGGGTGAATCACAATGGCCAACGGCAATAGCACTTTCCAGAAAGGAACCTGGAACGAGCTTCCATCCAACTGCACCAGAAGCTTCACGCTGACGTGGTTTCGCTGCGCCGAGTACGGTATGGTGGCGATAACAGAATGCCTCTTGTGGGTTGTTACCGAAGAGTTAAAGTGCATCCAGTGGGCATGGCAGAGTCTATCAGAGTGCGCATGGTGGGCGTGGCTGGGGTGCCTGTTCTTTACACTTGTTGTGACTCTGGTGTGCGTTGGTCTTGCGCTGGTTGCAGTCACGGTCTGTGCGGTAGTCGGCGTGGTAGAGCAGATTGTTTGCCTGTTTTGGAGCGTCATCTCGATCATCTTCTGCCTTTCCACATCCAACGGCGGTACCGCGTTCCTGCTTACCGACGGCACAGTGATGATGCAGGAGTTCAACTCGTTTTTCGGAGCGACCTGGGCCAGCAGAAGGTGGTGGAAGCTGACGCCAGACCAAACGGGCAGCTACCGGAATGGAAGCTGGAGCAGGCTGGCTGATTCCAATCTAGCGCGGACCTATTTTGCTTCTTCGGTGCTGGCGGACGGAAGAGTGGTGGTCTGTGGCGGAGAGTACTCTGATGCGTCCGGCACCATCAAAAACGATTGGAACAACACGTGCGAACTCTACGACCCGGTTGCCGACACATGGACCTCGTTCTCTCAGCCCACGAATCCGGGAACCGTGCCAGTTCAGTGGGACGAGATAGGCGATGGATCCTGTACGGTGCTGCCTGACGGCACCTTTCTGCTTGGGTCGGTAGATAGCGCCAACGTGGCCAAACTGGATCCCTCAACGCTCACATGGACAGCAATGAACGCTCGGCAGGGCGTCGGCACAAGCGACGAGGATTCCTGGGTGCTGATGCCCGACAGCACGGTTGTCGCGCCCAGTTGCCAGAACCCTCCCACAACGTGGGTTTACAACATCGCGACCGATCTTTGGCACCAGCGTAACTCGCTTCCCGTCAGCATTATTGATGTTAAGGACGAAATCGGTCCCGCATTGCTGAGATATGACGGCACCGCGTTCTTCCTGGGAGCCAATGAGCACACCGCCATCTATTCCCCCACGGCCAGCCCGCAATGGTCAAACGGACCTGACCTGCCAGACCAGAACGGAAAGAAGATCGGAATCGCGGATGGCCCGGCAGCCTTGATGGTGAATAGTAATGTCCTTTTTGGCGCCGGCGAGACTAACGCTCAGGGTGATTGGACCAGTCCGTGCTGGTTTTTTGAGTTCGACGGAACCACGTTCAACCGAACGAACGATCCTCTCAACAACGATTGCCCCACCTACAGCACGCGGCTCCTGCTGCTTCCTGACGGCGACATCATGTTTTGCAGGGAGGGGGATTCCTCGTTTTACGCGTATCATTCGGACGCGGCGGCGCCGCAGGACAGTTTTCGGCCAGTGATACAGACATGCCCGACGAATATCGTGCCAGGAAGTACTATTCAGATCTCCGGTCTCCAGTTCAATGGTCTCTCCCAGGCAGTGGCTTATGGCGACGATTCTCAAACGCCAACCAACTATCCGCTGGTAAGGATCCTCCATAAGGAAAGCGGCCACGTCCGCTATTGCCGCACCTTCAACCACACAACCGTGGATACAAATGGCAATACGGTGCCTTCGATGGGAGTTGCGACTGGCGCAGCTGTCATCACCACGAACGTCGTCATCCCGGACAACATTGATCTCGGCGACTCGTCGGTTTTTGTGGTGGCAAACGGTATACCTTCGCAACCATTTGACGTCGCAATCTGGCCGATACTGGTGTAGAAAATGACTCGCCGGTTCTTCCCACGCCGCGTTATGGCAGGCGCAATCAGCGGAATAGGAGTCTCGCGGAAGAGAAATCATTTGTCGTTTAGGATTCTAACAGGCCGAACTTTGATTGACAGTCTTCGCGCAAAGCGGGCAAGGCTTCCAGTCAGGATTGCCCCGCGTAACGTGGGGGACAGTTGCGGTTGCGCCATGGGCGCTCGCTTCCTGGCTGTAGCGCTGGTCGTCGCAAGCGCATGGTATGCGTGGTATTGGCACTCTTTCATGCTATCGATCTGGGCCATCGTGCTCCGCGTCCTGGGCTGGTCATTGCTCGCTTCTATCGTGGGCAAAATCGTCGGCATCCTCGCTTTCAGGTTTCATCAGAGAAAATCTTCGGCGTAGAGCGATGCTCGCCTTCGGAGCCACAGCCGAGGGCGACTGTGCCACGGATTGCTTTTTGCCGTATAGTAACCCGCCGACGTCTATGGTGTCAGTAGCGCTGAAGAGGATCTCGGAAGGCATGAAGCAAAGATCGGCGGCAAGAAAGAAGGCCGAGTAAAAAAAAGTTGTGAGCCCATGAGCGAGCGAGAACTCGGAGCAGAAGGCCGGTCCATTGGCGAGTGGTTAGCAACGCGGAAGTATTCCGGGAAATGCTATATAGATTAGTACTGTGAAGTCGTCTAGTGTTGAGCTATCCAGGATGCTGGGTTCGTTTCGGTGCATTCAGACTCTCCTTGCTGTCCAGAAGTCCGGACCTGGGGAATCAGCGAACCGGAAACAATCCAGTTCAACCGAAGCTCTGGAGGTGGCTGCATCTGTCACGAAAATGTAACGCAAAGGGCGGAAAACGGCGGCAAAAAGGCGGCAAACGACAACAAATGAAGGAGAAAGCAGGTTGCGGGAATTTGCCCAACTTGCTGATTCCGTTCGATTAGCCACTCCTCTGGCAAGATTTGGCAAAGTAGTTCGAACGGCTTCTAAGCA
>Ga0137395_10001762_pt1 | contig 10165 bp, 6 predicted proteins | sample czobulk216metaG_FD_108283 | JGI IMG/M metagenome (GOLD analysis project Ga0137395, IMG submission 108283) | Vadose zone soil microbial communities from Angelo Coast Range Reserve, California, USA - czobulk2.16 metaG | ecosystem: Environmental > Terrestrial > Soil > Vadose zone | place: USA...
CCGCGCGACTCGCCTTGCTCCGCACCGCGGTCGCAAGGTGCTGGTGTTCTCGGACTCCCGACAGACGGCCGCTCGTTTGGCCCCCAACATTCAGAACTACTCTTTGCAGGATGTTCTGCGCCCGCTACTTGCCTTCGGCTTCACAACTCTAACGCAGCATAAGTCGCTTGAAAGAAATCTGTCTCTAGATGACTGCTACTTAGCCGTGCTGTTGGCGACGAAGCTGTTGGATGTTCGTCTGCGCCCGGAAGTCGCCGAGGGCGAGAGCTTTGATGCTGATCGTGTCGTTGAAGAAGCAGTCGGGCGCGGTGCGCTTGACAATCCCGAGAACCTGGTCGAGCTGATGTTGGCGATTCGCTCGTCAACGCCACCCAAAGTTCTCCTACAGGCAGTGTACAAAACCTTGGTGGACAGGTTCTATGGCCTCGAGCCTCTCGCGCTTGCTTCTGTTGTCGAGCGGACTGGTAACCAGAGCCGAATCCTGGAGCTCCCTCCAATTCCAAGTGTCGCCGAATCGACCGAGCAGAAACTCTGCCTAGCGCGGTTGTGGCTTCGGTGTTGGCTGCGTCCCGCAGTCGGCGTCTGGGTCGGAGGGATGCCGTTGCAGTGGATGAACACCGAGGTTAGGGCCCACTCCGGCCGCTTCACGGCCCTAAAGCGATTCATCAGTGAAAGGCGCAACTACACTCTCTTCGAGAAGCAGTGGCTTCCTGCCCTGTTACAAGCGTTCACGGAATCCCTGGGCGGCGGCAAAGCGCGACTCAAGGGATCTGAGACTTGCCTCTTCGTAGGAGGCAACTGGCACTACTGCCAGATCTGCAAGTCAGTCCAGCGGCCGTTCCCCGGTCTTGATCGCTGCACCACCTGCGAGAGCGACCAGGTGCGATTGATCGACCCATCCACGGATTCCGTCTTCGGTGCTCGAAAAGGGTACTACCGTGCCAGTACGGTGAGAGTCTTAAGACGGCCACCAGTACCACCCATGGCGATCATCGCTGCCGAGCACACAGCGCAATTGAATGCCGCCCAAGTTGAAGAGATCTACTCGAAAGCAGAGGAGCACGAGCTCTTGTTTCAGGATGTGGACCTCGGGCCGGACGAGCGGGGGCGTGAGCGATCTGCGATCGACGTTTTGTCTTGCACAACGACGATGGAAGTAGGTATCGACATCGGCACCTTGTCGGGGGTCGCTCTGCGCAACATGCCTCCTTCTCGTGCGAGCTATCAACAACGCGCTGGCCGGGCCGGCCGCCGGGGGAACGCGGCGGCCACGGTCATAGGACTAGCGAGCGCGGACAGCCACGATGCCCATCACTTCGAGCAACCCGACCAAATCGTGCGCGGAACCGTGGTAGACCCGACTCTAACACTCGACAACTATGACATAGTTAGGCGGCACGTGACCGCTTATCTGCTGCAAAATTACTATGAGGCCAAGCTACCATTGCTTCCCACTGAAAGCTTAAGACCACAGCTCTTTGAAGTCCTTGGTACTGTGGCAGAGTTCACGAATTCTGGTTCCGTGCTCAACCGCGATGACTTTCGCAGCTGGCTCGAGCGCCATTCGGGTGAACTCGTCAAGGACCTTGAGGAGTGGTTGCCGACGGAGCTCGGTGCCAAGGACAGATCTCGACTCCTTGCGCAACTTGTTCCCGAGACGCTGCAAGCGATTGATAGCGCCCTGACAGACCTGTAGCTAACCGTGACCTGAGCGGGACATCAATGACCGAGCATCCATCCGACGCACCTGGAGCCGGTGGGCTTGAGGTGCCAGCTGAAACGGGCGAGGAGGCTCCGCCAGATGACGCTGTCCAGGAGAATCTGTTAGACCGGCTGTTGTACAAAGGCATTCTCCCGAGGTACGCATTCCCGACGGACGTCGCGACGTTCTACGTGTTCGACCAGAACAAATCCTCGTACAGGCCTGCTTTCCGGTACGCTCCATCTCAGGGTTTGCCAATCGCTCTGTCACAGTATGCCCCTGGCAAGGAGGTATGGATCGCCAATAAGCGTTACACGTCGGGCGCGATCTACTCGCCGATCAAGGGCGATCGCGTCCAAGCTTGGCACTCGAAGAGGCTTTACTATGAATGCAAGCGGTGCCACTACGCTTGCACGAAGAATCTGCAGGAGGGCCATAAAGGCGAACGTCTCGATTGCCCAGCTTGTGGGGAGGGTTCAGCGTTCGGAGAGGCGAAGTACTGGTTTCGCCCACCGGGATTCGCACATCCGGTCTATATCGAGGAAGGCACATCGCCTGACGATGAGCCCGCGAGGAGTTACGCTACTCGTGCGAAACTTGACGCGCCCACGCCGGGTCCGGGCGACACGAGCTGGGTCAGTGTATCCGGTGGAGCTAGGGTGTTCTACTTCCGGGAGCACCTACTGGTCACGAACACCGGGCCTAGGAGCGAGGGTTACAACTACTGCACTATTTGCGGGGTCATCGAGCCCACGGCTCGATCTGCCGGCGTTCTTGGGCGTCCGCATCCAAAGCCCTATCCCGATACAAGGAACCCCGTATGCAAGAGCGGAGGGACCACAACTGGTATTTGCCTAGGCACTGACTTCATCACCGATGTCTTGCTAGTGTCGCTCGGCGTGTCTCCTCCTCTGAGCGTAATGCCGGGACTACTTGCAACGGATATCGCTTTGCGTACAGCGTGTGAGGCGCTGGCGAAGGCTGCTTGCCAACTGTTCGAACTGGAGACAAACGAGATCCAGGCCGAGTATCGAGCCGCCATGACGCCCGCCGGAAGAGATGGTTTGGAAGCCGAGCTCTACTTGTACGACACGCTGCCAGGAGGCGCGGGCTTCTCGAGACGGGTTGGTGAGCACAGCTTGGAAGTGTTTCGAGTCGCGATAGCTCTTCTTGAAGGCTGCGACTGCGAGCTGTCATGTTACAAATGTCTCCGCAGCTACAAGAACAAACTTGAACATGCTCGCCTGGATCGCCACGTAGGTGGGGATCTCATGCGCTATGTCCTGGACGATACGACCCCAGAACTTCCCAGTGCTCGCCTCAAGTCCGCTATGCAGATGTTGGCACAAGATCTACAGCGCCAGGCCGGGACCGTCTTACGTGTTTCTGTCGACGCGTCACTCAAAGTCCCGGGAATTGGCGATGCGCGAGTACCAATCCATGTAGTTCACCAGGACGGGCGGGAAAGAGTCGTGGCGGTTACTCATCCTCTGACGCCGCGGAGTTCAACTGATAAGAGCGTCGCTTCGCTGTCCGAGTATACGAGCGTTCCCGTTCTCCTCCTACCAGAACTTCAGGTTCGCAAGAATCTGCCCTCCGCAACCCGTGCGGTGCTGAGTTCTCTGGGGCTCGCATGAACGTCAATCGCTCCAAGTGATGTCTGCCGCCGTGTGGGCCGTCACCCTCCCTGCGGAGTGGCCACCTGCGCCTACTGCGATGAGCTTCACGGCTCTCCGCGCCATCGAGCAGTGTCCGCTCAGCTGGTCGCTGTCCCGAGCGACCTATCCACACCTCTGGGGTGAACGGGGCTATCCTGGCCGCGCGATGATCGGCACAATCAGTGGGCAGATCCTTCATCTCGCGATGGAATCAATCAGTAGTTCTCTCGTGCTGTCGGAAGGCGACTCTACGGTCGAGTCCCGCGTAGTATCAGTGCTGATTAGCCTTGGTGGACTTACTGCCGTTCTCCGAAAGGCCGCTGACGCCGTGTGCTCTTCTCTTCGGACAAACCCAAGGATTAACCACCGGCTGCCTGAACTCCTCCAGCTCATCGAGCGAGAGCTGCCGAGTCTCCGCCAGCGCCTGCAGGTGCTGTTAAGCGAACTTAGCCCAGACATCAGGCCACCGACGGGTATGTTAACAAGGCGCACCACGCAAGCGCGGAGCAGCCTCCCCAATGGGGTCCACACTGAGGTTACGCTTAGACACCCTATTCTGAAGTGGGTCGGGAAGGCTGACCTCATCTACTTGTCCGATGAAGTCTGCGAGATTGTGGACTTCAAAACCGGAGATCCGAGCGATGAGCATCAACTCCAGCTGCGTCTGTACGCCCTTCTCTGGGCGCGAGACAGGATGCTCAATCCACCGGGTCGATTGGCATCGCGACTGAGAGTTCTGTATTCCGGAAGAGTTCAGGACGTCCCTCCCCCATCAGAAAGAGAACTGGCGCAGTTGGAGCAGGAACTGAATGCCAGAACTGAGGCTGCTAGAGGAGCGATAGGGCGGAGACCACCACCAGCAACACCGGCACAGGGTGTTTGCGACTGGTGCGACGTAAAGCATCTGTGCTCGCCGTTTTGGGAGCCCGAGACGCAAGTGCAACTTTACGGCGTGGAGCGTCCACTCCCCTGCCGCGCCGATCTCGAAGTGCGGGTACGTGAGAGACTAGGCGCATCAAGCTGGAAGGCGACGGTAACCATTCGATCTGTCCTGCGAGACCGAAGCGAAGTTCTGATCCGAGCCAACCCGAGCGACATCCACTTTGCCTCGCTCATCGAATCTGGGCAGCTGTACCGAATACTGGACGCGTACGTTCTCCCAGGATCCGATGAATCGTCGGGCCTTCCGATAATCAGACTTGCACCGAGTTCCGAGCTCTTCGCAGTCGGAAGTTAGACCATCCCTGCGCAACTCGGTTTTGGATTTCCCGCTACGGAGTGTTGACGGCCAGTACGGCTATGGGACTGATCGCACGAACGGCGGCGAGTGGTTCGTGCGAATCGAACGAGTCAGCAACCTTCGCGAACAGCGGACCCTGCTCACTCGCAACGTCTGGCAGTGGCACACGGGCGCCGTGACGAACAGGATAGCCGACCGAGTGGATTGCGACGGCTTCAAGGAGTCCCGGCCGTTCAACTCGCTTCGCAAACCACCGGTCGCGCCAGAAAGAAATGATAGCTCGAGTTGCGAGAGAGCTCTGTGGGACTATCCATTTCGGTCGATCTGTTACTCCGAGGAGCACGGCCCTGAAGTTCCGGGCGAGCGGTACCGCGTATATGACTCGGTGGTTCCCATGTTGCAACAACGAATCCGAGGGCAAGCTTAAGAGATCCAGCGCGGTCCGCACCTTCCTCAGTTTTGGGTTCACGCCCTCGCCAAAGATACTGTTCACGGGCCGACCGCCATGTCGCCGAGCGAGTACTAGGTCCAAGGCCGCCAAAGTTTCGCGCGAGAAATGGTACGACCCGAAGCCGACCGTGCGGCCGAGCGGAACGAAAGCGAGTTCCTCGCTATCGCGGCCCCCAGCAATACGCGCGGGCATTCGGAGTCGGTTGTACTGCGCAGGCGCGACATCGTACAGACTTGTGGTACCTAGGAGGACAAGGTTGGGTCGGCGACACACCGCCCTTCCTGCGATGGCCGATGCGATTACGCTGACAGCAGACTTATACCGCTTAGTGTAGGCAGTCACGACTTCCGGGCTCGCCATGAGGAGTGATACAAGCTTTCCGCCGAGTAGCGTGTTGTACGGCGCGATAGCCCCGCACACGGAGATGTCCATCATGTCAATTCCGGCGTGTGCTGCCTTCACATGGCGCAGCACAGTCCGGAGGGCGCGGTACGAAGTCTGGCTGGTCATTGCGCGCTGGAGGGCGTCTGTTAATGCCTTCGTAAACCCGCCTGCCTGCAGGCGTCGCCGAGCGTCCAGTAGGTCGGCGAGCATGGCCGCCCGTTTGGAGCGGAACAAATGAGTGCGTGCCTGGGCCTCCCAGTCGGTCTTGTGCCCCCCGTCCGCCGCCGTCTTGTGCATCTGGCGTTTCGGATACAGGTGGTGCAGGCGCCGCTCGGCGAGAGCGAAGCGTCTGAGGCGAGCGATTCCCTCGGTGGTCGGGCGCCCAATTGTCTTCCGGTCCAGGAGACCCTCGGACCGAAGATCCTTCAAGTAAATGCTCTTGATGAGCTGGGACAGCGAGCGTTCGAGCCACTTTGCCCAGCGAGCCGGGGAGCCTGCCTTGATTGTTGCACGGAACTCTTCCGGGTTCCAGCCGATCCAACTATCCCGCGCTCTGAGTTGGACCACTGAGCTACTCAGAGCTCCGATACCAATGATTGCGTGGTTTGGAGCGGCGCGGTCCCGAATCAAGAACCACACTTTGCGTCCTGGCGTACTGAGGTATGAAGTCGTCCAGGTGTGTCGGAAGTATCGCCACACATCGACGAGCCGAAGGCCAGTAAACTTGCACGTGTCCCTCGGACCTACTACCTGGACATAGGGGTCGATACACCTGCGGATAGCCTTCGCACGCAACCCTCCCAGTGGCTGGGCAAGAGCACCCTCGAGCTGAGCTGCCAGGTCCCGGCCATCGCGCATCAGCGAGAAGATGGAACACCAACTGCCTCCGAAGAGTCTACGGCGCTCCATGTCGCGGACAAAAGTGCGCGTTGGAGGCTGAAGCAGTTGCGCGTCACGCTCGAGCACGTGCGCTGCCCGCACCTGCGCCTTTCTCTCTTCAGCCGAAGTGTCCACCGGAGCAGGCGGGGCCATCTGGATTCGGCGGTTGCGGAGGCGGATTCTCCAGCCTTGTCCCCGTAAGTCACATAGGACAGCGCAGCACAGCGTGGCTAGAAGTCCGGCCTCGATTGGCAGATCGGCGCTCCGGCGGCTGTGTTCTCCACGAATCTCTGCAATGCTGCGAGCGGTGTGCGGTTGAGTCAGGCCTGCGAGTGCGCGTGCACAGTCACGCACAATCTTCCGGGCCTTAGTATTTCCCAATAGTTTGGGCTCGAACGGGACCCACGTCACGCGCGAGCGCCCTTCGTCTCGAGGAAGGCAGCTAACGTGTCACCCCACGCCTCCCGGTACCGGCGCGCCCAATCGCGGCCCGCGTGTTGTGAAGCGGCGAGGCAGGCCCGCCCCGCAGCAAGCAACAGGCACTCAAGGGCGTAGCGTTGGCGCTCCGACGCATCGTCCGACGTGGGCGCATAAAGACGCTCGTAGAAGGGATGATCTGTGTTGATCGTCACTCGTACGTTGCCGTGTTTTTCGGTCACTTCGAAGAAGTCGGGACCAGATATGGGCGCGAGCGCGATCGTGTACGATAGGCTGCCGTGGTGCCTCCTCAGCTTTGCTGTTCGAGAAACGGAGGGAAGGAGGTGGTCTTGCCGACTTGCCCGTGCAGCCGCCTCACTCGGGGACGTGCGCTTGATCGTCTCGAAGGCGGCGCGAACTCGGCCATTAAGTATCCGAGCGACACCTTCTAGGTCCGGCTCCAAGATGGATCGCAGGTACGGCGACGGCGACACGCCCTGCTTGGAGTGAGTGACACCGAAGTACTCGTCCAGGTCCGGATCGAACGAGACCTCGCATCGCCACCATTCGTCATAGTTCTCGCGCCTCTTCCCGCCGAACAATCGCCAGCTGTAGTCTATCTCGCGGCCTGCCCGTACAAAGGACACTCCCGCTCCGCCGAGGATGGCAGCCGCCCGCTTCTCTTCGGGGCTCCAGGCGTACCACAGAGCTACTGGCAACTCGGCAAACCGCACCGTGATTCTGGATGCGTGGGCGCAGCCAGGCGCCGCGATATCATACGTGAGCGGTGCGCCGTACAGCACGCCGCCGCCGGCGCTCGTTGTCGGGTGACAGAACAGCGGGTCTATCGGGGCGATTTGCTGGCCGTTCACGGAGATTCGGATACCGTCCCAGATCAGGCGCCGATACATGCGGCCGAGCGGTGCACGTAGCTTGCCCGCCACCGTCGCGGCCTTCTTGTAGTCCAGACGGTCGCACCGGGGCCACACGACCAGGGTGCCTGAAGAGCCGGCAATCTCAGCCGCCCAGAGGGGCAGGGGACGATGTGTCGGCTCTGGTATGCTTCGCAACGCGCGTTGCGCAACTTCGTCGACATCCAAATATGTGTGCAGTACTTCACCGTGACGACGCCACGAGTACACCTCGAGCCGGCGCGTGACACTCACGGAACTGTTGGGTAGACCCATTCCAAACCGGCCGAGGCTGGACCGATCGTTGAACCGCTCCGTCCCACCGAACTGAACCGCGGTCCAGAGACCCCCTCCGTCCATCCCGCGCCCATCATCAAGCACGCCGATGGTCAACTCGCGGTTAGGACCACCGCCGTCCGACGTCGGAGCCCGGTCCTCCCGGACGAAGATCCGAACGTGTGTTGCTTGGGCCTGGATGGCGTTGTCGATAAGTTCCGCAAGTGCAGCGGCCAGACTCCGGTAACCCGTGTCTCGTGTGGCGAGAATGAAGTGATGGTCAGCCACGATGGGCCGGGGAACAGTCATGAGTCCGTGCGGTCCTTCGGGTTGGGGCGAGACTCCGGACGCGGCCGAGACTGGCACCGAAGATAACGCCGGTTTCGTCGCTACGCAGCTCGGTCACCCGGTGGGTGAGCCGTGCGATCGAGCTTCCTTCCGCGGCCGGCGTTGCCGGCGTCTGAGCGCCCCAATACGGATGGGCGCGGTATGACGAAGGCGCGGGCGCCGGCCCGCAATTATCAAGCTTGAGAAAGCGACCCAGGCCAGGTCCTGCTCCGGACCAACAGGCTCCTTCACGACCACGCTGGCTAGCGCGCAGAGAGTTCCTTCTGGACGCTGAGAGGGGCAGCACGGCACGCCGGATCGTCTCGGCGTCGGGCTGTTTACCAGCGTGCGCTGTCCCAAAACCGCCCCTTCGTGCCGCAAAAACGCCCTATCGAAGGCGGGCGCTCGACCAGCATTATAGGCATGCCTAGCTCTACCCGAACATGACTTAGCGCGAACCGTCTTCATGCGGACAGCCCATCCTATGCCGCCGGGTGATACCACAGGTGGTCTTTTGCAGCAGGACCGCTCTAAGCACCTAGAGCTGCTCCAGGCAGTGATATCGCGTATGGCCTCCAACTCCTTTGCTCTGAAGGGATGGAGCGTGACTGTTACGGCGGCCCTTCTAGGATTGGCAGCGAAGGATGCTAACCCCGGATTCGCCATCATCGCATTCTATCCAGCACTTGCGTTCTGGGGCCTCGATGCGTACTACCTCCGCCAAGAGCGGCGCTTTCGCGCGCTCTACGACGCCGTCCGGTCCAAAGGCAGTGTTGAGCCTTTCGCCATGGACCCTCAAGGCTTCGATGGCGAAGTGGACCCTTGGGGCCGCACCCTATGGGCTGGCGTCATCGCCGGCCTTCACATCCCCGTCGTCTCAGCTGTCGTCGGAGTACTCCTCTACACGCTAATAGATTAGGAGGCACTAGTGGCAAGACGAGTGTTCTTTGGCTTCCATTTCGAGAGGGACGTCTGGCGGGCTAACCAGGTGCGGAACGCCAACGTGGTTGTTGGACCTGATGTCGCCGGCTTCTTCGATCACTCGGAGTACGAAGACGCGAAAAGGAGCAGTGACGACGCCGTCGCGCGTCTCATCCTCAGGCATCTCGATAACACCAGCGTAACTGTCGTCTTGATTGGAACCGAGACTGCCACGCGCCCTTGGGTTCGTTATGAGGTTCAGCAGTCCATCGCCCGCAAGAACGGCCTTCTCGGCGTCCACATTCACCAACTCAAGGACCAGAGCGGCCAGACGTCCGCAAGAGGGCCACAGCCTTCAGTCCCGGCGGGCATCGAATTCCCCGCGTATGACTGGGACAGCAACCTCGATCGCTTCCGGAAGGAGATCGAGACTGCGGGGAAGCGGTCGGACGCTCTCAGGGCAAGAAGATAGGGCCGCCCGTGTCCGAGGCCTCCATCAAGCGGATGAAGCCTTTGTGCTGTCGCCTGTCAGTGTTGAAGGTCATCCATCGGAGGGAACGTTGAGCGCCATGGGCGGCCGCTTGGAGCACGGGCTCCGGGACGGGTTGTCGCTCATCGTGCAGCGGCGCCTCCGCGGAGGTTCGGTTCGCTGCACAGGGTACAAGGGCATACCTGCGCCAGCACCGGCGTTTGTGCTCATTGTTGCCGGCCCCTCACTACAAGCGGAGTCCGACGCCGCGCGGTTGGAGGCGGAGCTTGACAGGGTGCTTGCTGGTCTTGGTTCATCGGTGGCGCGAGCGACACCACCGTGCGGCGGCGCGATTCCCGACGAGTTTGGGTGCCACGCACACGGGGTCGCTGCATGCACCAAGGTCCTCGTCCTTGTCGGCGACGGTGCTACACCGATCGCACCCGAGCCGACGCTTAGCAGTTGGCTCGGGCGGGGTCCTGAGCATCAGATGCTCGTGCTCCTGCCGACGGACGCCGACGCAACAACAC
>Ga0137395_10001763_pt1 | contig 10165 bp, 16 predicted proteins | sample czobulk216metaG_FD_108283 | JGI IMG/M metagenome (GOLD analysis project Ga0137395, IMG submission 108283) | Vadose zone soil microbial communities from Angelo Coast Range Reserve, California, USA - czobulk2.16 metaG | ecosystem: Environmental > Terrestrial > Soil > Vadose zone | place: USA...
GATTACAAGGGACCGGGTGAATTCGTCTGGTTTGCGCTGGAGCTGCTGCCGGATGAGTTGTTCCTGGTTTCAGTGGTGATTGGAGTGGTTTTCGGCCTGATCTGGTTTCTGGGTGCGGTGTTTCGGAGCTTTTTCGGAGAATAAAACGCAGCGGTAGAAGCGAAGACATTGGCGAAGTGCGTTTTCGGCTAAAGGGTTCCCTCGCTTCGCTCGGGATGCAGAAGCTACGGCTTCTTTCCTTCCACCCACTCCGGCTTGAATTCGGAATCAGCCAGCCATTCGACGGGGCGAAGCATGGAGTGAATGGCATCTTCCATATGGCTGAAGTCGATGTGAGCGACGTCGTCGCTGGGGCGATGATAGTCCTTATGCAGGCCGAAACTGGAGACGGTGTGGGCAATGATGCCTTGTTTGGCCAGGGCGTAATTGTCTGAGCGCTGGAAGAAGTGCTGCTGGGGATGCGGATCGGGCACCAGTTTGGCGCCGTGTTTCGCCAGTTCCGGGCCTAGATTGCTGCGATCGAAGCCGGTGAGCCAGAGCTCGTCGCGCTTTACCGCGGTATCAGCGCGGCCGATCATTTCAAATTCCAGGTTGGCAACAATGCTTTTGAGCGGCACCGGCGGATGCTGAAGAAAATATTGATTGCCCTGGCCGCCCGTCTCCTCGCTGCCGAAGAAGACGAACAGCACGGTCCGTTTGGGGGTCTTTTCATGGGCCAGGGCGCGCGCCAGTTGCAGCACGGCGACGCAGCCGGAAGCGTCGTCGTCCGCGCCGTTGTAGATATTGTCGCCGTCCACGGGCTTGCCGACGCCAAGATGGTCCATGTGCGCGGTGAGCAGGATCGCCTGATCTTTCAGTTTTTCGTCGCGGCCAGGCAGCAGGCCGATGACGTTGCGGGTGTTCCACTGCTTTTTGCCTTCGCGATAGAAATCGAATTCGCCGGAGACGTTTTGAATATAGCCACCATCGTCGCCGGCAGGCTGGATGCCGATCTCTCGCAGTTGCGAAGCCAGATAAGTGGCGGCCAGCAGTTCGTCATGGGAGCCGCTGCCGCGACCCTGCAGCGCGTCACTGGCAAGAAATTCCATGGCGCCACGGATCTGGGCCGAGTCGGTTTTGGGTTGCTGAGTGGAAGCTGCGGTTAAGAGGCAAAAAAGACCGCAGAATAAAAAGAGTTTTGTGCGGATCGCCATTCTTCTCCTTGAATCGAGCAGTATACCTTGCAGGATGGCGAGGTTTGAAAACGGCAGAATACAGAAGCACCAGGCGATCAACGCATGTCTTTTTCCATGGGTGCAGGGTTCACGGCGGGAGCGCGGCGGTCAAGTTCGGCGGCAACATGGCGCAACCAGTTCAACTCCACGCGAAATTGTTCGATCACGAGTTTGATCATCCAGACGGCTTCATGAAAACGATGGCCCACTTCCTTTTCAACCGCGCGCAGGGTCGCTTCTTCGCGGTCGAGTTCGCCTTGAAGAAATTCCTTCCGCCGCTGAAGCTGTTTGCGGACTACGTGCGGGGCCGCCTGCCAGGAAAGCGCCATCCAGGTAAGGAACGGGGGACGCTCGCGTTGCGTGGTCCAATTTTCTCGCTCCAGGGCGGCGGCCAGGGCCGCGCGGCCTTTGGCCGTGGTGGAGAAGATGCGCCGCTCGGGGCCCAAAGCTGGCTCGGGATCGCCGGCTTCTTTAATCAGTCCAAGCCGTGCCAGCTTTTCCAGCGAGTAGTAAACCTGCGGACGGGAGACGCCGGCCCAGTCCTGGACCTGGCGGCGCTCCAGTTCCGCGTTGGCCTGGTAGCCGTGCATCGCCTCCTCTGCCAGAAGGCTGAGCAGGACAAGGTCTGGGACGGTGAGCTCGCTTTGCTTAGCCGTAGGCTTCTTAGTGCCGGGCTTCTTATTGGTGACCATGGCGCGTCTTTCGTAAGCGGCTCCAATACCACCACTGGCATTGCTCGGCGGGAAGAAGCGGGTTGCGGGCCTGGGCCACGGCGGCGGAAAAGACGTCCTGGCAGCAGATATCTATGCCCTGGCCGGTGGCTCGGCAGAGTTTTTGGTAAAGCCTGGCCGGATTTTGCCGGGCAAGCTGTTTCACGCTGCGGACGCCGAGAAGCTCAAAATCGCGTAGCATGGCCGGCCCAATGGAGATCAGGTCCTCTAAACGACGTTGCTGAACGGGCATAAAAAACTCCTGGTTGACATCAGCGGGCCCGATGTCGTAACGTGTACTAGTCTAATTTATACTAGTAACACATTGCAAGGAGAAATCGAATGCGATTCCAGATTCTTGGGGCGGCGTTGCTTGCGCTGGTTCCGGTCTTTGCCATTTCAACGTCGGAGAAAAATATGAAGCCTGCTGAAGTCAAGAAGATCACGCCTATCCTGTTTGCAGAAGAGCTTGAACCATGCATCAAGTTCTGGACGGAACGCATGGGCTTTCAGAAAACGGTGGAAGTGCCGGAAGGAAACAAGATCGGATTTGCCATCGTGGAGAAAAACGGCGTGGAGTTGATGTACCAAAGTTTTGCCAGCGCGGAAAAAGATAATGCCGCAACCGGTGAAGCTGTCCGCAAAGGGCCAAGTTTTCTATATATCGAGGTAGCCGACCTGGATGCGGCGCTGGCTGCTACGAAAGGAGCGGAGATCGTAATGCCGGTGCGAACCACGTTTTATCATGCCCGTGAGTTCGGCGTGAAAGATCCAGCGGGGCATTACGTGATCTTTGCCCAGCAGGGAGCGGCGGCGCAGTAAACGCTGCTCCGATGGCCAGTGTATGGGTGGCGCGAACAGCACTAAGCATGGGGCCGATAGGCCAAGGGCTGGGCGCATCTGTCTTGCGCGGCGGCGGACTGCTATATTTGTCGGATAAAAAGCAATGCAGAAATTCACGGGAATCCCCCCAACACATAAGAATGTGACGCTGGCGGCGCTAGTTTTTGCCGCCGCGGGGCTATGCCTGCTGGCGGGATGCGGCAAAGGCGGCCTCTCTGATCACGCGGAGTACGCTTATGTGGCCGTGACAGAGGCTGGCCTTCGCGACCACGTTGCCACCTTTTATAACAAGACCGGCGTGGTGCATAACGGAGAGCGTGTTCAGATCCTGGAACGTATGCAGAGCAAACGCTTTCTGCGCGTGCGCTCACCGCGCGGTGAAGAAGGCTGGGTGCAGGAACGCTACCTGGCCGACCAGCAGACGTTCGACGAGTTTCAGCGCCTGGCGGAGCACTTCAAGACCGCGCTGGCGCAGGCAACGGCCACAACGGAAGAGCAGGTGAAGGTGCATGTTTTGCCGGGAAGAAAGACCGGCTATCTCTACCTGCTGAATGAAAAAACCAAAGTCGACTTGTTGCAGCGCCAGGCGGTGGACCGCAATGCCCCGCCGCTGCAACTGAAAGACGAGCAGAAAGAGCCGGAAGAAAATCCTGACGAGGACAAAGTAAAGAGCGACAGCGCCGCGCCGCCGGCCGTCCGCGAAGACTGGTGGCTGGTGCGCGACGCCCAGATGCGCGTGGGATGGGTACTGGGCAGGACGCTCTACCTCGTCATCCCGGAAGAGATTGCGCAGTATTCAGAAGGGCAGAGGATCGTGGCCGCCCATACGCTCGATGAAGTACAGGACGGGGACAAGAAAGTTCCTGAATACCTGGTGCTGTTCACGGAAAAAGAAGGCCTGCCATACGATTTTAGTCAGGCAAGGGTATTTACCTGGAACGTGCGCAAACATCGCTATGAAACGGCGTATCGCGAGCGCGAGCTTGCGGGCGTGCTGCCGGTTACGCTGGGGCGGCAGGACTTTCAAAAAGAAGGAAACTTGCGTACGTTTGTCCTGCGAGTGAAAGAAGATGACGGCAGTGTGCGGGAACGCACTTACAAATTCAATCCGCCGCTGGTGCATCGGGTGCTGGCTCCGGGTGAAGAGCCGCCGGCGCCCCGGCATCGCAAGGGAGGCAAAAGCAGCAGCAAAGGAAAATCTAAACTTTAGGCCTGTGGCATCCAGAGGGACGTATTTGGATTCCAAGAGGGTATGGCGGAAAAGGTAAAAGAACTGCATCTGGAGCGGGACTACAAGAAGTATTTGTACTTTGTCGATGGCAGCGGCAACGTGAGCCGCAAATCAAAATCGGGTGAAGGCGAAACCGAGGTGCTGGTGCCGAAGGCGATTGAGCGCGACAACCAGTATCTCTATTTTGTCGACAAAGAAGGCGATGTTGCCCGGTCGCCGCGGGCCGTGCGCAGAACGGCCAAGAAAGTAGCCTGACGAGCGCCCGATGCGCGGTGTGAATCTGCTGGTCTTTCGCGGAGACCAGCGGTGTGTCTGCGGGCAAGAGCTCAAGGCATCGCTGGCCGAACAGCTACGGCTGCTTTGCGGCGACAACTCGCGTGAGCGGTTGATTGGCGCTTTGCTGCGAGCAGGCGAACTTGAGTGTGGGCTCGCAGATGCCAATGGCGATGCTGCTGGCCCGGCTGAATTTCTTACGGACCGAATTGCCGATGCGCTGGTTGAACGCGAGCCTTGGGGCGGCTTCCAGCCGTCCGATTTTCAATTATCCAATTTTCATTCGGCTGATTTTCAAAACCTCTCTTTTCAAAGTCTGCTCACCTTAGCGCAAGGTCTTCCCGTGGCTGAGGAACTCAGCATCGCCACTCCGGAAGGTTTTGCTTATTACGCGCTTCATCCTTTGGCGTACGCTGATGTGTTGGACCAGATCTGCGGGTTTGAAGACCATTTGCTGGTTGTGGGCATCAGGAGCATCGGCACAACGCTGAGCGCGGTAATGGCCGCGGCGGCGCGACGACGAAGAATAAAGGCCGAAAGGTTCACCGTGCGTCCGCAAGGGCATCCTTACAATCGGACGGCGGAATTCTCTGCGCGGCAGTTGGCTGCGATAGATCAATATGCTTCATTCGGCGCGATGTTCGCTCTCGTAGACGAAGGGCCCGGATTGAGCGGATCGTCGTTCTTGGCAGTGGCGGAAGCGCTGGAGCAAGCAGGAGTGCAGCGCGAGAAGATTGTTCTGGTCAGCAGCCATGCGCCGAATATCGATACGCTCTGTGCCGCAGATGCGGCGCGTCGGTGGCGGCGGTTCCGCTGCGTGGCGGTGTCAGGGGAACCGCGCCGGCCAGTGGCAGCTGTAGATTTTATCGGCGGCGGCAAATGGCGAAACCGCGCGTTCGCGAACCAGCAAGAATGGCCAGCTATATGGACCAGTTTTGAGCGACTCAAGTATGTTTCATCAACCGAGCATGAGAACTGGCGGCTGTATAAGTTCTCGGGACTCGGCCATTACGGAGACGCAGTGTTCCAGCGTGAGTTGAAAGTTGCTGCTGCTGGATTTGGCCCGTTGCCAAGCCATGAAAGCGACGGCTTCGTTTCGTATCCGTGGATCGATGGTAGATCATTGGCCGCAGGAGATCTATCGTCGTCGATATTGGCGCGCATGGCTGACTATTGCGCTTTTCGGCTGCGCACTTTCCGCGTCGAACTGGCTGAATTGAATGCATTACAGCAAATGGCGGAGCACAACCTGCGTGTACTTGGATTGGATTTGCCGGTCGAGCTGCGTCTGGAGCACCCCGTGATAGCTGACGGAAGAATGCAGCCGCATGAATGGCTTGTAACAAATGAAGGCCGTTTGCTGAAAACGGACTCAGGCAGCCACGGCGACGACCATTTCTTTCCCGGCCCTACCGATATCGCGTGGGACATGGCGGGCGCGATTATCGAGTGGCACATGAATGAACAGCAGGTGAGAGAATTCATCGATCTCTACCATTGCGCCAGCGGCGACGATGCTTTAGTCCGGATTGACGGCTTCATCAGAGCCTATGCTGTCTTTCGCGCGGCCTATTGTCTGATGGCGGCGAACGCCATGAGAGGTTCGGACGAAGAAGCACGCTTGCGTGGCGCCGCCGAGGAGTACCAAGAGACGGTCAAGAGGATGGAGTCGCGCAGCCTTTCGGCAGCTTAATCCGCAGGCAGGTCTGAACGTCTAGTGAGGCTGCTCCCCGGGAATTGACAGATGAGTATCCGTGGTGCCAATGGCTCCTGTTGTGTTGTCGCGCACACCCAGGCGGAAGATGTAATCACCCGCGGGCAGAGCCAGCTTTTCCTGACAGGGAAAGCCTTCGCGAACGGCCATCTTCGCTCACCAAGAAATCTTCTACGGTCAAGTCCGTAACCGGTTCGCCCTTGCCATTGGTGGCCATCACATCCACCAGCACCAGGTGCGTAGATGTCTTGAGGACGAAAAGAGCCTTAGACGTGTCCTCTGGCGACTGTGCGCCTGTGGCGGCAGGTACGGTTTGAGCAAGCATCGCGGCGGTGAAGACGCTAAGCGCCGCCAGCAGCCAAATCGGTCCTGGTCTCCGCATGGCAAATCCTCTACCTTGCTATGCCCTATGTTGGACGTGCCGATACGGAATAAGTTTCAGTGCTGTTAACCTTGTGCCCGCCTGGCGCGTTCAAGGGCTGGAGGATTTGATACATGGATCCGATGATGCAAAGTCAATTGAAAGAATGGTTTCTGATGCTTGTTGCGTGGGGACTGCTGGCCTGGGTGGCTTATCTGGCTGCCTCGATGATCCGCCGCAAGCAGAAAAATGATATGCAGAAGGCGCTTCTGGAAAAATTTTCTTCCGCGCACGATTTCGCCGAGTTCATGCAATCTCCCGCCGGCCAGAAGTATGTGATGGGCTTTGCCGATGCAATCACTAGTCCGCGCGACACTATTCTCAACTCCATCAGAATCGGTTTTGTGCTGATGTTCGCAGGGGTCGGGTGTCTCGCCGGCGCCAACGGAGGCTGGGTGACCTTTCGAATTGGGTGGGTGTCATTTCTTGTCGGGATTGGTTTTCTGGTTTCGGCCGGAGTGGCTTATTTCCTGACCAAAAAAACTGACTGGAAGAACCAGGAGTAAAGCGCCTTGGACTTTGTGGCAGGAGCAGCGCGGAGCGCGATGACGATAGCGCAAACAGGTCAATTCGAGCGCACGACACAGGCTGAGTTTGAGGCCTTTTATGCGCGCACGGCCCGTACGCTGCATGGCTACCTCTGCCGTATTGCCGGCGATTCCGCCACGGCCGACGAAATACTGCAGGAAACTTATATCCGCATGCTCAACGCACCGCGGATGGACGAACTGCCCCGTAAAGGCTACCTGTATAAGACCGCGACCAACTTGGTTCGCGACCGCTGGCGCAAACAGAAGCGTGAGCAAAAACTGTGGGAGATGAGCGAGTTTGCCGAACATGTTCACCAGAACTTCAACTTGTCGCTCGACATGGCATCCGTTTTCGAGCGGCTGAGCGCGCAGGAACGCGCTATCCTGTGGCTGGCGCATGTTGAAGAGATGAACCACAAGGAAATCGGCGCAATTCTGGGCGTGAAAGAGAAGAGCGTGCGCGTGATGGTCTTCCGCGCACGGGAAAAAGCAAAAGAGCTGCTGACGCAGTCCGGCTTTAGAGGTTCCCATGAATAACGATGTTGAATTCGATTCGCTCATCAAGAAAATGGCGGCCGGGCATCAGCCGGAGCTGCCCAGCCCGGATGCAATCTGGTGGCGCGCGCAGATTTTAAGGAAGCAAGCGGAAAAGCAGCGCATTGAGCGGCCTGTAACCATTATGCGGATAGCCGCGGCGGTGCTGTTCCTTGTTGTCGTGGTGTGGCTATGGACCAGTGAGGCGGGTTCAATGCGCGATGCACTAGAGCGGCTGGGCGCGTTTCCGTTTGTGCCTTTGCTGCTTGTGGACGCCGTGATCGGCGTGGTGGTGATGGCACTAATGTGGTGGACAACGTCCGAGGCGTAAGCGCCGCAGCATCTCTATTTCTTCTGGGCAAGCTCTTTCGCCCGTTCCCGCGCGTAGTTCCAGGCGGAAAACTTGCACTCGGAATCCTCGCTGCTGATCCAGGGATCTTCGCCGAAAGTAACGTACTGATGATAGAGCTCGGCGTCGGAGCGGTCCAGGTCACAGGTGGTCAAAAATTCGTCGACAATTTGCTTGCAAGCCGCCATCGCTGATGCGCAGTCAGCAAACTCTCCCAGCTTGTAACGCTCACTCTCATCCATGTAGTGAAAGTTATCGTCGACAAATACCGTGTAGGGCTTCGCCATGATGGCCTTGAGTGCTCAGGAGTAAAAAGCCGCAATCGATTCCACCACGTGCCGCTGCTCGTCTTCCTCCAACTCAGGAAAGATCGGCAATGCCAGCACATCCAGTGCGGCGCGTTCGGCTTCGGGCAAGTCGCCGGGAGCGTGCCCGAGATAAGCAAAACACTTCTGCAAATGCAGCGGAATGGGATAGTAGATCTCTGAGCCAATGCCGCGCTCTCCGAGGAAGGTACGCAGCTTGTCGCGATCACGCACGCGGACCACATACTGGTGATAGATGTGGTACGCGCCGGGCAAAGTCTTCAACAGGACAATGGGAGCGGACGATGCGGCGCCGGTTTTGGTCAGGCCGGCGCTGGTCAGCAAGCGGCCATATGTTCGGGCGCGTTCGCGGCGGGCTTCATTCCACTTGGCCAAGTACGACATCTTCACGCGCAGCACAGCGGCCTGGATGGAATCCAGCCGGCTGTTAGCGCCGACCTCATCATGAAAATACCGTTGCTTGCCGCCATGGTTGCGCAGCGACCGCATACGTTCCGCCAGGGCGGCATTGCTGGTGGTAACGGCGCCGGCGTCACCGAAGGCGCTGAGATTTTTTGTGGGATAGAAGCTGAACGCGGCCGCCAGCCCGAGTGAGCCCGCGCGCTTGCCGTTCCAGCTTGCGCCCACGGCCTGGGCCGCGTCTTCCACCAGGTGCAGCTTGAATTCGGACGCCAGTCGCTGGAACGCGTCCATATCAGCGCACTGGCCATAGAGATGGACCGGCATCAGCGCGTGCATGCCCAGCGGCGAAGTTTTGAGGCGATCCTCAACGCTTACCGGGTCAAGGTTCAGCGTTTCCGGATCGACGTCGGCAAAGACTGGTTTAGCGCCCGCGCGCAGAATGGAACTGGCGGTGGCAAAAAAGCTGAAGGGAGTGGTAATGACCGAATCGCCAGGACCAACCCCAGCGGCAGCCAGCGCAAGCCACAGGCCGTCCGTGCCGGAAGCACAGCCTACGGAATCGGTGGTGGCACACAGCGCGGCAAATTCGCGTTCGAAGGCGATTACCTCTTCGCCCAGAATGTAGTGCTGGGAATCACAGACACGGGCCACGGCTGCCAACACCTCATTGCGTATCCCCGCATACTGGCGCGAGAGATCCAGCATGGGGACGTCGGCTACGGCTTTGTGGCCTGCGCTCTTCATGGGTACTAAAATTCTAGCATTTACGCGACTAATGGCCGTTGAAGCCCCCTTTTTGCCCGGAATGCCATCAGAAGTTACAATGACTGAGAAAAGCCACCAAGGCTGTTTGCGGTTCCCATGCAACTACAGGAGAAAGATCGGCAGATGGAAAATAAGCCGGCACAAAACATACAGGACTCGTTTCTGAATACCGCGCGCAAGGACAAGAGTCAGATCACCATTTATCTACTGAGCGGGGTGAAACTGACAGGACGTATCCGGTCCTTTGACAAATATTCAGTCGTCCTGGAAACCAACAATCAGGAGCAGCTCATCTTTAAACACGCCATCTCAACCGTGGTAATGGCAAAAGGCAGCCATTTTGACAGCCGTTCACACGGCTCAGCGGCGGAAGGCGAAAGCAACACCGGCAAGTCGGAGGGCTAATTTATTCCTGGGCAGCGTTCCCGCCGTTTTCAACCGTCGGCCGGGATCAAGACTAGTCGTGATGGTCCCGAACGGGCGTTCCTTGTAGCTCTGGAGTTCCGCTATCGTTCCCGTTCAGACCGCGATCTGCAAGTGCCGCCCAGCGCCGTGCTTGCGCGCAATGTAGCGTCCGACCGTGCAGCAGCGAAAAGTGTCTCCCGTATCGGCGTGGAAGAATCGCTCGCCGAATTCCGCGAACTGGTGGCTTCTGCCGGAGCGGAGGTTGCTGGCGAATTCATTCAGCATCGCGACCGCCCCGATCCGGCCACGCTCATCGGCAAGGGGAAGCTCCAGGAAATTGCCGGAGCGGTTGCTTCCGTGGATGCCGATCTGGTGCTTATTGACCACGAGCTTTCTCCTTCACAGCAGCGCAACATAGAAAAAGAAGTGAATGCGCGGGTCATCGGCC
>Ga0137395_10001764_pt1 | contig 10163 bp, 10 predicted proteins | sample czobulk216metaG_FD_108283 | JGI IMG/M metagenome (GOLD analysis project Ga0137395, IMG submission 108283) | Vadose zone soil microbial communities from Angelo Coast Range Reserve, California, USA - czobulk2.16 metaG | ecosystem: Environmental > Terrestrial > Soil > Vadose zone | place: USA...
GCCGAATATTCACTGATCTTGTTCCGCAACGTGCGAACGGAAATGCCGAGCACACGCGCCGACGCGGTACGATTTCCACGGGTGCTGGCAAGTGTCTCGAGCACGAGATCGCGTTCGACATCTCTGACGGGTAAACCGACCAGCCATCGCGTCAAACGGCGTCGCGAGGCGTCAGATATCGGTAAATCGGGGGACGGCATGCGAGATACTCCACTGTACAAACGATTCTCAACCCCGCCCCAGAGGACAAGAACAAGGTTAACGAATTGTTAACGGGATCCTTAAATTTGGAACCGGACAAACCGGCGGTGCCGCATGTCGGCCGCATTTTTGCGACTGGCGAAGCCGGCCGATTCGCCAATTCAGCGCCGGCGAGATTCAAACAAGCCCAGCGATCGATCGCAGTTTCTTCAAACCCGCATCGATCAGAGTCGCGCCTTCGGCGACAGCGGGATTCGAAAAATCCTGAAGCCGGCGATATCGGGAAACGCTTCCGCCGCTTCCGGAGATACCAACGTCAAAACCGCAGCTGGCACCTCACCCGCGATCAATCTATCGATCGCCTTCGCTTCACCTTTGCTCAGTTGGACTTCAGCCGCCCCGGCCGCCACGATCGCGGTCCTGACACTGCCGTTGGACGCAGATGGCTCACCATCTATCGCAATGTTTTTATTGGCCAGATCGGATACCGATTTCATTTCCGGGCGAGCCATGACCAGGGCGACCAGCAGGTCCGGGTCGATTGCCGCGGCGGATGCGGCCATGTCGGCGTCTCGCGGTGGCACGGTTTCCCCGCGATCGGAACGATCGGTATTGGCGGCGTTCGGTTCCGGAGCCTCGGCGGCGACCGTCATTCGCTCCGCAACCGCCGTAGCGGCCGTTACCTGGTCCCGCAGAGTTCTCGTATTGGAAGCGGCAGCGTCATGATCCGTGGGATGCGAATCCGCCATCCTTGCTTGCGCAAATTCGGAAGTGTCAGCGGCGCTGCTCGCGGGCTGCGGATCCACGATCTTGGCTCGCGCAGGTTCGGAATCGGGAGCGGCGTTATCCTTGGGCTGCAGACCCGCTAGCCTTGCGCGCGGCATTTCGCTGGAATTTGGTGCGGCCTGTCTGGAATTTGCCGCGCCCTGTTTCGCCGCATGCGCGTGCGCCGCGGCCTTCGATCTTTCGCCGCGGATGGCCATCTCGCGGCGGACCACAGCTTTCGGCAGAGGTTGTGCTGATACGGCTTGCGCTGCCGTTGACGACGATTGACGGGACAATGCCATATAGGACTGGCAAAGGCTGTTGCACGGCAGTCCATCGATATGCACGATGTCAGGTGAATCCAGCGGCGTGGCTTTCAAATTTCCTGCAGAACCGAGCAACAAAACGCAGGACAGCAATACCCATCTCTTGGTCATGACTACTCCATTTGGGCGCGCAGGTTTGGGGCGCCGAATATTCGATGGTGGGTCACGTACGGTGGAACAATCACGGTCCGTACGGCCCTAATGAATCCAATAAAGGCCGGTTAGCTTGCGATGTCGACGAAAAAATCGGCCGGGTCTCGCATCGGTATTTCTGAACCGCGTTTGCCGGAAAAGATGCATTCCCGATAGTCAGGAAGCCTGCGTAACGAGCACTCAACCACGTGAACTGCTGCACGGATGATGGGACTGCCGTTGAGAGATTTTCTTCGCCGCGTCTCTCGCCTGCGCAACTTCAGGTATCGCGCACCTGCTCGACCACTATGGCGCGCCCCGACGAAATCGCTGGCACGGGATCGAGGTCAGCCCAGCCGCCAGCCGACTTCCGCGGCAAAGCTCTGGTAGAACTCCGGCTCGTAAGCGCGCTCCGGTGTTTGCCGGACGCGCTCGTCGAGGCGGTGCGCGTCTTCGCCAACCAGGATGCGCCAGCACTCGGCCTTAACGCCATCGAGAATGATTTTCGCGGCCGCGGCGGCGGTGGTCGGCGCATCCTCGCGAAAACTGCGGGCGCGCTCGGCCCCGGCGGCCTGAACATCCTCGTCCGACATCTTCGATGCGTCGATCCCGGCCGTGGCGAGGCGGACGCGGGTCTGCGCGATTTCGTTCTCGCTCAGGCGCTCGGAATCGGTGCCGCTTTGTACTTTTCGGGAATTCGAAACGATCGAGGTTCCGATATGACCGGGCATCACCACGGAGCACTTGATGTGCGGCGCGTTGAGCCGGAGATCGTTGATCAGCGCTTCGGTAAATCCCTTCACCGCGAATTTGGCGGCGCTATAGGCGGTGTGCGATACGCCGGGTCCGACCGAGGCCCAGAACCCGTTGACGCTGGAGGTGTTGATGATGTGGCCCTCGTCGGCCTTTTGCAGCAGCGGCAGAAAGGTGCGGACGCCGAGATAGACGCCGCCCCAGCAGATGTTGAAGGTTCTTTCCCACCGCTCACGCGTGTTGGTGAACAGGCTGCCGCCGCCGCCGATACCGGCATTGTTGAACAACAGATGGATCCTGTCGGTGGCCTGCTGCTCGACGAGTTCATCGCGGAAGCGCAGCAACTGGTCCTCGATGGAAACGTCGGCGATGTGGGTGGTGATGCGCAGGCCCTGCGGCAGCTTTTCCGCCTCGCACAACCCTTTGGTTTCCGCCATCGCGCTTGCCGACACATCGCACATCGCGACATTGCAGCCCTCGGCGACCAGTTGGCGCGCGAGTTCGCGGCCCATGCCCGTGCCGCCCCCGGTGATGACAGCGATCTTTCCGGCAAAATCTTTCATGAGGGGATCGCTGACCTTTCCGGTTCTGATTTGCGTGATTGGGTCGGCGCGAAAGGATTTGAACCTCCACCCCAAGCCTCCCGGACGTTGAAACTGGTGTCTCACGTTTGCTTCAGACTAGTGCACAAGCCACACGGCAACTCAAATACTTTTTTCTTGCTGTGTCTTCGCGGCGCTACGGCCGGTTTCGCCATTTAATCATGAAGGCCGTGAGGCCGCAGCGATAACCCATTGGCGGTTGAGAAGCCGCCGCCAGCGCATTGAACACGCGGCGCTCGTTTCAGGCACGCCTCAAGACAAAACGTGCCCACACGCCGGCAGGAAAAACATCGAAGAAGATCAAGAAAATCTTGTTGTCTGGCCGCCCGGCGTCGCCGGGATATCGAAATGACCTTCACCTCGCTTGATGGGGTAAATTGCGCGGGTGTTGGTCTCGCGCAATGGACCCGATCCAGTTCCGGATGAGATATTTCATCGGCTTGTTGATCGCGCTCTTCCGATGGAAACGCCGTCCGTGAATGGCCTTCATTCCGCGGCGACGGTGGGCTCCTCGAACTCCACCACGATCGAAACGCGCGGCACATGCTTGCTGCCGATACGCGTCAGCAGGGTCTGCGGCTCACGCTTCACGCCATGAATGCGGATGACCTTCAAGGCGGGATTTTGCGAGAGCCACAGGTCTCTCTGTATTTCAACGTCCCGCTGATCGGTGCCCAGAATAAGATGCTCTTTTACCAGATTACCCAGACGCTCCATCGACTAGCACTCTCAAAATGACGCCGGTGTTCAATACGCGTGCTCAAGATGAGCTGATTTGGCACATGTGGGACGGTTTTCGCATGTTCCGCGAAACTATTCGCAAGAACCATGCCAAGCCGGCGCAAGCCTAGGGAGGCCCGCGCGCGTCAAGTATTCTGCGCAGGATGAGGGCTGACAGTCGCCATCAGAAAAAGCCGGCGCTCATGTCCAGGCCGTACGTTGCCAGCAGCAAAGCGACCACCAGGCCGACCCCGCAAAACATGGCGATGGTCTTGAGAATTTCGATGTCAACCTGACTCTTGGGAAACGCGCGCGAGAGAACTTTTGCCAGAGCAGCCATTTTGCGACCTCCAAGCTCGGCCCCACGGATGGGGCCAGTTGGAGCGTTGGTAGCTCAGCCACCGCGCCGCGCATGTGAGTAAGGTCACACTACCGAATTAAAACGACCTCCCGCTCGAGGCCAGCGAGACGCGCGTGGATCATACCTGGTGCTCAGTGGCACATTCCTTTTATTCGAAGAGTGAGCAATATTGATCACGGAGCAAGAAGCCGGTTGAAGCAGAATGTAGCCATCACCGCTCCGCCCTTGGCATTCATCGGTGACGGAGAGTTCGGTAGCGCTCCCGCCTGAGACGGGGGCGTGTGTCATGACCCTCGTTCCATTCAGATGCCGATTTGAAACAGCGTCGGTTGACGTAACGGCCATCGGATCGCAAGGCGAATTTTGCGCGTTTGAGTTTCCTGGCTGCGAGGGGTGCCGATACGATCTGCACGCCATAAAAACAGCAGCCTTCGGAAGTCGACCGTTTGGCGCGGATGGATCTCAGGCGCGTCCCGCCCCAAAAAATAGTTTTCGCACCATGAGGGAAGGCCGCTGTGGATAAAGTTCATTCGCCGGGAAAATCTGGCGCCCTTCAAAACATGCCTCGCGGACGCTCCCGCTGAGTCCGGGCGCCAGATGCTGTTGAAGCTATTGGCACAACAAGACGCCGAAGACTCGCCTCGGCCGCCGAGGTCAAAATCGTGAACCGCAGGGGCATTGAATTCACCCAGGTTACGACCGGCAACACCAAAGCCAACCTCATGGGCTTGGCTACCCGCAGGGTTCAGCAGAGAATTGATATCGAGCTGAAAAAAGCCGTCCGACCGGGCTTCTGGCAGCCCAACAACGCAAGCCCGCCCGATGCCCCCTAAAGCCGCGCTGTCCCGGCGAAGAGCATGGTCCGTTTGAGGTGTTGTCACCTAACGCGATGGCGCGGAAATTGGCGAGATAGACGGCTTGAGCAGAGTGGCGGTCTTGCGTTTTATGGAAGACGGCTCACCGCCGTGAAGCTCGGTGCTCCCGCGTCAGGAAGGCGCATCAAGCTCAGGCTTTCACTTCCATAAAACAATGATCTTGCCATGAGCGACCCGAGACATAGGTGACATTTCGTACCGAACACATGGGTTGCACTCATCATTCGGCAGCAGCACCTGAAAGAAATAGCTCATGCTACACATGCCTGACTCAGCCAGGATCCGCCGGAGGGTCTTAGCCTGGGAATGAGTTCGAGGATTTCTTCCTTGAAGTGAGCTATCTGCTCATCAGTAAAACGGGGCCTACCAATAGGCTTCTTGTCTTCAGGGCAGTCTGCTCGGCCACCCCCATTGTGCGCACAGGACTTCAGCTTTGTGAATGTCCCTGCCCGATTGTTTTTTCATCGTGCAAATACTTTACAATCGGACCCCACTTACCATCCCTGTCGAGCATAATCGTTGCAAACTCTTCGAACGCATCGTTCATCGCCTCAATTAGCTTCATGAGATCCTCATACGTCGCGAAATATTCGGCGCTCTTGAACGTATTGCGGGACAGATGAACGGCGCCCCCGACGATATGCCAGGTCCCGTGCACGAGCCTAACGCGCTCGGTATTGATGCGGAGACATTCGTTGATGAGTTTATCAAAACGCTTCAGTGCAAGCTCGTCTTCTCTGGAAGTGTACGCACGAAAGCACCCATAGCTCGACACAAGGCAGCGAAGTCATAATTCGCTAAGACGATTTCGGCTTGTTCGCTAGCAAGCCCCAACATGAGCTGAAATACCACCCTAATGACGTATTCGAGCTGAGAAAAGGCGATTACGAACTCTCCTATAGCCTTTACGTCTTTTGCCCTCCTCCGCTTCTTCTTGGCCATCGTCCGCCCCGCCTATCGAAAGTGGCCTGCTAATGAAAAAGACGTCACTCGGTCCCAACTTGAACTGGTATCCTTATTTGGGAAAGTCACCTGCATTGCACCTGTTGGATGTATTATGCGCACAGCTTTTATTGATTAGGCAAGAAACATGTTGCGAGCCTTCATAGACGGAAGCCACAACGACAACATTGAGGTCGTTGCGGGCCTTGTTGCCACGGAACAGTCGTGGGAAGGGTTTGACGACGCTTGGCGCGCCATTCCCGCGCGATACAAGCTGGACCACTTCCACACGACTGACTACTGGGCCCGAGATCGGCCCTACAACCGGCTCACGAACGCCGAGCACGACCAGCTCCGCGTGGACATCTGCGACGTCCTGAAGGCCACGGGCGCCATCGCCTTCGGCTCAATCGTTTGGAAATCGGTCTATGAGGAATGGCGCATCAGCCGCCCTTCATTCGAACATTCGGACGCGCACTATTTCGGGCTCGACCGCGCCTTGAGATTTTTGATCCACGGCGTGAACATCCATCCCATCGATGATGGGGTCGATATCATGTGCGATAACGACAAAGAACACGAACGCATTGCCCTCGACATGCAGAAATGGCACGAGGCGCGGTTGCGACAGGTGAAGAGGCGCCGACCCGGTCACCCCGACCCACAACGCCAGATCAAATTCTCGTTCGGGGTGTCCCGAGAGAACCCCGGCCTACAAGCCGCGGATGTCGTATCCAACAGCGCGTTCAGGTGGGGAACTTCGGAGTTTGCGGGCGCCTACCAGGAGCCGCAATTCATCGCCGGCATTAAGCCAGACTGTGCAATAGGCATCATGTCGTTTTCGTCAAAGGAAATCATCGACATCGAGGTCAAGTACCGAAACCGTCGTCTGGATGATTTGCCCTGATGCTCAGGCGCCGAATATTTTGCCGAGAAGATGTGCAATCTCGCCCGCAGCGACCTTCATTCCGCTTCGAAAGATCAACAAGCCGTCTACCCCACCTTTTGAGCCTGCCGCGGGCTGCAGCCTTCCTGATTCCTTGCCCCAGCCTTGCCCCGATAACTTAGTGGCGACGGGAAACCAAATCGCGAAGCAATAAGGTTCAGGCATTATTGAGAAAATTTGGTCGGAGCGAGAGGATTTGAACCTCCGACCCCTAGTCTCCCAGACTAGTGCGCTAACCGGGCTGCGCCACGCTCCGATGTCGTTCCATTAGCTTCGATCAGGCTTGCGCGCAAGAAGGCTGATAAGGCGCGATCAGGCTCACGTGGGGCCGGATAAGCCCATTCCGTGCAACGCCGCCTAGCCTTCCTTGAGCGCGGAATCGAGCAATTGCCGGCAGGCGATCAGGTCCTGCAACACCGCTTCCAGACGCGCGACGTCGAGTGGGCGCGTCAGGCTGTCGACGCCTGGGATCGGACCGCCGCCGAACGCCGCCGACAGTTCTTCCTCCTCATCATCGTTGTCGTTGAGAAGGCGAAAATCGATGCCGTCCGTCGCCCCCTCGTAATCGTCGTCATCGACGTCGATGCCGGGCGCAGGTGCGGGACCGTCTTCCAGAATGCTCAAGCCGACGGCCTCTTCGATCGCGCCGAACGAGGCGATCGCCGATCCGTCCGCCAGCCGCTGCACCGAGGCGATGCCGTGTTCCTTCAGGATGCGCTGCACCCCGCGGATGGTGTAGCCCTCGCCATACAGCAGGCGGCGGATGCCCCGAAGCAGGTCGACATCGTCCGGGCGATAATAGCGCCGGCCGCCGCTGCGCTTCATCGGCTTGATTTGAGCGAACCGCGTCTCCCAAAACCGCAGGACGTGCTGAGGGATATCGAGATCGGCGGCGACTTCGCTGATGGTTCGAAACGCATCCGGGGACTTCTCCAAATGCCCGCTCCTCTCGGCTGCGCCGACTTCAAATGAATTTTCTATTCGGCTTTGACGTCGCCTGTGTCGCTACCGTTGCCGTTGATTCGCTGCTTCAATATGGCGGACGGCTTGAACACCATCACGCGACGCGGTGAAATGGGAACTTCAGTACCGGTTTTCGGGTTACGGCCGATACGCTGGCCTTTCTTGCGCACCATGAACGATCCGAACGACGACAATTTTACCGTCTCGCCCTTTTCCAGGCAGTCGGTGATCTCTTTCAAGACCAGTTCGTCAAAAGCAGACGATTCCGTGCGCGAGAGGCCCACCTTTTGGTAGACGGCTTCGCACAGATCAACGCGTGTAACTGTCTTTCCAGTTCCGGTCATCGCCAGCCCCAACTCACGGCGAACAATATGTATCTGAAATTATGAGGTTAACAAGCGACGGTCAACAGCGCTCATCAATGCAGTCGCATGGAACAACCTCAAAATCCGGATAGCACCTTAGCGCGAACCTTACCAGCGCACCAGCGCCGAGCCCCAGGTGAAGCCGCCGCCCATGGCTTCCAGCAGCACCAGGTCGCCTTTCTTCACACGGCCGTCGGCGACCGCAACCGACAGCGCCAGCGGGATCGACGCCGCCGAGGTGTTGCCGTGCAGATCGACCGTCAGCACCACTTTCTGCGGTGCAATATGCAGCTTGTGCGCTGAAGCATCGATGATTCGCTTGTTGGCCTGGTGCGGAACAAACCAGTCGATGTCCTCGGCGGTGGTGCCGGTGGCCTCGAAAGCATCCACGATCACGTCGGTAATCATGCCGACGGCATGCTTGAACACTTCGCGGCCCTCCATCCGGAGATAACCCACGGTGCGGGTCGAGGAAGGACCGCCATCAACATATAATTTCGACTTGTGCCGGCCATCGGAGCGCAGATGAGTCGTCAGGACGCCACGGTCGGAGCGGGTTCCCGGCTGCGACTCGGCTTCGACCACAATGGCGCCGGCGCCGTCGCCAAACAGCACGCAGGTTCCCCGGTCGTTCCAGTCGAGGATGCGCGAGAACGTCTCGGCGCCGATCACCAGCGCCCGCTTGAACGCGCCAGTGCGCAGAAAACTGTCGGCGGTGGCAAGCGCGAAGATAAAGCCCGAACATACCGCCTGCAGATCGAATGCGGCCCCGTGGTTGATCCCGAGGCCGTCCTGGACGGCGACAGCGGTGGCGGGAAAGGTATTGTCCGGCGTCGAGGTCGCGAGCACGATCAGGTCGATCGACTGCGCATCGATTCCGGCATTGGCAATCGCGGCGCGTGCCGCATGGATCGCCAGATGCGAGGTGAACTCGCCCTCGGCGGCAATATGCCGTTGCCGGATACCGGTGCGCTGCACGATCCACTCGTCGGAAGTGTCTATCCGCGCCGCCAGTTCGGCGTTGGTCAGGATCTGCCGTGGCAGATAGGCGCCGCAGCCCAGCACCACCGAACGTATTGCGGTCACGAGACAGCCTCCGGCGCGGTCGGCGCTTGAGGGAGCGCGCTGCCGTCGCGATTGAGCATCTGATTGATCTTGGTCAGGAGATCGTAGCGGACCATCTCATAGCCAACATCGACCGCGTACGCAAAGCCCTCGGCGTCGGTTCCGCCGTGGCTCTTGACGACAATCCCGTTTAATCCCAGCACAACGCTGCCATTGGACTTGCTCGGATCCATCTTGTCACGCAGCGACTTGAAGGCATTTCTTGCGAGCAGATAGCCGATCCTGGAACGCCAGGTTCGCGACATCGCGTTGCGCAGATATTCGGTGATCTGCCGCGCGGTGCCTTCGGCCGCCTTCAACGCGATATTGCCGCTAAAGCCCTCGGCGACGATGACATCGGCGGCGCCCTTGCCGATGCCGTCGCCCTCGACAAATCCGACATATTCGAGCTGCGGAAGGTTCATCGCGCGCAACAACTCCGCCGCCTCGCGAATTTCCTCGCGGCCCTTGATTTCCTCGACCCCGATGTTGAGCAGGCCGACGGTGGGCCGTTCGAGATCGAATAACACGCTCGCCATGGCGCTGCCCATCACCGCCAGCGCCACCAAATGATGCGCATCGCCGCCGATGGTGGCCCCCAAGTCGAGCACCACCGAATCGCCGCGGATCGTGGGCCATATCGCCGCGAGCGCCGGTCGGTCGATGCCGGGCAGCATCCGCAGACAGAACCGGGCCATCGCCGCCAGCGCGCCCGTATTGCCGGCGGATACCGCGACGTCGGCCTCGCCCTTCTTGACGGCGTCGATGGCGAGCCACATCGACGACGTCTTGCGGCCACGGCGCAGCGCCTGGCTGGGCTTGTCATGCATGCTGACGGCCACGTCGGTATGAAAGACGCGCGACGCAGCCTTCATCGCCGGATGCTTTGCGAGTTCCGCTTCGATTAGCGCGCGATCGCCGAACAGCAGAAATTCGGTGTCGGGGTGTCGCGTCAGCGAAATAGCGGCGCCGGGAATGACAACCGATGCGCCGACATCGCCACCCATGGCGTCAAGCGCGATTCGAACCTTTTGAGGCATGAACGTCCCGGAAACCTGATCTCTTGCGGACTTGAAGCGCTTGGCCGCGGACTGGAAATCGCCACGGA
>Ga0137395_10001765_pt1 | contig 10163 bp, 8 predicted proteins | sample czobulk216metaG_FD_108283 | JGI IMG/M metagenome (GOLD analysis project Ga0137395, IMG submission 108283) | Vadose zone soil microbial communities from Angelo Coast Range Reserve, California, USA - czobulk2.16 metaG | ecosystem: Environmental > Terrestrial > Soil > Vadose zone | place: USA...
CCCCCGACGGTCAGGCTTGCCGTCGCGGGGCTCACGGTCACCGAGGCGACCGCTGGGTTCGAAACCGAGATGGAGCCGGTGCCGCTCTGGCCTTCACTCGTCGCCGTGACGGTGGCCGCGCCCGCTGTGCTGGCGCCGACGAGCCCGCTCCCGCTCACGCTCGCCACTCCGGAGTTGCTGCTCGTCCAAGTGACGGCCCGTCCGGTGAGTGCGTTCCCGTTCGCATCCTTCGGGGTCGCGATGAGCTGCTGCGTGCCGCCGACGGTCAGGCTCGCCGTCGCCGGGCTCACGGTCACCGAGGCGACCGGCACGTTCGATACGGAGATGGAGGCGGTGCCGCTGTGACCCTCACTCGTCGCCGTGATGGTGGCCGAGCCCGCTGCGCTGACGCCGACGAGCCCACTCCCGTTCACGGTCGCGACACTCGAGTTGTTGCTCGTCCACGTCACCGTCCGTCCGGTCAATACGTTCCCAGCGGAATCGACGGTCGTCGCGGCGAGCTGCGCGGTCTGTCCCAGTAGCACGCTCGCCGACGTGGGGGCGATCGTCACGGCGGAAACCGGTACAGGCGTCACGGTCACCACGGCGGTGTCGGTCGATCCCCCGGGATTGCCGCGGGCGATCACCTTCACCTTTCCCGTGTCCGTGCCCGCCTTGTAGTGACCGTAATGGCGACCACCGCTGCTGCTCGTGTCGATCACGCTGCCGCTCGTGACGCTCCACGAGACGGACAGAGGGACGGTGTCCCCAGCGGCCGTGAGGCCGACCGCCATGAAGGCGACCATTTGGTTGGTGCGCACCGTCACAGTTCGAGGAGAGACGACGACTTGAGCAACGGTGCTGCCGGGATCGGTCGCGCGGACCGGTATTTCGCACGCGGCGAGCGCCGCGGCCGTGAGAACGAGCGCGGTGCATCGCATTCGGGCCAACCGCTGCGAAAGCTTGAATGTGAACGGCATGGTGTTGCGCTCCCGCTACGGGTTCACTGCTGGCAAAAAAAAAGGCCAGCGTCGACGCGTGGTCGAATCGCTGGCGGCCCGGCGGACCTGGCGATTAGATCGCGGTAGTCCCGTGGCTCTGCGTCACCGTCTTTCGGCGGCTTTGCTCTGAGTCAGCGTCACTTGGCTTGCTGCGGGTCTTTCCCGCAACGCGCGACCGATGTTGGACTCGAGGTCCGCCGTCGCGCGTGCGGCCACAGTAGCAACGGGCGGGTCAGGGGCGCAAGTGGTGCAACCTAAGTAGATCAACGGGAGGTGCCGTAGACCGCGGACTGCCGCGTGGGGGCTGTATTCTTGTGCAATTAGCGGAGTTACGTAAAACAGCAGACCGGGCCAGGGGTGATATAGATCACGTGGCCGTCACACCCGACCCACGCGCCCGCGTCTCACCGAGCGCTTACATGGACGTGGTCGTACCAGTAGTAATCGAGCTCTTGTTTCGCGTCGCCGATGCCGCCCCACACGGGCGCGAGCTTGTATTCCGTGAGCGGGGCCGCCGGGAACCGCAGGTTGTAGTAGTCGCCAATCAACTGGCCGTCCATCCACCAGCGGCAGATTCCATTCGGTGGATCGTTCGTGGTGTTGTACACGATCAGCCACTCGAGCCGGTGCCACGTTCCGAGGCTGACGGGAATACGGTTCACATTGGGCACGAGCCATGTGTCGGAGGAGCTCGAGAACTGGGGGAACACGCGGAGCTCGAACGGACCACCCCGTGGCCCGTACATCGACATGTACATGCTGCCGTTCCCATTGGTAAAGACGTATTGGATCTTGTTCACGTTGCTGCTGTGCCCCTGCCACGGATTGCTCGCCTTCCACCAGATGCCGCCGTAGAGCTGCCGCACACCGCCGAGCTCGTGCGTCAGCGTCCCCGGAGCCTCGCCACCCGCGAACCCGACGGGATACGCGATCTGGAGAACGCCGGGTGGTGAGAACCGCGCGCTCGGATCGGTGCCGATCGCGCCGACGCCGAACTGCACGAACCACCCGAGCGACGTCAGGACGTCCCACGGCTGATCCGTGATCACGCGGAATCCGGACGGCTCATTCGGCCAGGGGCCCGTGCCGGGCGGGACCACCGAAACGACCGCCGCGCCGGTCAAACCCTGCGAGACGGCGGTGATCGTCGCCGTCCCCGCTTCGACGCCAGTCACAATGCCGTTGGTGTCGACCTGTGCCACGGCGGGATTCACGCTGACCCAGGTAATCTGGGCAGTGGGGAGCGAGTCGCCAGCCGAGTCGAACGCCACGGCATGGAGCGGCCACGAGCCTTGAATCGGCAGCGTCGCCGTGTCCGGCTCCACGCGAATCCTGGCGAGCGCCCGCCGGAACACGTGGACCCCCGCCTTCCCGGGCAAGGGACCACCGGCGCTGGTCGCGGTGACGCTGAACGTGCCCGAGTCCGACCCGGCCGTGTAGACACCGGCTGACGTGATCGTCCCGCCCGTGGCATGCCACTCGACGACAGCGCCCGGCACGGTGTCACCGCCAGCCGTCACGTCGCCGGCGGTGAACTCCTGCGTCCCTCCGGGTCCCACCGAAACGACGGGCGGCATCACGGCGATGGCCACGACGCGATCGAGCGGAGGTGACGATGCTACCGACGTGTCGCGGCAGGCGAGGCAACCGGCGGCGACCGCGACCGACAAGCGAACACGCGCGAGCCGCTGCATGCGAGTGGACATGAGTGCGATGGGCGTTGCCGCTCTCTCTTTTCGAGTATCGGGCGCCGTCGATGGCGAGACGGTCGCCGCTCCGAGTGCCGCAAGAATTATATGTGCGAACATTTTAGAGGGTACACCCCTTGCGGAGCCAGTGTCGAAAAAGCGCCACAGTCACACGATGTCCCGTTGCGGTGCTGCACGGGGGTGATGCATGCCGTATCCGCGTTTCATTCCGGCAAGGTTCGCGCTCCGCCCTGCGACTACGGCGCGACGCCGACGACACGAGATGCACCATGGGGCCTCCTGGAGACTGACAGGCACCTGTTGGCGAGCGGGGGCAACGCTGCGAGTCGCTCCGCCAGATACGCCGCCGCGATCGCGTAACCGCGCGGCGACGGGTGACCGTCGTGGGGCAAGAGGTACAGCCCCTCCGCCCCGAGACCGCTCGCTGTCAATGGCGTAAGCAGGTTGACCACGGGGATCGTGGTCGCGGCCGCGGTGCGGGTGACCCACTCCATCTGCCCGCGCATTGTTTGCTTCAGCACCGCATGATGCGATGGATATGCGACGAAGACGAGCGGAATGCGCCGCCCGGTGAGCGTGTCCCGGATGGCGAGCAGTGCCTGGCGGTACGCTTCGCGGAGCCTGGGCGTCGTCGACTCTTGGCCTCCTCCGGTCGTCCAATCGATGTGAACCGGATGCTGGCGCGCGCGGGCCATCGCGCGTACATAGAGGCTCAGATTCCACAGCGCGGTTCGGCGCAACGCCGGATATAACAGCGACAGCGGGAAGCGGGACTTGGCCCGGCGGTTCTCCGCCAGTCGATCCCAGGTCGACACGCGGTTCAGATCGTCGACGTCGTTTTCGCTGAACAACAGGATGATGAGATCGGGCGAGATCGCGAGCCCGCGCTCGATCAGGTGTGCTTCATCGACGATGGTCGCATCGCCGAGACCGGCATTCACCACGCGCACGTCACCGCAGGATCCCTCGAGTCGCCGCTCCAGCTGCGCCGGGAGCGTCTCGTCGTCGGCGACGAAATCCCCATAGACGAATGAGTCGCCGGTGAACAGGATGCGAAACTCGCCCGCGTCTTTCCGCCGCGGAAATCCGTGGCCGCGATAGCCGAGGCTGTCACTGGTCATGTGATACGGCAATCTCGAGTTGCGAGCATCGACGAGATCCTGGTGGGGCGCGAGAATCCCGGGTATTGATCGGAACTCTGCTTCGGTTACTGTGGCGACGCCGTCGGCGGGCGCGAGGTGCAGTAGTCGCAACACGCCTTCGGCCAGCATCAGGGCCACGACCACCCCGATACCGATGGCTGCGCACCGCACGAAGCCCTGCCGCATGTGGCTCGCCTTCCATAAGGAGGGACGCCGCCCATCCGACGCAACGGGCGTGCCCGCCGCGCGTCGGTCAAGGCCGGTTGGTCATGTAGCGAGCGCGCCACACGCCCGTCGCCGTTGCCATCTCGCCTCGCGACCGGGCGTTCTCGCGTTGCGGGTGCGCGACACACAGGCCCACCGCCCGTGCAGAAGGATGAGGAGAAGCGGCCGCAGAATAAGGACTTATCACCGTCGGCAGGGGCGTGACTCCCCTAGCCCGCTGCTTGCCACTAAGGGGCGACGCCATGGCACCCAAGTACGTCCTCGGCGTTTCGGCCTTTTATCACGACAGCGCCGCATGCTTGCTCGCGGACGGCGAGATCGTGGCGGCGGCGCAGGAAGAGCGCTTCACGCGCCAGAAGGGCGATGCCGCATTCCCGACGCATGCGGTCGCCTACTGTCTTGCGGCCGCCGGCATCCGGCCGGTCGACTTGTCGTATGTCGGGTTTTACGACAAGCCGCTGCTCAAGTTCGAGCGCATCCTCGAGACGTACCTGGGCGTGGCGCCGCGCGGCTTCGCCTCGTTTCGCATGGCTGGCCCGCTGTGGATGAAAGAAAAGCTCTTCACGGAACGCGACATCCGCCGTCACCTCGATGGCTACGAGGGAGAGTTGCTGTTCGCGGAGCACCACGAGTCACACGCCGCCAGTGCGTTCTTCCCGTCGCCGTTCAGTAACGCGGCGATTCTCACGGTGGATGGCGTGGGGGAGTGGGCGACGGCGTCCTTCGGCGTCGGTCGCGGCAACGACATCGAACTCCTCAAGGAGCTGCATTGGCCGGACTCGCTGGGCCTCTTGTACTCGGCCTTCACCTACTATACGGGCTTCAAGGTGAACTCCGGCGAGTACAAGGTGATGGGGCTCGCTCCCTACGGCGAGCCCAAGTACGTCGACGTGATCCTGCGCGAGCTGGTCGATCTCCGAGACGACGGGTCATTCACGCTCAATCAAGCGTACTTCAACTATCTCACCGGGCTCACCATGACCAACGGGGCCTTCTCCGAGCTGTTCGGCGGGCCGGCCCGGGTCCCCGAGTCGAACCTGACGCAGCGCGAGATGGATCTCGCCCGTTCGGTCCAGGTCGTGTGCGAGGAGATCATGCTGCGCATGGTGCGGACGCTGTATCGGGAGACGGGGCTCGACGACCTCTGTCTCGCAGGGGGCGTGGCGCTCAATTGTGTCGCCAACGGCCGGATCCTGCGCGAGGGCCCGTTCAAGCGGCTCTGGATCCAACCGGCCGCTGGGGACGCGGGCGGGGCGCTGGGTGTCGCGCACCTCATCTGGCATCGCTACTGCCAAGGCGCGCGCAGCGTCGTCCCGGGGAAGGACAATATGAAGGGCGCCTACCTCGGGCCGCAGTTCGCTCCGGAAGAGATCGAGGCCTACCTCGCGCCCCAGGGCGCGGTGTTCGAACGGCTCGAACGCGCCGCGCTGCTCGAGCGGGTGGCCCAACTACTTGCCCAGGACAAGGTGGTCGGCTGGTTCGACGGCCGGATGGAATTCGGTCCCCGCGCGCTCGGCGCCCGCAGCATCCTCGGCGATCCACGGAGCCCGCGTATGCAGGCGCAGATGAACCTGAAGATCAAGTTCCGAGAGGGCTTCCGCCCCTTTGCCCCGAGCGTGCTGCGGGAGCGCGTGGCCGACTACTTCGCGCTCGACTGCGACTCGCCCTACATGCTGCTCGTCGCTCCCGTGAAGGAGGCGCGCCAGATCCCGATGACCGACGCGCAGCGGCGTCTTTGGGGCATCGACCAGCTCAACGTGCCGCGCTCCGACATCCCCGCCGTGACGCACATCGACTACTCGGCGCGTATCCAAACCGTCACGCGCGACACGAATCCGAACTATTACGACCTGCTCAAGGAGTTCGAGCGGCTGACGGGTTGCGGGCTACTCGTCAATACGTCGTTCAATGTCCGCGGCGAGCCGATCGTGTGTACGCCGGCGGACGCATACCAGTGCTTCATGCGAACCCACATCGATTACCTCGTGCTGGGGCCATTCCTGCTGGACAAGTCGCGGCAGCCGGCCTGGAAGGAGCGTGCCGATTGGCGGCGCCAGTTCCAGCTCGACTGAGTCTCGTGGAGGGACGCCGCTTCGGGCTCACGCTCGGCGCAGCGTTCGTCGCATTGGGCGGCCTGCTGTGGTGGCGGGGGCGTGCCGCGGCACCGGTGATCCTGGCGTTGGGCCTCGTGCTCATCACCGCCGGAGTCGTCCTACCCACCCGGCTCGGGCCGTTGCACCGCGCGTGGATGGGGTTTGGGGCGGCGTTGTCCCGCATCACGACGCCGATCTTCCTCGGGGTGGTGTACTTCGGAGCGATTCTGCCGATCGGCCTATTGCTACGGGCCCGGGGCCGAAACCCGCTGACGCGGCACCGGGGCGACGCGAGCTGCTGGGTCCCGCGTCCGGCCGACGCTCGCAGCCGGCGCGACATGGAGCGTCAATTCTGAGGGGAGAACGTCACATGAGTCAGCATGGTCTCGTGGGAGAAATCTGGGCCTTCATGCGGGCCCGCAAGAAATGGTGGCTGCTGCCGATCATCGTGGTCATGCTGGGTGTGGGCGCCCTCCTCGTCCTCGCCCACGGGTCGGTCCTGGCACCCTTCATCTACACGATCTTCTGAGCGTGCACGATGGCCCCCATGGCGCGCTCGCCCCAGGCGAGCGCCACCTCGCGCCGTGCCAGTTCGCGTACGGCTCGAAATCCCGCGCGCCAGAGCGCCGCGCCGAATGCGGGACCGGCCGCATGATCCGGTACGCTGACCGAGCGCCGATCGACTTCCAGCAGGTAGAGATGGCCACCTGGTTGGAGGGCGCGATGCATTTCCACGAGCACACCCGCGGGGTCCCGCGGCGGTTGCAACGCGAATGTTGCGACCACCCGATGAAACGAGTCGTCCGCGCAGGGGAGCCGCGCACCGTCCCAGGTGCCGAATTCGAGCTTTCCCGGAACGCCGCGCAGCTCGGCGGCCCGGGCCACGAGCGTCGGCGACGTGTCCACGCCATACGCATAGGCCCGCAGCGCGCGCCGCCACGCCTCCTCGGCAATCCAGCCGTCTCCGCAGCCGACGAACAGCAGGCGCTCCCAAGCCTGGATCTTCACGGTGTCGAGGACCAGGAGATCCAAGTCGCGGTGGGGCTCCCGCTCCACCCGAGGCACGGCCAGCGGTTGGCTCACGGCCATCCGCGGTGCAACACCTGTGCCTCGAACCTGTCGCCGCACGCAACCCCGCGGCTGGTGCGGGAGTGACGCCACAGCCCGCCGTGCTCCGATCCGTCTACTACGCCGGCTTGCGGGCCTTCGCCATTCCCGCCGTGATGCGACGTCTGCGCGAGGCCGGCGTCGTGCTCTGCTACCACAACGTGCTGCCGCAACGCAACGCCGGCGCGGCCGGAGATCCCGCCATCCACCTCGCTCTCGAGCGCTTCGCGGAGGAGGTCAACTGGCTCGCTCGCCGGTACGCGGTCGTCTCACTGGCGGAATTCATCGCGCGGCTACGGGCGGGCCGCCCGCTCGGCGGCGTCGCGACCATCACGTTCGACGACGGGTATGCGGGTGTCTTCGCGCATGCGTGGCCGCTGCTGCGCGATCTAGGCGTACCGGCTACGGTCTTTGTCGTCGCTGAGGCACCCGAACAGCGGGCGCCGTTTTGGTGGGATCATCCCGACGTCGCCCGCCGCACGGCGCCCGCTCCACGCGAGCGCTGGCTCGGCGACCTCGGGGGCGACGCGTCCCGGATCGCCTCCGCGCTCGCGCTCTCCCCCACAATGCCGGCTCGACTGCCCGACTCACATCGGCCTGCCGGGTGGGACGCGATCGCGGCTGTCGCCGCCGCCGGGCTCGACATCGGCGTGCACTCCGCCACGCACCGCACGCTCAGCCGACTCGACAACACCGAGCTCGAGCGCGAGATCGTTGGGAGCCGCGCAACGATCGGCGCGCGGCTCGGCATCACGCCGACGTTGTTCGCGTATCCGTACGGCGTTTGGGACGTCCGCGTCCGCGACGCGGTGCACGCCGCAGGGTACCGCGGTGCCGTGACCCTGGACTACGGTCTCGTCACCGCCGGGGCGGACCCCTGGGCGCTCCGACGCGTCAACATTCCCTCCGGCATCACGCTGCCCGCGTTTGAGGCCTGGATCGCCGGTCTCCACCCTCGCCGCGGGCGCGACTGAAATGAGCCCCGACGCGTTGCTCCCGATCCATGGCGCGCGCATCGCGCACCTGATCGAATCGGACGGACCCGGTGGGGCCGAACGCGTGGTCGCTCAGCTTGCGGGCGAGCTACAGCGAGGCGGATGCCCCGCCGTCGCGATCCTACCGGCCGGCGGCGAAGGGTGGTTAGCGGGAGAGCTTCGGGCGGCGGGTGTGGCTGTCGAGCATCTTCCGCTCGAGCATCCTGCTTCGCCGTGGCTCGTGCGTGAGCTCGCGGTCACGCTGCGCCGGCACTGCGTGTCCCTCGTTCACAGCCACGACTTCACCATGGCCTTTTGCGGCGCGTGGGCCGCCCGCCGGGCCCGTATGCCCCATGTCATTACCATGCATGGCGGACGGTACTACGCGGCCCGGATACGACGCCGTCTGGCACTGCGGGCGGCGGTGGCACTCTCCCGCAGTCTGGTAGCCGTGTCAGAGCCGCTCGCGACCCACTTGAGCCGAGACCTCTGGATTCGACGGGCGCGGATCGTGACCATTCCGAATGGTGCTCGCTTCGCGCCCGCAGCGCGGTCCACGTTACGCGCCGAACTCGGGCTCACGGACGACAGCCCGCTGATCGTCGCCGTGGGAAACCTCTATCCCGTGAAGGGGCACACCTATCTCCTGGAGGCGCTGGGCCGACTCGCGCCGACCCACCCGCGGCTCCAGCTCGCAATCGCCGGCCGCGGCGACTTGGCCCAAGTGCTTCAGAGCCAAGCGCGAGACCTGAACGTGGAAGGCCGCGTGCACTTCCTCGGGCTGCGACAGGACATCGCCAATATCTTAGCTGCCGCGGATGTGTTCGCGCTCCCGTCCCTGTCCGAGGGCCTGCCGGTGGCACTGCTCGAGGCGATGTTCGCGTCCCGTCCGATCGTGGCCAGCGCTGTCGGGGATGTTCCCGCAGCCCTCGCCAGCGGCGCTGCCGGACGGCTTGTTCCTCCCGGGGATGCGGCGGCTCTCGCCGGGGCCATCCGCGGTCTCTTGACCAATCCGTTCGAAGCCCGCGCTCTTGGCCAGACTGCGCAGGCGCGGGCCACCGCCGAATACGGGATCGGCCGCATGGTCCAACGCTACGTCGAGGTGTATCAGCGCCTACTGGCCAACGGCGCACGGAGAGGAGCCTCTTTATGAGACATTTCGCGCTGCACCATCTGGTACCCGCGTCGATTCGACGGGCACTGCGAGACGCGGTGTGGCTCCGTCAGGTTCGAGGCGCCTTGCGCGAGCTGGAGTCACTGCCGCTGAGGCAGGCGCCATCGCGCGCAGCGTTGGACCGCTTGCTGCGTGCGTGGGCGAATGACGGTTGGGCCGCCGAACTCGAGGTGCTGGAAGAACTGGCGCATCATGCCGCGACCACGCCTGGGCCCATCCTGGAATGCGGCAGCGGTGCCACAACGGTGTTGCTGGCCGCCTTGGCCGCGCGGCGCGGCGTGGCCGTGTGGGTGCTCGAGCACGAGCCACAGTGGGCGGCGCGCGTCATTCGGGCCCTCGGACCCGCACGCGCCGGCACCCTGCACGTATGTATAGCACCACTCCGTAACTTCGGCGCGTTTGACTGGTACGACGCACCGCTGTCGCGGATGCCCGACGCCTTCCGGCTCGTCGTATGTGATGGTCCGCCTGAGACCACGCGTGGCGGGCGGTACGGAGTCGTACCGATGCTGCGAGATCGCGTACCGCGTGACGCGGTGCTCATCCTTGACAATGCCGGTCGTCCGAAGCAAATCGACGCCATGCAGCGATGGCGCCGGGAAGCCGGGGCCAGCTTCAAGGTCCACGAACACAAGACCTGCCAGTTCGCCATCGTACGATTTGCAGCCGCCTCGCCGCCCCGACCGGGCCGCAGGAGCTCGCGTGCGGCGGCCAATCCGGTACCGCCCCCGCGATTCGACCCTATACCTCGCGCTCCAG
>Ga0137395_10001767_pt1 | contig 10157 bp, 11 predicted proteins | sample czobulk216metaG_FD_108283 | JGI IMG/M metagenome (GOLD analysis project Ga0137395, IMG submission 108283) | Vadose zone soil microbial communities from Angelo Coast Range Reserve, California, USA - czobulk2.16 metaG | ecosystem: Environmental > Terrestrial > Soil > Vadose zone | place: USA...
ACGACTCCCCACGAAGTCACGAAGCACACGAAGAACGCACGAAGAAACACTAAACCAGCGTGGCTGCGGCGATTCGACGGGCGTCGCCAAGCGACGCGCGCAACCGGAGTCGGACCGACTCACAAAAACGGATCGCCGTCCTATTTGTTTTTGTGAGTCGGTCCGACCCCGGTTGTGCCGGCGAATCGCCTTCGTGATCTTCGTGTCTTCGTGATTCGCCGTCGTTCGAATGAGCTACGCCGCCCGGATCGAATGGCGAGTCATTCGTTGAGCCTCAGCGTCACGGGAGGATTTGATCGCGCGAGCAGGAAGTATCGAACGCCTCGCCACGTACCTGCCAGCCATAGCGCGGTGATGATGACGCCCGCGAGAATCGGATGGCCGCGCAGCAGCGCGCCGGCGGCCGTCCCCGACAGCAACGCTGCCACCCACCACAGCGTGATCGGGAGGTGGCACGGGCAGATCACAAACGCGCCAATCACCCACGCCAGCCCGCGGTTTTCGGCCTGACCGGGCGTCAACTTTATGGCGCACGCCGGAGCCTTCGTCTTCATCGGCCCGCTACTTTCCCGCCTGCGAGGACGCTCGACGGAAGTTCAGCGGAAGACTGGCGGCCCGTCCACGAGGTCGGAATCACTGTCGATGTGTATGACACGCTCGAGCCATTCTGCGTGATAGCAACCGGAATGAGCAACCCGCCTTCGTGGACACCGAGGATGCGGGCCGAGGGACCGTGGGCGGGCGTTCTGGAACGCCCGCCCACGGTTGCTACTTCAGCCAGCGGTCGACAAACCGCTCCACGGCGGTATTGGCGTCACGATACAGTCTGTGCACGCCTGCCATCAGGCTCTGGCTGGCTTGAAGACGAGGCCCTATGGGCCCAGTCTCGGCTCTCGCGCCGCGTTCGTGCAGCTGGATCAACCGATCGACTGGCGGATGATCGACACCGCGGCTCTTCAGCCGCTCCACGACCTTCGCGTCGATCCCGTGATTGCGCAGCTTGATCAGCTCGTCGAGCGACAGACGGCGGTAGCCCGCGGCCGACATCTCCTTGACGAAAGCGGCGTCGATGCCATGATTGCGGGCATCGACCAGCTCGTCGAGGGTCAGCTGGTAGCCGAGCTGACGCAGTTCCCGTTCGAATCCGGCGTCGAGGCCGTGATTGCGCGCGTTGACGAGGTCGTCGAGAGACAGCTTCGCGAACCCGGCCGCTCGCATCTCTCGCACGTATCCGCCGTCGATGCCGTGATTGCGTGCTTCGACCAGCTGATCCAGGTTGAGGCCATACCCCAGCGTGCGCAGGTCGCGGATGAACGCCGGATCGATGCCGTGATCGCGGGCGCGCACGAGTTCGTCCACGGACAGGCCGCGGAACTGCTCCGCCTGCATCTCGCGGACGAATCCGGCATTCACTCCGTGATCGCGGAGACGAATCAGTGCGTCGATGGAACCCACGCGGTACCCGAGATCAGACATCTCGCGAACGTAGGTTCTGTTGACGCCATGTTCCGCGCCGCCCACGAGTTGCTGAAGCGTGGGACGCGCGTACTTCTGGGCGTCGAGCTCGTCGAGGAACGTAAACCCGATGTCCGCCCACGCGAGCTTTCCCTGTTCCACGAGCGTAGGCCTGCCGAATCCCCGCTTGACGAGCGCGTCGGCGAACGCGGGGTCAGGCGTGAAGCTGAAGGTCCCGCCGCCCGCGCCCGAACGGACTATGCCTTCGAAGTCGAAGGCACCGGCCTCTCGCTTGAGGGTGTAGTGAGCCGGCCCGCCGGGCCCATTCAGGATAGCGGCCAGTCCATCGACGCGATCGAGGGGAATCGTCGTGCTGTGGAATGAGTTTTCCCCGACGCCGATCGCAAGGTGCGCGGTACGCCCGTCGGCGCCGAGACGAATCTGCCAGGTGCCGGCGGCGATCGCCGTGGCGGCGCGGGCTTGAGCCGCTGGTGCCGCGGCACGAGTCGCGACGACAGTCGCCGCCGCCAGCGGCGCCACCACAAAGGCGGCGACCGCCACCGCCAGCAGGCGGCGGCTCGCGGCCGGCGTGGCACGGTTGCGCGTCGCGTCGAGCATCGCCATCATCCGCCCCTCCAGCTGCCGTGGCCTGGCCATACTCACGGCGAGCGCGGGCGCGTGATAGCGGCCGAGCGAATGCGCGATCTCGAGCAGATGTCCCGCGTACTCCCGCGGCTCCGTTCACGAAGCCAGCACGCAGTCGTCGCAGGCCAGCCCGCGTTCCACGCGAAGCCGCTGCGCCGCCCACCAGACGCCTGGATGCGGCCAGTACACCGCGACGGCCGCTTCGGCCAGCATCTGGGTCAGGCAATCGAACCGCATGACGTGCGCAAGCTCATGCAGGATGACCGCGCGCCGGCGGTCGCCGTCCCACACGTCCGCAATCGACGGAATCACGATCGCCGGCCGGCGGATACCGCATGCCATCGGCATCGCTTCCTCGCGGCTTCGCACCAGGCGGACCGTCCGCCGCACTCCGAGCCGCGTCACGCACTCGTCCAGCAGCGTTGTCCAGTCCGCGTCCTCCACAGGCAGCGTCCGCGACAACATCAGCCGCGTCTTCCAGTGTTCGACGCCGAGGCGGCCGAGCAGGAGCACGACGCCTGCGGCGTAAGCGATCGGCAGAAGCGCGATCCATGAAATCGGCGCGAAGATCACGGATCTCTGAGCGGAATCGGGGGCGGCCGTCAGTTGCGCCGCCACGGCTGATGCCGCCGGCACTTCCGTCGCTTGCTGGACATCAGGCGCCGGCGTCTCGCGCTTGACAGCGATACTCCACGCCGGCAGTACAGAAGATGCCAGCGGCAGCACGAGCAAGCCGGCGACGGCGAGTATCCAGACGAGGTGGCGGGATGCCGCCGACCCTCGTCGCCGCATCACGCCCACCACCGCAGCGGCGAGCGCGATAATCACGGAACTCTTCGCGGCAATTTCGACAATGGAAGGATTCATCGCTTGTCTCCCTGCTCACGCGAGCGTTTCAACCACGCACTGAGCCTCTGGTATTCCTCTTCGGACAACGGCGCGGCCTTCATATCGAGCAGCGCGGCCATCGCGGACCCCGGGGAGTCCTTGAAGAACGTGCGGACGAGTCCCTTCAGCGCGGATCGACCGGCTTCGTCCGGCTTGACCGCCGGGAAGTAGACGAAGCGAGGGCCGTCGTACTCGCGCGCCAGCAACCCGCGGTCGATCATGATGTCGAGCAGTTTGCGTACGCTCGACGGGCTGGAGGCGTCGGGCAGCTCGTCGCGGATCTCTTCGACCGTGGCCCGCTGGCGGCGGTGAAGGATCTCCATGATCTGACTCTCACGCCGCGTCAGGTGCAGGGTTAACAGCTTTCTTGTGTGTTTGCCTGACATCTTCAGACCTCCGCGCCCCAAAAACGGCGAAGTCGCAATGTGGCGAAGTTTTTCGCTCAGGGCGAATATATTCGCGCCATGAGACGGATGTCAAGCCAGCAAGGTTCCGGGGGCGTCATTTCGTGCCTTTGTTCACGAATTTCTGCAGCCGGTTGCCGCGCGATTCCGCCGTGTAGAGGTTCCCTTTCGAATCCACGGCCAGGCTGTGGAGCCAGTGCCACTGCCCCGCATATGGCCCCGGACGTCCCCACGAGTCGAGCACCTCGAGCGTCTGCCGATCCAGAATCCGGACCTTGTCGTTGGCTCCGTCGGGGACGACGAGGAATCTCTGCGCCTTGTCCGGGGAGAACGCGACGGCGAACGCGGTCCCGCGCGAATCGAGGGTGCCACGCGCGATGAAGCCCTCCTTGATGAACATCCCGTCGAGCGTGAAGACCTGAATGCGATTGTTCACGCGGTCGGCGACATAGACGAGGCCGTCGTTGGAGATGGAAACACCGTGGACGATGTTGAACTGCTCGGATCCGCGTGCGCCGTTCGATACCCGATCCCGCGAAACGGCGTCGTCCGGTTTGTTGCCGTAGGCGCCCCACATGCGCTTGAACCGGCCGGTGTCGGCGTCGAACACGATCACGCGCCGATTCTGATAGCCGTCGGCCACGAACACTTCGTTCGTCTTTTCCCACACCCAGATTTGCGCCGGCCGGTTGAGGTTGTCGGTGTCGAGGCTCCCCTTGCTCGCCTTCGCGTGCCCGATCTGCAGAAGGAACTTGCCGTCGCGCGTGAACTTGAGGATCTGAGCGTCCTGGTTCGCGGTATTGCCTCCAAGCCAGACATTGCCTTTGTGATCGACGAAGATGCCGTGCTCGTTCGCCGGCCACTCGTAACCGGCACGTTTTTCATCGGGACCGCCCCACGACTGGACGACGCGGCCGGCCTGATCGAATTCGATGACCGGCGGCGCCGGAATACAGCACTCCGATGTCGGCGGCTTCAGCGAGAGTCCGATCTGATCCGCGGTCAGCGTTCGCGGGCGCGAGATCACCCAGATGTGATCGGTCGCGTCGACGAAGACCGCGCCCAGTTCGCCCATCTCCCAGTTGTTCGGGAGCGGCTTCGGCCAGTACGGATCGATCTCGAAGCGAGGAACGGCGACCCGCTGCGACTGCGCAAATAAAAACACGCCACCGCTGAGGACGCAGAGGACACGGAGAAGAACAGATAGGGTTTTCACTCTGTGTCCTCCTTTCCTCCGTGGTGGAGAGTTGACCTAGTACTCGTCAGCCAACGCGTATCGCGGATCTGCTGCAAGACACACCGCCTCTGGTAAGCCGAGTTCCTTTCGAACGATGTTGGTCCCTCGGACAATCGCGACCATCTTGAAAAACGCGATGCGCCTCGACATGCCCTCGCGGCCGAAACCACAGTCGCTGGTCACGAGAAGGCGCTCCACCGGAATGTACTTCAGCGCTTTGCGAATCACCGCCGCCACCTGATCCGGTGTCTCGACCTGCAGATTCCGGTGATCCACGACACCAATCGCGATCTTCTTGCCGGTGATCGTCCTGCCGATGGCCTCGAGGTCGAGGCCGTCGTTGGCGCAGGTTTCAAACGTCATCACGTCGACGTCGAGCTGGTCGAGCAGCGGCAGCGCGCTTGCGTACGACTGGTTGGACGCGTACAGCCGCTGCTGCGCCGGGTTGCCCCAGCACGTGTGACACCACACTTCGGTCTTGCCGCGCAGCCCGCTGACCGTGCGATTGAACGTGCCGACAAAAAACTCGGCCGGCAGCATCGGACCGCCGCCGCGCTGGATGCCCGCCAGATGGATGTTCGGCTCCTCCATCTGGATGATCGCGCAGCCGGCGCCCGCCAGCTCATCGAGTTCCTCGCGCATGGCGTCGGCCAGCGCAAACAGCAGATCTTCCTGCGTCGGATAAAAGTCGTTGCCGATGGACGTCCCGATCAGATCCGGCACGATCGTCCCGAACTTCACCGGCCTCCTCGTCTGCCCCTGCGCCACCTTCCAGAGATACGCGTAGTGGAGCGTCCCGCGCTCGATTCGGCCCGTCGCGCGCGGCATGACGCGGCTTTCCATGACTTCGAAGATAATGTCGCCCTTGCGCGTGCCGCCGTAGCCCTTCTTCGTGCGGGCGTAGTCGCCGCCGCCGAGGCCCGTCAGCCGGCGCGCCGGGTACTGGAACCAGCTCATGCCGCCCACGTCGCCGTCGAATCGCGCGTCGCCGTCGGTGACGATGTCGAGGCCGGCGCGTTCCTGATCGCGGATGAACGTGCCGACGGCGTCGGTGTATTGTTCGCGGAAGCGCGCGTCGGCGATGGCGTCCCGGAACGCGCGCCGGCCGAGGTTTTCGGTGTACCACGCGGGCCGCGGCAGCGAACCGGTGATCGTCGTCGGCAGCATCAGGGAATCAGTGGTCTTGGGCATAGGAGAAGTCCGCAGCGTCCGGCTTCAGCCGGACGAAATTCTACTCTGAGGAGAGAGATGGCGAATCTCGGCTACGTGGGACTCGGCGCGATGGGCAGCCAGATGGCGGACCGCCTGATGACGAAAGGCCACAAGGTCACGGGCTACAACCGCACGAAATCGAAGGCGGACTGGCTCGTGAAGAAAGGGATGGCGCTCGCCGACTCGCCGAAGGCGGTCTGCCAGGCCGCGGACGTCGTCTTCGTGATGGTGACCAACTCCGCATCGCTCGAAGCGGTGACGAACGGGGCGGACGGCCTGCTCGCCGGCCTGACACCCGGCAAGGTCGTGATCGACATGAGCACCGTGAGCCCGGACGTCAGCCGTGCCGTCGCTGCCCAGGTCCGTGCGAAAGGCGCAGACATGGTGGATGCACCGGTATCCGGCAGCATCATCACGCTGCAGCAGGGCAAGCTCTCGGTGATGGTCGGCGGCTCGAAAGCGACGTTCGACAGGATCAAACCGATCCTGGACGACGTCGGACCGAAGGTGACGCACGTGGGCGACAACGGCCTCGCGCTCGTGATGAAGATCGCCAGCAACTTGAGCCTCGCCGTCCAGATGCTGGCGTTTTCCGAAGGCGTGCTGCTCGCGGAAAAGAGCGGAATCCCGCGAGCGACGGCCGTCGACGTGCTGACGCACAGCGCCATCGCGTCGCCGATGGTCGTCTACCGCGGACCGTTCGTCCTGCAGATGCCGGAAGAAGCGTGGTTCAACGTGAACATGATGCAGAAGGACATGATGCTGGCGATGGAATTGGGACGCCGCGTGAATGTTCCGCTGCCGACCACGGCCGTCACCAACGAGTATCTGACAGCGGCCCGCGCCATGGGACTGGTCGAAGAAGACTTCGCCACGGTGTTCAAGGTCCTGGCGCACATGGCGGGAGTCAAACCGTAACTTAAGACGATGCGCGTAACCGCGTGATGAGGCTCGTCAGATCGGCGGGAATCGGGGCCTCGAACCGCAGCGACTCGCCGGAGTCGGGATGAGCGAACGCGAGGCGGTACGCGTGCAACGCCTGTCGTCCAAATTCAATCGGGCGAAGGGTATCTGGCCCGTACACGTACCGGCGCTCCCCGACGAGCGTGTGCCCTCGAAGGCGTGCTTGAAGCCTGATCTGGTTACGCTTGCCGGTGTCCAGACGCACTTCGATGAGAGAAGCGCCACCAAAGCGCTCGAGGACTTCGTACCTGCAGACGGCATCCTTGCCCTTGGGATCCCGGGGATGCGTTTCTTTCTGAATGAGGGCGCGCTGATCCCACACGAGCCGATCCTTCCACGTGCCTGATGCCGGGTCGGGGCATCCGTAGACGACCGCCCGGTACACGCGCTCGACGTCGTGACGCTTGAACTGATCCTTCAGCGCCGCCTGCGCCGCCGCGTATTTGGCGAACACGACCAATCCCGACGTGTCGCGGTCGATGCGATGCACGGTCAGAGGCTTCCGCTTGCCGTGCGATCGGAAATGCTCCACGAGCTGGTCGAAGACCGACGGCTCCTCCAGTTTGCGTTCGAGCGGGACGGCCAGCAGGCCCGCCGGCTTGTCGATGACGATGAACGCGTCGTCTTCAAAGACGATGCGGAGGTCACCCGATCGCGTCGGCGTCCGGCGGCGCGAGCTGCCGGGTCGATCCATCCAGACGCGGATGCGATCGCCGGTGGACAACTTGTTTGAACCGGCGCCGGCGCCGGCCTCCACCGCGTTGACGAACACCTTGCCGCGATCGAGCGCCACCGACGCGCGACGCCGCGACCCCAGACGTTCGCGCGCGGCGAGGAACTTGTCGAGCCTCGCGCCGTGTTCGGCCGTCGTGACGATCCAGTCCATCTGTTAGAATTCAGCCCCGGGTGATCATCTTCAGACGCGTCGTGGCGATCCTGTTCCTGGCCGTCGCCATTCCGTACTTGTTCGCGCCAGTTTACCGGTTTCCTCCGCCCCAGCAGTTTGCCGGCGCCACGCTCTGGAACCCGTACGCCCATATGAGCGGCCAGTGGCAGCGGGCCAATCTTCACGCGCACGGCCGGTCGTGGGGCGGCCTGACGAACGGCAGCCAGTCCGACGAAGAAGTCGTGCGCGCTTACAGACATCATGGCTACTCGGTGGCCGGCGTCTCCAACTACCAGTGGATCGCCGCTCAGCACGGCATCGACACGCTGCCGCTGTACGAGCATGGCTACAACATCGCGAAGGGACATCAGCTGGCGATCGGCGCGCGCAAGGTCGAATGGCTCGACTTTCCGGTGTGGCAGGGGCGTGATCAGAAGCAGTACATCATCGACCGCGTCGGCGCCGCCGCCGATCTCGTCGCGCTGAACCATCCGAACACCGCGTACAGCGAAGACGACCTCCGTGACCTGACGGGCTATCAGCTGATGGAAGTGGTCAACGGCCCGTTCCCCGGCGAAGACTCGTGGGATGCGGCACTCTCGACCGGCCACCTCGTCTGGGCGCTGGCCAACGACGACAGCCACAACCTCACCAACGTGCGGCGCACCTTTATCGCGTGGAACATGATCGACGCGCCGTCGTCCAGCACCACCGACATTGTCAACGCCTTGCGGCATGGACGGAGTTACGCCGTCTCGCTCGTCGGCGAGAAAGCCGATGCCGCGCTGAAGAGCATCGAGCTGGAGGCTTCGACGCTGACGGTGTCGTCGTCAGGCGTCCCGGCTACGTACTTGTTCGTCGGCCAGGACGGCACCGTCCGCAAGACGGCCGATCAGGTGATGCAGGCGAGCTACACGATCGAACCCCGCGACACGTACATTCGGACCGTGATCCGGACGCCAAACATCGTGATGTACGTCAACCCCATCGTCCGTTACACCGGTGACGCCCTCCCTGTCCGCCAGGCGACGCCGGACACCACCGCCAGCTGGCTGCAGCGCGGGTTTCTGTCGGCCGCGTACGCGGCCCTGTTTTTCCTCCTCTGGCGGCGCCCGACGGAGCCTGCGCAGGCCGGCACATCGGTCAGAGGACAATCCCTCTAGTGTCGGGCGGTATACTGCCCTTTCCGTCCGTGACAGCGCATTTTCTTATCCGCCAGTACTACGACTGCTTCAACGAGCGGCGGTTGGCCGACGCCGCCGATCTCTTCGCGTCCGACGCGGTGATCGAGCGTCCTCCGTTTGGAACCGTCAAGAACGGCGGTCAAGGTTGGGTTCAGTTCGCGGAGCTCTGGCTGAGCGCGTTCCCGGACGCGAAGCTGCGAATCGACCACGTTGAACAGCGGGGTGACACGATCTGCGAAGTCGACGTCGACCTCAGCGGAACCCACTCCGGGGATCTGAGCGTGCCCGGGCACGGAACCATCAAACCAGCGGGCCGGCCGGTGTCGCTGCGGCTCGGCGAGTTGCTCGAGATCCGCGGCAGCAAGATCACCTACGCGAGCCTGAGCTTCGACACACTGGAACTTCTCCGCCAGGTATCCGGGAAAGTCTGATGGACGATCGACCGACACTTCTCTGGCTGCTCGAACGCGAAGGCCATACCGTGTCGTGCCGCGTGAAGCTGGTGCCGTACGGCATCGAGGTCGATCTCGCGTCGGACGGCGAGGACGTGGTCACGCGTGTGTTCGAGACCGGCGAAGAGGCGCTGGCCTGGGCCGGAAAGAAGCGCGACGATCGCGAGGCAGCCGGCTGGAAGCTGGTCCCACTCAATGCTTCTGCAGCTTCGGATCCTTGGCGTACGTGATCGTCACGTCATTCCATTTCGCATCGGCCTTCAGCACCTTCGTGCGTGGCGTGTAGGTAATCGTGAGCCGTCTCCGGGCGGTCCACTGGATCCTCAGATCGTCGCTGGACGTTCCAATAAAACTGCAATTCTGGCCAGGGGTGACGGCTTGATTCGCCGGCATCAGTTGAATGCAGTGCTGCCAGCGGTCGTCGCCGCGCGTGGGAACCTGGTACCACACCACTGCGATTTCGTTGTCGGGTGACAACCCGCCGCTGACACGATTGATGTCGCCCGCATCCTGCGTGATCGTCACGACCTGATCGGCCACGGTGATTAGCGCCGTGCGCGGAGCGAGCGACTCGTTGGGCGCAACGGCGTAAACCACGCTGTTGCCGGACCGGGACGTTGTGACCCACGACTCGCTCGACACGGGCGCCCATCCACAGCCGTCGAGCGCCGTGACGTTGAAGGATCCGTTGACGCCGCCGGACGCTGCGCTGACGCTGTGCGTGGACGTCGCGTAGCTGCAGAGGACGGGAACACTACGGTCGGCGGCGATGGCCGCGGCATCGAGCGCGATCCGATAGATCCGCACCTCGTCGAGGGCGCCCTGGAACCA
>Ga0137395_10001768_pt1 | contig 10156 bp, 8 predicted proteins | sample czobulk216metaG_FD_108283 | JGI IMG/M metagenome (GOLD analysis project Ga0137395, IMG submission 108283) | Vadose zone soil microbial communities from Angelo Coast Range Reserve, California, USA - czobulk2.16 metaG | ecosystem: Environmental > Terrestrial > Soil > Vadose zone | place: USA...
TGGTCCCAGCAGACAAGGGTTCCCATCCGACCGTATTCGGTATCAAACGCCTTGAAACCGAGATCGCCCGGAGTGAAGTAGAACTTCTCGTAATAAAGAGGATCGTCCGGGATGTGCATTTTGCGATAGAGGCCCTTAGTGCTGCCATCGGCGTCAAGAACGACTGCGGTATTGTGATACAGCCCGCGCGCGCGCCGTTCAAAAACGGAAACCACAACTGCCGTTTTGGTTTCGCGGGCGACAGCGGAGAGCGCTTCGGTCGTTGGACCAGGAATGGTTTCAGCCAGGTCAAAGAGCGCCGCGTCTTCGCGCTGGCAGAAGTACTGCGTGCGGAAAAGCTCCGGCAGGCAGACCATCTGCGCGCCCTGCTTGGCGTCAGCGCGGACTTTCTCCGCGGCCCGGCGCAGATTGTCGTCAGGGTCGGGCGAGCAGTGCATCTGGATCAGGCCGACAGTGAATGTGTCTGGGTTAGGCATTGGTATCAAAGATTGCCAAAATCGCCGGAATTGCCAAAAGTGAGAATTGAAGACCCGCTGGAACAACAGGTTTCAATTTCGGCGATCTTGGCAGTCTTGGCAATATTGGCAATTGCGAAACATCTCAAGAATATCAAATAGATTCATCGCTGGCGCTGAACGTCCGCCTAAAGGCCCGCGACTCGCAAGCGAATCGCTAGACGCTGATACCCGGAGTCAAACGGAGGACTCCGTTTGACTCTGCGCTCCGCAGCGTTTACTTTTCTAAGTTTGCCCCACCACGTTCAATTTCTGAGGTGAAGCGTTGAGCAAGAAGCAGGAAGGCACAGGCATTGACCGCAAGCTCCACGATCCGGTGCAGGACAAGCTCTCTCCGGTATTTCCGCTGGACCTTTCCAAGGCCAAGGGCATCAGCGATCTGGTGCGCGGCATGGCGGACACGGCATTTACCGGTCGCCAGCTTGGCGAGTCGGTGGACGTGCTTGAGGCCATGGCGCGAGACAAGGACTGCTTCGTGGTCATGACCCTGGCCGGCGCGATGACAGTGGCCAAGCAGGGCTTGATCATCTGCGACCTGATCGATAAAGGGCTGGTCAACGCTGTGGTATCCACCGGAGCGCTGATGGCGCATGGACTGGTTGAGGCCACCGGCTGCAAACATTATCGCTATGACCCAAGGATGAACGATGTTGAGCTGTATGAAGCGGGCTATAACCGCGTTTATGACACGCTGGAGCCGGAGCAGAACCTGGACCACGTTGAGCTGGTGATGGAAGAAGTTCTGGGCAAGTGGGACCCGCAGCAGATCATGTGCTCGTGGAAGCTGAACCGCGCCATCGGCGAGCACCTGAAGAACCACGCCAAAGGGCGGGGAATTCTGAAGTCGGCTTATCAGAAGAAGGTCCCGGTATTTGTGCCGGCGTTTACCGATTCAGAGATGGGGCTGGACGTGGCGCTGAACAATCGCATGCGCGCCCGCGAGGGCAAGCCGCAGTTGCGCTACGATCCATTCCTTGACTTGAACTACTTTGCGGAAACGCTGTTGCAGCAGAAGAAGCTGGGAATTTTGACGATCGGCGGCGGCGTGCCGCGTAACTGGGCGCAGCAGTTTGGCCCCTACTGCGAGCTGCGCGTGCGACGCGCGGGAGAAGATGTCCCGCTGAAGCGCTACCATTATGGCGTGCGCATCTGTCCGGAGCCGGTGCATTGGGGCGGGCTCTCGGGATCTCCTTATTCGGAGGCGATTTCCTGGGGCAAGTTCGTGCCGCCGGACGAGGGCGGCCGGTTTGGCGAGGTCTTTGTGGACGCCACGGTCGGCCTGCCAATCATGTGCGCGGCGCTGTTTGAACGGCTAGGGAAGGGCTATAAGAAGGCGAGCTTCAAGGAACGGAAGCCCTAGTGAATTTCTTCAGATAAAAGGGATCCCTCACCCGCGGGTTCGGGATTTCAGAAAGAGCTTACTCGAAGATCAGTATCGCCGACGCAATCACCGTGGTCCAGAGGCCGCGCTTGTCGCCCACGCCGCTCTGCGTGATGTTTGTGGTGCGGACGATCTTGTTGGAGATCCGGTAAATCTCTTTTTTCTCGTCCCAGGAGGTATCAGGATTGAAATCCACGTTGAGCGTGGTGGCGAGCATCTCGGCCGCCAGTTCTTCGGCGTATTCACCGGCAACGTCGTCGGCTTCGCCGAAGGAATGATGCTCGCTCAGATAGCCATAGGTGCTGCGGTCTGCCGGCATGGCCAGGCCGATGCTGGCGGCGGTGAGACGGTGCGGTTCACGGGTGGAGTTCTCCGCGACCACGGCAAACGTTACCTCGCCGGGATGAAGGTACTTCACGCCTTCCTTGCGCGAGATCAGCTTGCAATGCGGGGGAAAAATGGAGGAGACGCGGACCAGGTTCTGTGCCGCGATACCGGCATCCCTGAGGGCCAACTCAAACGACGTGAGTCTTTCTCTGTGCTTTCCTACACCGTTGGTCAGGAAGATGCGCTTCGGCACCATGTTTAATCCCAATTTGCTTGCCTCCAGGCGAAACCGCTTTTTTGGTGAATAAAAAAAAATAACACACGCAGACGGGCAAGCGGGGAATTTTCCGTGAAAATTTTCACTTGCGGGAGATTGCCGGGCGAAATTCAGCGGCCTTTCTCATATGCATCGAAAATGGTGCAGTCGCGACCTCATTGCTAAAATGCCCTAGTTCACATGAAAGCGATCCTCTGCGAACAATACGGCGGGCCCGAGGTGCTGGAGATGGCTGCGGACGTGCCCATACCCAGGGTCGGGCCGAACGGCGTGCTGGTGCAGGTGCGTGCATCGAGCGTCAACCCGGTGGACTGGAAGTTTCGCCAAGGGCTGCTGGCCCCGATCCGGCCAGTTGTGTTTCCCGTGATCTGGGGCCGCGACCTTTCCGGAGTAGTGACTGAGGTCGGTCAGGCGGTGACGCTGTTCAAACCCGGTGACGAGGTTTACGGATTCAAAGAAGGCTACGTGGCCAAGACGTATCGAGGCACGTACGCGGAATATGTGGTGGCGCCGGAAAAATCACTGGCGCTGAAGCCGAAGAACCTTACGCATGAAGAAGCAGCAACTGTGCCGCTGGCGGCGCTCACCGCCTGGCAGGCGCTGCTGAACCAGGGAAAACTCAAGCAGGGACAGCGGGTGCTCATACATGCGGGAGCAGGCGGCGTGGGCGTAATGGCCATTCAGATAGCGAAGGCGTTCGGCGCGTATGTGGCCGCTACCGCCAGCACACGCAACCAGGGTTTGCTGCGCGAACTGGGCGCGGATCTGGCGGTTGATTACACGCGCGATCGGATTGACGAGATACACCCGAAGTTCGACCTGGTGCTGGACGGTGTGGGCAGGAGCGTGTGGGCAAGTTCATTTCGCGCGCTGAAGTTCGGCGGCCGGCTGGTGACCCTGACGGTTCCCATTCCGGATAAGCCCGCAGGCAAGCTCAAGTTTTTTGCGACAGTGATCGCTGGCGTTGCCGGCGGCACGCTGCGAGGGCTGTTCGGCGGCAAGCGACTGCTTATCACACGGGTGAAGCCTCGCGGCGGAGAGCTGGAAAAGATCGGCGTCCTGGTCGAGGCCGGCAAGATCCGCCCTGTGGTAGAGAAAGTGTTCCCTCTGGAGGAGATTGCCGAAGCCCACAGCCTGAGCGAGGCCGGGCACGTGAGAGGAAAGCTGGGTTTGCGGATCAGCAATTAGCATTCAGCACTCAGCATTCAGCCAAGGTGGATTCACCGCAAAGGACGCAAAGATCGCAAAGGAGAAATGACGGCTGTCCGATTTTTGGTGAGAGCGATTTTAATGTTCTGCCTGGTTACGCCGCGTATTGGTGATGGCGAATGTCCTCTCACAAGTTGAGGAGAATTGATCACAGACAAAAAGGGTGACCCCAAGGCGGGGCCGCGAAAACGCCGTCAATTCGCGCTGTATCACGATATCTAACTCGAACTCATAAGACAGCCGGACGAAGCTGACGGCAAAGTGCTGGCGACGATCAAACTCTCTGTTCATCTGCGCAATGGAGGCCTGCCGCAAAACTGATGACCCAGGCCCTGAGGGTCGCGATACACTTGTGTTCTTCTGGAATGACTATGCCCAAAACTTCAGGGTGGGAGCAATCCGCCAAATACTGGAAGACGGTCCCAAGCAGGACGAACGCAATTCTTCTGGCGGGGATATTCTTCCTCTTCACTTCATTTGGGATGGTGCTGAGTTTTGTCAACGAATCATGGGTACACGTGCCCTGGGCCGTTTTGCTGGCTCTTGTAGCGGGCGCGTTTTCCATGGTGTGGGCATTTGCGGGGTTTCGCCGGATCATATGGCTGATGTCGATATTGTTGCCACTGCAAATCGGCGTCAATGTGCTCATTGGAAGCCTGATGACCCGGCACGTTCCCGCCTCCGAGCGAGTGGACTTCAGCCGTGCGGCGGTAGAACGCCGGCTGAAGATAGAAGGCCTCCTCAGCATGTTCGCGATCATTGCCGGCTATTCCCTGGTAGTAGGCTTCATCCGTAAAGAGGGTCTCCGTGTTTTCCTCGCGATGGCGGAGGTGCGTTTAGCCACTGAGGTCCATAGGGCATTGGTGCCGGTGGTTTCGCGCCGGATCGGAGAATTGGAATTCTACGGCGCTTCGGTACCCAGCGGACAAATAGGAGGAGACCTGGTGGATGTGACGGAGCATGGCCCGGAGTTCGTGGCGTATGTAGCTGACGTATCGGGACACGGAGTGCCCGCAGGAATGATTATGGCGATGGTGAAGAGCGCGGCGCGCATGGGATCGTCGAATGGCGCAGGCTTTCCGCGTTCTTGTCCGACCTCAACAGAGTATTGTTGTCCGTCTCTGCGCCGAAAGTATTTGTGACGTTTGCCTGTATCAGCTGTACGGGCCGTGACGGCATCCAATTTGCTCTCGCCGGACACCTGCCGGTGCTTCACTACCAGAGACGGCTGCATAAGGTTGAGGAACGGCTGGTTTCAAACCTTCCACTGGCTATCGTGCCCGACACGCAGTTTGAGACGGCTGGCATCGAGTGCGAAGAAGGCGATGTGCTGGCGATTCTGACGGATGGACTTACAGAGGCCGCCGATGGCAATGGGCAGGAGCTTGGACTGGAGCCCCTGAAAGAAGTTTTGCTGAAGTCGGCGACAAAGCCTTTGGAGCAAATTGCGGCGGATCTGCGCAACCGGTCACTCGAACAGGGAAAGCAGGTGGACGATCAGACGGTGCTGCTGGTACGTCGCGGGTCCACGCGCGCAACGATTGATGAACTGGAAGAGACAGCGTCTTTGTCTTACCAAGTACAATAGCGCTTCGCGAAAGGAGATCGCATGCGCGCCGTCTTGTGCAAAGAATGGGGAGGACCGGAAAAGCTGGTGGTGGAGGATGTGGCTTCGCCGCCGATCAAAGGAGGCGCGGTGCGCCTGGCCGTGCATGCGGCAGGCATCAACTTTGCCGACCTGCTTTTGATCTCAGGCCAGTATCAGGAGAAGCCGGCCTTCCCGTTCACGCCCGGCATGGAAGCTGCCGGCACGGTGACACAAGTTGGCGCGGGCGTGAGCAGCCTGAAAGCCGGTGATCGCGTGATGACATTGACCGGCACCGGCGCTTATGCGGAAGAAATTGTGGTTGATGCCAGCCGGGTTTACAAGATTCCCGACAAAATGGATTTTGCCGCGGCGGCGGGCTTTCCCGTGACGTATGGAACGTCACATGGCTCATTCGATTGGCGCGCGCATCTACAGCCCGGCGAGTGGCTGCTGGTATTCGGCGCCGCGGGCGGTGTCGGGCTGACGGCGGTCGAGATCGGCAAAGCGATGGGAGCACGGGTGATTGCGTGCGCCGGCGGGCCGGAAAAACTGGAGATCGCAAGGCAGCATGGGGCCGACCACCTGATTGACTATTCGCGCGAGGACATTCGCGAGCGGGTAAAGACAATCACCGGCGGGCGCGGGGTGGACGTGATCTATGATCCCGTGGGCGGAGACGCCTTTGATGCCGGCCTGCGCTCGATTGCCTGGGGCGGCCGCGTGATTATTATTGGCTTCGCCTCCGGCCGGATCCCACAAGCTCCGGCGAACATTCTGCTGGTAAAGAACATTGATGTGATCGGGTTTTACTGGGGATCGTACCAGGCGCGCAAGCCGGAGCTGCTGCGCGATTCCTACGCCAAGCTGTTGCGATGGTTCGAAGAAGGGAAGCTCAAGCCGCATGTGTCCGCGCAGATGGACATGAAAGAAGTTGCGCAAGCCATGAATTTGCTGCGCCAGCGCAAGTCGACAGGGAAAGTGGTGCTGACGATGGGGCGGTGAAGCCTCTCTCATCGCGCAACTTCAGATGTCGATGGGCCGGAGCGCATCATGTTCGGTTTCCGGTATTCTTTTTCAGCAAAACGGCCAAGCTTGGGTTCCGCGATTAGGAATAGCCAGCAGACCGAATCCGCCTGGAAGTTTATTTTTGTAACGAACAGGCACTGGACGTCACTCACTAACAGGACAGTCTCGGGGCGGACAGATGGCGCTCAGGCCTTGGATCCCGGAGCTCTATTTGTTCTTGCTGTCATCCGCAGGAGTTTCCGGACGGCGGTCAGGGACAATAGGCGCAGGGCGGCGCGGATGGATTTTCCGTGGTCCTGAAGGCGGCGGCGAATCAAGATGCGTGACCACCACCTCACCGGAAGGCTTTAGCGGAAAGCTGGACGTTGACGGCGCGGGCTCGTCGTCTTCCTGCTTGTCTTTGCGCGTATTTTCGTCATCAGGCATTGTAGTAACTATCTTTCTATTGTAAACCTTTAGTGCCATCGGCCAGGTGTTCTGTCCCGCAACGGTTCCATTCAATTTCGATCAGAAGGAGCTCTCTTTTTATGGCAGATAATCCAGACAAGAAATCAGGCAAAAAACCGCCAGCGCCGGTCAGCGGCAGGGCCAGCGCAATGACGTTGCGCGCGGCGGCAAAACCGGTAAAGGTCGAACACCTTGATACTCCGCCGAAGATCAACCGGCCTAAGAGGATCCATCCTCGGCGCTTGCTGCCATTCGTCCGCGAAGGCCAGGAACGCGCCACCCACAGCCTGAATGCGCGCGCTAACATTCGCCGCGCCGATGATCCCGGGCAGGACATCAAGGTGGCGCTCAACACAGAGCTGACGCAGCCCGCGCTGAACCATGTATCCGGAAATGTGGGGGAGCCAAGCGTCTCTGTAAACGGGGACGTGGTCTTCTACACCGGAAATTGGTATGCCTCGATCTCTACCGATGGTGGGAAGAATTTCAAGTTCATTGATCCTAACGCTATGGCCCAGCCGACCGATCCTGACGGCGTCACTTTCTGCTGCGACCAGGTCGTGAACTACATGCCGTCGATTGATACGTTTGTGTGGTTGATGCAGTACGGCCCGTCGACGGGGGACAACATTCAAAGGCTGGCATTCGCGAAAACCGATGACATGAAAGCCGGCCGGTGGAGGATTTTTGATATCACTACCGATGCGCTCGGCGTCCCCGGATTCTTCATGGATTTTCCTGATCTGGCCACCAGCGGCAAATTCCTCTATATGACCACCAACTGCTTTGGGCCGGACCAGCAGACCGTTGGCTCCGCAGTTGTACGGATCCCGTTTGCCAGCATTGACGGGGGCGCGCCTACTGCAGAGAAATTTGTTTCCATGGATCTGTTCGCCTTCCGCGTGGCGCAGAACTGCCGCGACGTCGCTTATTTTGCCGCGCATCGTGACACCAGCACGCTGGCAGTGTTCTCCTGGCCGGAGAACCAGGCCCAACCGACTTCGCAAGACGTGCCAACCGCGCGCTGGATCGGAACCAACGGATATATTTCCCGCACGCCTGACGGCCGCAGGTGGCTGGACAGGGCCGACCCGCGCCTTACCGGCGCCACTCTCGCCGGCGACGAGCTGTGGTTTGCCTGGGCCGTGGACGCCGACTCCAACCATCGGCCTAAACCGTTTGTGCAAATGGCCCGAATCAACAGCAAGGACATGACGTTGATCGAAGACGTGAACCTGTTCGATACGGATTCCGCCATCTGCTATGCCGGCCTTGCCACCAACGCCAACAACGAAGTAGGCGTTTCTTACATGATCGGCGGCGCGGTGTTTCCGTCGCACGTGGTAGGCATTCTTAGCCAGGATGAAGCGAACCGCAGAAGCCTGACCGTGGGAGTTGGTGAGCGCAGCCCACTGCCCGACCCGAATGGGCACTTCGACTGGGGCGATTATCTGACGGCGCGGCCAGTCTATCCCGATCGCAAGCTCTTTGCCGCGGCCGGTTACACCATGAAAGGCACCGTTGACAGCGATAACCAGGATGCAACGCCCAGATTTGTCATGTTTGGACGCGCAGGCGCCGGCGCTGCTGGAGGGGGCGGAGGCAACGGAGGTACTAACGGCGGAGGCGGTGACAGTGGAGGCACTGGTGGCGGAGGCGGCGGGAATGGCGGCGCTGTGGGCGCTGGTCCAATCACTGACGTAAACAAGCTTCCCACCGTGAGCTCTGCGGTTGCTGCCAAGATCAAAGCCGCTTGCGGCGTGCATACCGGTGTTCTTGCGGCGATGCAACCGCAAGCCGCCGCCGCGCCGCAACTGGTGACCAAGCCTGGCTCGGAGCGCTGGAAGGTAAAGACCGGCCAGGATGACGATCGCAACCTGGTAGGCAAGAATATTATCGGCGGTGTGAGTCTTGGGGCGGGCGTTGTGCCGGCCACGGTGGAAGAGTTGATCAGTATGCCTCGTCCGCCGGGCTTTGAAAATGCTCGTGGCTTTGCTCCGCCAAAATTCGACACCAAGCGCGCACAGCCGATTGAGACCACCATCTGGCGCGTGGAGGTAAGAATCACCGTCCTCAAACAGGAGGCCGACGGCGACTACCACCTGGTGCTCCAGGGCGCCAGCGGTAAAACCATGGTGGGCGAAGTGCCAACGCCAACCAAGCCGTTCATCGGCGACTCTCCCTGGTTCCAGAACATGAAAGACGCGCGCCAGGCCGTGGATGACAAGCTGGTTCATCACCTGTCGCCCCGGGACTTTGTGCTGCTGCCTGGGGGAACTATGCTGGTGCCGCGAAACTCGCTTTCCGGCGACCTTCCTGTCCCGACCATGGCGGCGTTCCAGTTGCCGGAATCCTTCCGCACGCCCGCAGAAGGAGAAGAAGCGCAGATGCCGGCATTCATGACCGCCATTCCGTCTACTCCGGCCAGGGTCACGGGCATTGGGTTCTTTGACCGCATGCATGACCAGACCGGAGTAGCGCCAAACGTGATCGAACTGCATACCATTCTGAAGATCGAGTGGCTATGAGAAAACGCAGCTAGCGGCTTGGATACTTTCGGATACATCATTCCGCTCGCATTCTGGACCGTGCTGATCGCGGAGCTGGTGGGTGACAAGTCAATGTATACCTTGACGTCACTCACGCTCCGCTACCGCGCGGGCCCGGTCTTCCTTGCGTTTGCTGCGGCCAGCGCCGCCAAGATGCTGGTGGCGGTGCTGCTGGGCAGCGCCGTCATCCGCTTCCAGTCGCACTGGACATACGCCGTCAGCGGCGTCGCCTTCTTCATCTCCGCCATCCTGATCTGGACGGAGAAACCAAAACTCGTCTCCGCCGACCATCCCCGTCCATCCGGCTGGACCAAGGGATCCCTGGCCTGCTTTGCCTCTTTCTTCCTCACCGAGTGGGGCGATCCCGGCCAGATCTCAGCCGCGGCGCTGGTCTTGAAATCGCACCTTATGCTGGGAGTGTGGCTGGGCGGCACGCTGGCTATCATGACCAAGGGCGCCGTCGCCATGACCATCGGAATGCAGATCCGCGACCGCCTGCCGCAACGTACCTTGCGCTTGGTGGCCTCGGCTTCATGCTTCGTGCTGGGTATCCTTGCCTTCAGTGAGAGCGTCCTGGCGTAAGCGGGCACCCTCCCCCCTATCGCTCACCTAGGATTCTAAAGGGCTTACACGATTCATCCCCGGGGATGCTCTTCCGATCACCCGATCTCCCGATGATCCGATCACCCGATCTCCTGCCACCCCTCCCCATTCATCCCAGGTCATCCCATTTTGGCGTAGGTTAGATCCATAGGGCATCGATTGGCGTAGGGGGTCGAATGGTTCGGGGTTGATTCGGCTAAGGCCAAAGGCTAAAGGCCAGTTGCTATCTGCTAA
>Ga0137395_10001769_pt1 | contig 10154 bp, 7 predicted proteins | sample czobulk216metaG_FD_108283 | JGI IMG/M metagenome (GOLD analysis project Ga0137395, IMG submission 108283) | Vadose zone soil microbial communities from Angelo Coast Range Reserve, California, USA - czobulk2.16 metaG | ecosystem: Environmental > Terrestrial > Soil > Vadose zone | place: USA...
ACCATATGTCATACATACTCCGCTGCAAGTGAGCAGGCAACTCCCCCGCCAAACTGGCGGGGCAACTAGCCGTGCGCAGCACCGGTGCGCAGCACGAAGGGGATGGCATGTTTGCAGGGGAATTCCCGTGTAAGCTCGACGACAAAGGCCGCTTTGCGATGCCAGCCTCACTACGCGAGTATTTTGCCGTACCGGGCAACCTCGAAGTGAAAAAAGCTGTGCTGGTGAAATCGCAGCAGGAGCGCTGTCTCTGGCTCTTTCCCCTGCACCACTGGTACGCCCTGCTTGAAGTACAACGTCAACGCCTCAATGAACGCGAAAGTCGGCTGTTCATGCACTATGTGGTGTCTGATGTGGTGGAGGCAGAAATCGATCGTGCCAGCCGTGTGCTGGTGCCGCGCAAGCTGCGGGAGCACGCTGGCGTTGGCGAAGACGCGGTCCTGGTCGGCATGTATGACCGCCTGGAGATCTGGGGTAGCGAAACGTGGGTGGCGCACCTCAGCGAGCTGGAAGAAGAGCACGAGATGTCTCTAGGCAAGGTGTTATCCATGCCGAGTATTAGGCCGTCCTTTCCGGGAGCAGAGACCCTACCATGAGCATCCAGGTCAGTCAGGTCAAAGGGGACGTGGTTGAGTTGATCTTTAATCCCCGCGAGGAGGATCTTCGCGTCGGGGAAACGCTGCGCATTCAAGAACGCGACAGCGGTGAGGGTCTGGTGGTGCAAGTGGTCGCCTTTCGCATGGTGACCTACCCGTCGCTCATTCAGGAACAGTTGGAGTTAGTAATTGGGAATGCGCCGCCGCTGTCCCGCGAATTGTTGACGTATTTGTCGGAGGCGCAGGAAACGCTGCAGGAGTACGACGCCAGTGAGGCACGGAATCTGAAAATCGCCATCTCCAAGATCCGCAAGCTGACGGGACGGCGGTGGGACCAATGGGACGGCTGGATACCGATACGCGATGTTGAAGTGACCCGTGTGTCGGATCACGAGTTATTTGAAAACTGTATTGATGATCTCGGCAATCCGTTGCATCTCGGCCAGACGCTCCGGGGTGAGCCGTTCTTTATCGAGGGGCATTACCTGGAGAAGGTCAATGTCATCACGGGCGTCAAAGGGGCTGGCAAGTCGTACCTGTCCAAGGTTGTCTTGCTTGAGCTGATCAATGCTGGAGCGCCATGCGTCGTGTTTGACCTGAATAAGGAATACATTCATCTGCCGAAGCAGGACGTGGACCCTCATACGGGAGAGGTACGCACCAGGGGTATTTTGCATCTCAAAGCCGGCGAAAATCTCAAATTAGGCGTACGGCAGTTTGGGCTCAGTCCGCTGGTCACCATGTTAACCAGGTTCGGCTTGCCAGATGTGTCGGCGATGTACTTCGAAAACCGTATGGCGCGCCTGCTCCAGGAAGCCTGGCATATGGAGCGGCAGGGGAGAACACCACCGTTCATTGGCATCCAGCATCTCATTGACATGGCCGAGGAGCTGGAGTTTTCCCAGAATGAGGGGGTGAGCGCAGCCATTCGCAGTCGTCTTGAGGCGGCGCGCAACACCGGTGTGTTCGCAGACCAGCCAGGTGAAGCCACCTCGCTGCAGGCAGAGTACGATAAGATCCGTAACGGTGGCGCGCTGGTGATTGATATTTCGAGCCTCACGAATCTGTCCCGACAGGGCTTTGTGCAGGCGATCATTGACATTATTCGGGAGATCTGCGAACGCGAGTTGCAGCGTGGCACAGGCTGTTTTCCTTTTGTCTTCTTTGAGGAAGCGCACCTCTACATCAGCCATAACACGATTGGCTATATTGTCACGCGCTCACGGCATCTCGGCATCACCTGTTTCTTTGTCACGAACATGATTGGTGGACTTGACGAGACTGTGCTGCGTCAGGTGGACAATCTCTTTCTCCTCTATCTCCCCTTTGACGATGACGTGCGGCATATTAGTAAAAGTGCCATGGTCGATCAGGAAACTATGGGATCCTTTGTTAAACGCTTGCGCCGGCATCATGCCCTGGTTCTCGGAGACGTGACACGGCAATATCCGGTGATCATCAAGGTGAAAGAACTCAAAGGTATTCATACAGCGGGAGAGACACAGTACTTCTTCAAACCGAAACGCCGGCAGGCGCCGCAAGTTCATACAACAGTACCTGAACTCGTTGTCCCCCAGGCGCTCCAGCATGACATACCGGAAGCGGAGCACAATGGCGTGCCACCCGACCAGCCGCCACTGCCCTTGAGTGCCCCAAGCCAGCCAACGTCAGAAGAACAAATGCTGCTGGCACGGTTGCAAGCGCGCTGGCCAGACATTGTCACTAGCCTGCGCGATAAAAGTGCTTTTCTGGGCTCTGTGCTGATTGCTGGCAACCCTATGAAGCTGCAAGACCAGGTGCTCTCAATCACGTTCACGGCCCGTGATGCCTTCCACCGCGACATGCTCGAAGAACCGGAATACCGTGCGCTGGTGGAGAAAGAGCTGAGTGCTGTGCTGCAGCAACCAGTGACCATTGTGTGTCACATGATAACGTAGCTCCTGTATGGACGAGCCATCTCCTGTTGGAGAACTGGTCCTGATATTACCTCTGCCTCCAAGCATTAACCATCAGTACGCGACAGTGCAGGGGCGCCGCGTCCTGTCTCGAGCTGGACGAGAGTTCAAGAGACTCGTCGCTGAGGAGGTAGAGGACTGGTTAGACAAGCACCTACACATTGATGTGGCGCTCTTCCAGCGTCGCTATCTCGCGCTAACGATTATTTTCTACTTCAGGTCAGCGCTGCGACGTGATCTGGATGGGGGGCTAAAAATTGCCCAGGATGCACTCTGCGAGGCATTAGGGGTCAATGATAACCTGGTGATAGAAATTCACCTGAGCAAACGGGTAGACCGTCACTCCCCGCGCATTGAGGTGCATCTCACCGCACTCACTGCGGAAAGTGTCACTCTAGAGGAGGGGGGAGAGGCACACAACATACCGCCAGTACCAGTGCAGCTTAATAGCGGATCAAAACGGCGACGGCGGCGCAAACAGCGTAGCCTGGAAGAATTGGCAGCACGGCATAGGTGGGACTAGCAGCTCAAGGTGGAGAGCCACGAGCTGAAGGCGCAAGGGGGATGGAGCCATATGCTTGATCTGGGCAGAGTGAGTCAACAGATTAGCCGGATGGCAGTAGAGCAGCAGCTCGTTGCAGAGGACAGGTCAAAACGTCTGGACAAAGCTCTAGGGCAATTAGGACTTGAGTCGGGACGTTTACCGGCGTTCATGCGGAAATTGCAGGCGAGTAAAACCTCGTGGCTCCTTGCTGGAATCCGTGAGTCGCTGGAAAACACCTATCGACTACCGCCACGGCCGTTAGCCATTACAGTCGTAGCAACAGATGGCTCGCAAATCGCTCCGAGTCATCATGAGGTCATTCCAGCCTTTCTGCTCAATATCTCGGCAGTGGTGCTGCACTATGGCACAGGTGAGCGGGCTGAGCTGAGCAGTACACCGACCCTGTTTTACCGTGACGAAGATCTCTACACCGACTATGGAGGCCAGCGCGTGCAAGTAACCGGTGATCTGTTGGGCATGCGCCGCACCTTGATGGAATGCCATGCTCTGCTGCGGCAAGCGACGCGGGCGCAGGAGAGTGGGCATCGCGTCTGTGCGCTGTCGGACGGTAGTTTGATCCTCTGGCAGCTTGAAGGCAAACCGCAGGATTACAAACAGGCGAGCCTCTCGTGCTATCTCGGCTCCCTGGAGCAGGCGCGTCAACAGCAGATTCCAGTGGCCGGGTATATCAGTCGGCCACGCAGTCGGGATGTGCTCAATACATTACGGGTTGGCCTCTGTCCAGAGACGGCACCCCATTGCGACCGTTGCCCCTATACTGAGCTGCCACGGCTGCCATGCGCAGAGATCGAAGGGCTCAGTGATCGGCAGCTTTTCGAGAGCCTCCTCCAGCCAGGCGAGCGTACCGCGGTCTTTGAAAGTCGGTCGCGCGTCCTGGAAGACTATGGTGTGCATCGCATTGTCTTCTTCTACCTGCATGTGGGGACAGAAATTGTGCGTATCGAAATCCCCCAGTGGGTGGCAGCTAGCCCGGTGCTCCTTGATCTAATCCATGCCGTGGCCTACGATCAGGCCCAGAAAGGCATGGGCTATCCGATCGCGCTGGCAGAAGCCCACCAGCATGCTGTGGTGCGAGGAGCTGAACGTGACCTCTTTTACGAGATGGTGACTGCAGTACTGCTGCGTCGAGGGATGCGTGCCACTATCTCCCCGAAAAACCTGGGCAAGCGAAGGATGACTGTGTAGCCATGTACGACGCAGAGATTGGCGAGGTGATTGGCAGCAGTAACACGGAGTTCATTGCCGAAAGTGCGCTGTTACACAATCCCCCACCCTTTGGCAGTTTTATTCAGGTAAAGGCGCGCGAGACTATTTACGCCGTCGTTTGCAACGCCTATACTCATAGCCTGGAACCGCATCGCCTGGCGATTGCGTACCACCGTTCGGAGCAGGAACTACGCGATGAGCAACCGCAGATTTTCGAGCTCCTCAAGACCAAATTCGAGGCGGTGATTATTGGGTATGAGTGCGACGGTGCCGTACGGTACCATCTACCGCCGCAGCCACCCAGGCTGCATAGCTTTGTACATGTCTGTCAGCCTCTGGAAGTACGCCGCATCACCTCGCACTTTTGGTTCTTGCGGTTTCTCATGGGCGTGGAGAAAGCGCCACGCGATGAGCTCATCGCTGCAGCTATTCGTGCGGCCTATGCGGTCCATCCAGGGGAGCGCTCTTTCCTGGTGAAAGCCGGGAAAGAACTCGTCAAGCTCATCGGTGACGATTACGAAATGCTTTCCGCTATCCTCCACAGAATTCAAGACTAGGACGCTGGCAAGCCTTAAGGGACTGGTCCTATGCATAGACGACGGGTTGGGGTTATCGTCAGCGGGTCGTTAGTTGGCGGTCTGGAAATGAAGCTCGACGAGTGGTATTCCGTTGAGGACATTCGCGCTGGCAAATTTGTCGTGATCGAAGGGGAAAAGAGCCGGTTTTTCTGTATGGTCACCGATGTGCGCCTGGATACTACCAATCCCCAGGTGCTGGCTGACCCCCCGGACGAAGAAGAAGATCTCATGCGCCAGGTGCTGCACGGCACCACAACGTATGGCACCGTGTGCTTGCGTCCGTTGCTCATGACAGACAAAGACGACGCACCCACGACGCAGGCCAATGAACCGCACCTGGTGAAGACGATTCCGATCCACTTCTCGGTCGTATGTGAGGCTGAGGAGGGGGACGTGAACCGGATCTTTGGGAGCGAAGAGTACGGCACACGCTATTTCCACATCGGGCGCCCCCTTGATATGGAGACGCCTATCTGCATTGATCTGGAAGGTTTTATTGAGCGTAGCAACGGGGTGTTTGGCAAAACCGGCACCGGCAAAACTTTCTTGACTCGCCTGGTGCTGGCGGGGTTGATTCATAAAGATCGTGCCGTCAACCTGATCTTTGACATGCACAGCGAATACGGCTGGCAGGCAACCCAGGAGTCGGGCAGTGGACGGCGCGGTTTTGTTAAGGGGTTAAAGCAACTCTTTGGCAGTAAGGTGGCGATCTTTACGCTCGATCCGGAGTCGGCGCGACGGCGTGGTGTGCAGAGCGATTTTGCCATCAAAATTCCGTACAACCAGATTATGGTGGAAGACATTGCGGCGCTGGCCGATGAGCTGAACCTGCATCCAACGGCGGTCGAGTCATCGTACTTGATCGTGAACAGGCACGGCCGTGAATGGCTGTCCGTGCTGCTGCATCAGGACCCCAAAGACATCAAAGACTTTGCGGACGAGATTGGGGCACATCCGGAGTCCATCTCAGCCCTGCACCGTAAGCTCCAACGCCTGGAAAAATTCGATTTCCTGCAAGAAAAGGTGGTCGAAGACGCAGTCTTCAAGATCATGGAATACATTGACAAGGGCGTACACATTGTCCTGGAATTTGGTCAGCAGAGTAGCTTCCTGTGCTACATGCTCGTTGCGAACATCCTGACGCGTCGCATTCACGATCTCTACGTCCAGAAAAGCGAACGCTATCTGGCGTCTGGACGCCCTCAGGACAAGCCGAAACAGCTGATCATCACCATTGAAGAGGCGCACAAATTCCTCAACCCGATGGCAGCGCGCCAGACAATTTTCGGCACAATTGCCCGCGAGATGCGCAAATATTTTGTGTCCCTCCTGATTATCGACCAGCGTCCGTCGAGCATTGACGATGAGATCATGTCACAGGTTGGCACGCGCATTACCTCGCTGCTGAGTGATGAAAAGGACATCGCAGCAGTGCTCACCGGTGTCAGCAATGCCAGTTGGCTCCGTAGTGTGCTCGCGAGCCTGGACTCAAAGCAACAGGCATTGCTCATGGGGCATGCGGTCCCCATGCCAGTTGTCATCCGTACGCGGGACTACGATGGGGTATTTTACAGCGCCATGGGACACGTAGAGGGCGAGGAACTGGCGCAGAAAGCCCACGCCAATATTGCTGATCTCTTTGGCGACCGTTAGAGGACGAGACGCAGCTATGAAACTGCTACCAGGATGTGGAAAGACTGGGCCTCAGTGATGGCCGCAGCAACCGACCATCCTCTCTTGCAATGGCCGGATTTGCTGGGATTGTTGACCTTGACTCTCCTCCCTTTTTTCCTCCCGATGTACACCAAACACCTGGGAGCAAGTGCACCGCCGACAATGCCAATGGTCTTCATTTGGCGTGGCACTCCCATGTCAGGTTCCAGGTTTCCAGTGGCGACGTGGCCATGAACCGTCGGCAGCGTGCGGCGAGCACCTGTGAGGGTCCATCGCCGGGGCGGTACTTGAGCACGGTGTTGAAGTGCTGCAGCGCGAACTTCCAGTCACGCTCGAAATACGCCGCCAGGCCGTTCTCATAGACGTCCATGAGCTTGCGCAGGTTGACGGGAATGTCACCCTTGAGCGTGAGCAGTTCGAACACGTCGACCCCTTCGGTCTTGCCCTTGACCGCGACGCGGTCGATACGCCGGAACTCGAAGCGGTCACGGACGAGTTCCTGTGTGGCATGGCTCACGAGTGTGCTGGTACCGTAGAATTTGTTCAGACCCTCGAGGCGGCTGGCGAGATTGACGCCGTCGCCGATGACCGTGTAATTAAGCCGTTCCTCGTAGCCCATGTTGCCGACGACCACTTCGGCGGTGTGGATGCCGATGCGTGTGGCGAAGCGCGTCTTGCCCTTACTTTCCCATTGGCGAAACAGGGAGGCTAACCGATCCTGGGCGGTCACCGCGGCCAGGCAGGCGTGGTAGGCATGCTCGTCAACCTCGACTGGTGCGCCCCAGAACGCCATAACTGAATCGCCGATGTATTTATCGAGTGTTCCCCTCTGGACAAGGATGGCGCGGCTGATGACGTTGAAATACTCGCACAGATCCTGCACAAGCACTTCCGGCTCGAGGTGTTCGGAGATTGAGGTGAAGTTGGCGATGTCCGAAAAGAGGATGGTCAACTGGCGGGACACGCCGCCCAATAAGGCGTCCTGCTGCTGGCCAACGAGTTGGGACACGAGATCCGCCGGAACGTAGCGACGGAAATTCTGCAGACCGGTCTTCATGCCGTCGAATGAGCCCTGCATGTCGTGTATCTCGGTGATGATCGTGGGAATTGCCTCGCTTACACCGAGATCGAGCTTCTCGATGCGCTTCATGTCAGCCGAGAGCTGGTGCATCGGACGCGCGATTAAACGGGATAGGACGAGCGACAGGAGGATGGCCAGCATGATCATGAACAGGCTGAACCCAATGATGATGTAATTGTTCCGGTGCACCGCACCCATGATGTCGTTGTCGGGAATAATGACCCCGATATGCAGGTCGATGCCGCGGTCGTTCGCCAGGGGGCTCACCAGGGCGTGCAGGAGGCCACCACGCTGCACCAGACGGATGGCGGCCATATTGTCGTTACGCTGGTGGTACGCGTCGACGACAGCGGACAATACCGGGTCGCCGAGGTCGGTGGCTTTCATGACCTCGTAGCCCGCCTTGTCGAGCTTCTTGCGGAACAGCCGGTCGACTTCCTTTGGGTCGCGCATCTGGAGGGCGACGAGGCGGTCGGTGGCGTCGGTAATGAACAAACGGCTGTGCTCGGTCACCTGCATTGCCCCCAGATAGTACGACAGGTCGAGCACACTGATGTCCACGGCGGTCACCCCGAGTAGGGTTCCCGTGCTGTCGTAGTGCGGTATCGTGCAGGTAATACCCGGCTGCCGGTCGGTCGCGAAACTGTACACCTCGGACCACACAAGTCCCTTCTTCTCCACTGCGTCCTTGTACCAGAGGCGTTTACGCGGATCGTAGGCGGTATCGAGAGGCTCGACCGTGTCGCTGAACTCACTGTAATAGGCGATGTTGCTGTGCTTCCACGTAATGTGCACACCGTCGGCTTGGCGACGGACATAGCGCCGGCTCAGACTCCCGTCGGGCATGCGACGAGTCATGACCAGGTTGCCGGCTGTATCGCCGCTATAGACCGCCTGGAACTCGGCATTGTTCTGCAGCATCTCCTGGTAATAGTCGAGGAGCGTTTCGAGCCCCGTGTCCGCATCGAGACGACGGTTCCACAGCAGCCAGGACACCGAACGGGCGGCGCGCTCGGCCGGCAGGAGATACGCCTGGGTCTTGGTGAGGACCGACTTCGAAATCTCGCCAAGGAGATTGTCGGCAACCGAGTGGATAGATGACTTCGTCGCTGTGAACGAGAAGAACATGACCGTCAGGCCCGTCATGACGATAAGGACAGTATTGAGCAGTATGAGGCTACGTGAAATGCTCAGGCGGATTCTCAGCCGTGTCACGAGGCAACCCCTTCCGTTTCACTCGTTTGCATCCGGAGACCGACCCGGAGAGCTGTCGCAGTCGAGGCTTTGACTCCTGCAGCTACCGGCTCCGTCATGTCGCCCTGATCCGTACCCGTGCGCCACGGTGACTCCGGCGCGGCCAGAGCCGTGGCCGCGGTCCGACGCACGATGAGGGCAGTGGCCGCGATGTTCACGTAGACAATCAGGAAGGTCCGCATGGGGTCGATGACCGCGTCAACGGCCATCATGACGATGAGCACGGCTTCCACCGGCAGCCCGAGTGGTCCGAGCACGATGCCAATCATCGCGAGTGTGAGGATGCCCGACGAGCCGGCCGTTGCCATGCCCGCGAAGACCGATCCGATGGCAACGATGACGAGTCCTGCTCCCGATAGCGGCTGGTTATAGAGCTGGATGACGAACAGGCTCGCGAGGGCAAAGTAGACGATGTTGCCATAGCGGCCGATCGTGATGCCCAGCGGCAGCATGAGCGACACCGACTCGCGTTCGAAGTGCAGGTCATCCTGCATCGCGCTGATGGATGCAGGCAAGGCTGCGAAGCTCGACCTGGTCGCGAAGCTGATCATGATCGGGTCGCACAGGCTCCGGAGTACGTACAGAGGATTGCGGAACCCGCTGCGCAGCCAGATCACGAGCGTAGATATTACGAAAAGTACCGATCCTACAAGCCAGAACAGTACCGTGAACTTGAGCATAGCCGAAAAGATCTCGACACCGACACTCGCGACCTGCGTGGCGATCAGACAGACCAGGGCAAACGGCAGGCCATACAGCGACCATGCGACGAGCCGCTGAAAGGTTTCGAGGACCGACAGCATGATGTTGTTGATGAGGTCCGACGCTTCCGACCGTATGCTGCCGAGCGCAATGCCGAAAATAATCGAGAAAAAAACGATCTGGAGCGCTAAACCCTGGTAGAGGGCCTGGAAGATGTTAGGTGGCACGAGCATCCGCAGGAAGTTCCAGAAGTCGACTTGATGAACTACCGGGTCGCCGGACGGATCAGACAGGCTCAATTCCAGGACGTTCCGGTCGTTCTGGTTGATGAGCTGCCCGAGGACCTGTTTGGCCTCTTCGTCGAGACCGCGTCCTGGTTGCCCAACGAGACCGCTCAGCAGACCGAACACGCTAGCGATGAGCATACAGGCAATGAACACGATCATCATGCGCAAGAGGTTACCGCCAGCGCTGTGCGCCTTGATGAGGCGGGCGAGCCCCGAGACGATGGCACTCACCAGGATGGGATACACGCTCATCTGG
>Ga0137395_10001770_pt1 | contig 10154 bp, 9 predicted proteins | sample czobulk216metaG_FD_108283 | JGI IMG/M metagenome (GOLD analysis project Ga0137395, IMG submission 108283) | Vadose zone soil microbial communities from Angelo Coast Range Reserve, California, USA - czobulk2.16 metaG | ecosystem: Environmental > Terrestrial > Soil > Vadose zone | place: USA...
TCCCCTTCCCCATCGAGCGCCTTGATGTATCCGGCGTCCTTGAGGCCCGAGAGAAATTCGATCTCGCGAAACTGGACAGACTGGAATCCGCTCGCCGGCGCCAGCTCGGAACGGAAGGTCAGAAAATCCTGTGGCGCCATCGTTTCAAGGACCGCGACCTGTTCCACCAGCAGGTCCTCGATCACTTTGACGCGGTTAAGCGCATGCCGAGCGGCGCGCAGCTCCTCGGCCTCGATCGCGGCCCGCACGCTCTCGAGCTCGTCGATCAGTACCTTGAACCAGAGCTCGTAGACCTGGTGCACGACGATGAAGAGCAGCTCGTCGTGCGCCGTGGTGAGTCCCTGCTGGAGATCGAGCAGCTGCGGAATGTGGAGGTAGGAGTCGTAGCTGAGGCGACGCCCCGACGGGTCCTGCAAGCCCATCCCGCCCAGGCGGTATGGCGCGCCCTCCTCCTGCGGTTTTCCGGCGGTGGCCAAGTCGGCATCAGCTTATTCCAAAAAAGTGTTACAACGAGGTCGAATAAAGGAGGGGATGCGTGAAGGAATCACCGTACTGGAATCCCCGGCATGAGACCATGCCGCGTGACCAGATCGAGGCCCTGCAGGTCCACAAACTCAAAAACCTGGTCGCCTGGGCCGAGGCTCGGGTCCCCTGGCAGGCGGCTCGCCTGAAGGCGGCCGGCGTCACCGCCGACTCCATCAAGAGTCTGAAGGACCTCCGCCGCATCCCCATGATGACGCGCGACGAGTGGATGCAGGCCCAGCTGGACAAGCCCCCCTTCGGTCCATTGCTGGCGGCTCCCGAGGAGGCGGCGGTTCGCTATCACCTGACCTCCGGCACGACCGGCCGGATCCCGCTGCAGGTCCTCGACAGCATGAAGGACTGGGAATGGATCGCCGAGATGTGGTGCTACGGGTTCTGGGGCTTCGGCGTCCGGCCGGCCGACATCGTCTTCTTCGCCTTCAGCTATGGCACCTTCGTCGGCTTCTGGGGCGCGCACTACGCCAGCGAGAAAATCGGCTGCCTCGTGCTCCCCGGCGGCAACATGACGACCGAGGCCCGCGTGAAGCAAATCCTGAGCATGAAGGCGACGGTGGTCTGCTCGACCCCCACCTACGCGCTGCGGATGGCGCAGGAAGCGAAGACGATGGGCGTCGATCTCGCCGGCAGCTCGGTCAAGCGGCTGATCCTTTCCGGCGAGCCGGCGGGCTCCATCCCCGCGACCAAGCACCTGATCGAAGAAGAATGGGGTGCCAAAGCCGCCGACACCGCCGGCATGACGGAGGTTGGCACCATCATGGTCTTCGAGTGCGAGAAGCAGCCGGGAGGGACGCACATCATCGAGGACCATTACATCGAGGAGGTCGTCGACCCGGAGTCCGGCGAGCCGGTCGGCTACGGGGAACTGGGCGAGCGGCTGATCACCTCGTTCGGTCGGGGTTTCATCCCGGTGCTGCGCTACCGCACGCGCGACCTGGTGGTCCGGGTGCCGGCCAGCGGCTGCACCTGTGGCCGCACCTTCGACCTCTATGAGGGCGGCATCCGTGGCCGCGTCGACGACATGAAGCTGGTGCGCGGCACCAACGTCTATCCGCGCGCGGTCGAGGCGATCGTGCGCGAGTACAAGGAGATCGACGAGTTCCGGATCCACCTCTACACCGCCGACGGGCGGCAGGACGAGATCGAGGTGCTGGTCGAGATCCCGCCGCGTGAGGGTGTCGACCCCGCCCGGATTCTGACCGCCCTCGCGAAGTCGCTTTCGCAAGCGCACGAAGGCCTGCGGATTGGCGTCAAACAAGCCGAGAACGGGAGCTTGCCCCGGTTCGAGCTAAAAGCGAAACGGCTGCAAGACGATCGCACCGTCATCGGGACAGCCGGCGAACGGAGGGTCACGGCATGAAAAACGCCATGGGCGTCGAACTGAGCGAATCCGAGCGAACGCTGGTCGAGAGCTACCAGGGCCTCGTCAGGTTGCTGAAGGACGGCAAGGACCTGGCACCGTTCGAACGCCGCAACGCGATGAAGGCTGTCGCCGCACTCTGGCAGGTGGTCAACGGCCTCGACCTCGACCCGGGCAACCTTTACGAGATCGGCGTCTGATCCCGCGGTAGCCGACGTGACGCCATGCTGATCCGCGGGGGAACGGTTGTGACCGCCGACGCCGAGCGCAAGGGCGACGTTCTCGTCCGCGACGGGAAGGTCGCCGATGTCCGCGAGGGCATCGCCGGCGGCGAGGACGTCATCGACGCGACCGGCATGCTGGTCCTGCCGGGGGTCGTCGATCCGCACACGCACTTGCTGCTCGACACCGGCACGGCACGCACGGCGGATGATTTCGAGAGCGGTTCAGCCTCGGCGGCGGCCGGTGGCGTCACGACCTACCTCGATTTCGCCCCGCAGCTGCCCGGCCAGACATTCGGCGAGGCGCTACGCACGCGGCTCGACCTCATCGAAGGCCGCTCCCACGTCGACTACGGCATTCACCTCAACATCACCAACCTTGCCGAAGGCTGGGAGCGCGAGCTCGACGCACTGATCGAAGCCGGCGTGACGAGCGCCAAGGTGTACACGACCTATCGCGACACGATCTTCTACGCCGACGATTGGACCTGGTATCGCTTGATGGAACGCTCAGGGAAGGCCGGCCTGCTGGTCCAGGTGCATGCCGAAAACGACGCCATCGTGACGGGCAAGACGCAGGAGCTGCTGCAACAGGGGAAGTCGGGGCTCGCCTACCACGCTGCCGCGCGCCCGGCGGTGGCCGAAGTCGAGGCCGTCAGCCGTGGCCTGGTGTTCAGCGAGCAGACCGGGAGCCCGATCTATTTCGTCCATCTGTCGTCGTCGAGCTCGGTCGACCTCATCACCGGGGCTCGCGACCGCGGCGTTGTCGCGATCGCCGAGACCTGCCCTCACTACCTGGTCCTGGACGACTCGGTCTATGCGGGGCCCGATGCGGCGCGTTACGTGATGACGCCACCGCTGCGTGACCGTCGCAGCCAATCCCAGCTGTGGAGGCGGCTGATGCAGCAGCAAATTCACAGCCTGGGCAGCGACCACTGCGGCTTTTCCCTCGCGCAACGCGAGGGGATCGATGACTTCAGCCGCGTCAGCCCGGGGATCCCCGGCGTGGAGACCTCGTTATTCCTGCTGTATACGTTCGGCGTGCTGGGGCATCACATGTCGCTGCGTCACCTCGTCTGGCTCCTCTGTGCGAATCCGGCGAAGATCTTCGGACTCTGGCCGCGCAAAGGCGACATTCGACCGGGGTCGGACGCCGATCTCGTTGTCTTCGATCCACGCCCGAGGCGCAAGCTCTCGGTCTCAGAGCTGCACAGCCGCGCAGCCTTCTCGCCCTATCAAGGCCTGGAAGTCACGGGCAAAGTGCATACCACCATCTGCCGCGGCCAGGTGGTCTACCGCGGCGGCGCTGTCGTGGGCGACCGGGGCTTCGGTCGCTTTTTGAAGTGCGCCCCGTTCGATCCCGACGCGGTGCCGCTGTGACCGATATCAACGGGGAGCGGCTGCTGGCCGACCTACGGACGCTCTCGACGATTGGCGGCCAGGCCGACGGCGGCGTCGACCGGCTCGCCTGGTCCGAAGCCGACCTGGCCGCGCGGCGCTGGTTTGCCGAGCGGATCCGCGAGGCCGGGCTCGAGCCGCGCGTCGATGCCGCGCTCAATGTCTTTGGTCACCTGGGGGGTTCCGCTAGTCCCAGGCTGCTGGTCGGTTCCCACCTCGACAGCGTCCCCAACGGGGGCCGCCTCGACGGCGCGTACGGGGCGGTGGCCGGCCTCGAAGTCCTGCGCACCCTGGTGGAATCCGGCGATCCGGTCGCGGCTCGCGTCGAGGTGGTCGGCTTCGCCGACGAGGAAGGCGTTCGTTTTGCCATCGGCTTGATCGGCAGCCTGGCGCTGACCGGAGAGCTCGATCTGGACCAACTCCGTGGAGGCCGCGATTGGCATGGCGATCCAATCCACCAGGTGCTCGCGTCGGCCGGACGCGAGGTCGATCGCATGCTCGATGCCCAGCAACATCGGCCTTCGATCGCCGCCTTCCTCGAGCTGCACATCGAGCAAGGGCCGCGGATGGAAGCCGACGGCGCCGACCTCGCAGTCGTGACCGGAATCGTTGGCGTCTACCGCGAGCAAGTGCGCGTGATTGGAAGCCAGAACCACGCGGGGACCACGCCCTTCCGGCTACGCCACGACGCCGGTCGGGCCGCTGCTCGAGTAGCCGCGGGTATGCGCGAGCTCGTGCAGAACGTCGATGCGGAGGCGGTGGCGAACATCGGGGCCATGCAGTTCGATCCCGGCGGCGTCAACGTCATTCCGGGCCGTGCCGTCTTTACCCTCGAGGTACGTCACCTCGAGGAGTCGGTCGTGTATCGAATCGTCGAGACCTTCAATGCCAATCTCCAGGCGATCTGCGCCGAGGAAGGCTGCCGCGCCGAGACCGAGCGGCTCTCCTGGGTGCCACCCGCGCGCATGGACCGCGAGCAGGTGGAGTTGCTCGAGGCCGCCTGCCAGGAGCTTGGCCGCAAGCCGGCCCGGTTGTGGAGCGGCGCGGGTCACGATGCCGCCATCCTGGCGCGCCACGTCCCGACCGGCATGCTTTTCGTCCCCAGTATCGGCGGGGTGAGCCACTCGCCGTTGGAGAACACCTCCGATGAGCACCTGGTCCTCGGCGCGCGCGCCCTGCTCCGAGGTGTCCGGGCGGCGGCGGCGCGGATAAAGTAGTTGCACCGTTATGGAGGTCCTGCTGCCGCACTCGCTCGATGAAGCGCTCGCGATGAAGGCGGAGCGTCCCGACGCACCGCCGATTGCGGGCGGTACCGACCTGATGGTCGACCTGAACTTCGGCCGCCGGCGCCCACCGTCCGTGATCGACCTCGGCCATGTCGGCGAGCTCGCCTCGTGGCACCAGGAAAACGGCCACGTCATCCTCGGCGCGGGCTTGACCTACGCCACCATCGTCAGGGAGATGCCCGAGTTCAAGCCGCTGGTACAGGCCTCCCGCTCGGTTGGATCACCCCAGATTCGCAATCGGGGCACCGTGGGTGGAAACCTGGGCACGGCATCGCCGGCTGGCGATGCACTACCGGTTCTGGCCGCCTACGACGCCGACGTGGTCGTTCGCAGCCGGGCACGCGGCGAGCGAGCGATGCCCTGGCATGCGTTCCTCACCGGCCCAAAGAAGACGGCGCTGGCTCCGGATGAGCTCATCATCGGGGCACGCTGGCCCCTGCGCCGCGGTCCAGGGAGCTTCTCCAAAATTGGGACGCGCAACGCGATGGTGATCTCGGTCGCGAGCGTCTGCCTGGTCGTCGATGAGGAGGACGCCCGGGTGAAGGTCGCGCTCGGTTCGGTGGGCCCGACCATCCTTCGCGCCACTGAGGCGGAGCAACAAATCGCCGCGGCCATGGCATCGTCCGGCGCCTGGCAGGACCCATCCATCACCATCCCCGACCAGGTGATCGACGAATTCGGCGAGCTGGTTGCGGCGGCGGCCAAGCCACTCGACGATGTGCGTGGCACCGCCGCCTATCGCCGCCACGGCTGCCGCGTGCTCGCCCGCCGCGCGATCAGGTGGGCCCTCAACGAGCGGAGGTTGCCAGCGTGGTTGTGAGGGTCAAGGTCAATGACCAGTGGCGGGACGCCGAGGCCTGGGCGGGTGCAAGCTTGCTGACGTTCTTGCGCGATCGCCTCGGACTCTACGGCTCGAAGAACGCATGCGAGCAGGGCGAGTGCGGGTCATGCTCGGTCTGGCTCGATGGCACCCTCGTCTGTAGCTGCCTGGTGCTGGCGGCACAGGCCCACGGGCGTGAGGTCCGCACGGTCGAAGGCGTGACCGCCAGCGACCGGCTGCATCCAATCCAGGAGGCATTTGTCGAAGCCGGCGCGGTCCAATGTGGGTTCTGCACCCCCGGATTCGTCGTGGCGGTGGCCGACCTGCTGCAAAAGGACCCTCACCCCAGTCCGGCAACGGTCCGAGAGGCCCTCAGTGGCAATCTCTGCCGTTGCACCGGCTACCAGAAGATCCTCGACGCCGTCAGCCTCGCGGCCGCTCGGATGGGAGGCGGCACATGATCCTGATCGAGGGCTGCCGGGTCGTGGTCACCATGGACGATCCCGGCACGGAGCTCGAAAACGGATCGATCCTGATCGATGGCGGCGTCATCACCTGGATCGGCCAGGGACGGCCTCCAGTTCGAGAGCAGCCCGACGTCATCGACGGCCGGGGCCTGGTCGCGGTTCCAGGGCTGATCAATACCCATCACCACCTCTACCAGGCGCTTACTCGGGTCCGAGCGCAAGAGGGCGGACTCTTCGATTGGCTTCGTGAGCTCTATCCGGTCTGGGCGACAATCGATGCCGATTGGGAACGGACCGCCGCCGAGGTCGGCCTCGCCGAGCTCGCGCTCAGCGGCTGTTCAACGACCACCGACCACCATTACGTCTTTCCGTCGGGCGTCACCGGCCTGCTGGAAACCGAGATCGAGGTTGCCGGGGAGATTGGGCTGCGCTTCCATCCGTGCCGTGGGTCGATGGACCTCGGCGAGTCAAGCGGTGGGCTGCCGCCGGATCGCGTGGTCGAGAATATCGACGCCATCCTGGCGGCGACCGACGACGCCATCCGGGGCTTCCACAATCCCGCCCCCGGATCGATGTTGCGGATCGCGGTCGGCCCCTGCTCGCCGTTCTCGGTCTCGCAACGGTTGATGCGCGAGTCGGCGGCGCTCGCCCGCCGGCGGAACGTCCGGCTCCACACCCACATCGCCGAGACGCTCGACGAGGAGAGCTACTGCAGGTCGACGTTCAATCGCCGGCCCCTCGAGCTGCTCGAAGACCTCGACTTCCTCGGCTCGGACGTCTGGCTCGCGCACTGCGTCCATCTCAACGAGGCGGACATCAAACGGGTGGCCGCGACCCGAACGGCGGTGGCCTGGTGCCCGACTTCGAACATGCGGCTGGGCTCCGGCTTTGCCCCGGCTCGCGAGATGATCGATGCCGGAGTCCAGGTCGGTCTCGCGGTCGATGGGTCGGCCTCTAACGACAGCGGCAATCTGCTGGCCGAGACACGCCAGGCGATGCTCACTACGAGGGCACGCAAGGGCCCAGCGTCCATGAGCGCCCGCCAGGCGCTGCGGGTTGCCACCCGCGGCGGTGCGGCGTGCCTGGGTCGGGACGACGTGGGCTCGCTTGAGGTCGGCAAGCGCGCCGACATCGCGCTCTTCGCGACCGACGGCCTGGCATTTCGCGGCGCCGAAGCGGACCCGGTGGCCGCGCTCATTTTCTGCAATTCGGGGCCGGTGCAGCATCTCTTCGTCGAGGGGAAACCGGTCGTCCATGACGGACACCTGGTCAACCTCAGCGAGGCCACCATGATCTGGGCATGAGCGTCGTGGGATTCTCCCTCCCCCGCTTGCGGGGGAGAGTCGGGGTGGGGGCTTGAGCGTCAACATCCGCCGAAAGGGCGGCGTGGGTGAGTCGGTGCGACGCGTTGATGGCATCCCGAAAGTCAAAGGCGAGTTCGAGTACGCCAGTGACCTCCATCGCGACGGCATGTTGTGGGGCGCGACCTTGCGGAGCCCGCACCCACACGCACAGATCATCTCGATCGATGTCTCGGCCGCCACTGCCGTGCCGGGCGTTGTCGCCGTGCTGACCCACGCCGACGTCCCCGGCAAACCGACCTTCGGGCTCGACGTCCAGGACCAACCGGTGCTGGCGAAAGATGTGGTGCGCTACGCGGGTGAGGCGGTGGCGATCGTCGCCGCGGAAGATCCGGAGTTGGCGCGCACCACGCTCGAGAAGATCGCCGTCAACTACAAACCTCTGACGCCAGTCACCGACATGGAGCAGGCGCTGGAGAAGAGCGCGCCCTCGATTCATCCGCAGGGCAACATCGTGCGCTCGCTCACCATCATCCATGGCGATCCCAATGCGCGGGCGGACGTCTGGGTGGAAGGCATGTACGAGACAGGCATGCAGGACCAGGCACCGCTCGGCCCGGAAGCGGGACTCGCCGTGCCGGCCGCCGATGGCGGGGTCGACCTGTTCATCGCGACCCAGTGGCTGCATGCAGATCTCGAGCAGCTCGCCCCTTGCCTCGACCTTCCTCCGGAGAAGGTGCGCCTTCACCTCTCGGGCGTGGGCGGCGCATTCGGCGCGCGGGAGGATGTGAGCATGCAGATCCACGCCTGCATGCTCGCCCTGCGCACGCAAAGGCCGGTGAAAATGAGCTACGGACGGCAGGAGTCCTTCTACGGCCATGTCCATCGGCACCCCTCGCGGGTCTGGATGCGCCACGGCGCGAGCCGCGACGGCAAGCTCGTCAGCATCCAGGCCCGCCTCCTGGTCGACGGTGGCGCCTACACGTCGACCTCGCCGGCGGTCATCGGCAACGCCACGACGTTCGCCGCTGGACCGTACGAGGTCCCCAACGCGCGGCTGGTCGGGACGGCGGTCTTCACCAACAACCCGCCCTGCGGCGCGATGCGCGGATTTGGTGCGGTGCAGGCCTGTTTTGCCTATGAGGCGCAGATGGACAAGCTGGCTGCGGCGCTCAAGCTCGATCCGATCGAGCTTCGCCTGAAAAATGCGTTGCGCTCCGGGTCCATCCTGCCGACCGGCCAACCCATCGTCGGCGTCGCCCCGGTGCGCGAATGCCTGCAGCGCTTACAGGCGCTTCCGCTTCCGCCCGAAGAGTCGGCGCTCGACCGCGATCCGATGCTGCTCCCCGGCGGTGCCGGCAACGTGGGCCATGGCGAAGCGCTGAAGCGCGGCGTCGGCGTCGCGGTCGGCTACAAGAATCTCGGCTACCGCGAAGGCTTCGACGACTCCTCCGAGGCGTGGGTCCGAGTCTCGGTCGACAACGCTGGGCCCCTCGTCGAGGTGAAGACCGCCGCGGTTGAAGTCGGCCAGGGACTCGATACCATCATCGCGCAGATTGTTCGCAGCGAGCTCGGCATCGATCGTGTCATCCTGCGCCAGCCCGATACCGGCATTGGTTCCGCCGGCTCCAGCTCCGCTTCCCGGCAAACCATGATGACCGGCGGCGCGGTGCAGCTGGCGTGCCAGGTGGTGCGGGCAGAGATCGACAGGCAGGGCGGACTGGCGGACCTTCGCCGCCCCGTCGAAGCCAGTCGGGTGTTCCATCATCGCTTGACCGGAAAGCTCGACGCCAATGGGCAGGGCGATCCGCACGTGACCTTTGCCTTCGGAGCCGCCCGCGCCGTGGTCGAGGTCGACCAGGACCTCGGCCTGGTGCGCGTCGTGCAGCTCGCGGTGGCTCAGGATGTGGGTCGTGCCCTCAACCCGCAGAGCGTGCTGGGGCAGATCGAGGGGGGCAGCGCCCAGGGTCTCGGCCTGGCGTTGATGGAGGAGATCGCGCTGGTGGAGGGTCAGGTGAAGAATGCGTCCTTCACCGATTACCTGATCCCCACCATCCTCGACATGCCGCCGGTGGTCTCCGAAATCGTCGAGGAGCCCGAACCTGGCTTGCCCTACGGTGCCAAGGGTGTCGGCGAGCCGTCGACGGTGGTGGTCCCGGCCGCGGTGGTCGCCGCCCTGCGTCATGCGACCGGCCGAGAGTTGCGACGCGCGCCGGTCAAGCCCGATGACCTGGTGGGATTGTGAGCGAGTTGGCCACGATCTCGACCCACGTCCTTGACGTCGCATCGGGAAAACCCGCGGCCGGCGTCCGCGTCACTCTGGGCACGCGCACGCTGACCACCGACGCCGAGGGACGGATCGCCGACCTGAGCGGGGGCGGCGTCAATCCAGGGTCGTACCGGTTGCTGGTTGAGGTCGGAGCCTACTTCGGTGGCCACTCGCACCTATTCGAGACGATCACGCTCGAGCTCAACCTCAGCGAGGGCGGCCATTACCACCTACCGCTGCTGATCGCACCCTATTCGTGCACGACCTACCGCGGAACGTGATGACCACCATCGAGGAGGCGCTCGAGGGCTCCACCCCGCTGGCGCAAAAGGTCAGGGCGGGTGGGCCGTACCGCACTGGCACGCAGCTCATCGCGTCGATGCGCGCCGCCCTGCCCACGCTGACCGATGAACAAAAGGTGGAGACCATCAACGCCCATCCCCGCATCGGCGAAGACCTGGAACGCCTGTCGACTCGCTCCCTCAAGGAACA
>Ga0137395_10001771_pt1 | contig 10153 bp, 9 predicted proteins | sample czobulk216metaG_FD_108283 | JGI IMG/M metagenome (GOLD analysis project Ga0137395, IMG submission 108283) | Vadose zone soil microbial communities from Angelo Coast Range Reserve, California, USA - czobulk2.16 metaG | ecosystem: Environmental > Terrestrial > Soil > Vadose zone | place: USA...
CACATGAAGAAGGTCGACGACATCGACAATGCGGCCCTTCGCGACTACATCAAACAGGCGGTGAAGCTGGACCGCGGTCGCTCCTAACCGCGGCGAGGAAGCAGCCAGAGCTCCCGCTGCGGGTTGGATAGGTACTGCGCTCCGGCCTCGCTGACGAGGGCCTCCTCTTCAAGGCCGATCAGGCCGTAACCCGGAACGTCCAGGTCCATCTCCACGGCAAAGACGTTGTCCGCCCGGATCAGCACGTCGGGGCTCTTGCCGTAGCGCTCCCATCGAGGGCCGAGCGTGGCGCCGCCGTCGTGTGCCACCTGGCCGACGGGATGGCCGAAGGCAAACTGCGGCTCCGGAAAGCCGTGCTCGATCACGGTGGCTCGCGACGCCGCATCCACCTGGTGCCCGGCCTGGCCCGGCCGCAAGGCGGCCATTCCCGCGTCGAGGGCGGCGCGGGTTGATGCAAAGGCGGCGCGCACGGCCTCGGGCGCCTCGGTCTCGCCGTCGCGCAGCCAGTACCAGGTGCGCTGCAGGTCGGACGCGTAACCATCGCGTCGCAGTCCCATGTCCACATGGATGAGGTGGCCCGGCGCCAGTGCTGCGTCGCCCGGGATGCTGTGGCCCATCGGGGCGCGCAGCGGCCCGAAGTCGACGATGGGATTCATGCCCTCCTCCCACGAGAAGCCGAGGCCGCTGTCGCGGACCCAACGATGCACCTGCTCCTGCACCTGCTTCTCAGTGACGCCCGGACGAAGGATGGTTTCGATTCGCTTGAACAGCTCCTCGGTGGTGGCGATGGCGGAGTGGATCGCCTCGACCTCGTCGGGCAGCTTGCGTCCGCGCACCTCGCCCGCGAGCCTGCCGGCAGCGACGAGCCGATCCGCGTGCGGGGTGCCTTCGAGCATCGACTGCAGCATTCGATACATGCCGTAGGTGATGCCGTCTGAGGTGTCGTCGTCCTCGCTCCACGTGACGCCGATCCTTTCGGGCCGCCACTCGTCGAGCAGCTTGACGAGCTCTTGGCGAGGCGAGGCGACGTAACCGCGCACGTCGGCCCATATGCCGGCTCCCGTGACCTGACCCACGTCACCGCTGCCGACGATCGCTACAGTGCGGCCGTCGCGGTGCAGCAGGAATGCGCTCGGCCACGTGACGGTGGAGCCGATCAGGTACTCGAGCGGCTCCTGCCGGTTGCCGGTCTCGCGTGCGAACGAAACGATCCAGCAGTCGAGCCCGTGCTCCGGCATCATCGCCGCCGCCTGCTCCAGCTTCGCCTTGCTTATCTTCGTGGTCATCCTCCGGCTAAGGCTAATGCCGCCCGGGATCGGAGTAGGCTGCCCGCGTGCCGGTCGCCAGCTTGCGCGGGCAGCGCATCCACTTCGAGGACAGCGGCGGCGCCGGGCTTGCGCTGGTGCTCAGCCACGGGTTCCTGCAGGACAGCTCGATGTTCGATGCGCAGCTGCGCCACCTTCGCCCGCGACATCGCGTCATCACCTGGGATCAGCGCGGCCATGGCAGCACTGTTTCGACAAGCGAAGCCATCACCTACTGGGATTCGGCCGATGACCTGGCGGCCCTGCTCGATCACCTCGGCGTTCATCGGGCGGTCGTCGGGGGCATGAGCCAGGGCGGATTCATCTCGCTTCGTTTCGCGCTGCGATACCCGGACCGAACGGCGGGGCTGGTGCTCATCGACACTCAGTCAGGGCAGGAGGATCCGGACAAGGTTCAGCAGTACGACGTCATGCACGACGTCTGGACAGGGTCGGGCGCAAGCGATCAGCTGCTCGAAATGGTGGCCGCGATCATCGTCGGCAACAAGCGCCCTGAGTCCGCGGAATGGATCGCGAAATGGAAGAACCTCGACCCCGCAAAGCTCACTTACATCTACCGGACTCTGATGGATCGCGATGACATCACCGACCGGATGGGCGAGATCCGCGCGCCGGCGCTCGTCATCCACGGCACCGACGACGTCGCCATCGACATGTCAACGGCGGAGAAGCTGTGCGCGAGCCTCAGCGCGTGCAAAGGATTGGTCCGCGTCGAGGGCGCCGGTCACTCGAGCAACATCACGCATCCCGAGCCGGTGAACAAAGCGATCGAGGAGTTCCTCGCCTCGATCTAACGCCTGAGACTCAAATTGAAACTCGAACGGAACTGACTCTGATACCCGCCTCGCTGGAAGGTGGCGCTCATGAAGCGCCTTTACGCACGGCACCGGCTCGACATCGAGCCATCGGACCTCGCGGCCGGACTGGCCGCGATCACCGCGTCGGACCCCAGGCGGGCTGCCGCTGACCTCGAGCGCCTCTGGTCCCCAGGCGGCCAGGCGCTGGCGACCTACTCGGTTCGCAGCGGCTTCCACCTCCTGCTCAGCACGCTGCAGCTGCCGCCGGGCAGCGAGGTCATGTTCTCGGCCGTCACGCACCCCGACATGCCGCGACTGGCCACGCACCACGGATTGGTGCCAGTGCCCGTCGACCTCGACCGGGGCACGCTCGCGCCTCGCCCCGATGCACTAACGCGGGCGTTAACCCCCCGCACGCGGATCCTCGTCGTAGCCCACCTGTTCGGCGGTCTAGTCGACCTCGACCTTGCGTGGGAGATGTGCGAGAGCCGCGGCGTGCTCCTGGTAGAGGACTGCGCGCAGGCGTTCCGCGGTCCGCTCGACACCGGCAACCCGCTCGCGGACGTCTCGATGTTCAGCTTCGGCATGCTCAAGACGGCGACGGCGCTCGGGGGTGCTCTCTTCACGGTCAGGAACTCATCGCTGCTGCAGCGAATGCGCGACATCCAGGCCGCCTGGCCTCCGCAGCGCCGGTCGTCGCACCTGAAGCGCCTGATGCAGACGTCGGCGTTCATGGGGCTGACTCGACCGGCTCCGTACGCACTGCTTGCGCGCGCCGCCGGCGACGACTTCGACCGCACTATCAACTCCGCTGTGCGCGCGTTCCCGGCCGCAGGCACCAACGACCTTGTGCGAAGGCTTGCGCAGCGACCGGGGGCGCCTGTGTTGAGGCTGCTCGAGCACCGGCTAAGGAACTTCGACTACGCGCGGCTCGACGCCCGCGCACTGTCCGGGGAAAGGCTCGCGGCGATGCTGCCGCCGGGTATGCACGTCGGCGGCCGCGCCATCGACCACACGCACTGGCTGTTCCCGGTGTCTGCGTCCGATCCTTCGCGGCTCGTCGACGCGGTCCGAGCCGCGGGATTCGACGCCGCGCGGAAGGCGAGCAGCGTCAGCGCGATCGCCGCGCCGCCCGGCCGGCCTGACCTCGAGCCTGTCCTCGCGCGCGAAGCGATGTCGCGGCTCGTCTTCCTGCCCGCCTACCCAGAGCTGCCGCTCGGCTCGCTGGAGCGAATCGCGAACGCAGTGGCCTCGGAGGTGTACACACATGCAGCGGCCTGAGACTCTCGAACGTCTTCGGCGCTATCCGGTCGAGCTGCTGGTGATCGGCGGCGGCATCATCGGCGCGCGCATCGCTTTCGAGGCCGCGCGCCGCGGTCTCAGCGTCGCGCTTGTGGACGCCGGCGATTTCGGCGGCGGAACATCAAGCGCGTCCTCGAAGCTCGTGCACGGAGGCTTCCGCTACCTCCCGATGGGTGACATCGCACTGGTCCGCCAGTCGCAGCGCGAGCGGACGGTGCTCCTCGAATCGGTCGCGCCCAACCTGGTGAGGTCGATGCCGTTCCTGCTGCCGGCGTATCGCGGCGCGGCCAAGGGACCCGGCGCGATCGCCGCGGGCATCCTCCTTTACAAGTCGCTGGCCGGTCGCGGCGGACGAGCGGCGTTGATCAGCCCGGCGACTGCACGCCGCCTCGTGCCTCCGCTGCGCCCGGATGGCTTGCGGATGTGCGGCGTGTTCGAAGAGGCCGAAACGATCGATGCACGGCTCGTGCTCGCGACAGTGAAAGCCGCAGCGAGGGCGGGTGCGCTCGTGCTCAACCACGCCCGGGTGACCGGCCTCGACCTGCGCCACAACCGCGGCGGTGCCGTCGCGATTCACGCCGATCCCGGTGGCTCGCTCGAGGTCCACGCGCGGCACGTCATGAACGCCGCAGGGCCGTGGGTCGACCAGGTTCGCAGGCTGGATGACGCGACCGCCTCGCCGCTCGTGCGCCTGAGCAAGGGCATCCACCTCTTGCTGCCGCTCGAGGACGAGTGGAGGGCCGGGGTCGCGCTGCCGCTCGGCGACGGTCGCGTGTCGCTCGGCATCCCCTGGCAGGGGATGTTGATGCTCGGCACCACCGACACGCTGTTCACTGGCGACCCGTCCCGCGTCGAGGTGACGCCGTCGGACGCGCGCACCGTGCTCGAGGAGGCATCCGGTTTCCTGCCGCGCGAGCTCCTGGCGCCAGGTCGCGTGAAATTCCAGATCGCCGGACTTCGCGCCCTGCCCGCGGGCAACGGCGACGTCGCCGACGCTCGGCGCGACCACGTGGTCGACGTCAGCCGCTACGGCCTCGTGTCAGTTGCCGGGGGCAAGCTCACGACGCACCGCCTGATCGCTCTGCACGCGCTGAGCCGCGTGCGCGACGACCGGTTGACCCTGCTAGTGCCCGACTCGAGCCGGCTGCCAGGAACCGGATGGAGTCCGCGGATCGCAGGCGCAGGCCTCGACGCTGACGTGGCCGACCACCTCGAGCGCCTGTACGGCGACGAGGCGGGCCGCGTGCTCGACCTCACGGCGACGATGCCGGACGGGCTGGCGCGCATCCATCCGAACGGCCCCGACGTCTGGGCGCAGGCCGCCTACGCGGTCGAGTCCGAGTGGGCGCTCACCGCCGACGACGTCGCGCGCCGGCGCACGACGCTCTCGATCCGCGGCCTGCTGAACGAGCGGATCGCGGCCAGGCTGGCAGCCATCGCATACTCGAGAGGCCGTGGTGCGGCTGGAATCGGTGCAGCGAAAGACCGGCGGGCGGATACATCTGACCCCGCGCGTGCCGCGCAAGGGCCCGGTGACGACGCTGTGCGGGCAGGTTCTCGGTGACGGCTCCTTCGAGGCGTCTGAGATGCCCGCCGACTGCGCGAACTGCATAAGAAGGTCGCGAGACCAGAGCCGCATCTCGTCGGCATTCTTCGAGCAGGAGGAGGGATCGGAGCTGCTGCGTCTTTCGCTCGAGCAGGCTCGAGCGCGCAAGCCGCCCCCAAAACCGGGCGAAAAGGCACCGGCGGCTCAGGCGCAACGCAGGCCGTTGCTTCGGGTCGTGCCGTCGCCGCCCTCGATGCCGGAACGGGTGGGCGAGCTCATGACCGATGGCTTCAGGTCTTCGGGGCAGGGCGTGTGGACGAGTCCCGGTGGCGTGATCGTGCGCATGGCGGGCAAGAACCGCGAGCAGTTCGACGAGCTGGTCTTCGACGGCTCGCTGATCGTCCGGCGTGAGGCCGCGGGGGTGCGCGTGCGGGCAGGCGACGTCGAGGTGCGGCAGTCGCGCGATGGCTTCGAGGTGCACCTCAAGCGCTAGCCCGGGCTCGGACTGTGTGACGGCGAGGGCGAGGCGCTGGTTCGCGCATGCGACGCGATGCCGGCCGGCGCTGCGTGCACAGGAGCGCCGAACCAAGGCATGCGGTAGCCGGCGGTATGCATCACGCCGACCGCGATGAGGGCGAGCACCGCCATCAGCGCCACCAGCCCGGCCAGCTCCCACTCGAACCGCCGAGCCAGCGTGAGCCACAGCGGCGCATCGGGTGCGCCGGGCGCGACCCAGCCGCAGATGGGACACCGGCCCTCGGTGTAGCGGGGGTCGAAGCTCCAGCCGTCGAGCTCGCAGAAGGCGCGAGCCGGCCGTCGCTTGCGCAGCCTGGCCGCGTTCCACGCGATCGTGCTCACGGCGACAGAACCTCGTCGGCGATGTCCTCGCGCGGCGCGTTCCGCGCCCAGACCCACGCTGCGGCCGAGCCGAGAATCAGCGCCTCGAGCGTGAGGAATAGAAGCAACAGCGGCCACCAGCGGTTGGACATGATCGCGTGCGCGACGTTCGCCGCCGCGTTCGGGCCGCCGAGGCCGTTGTCGCCGTTCGTGCCGTTGAAGCCGAAGTCACCGCCGCTGAACCCGAAGCCGCCGCCCGGGAAGCCCCCGCCGCCGCTGCCCGTGCTGGCATCCGCGTAGCCCTCGCCGAGCACGTACTCGGTCGACTGCTGCGGGACTCCTGGACCCGGCGTCGGGTGCGTGACCAGGACGTGCATCCCGCTCGCGGCGATGGTCGCGTGGGTGCCGTTGACAGTCTTGACCGGGTGGACCGTGTAGATCTTCACGTACGTCAGGTCCGCGGCCGGCACGCAGCCGCTGTCAGCGCCGGGCAGAGCGGGCGGACTCGGCAGAACGCCACCTCCACCGCTCGGCGGGACCGGCGAAGCCGCCGGCACTGGCCCCGCTGGAGGACTCGGAGTCGACGGGCAGCCCACGGATTTCTGCTGCACGGTGACGCCCTGGTCGGTGATGCTCACCGGCTGGCCGTTGACCGTGACCGAGCCGACCGTCACGCGCGCCTCCGCCGAAGCGGAGCCGTTGGTGACTGTGACGATCGTGTCCACAACCACCTTTGAGATGGCGACAGTGCCGAAGACGAAGTTCTGGACCTCCGAGTGTGTGATCACCGTGAGCACACCGTTCGAGGACACATAGGTGCGGCTCCAGGAGTAGGCGCCACTGAACGGTTGTGTGCCGCCGCCGGCGTAAAGGCCAGACGCGTGCGCACCCAGCTCGGCCGCGTCGCTGTCGGCGCGAGCACTCGGGCAAGTGGCCTGGCCGCCGCACGAATCAACGTGTGCGTTTCCCGGCCCGCCCGGATAGTTCGAGCTGGCGTATGGCACCTGGTTGTTCGGGTTCTGGCACACGCTCGGCGGGGGCGGCGGATTGCCAGCGCTGCAGCTCTGGTTGTACTGGGAACCCCCGGTGGCCGCGATCGGACCGCTGTCCGAGAACGTCGCCCGGGCCGCAGATGACGGCGATGCATCCTGCTCGACCTGCGCGAGCGGGTAGTGGTTGTCGACCGCTCCGTTCTGGAAGTTCGGGAACGCGCTCGTGCTGTCGGTGGTGTGCACGCCGGTGCCGTACCCATAGCTGACGAAGCTGCCGATGCTGGCGGGCACCTGAGCCAGCGCCGTGACCGGCGCGGCGAAAAAGCAAGCAAGGGCGATGACGGCCGCGAGGCGGCGCGGTATGAGCAGCAGCTTCATTGCGTGTGCTCGACCTCCTCGAGGAGCTCGAGCGCCAGGGCGCCGGCTGACCGGCCCTGGCGTTCCGCGCGCTCCTCCAGGGCTCGCTTCACCTCCGCCGGCACCCTCAGCGAGAGGATCTCCATTAGCTCCGGGTCATTGATGCGGTGGTTGCCGTTCCCGTTGGCTGCAACCTCGATGACCTCCGTCGAGTCCGGCGCGGAACCGAGGTATGAGCCGGAGATGAGATCGCGGTCTCGGCGCAGCTCCTCGGCCGGCGCGTCGTGGGCGATGGAGCCGTGCTCGAAGATGTAGGCGCGGTCGGCGACCGCAAGCGCCGACTCGACGAACTGCTCGACCAGCAGCACGGCGGTACCTTGCTCGCGGAACACGTCGATCATCTGGAACAGCTGGCGGACGATGGTCGGCGCCAGGCCCTGCGACATCTCGTCGATCATCAGAAGGCGCGGCTGCGTGAGGAGCGCGCGAGCCATCGCCACCATCTGCTGCTCGCCGCCTGACAGCGTGCCCACCGCCTGGCGGCGCCGCACCTTCAGGCGCGGGAACACGTCGAACGCGGCCTCGAGCCGGCCCGGTGTGCCGGAGGCGTCGGTGGCGAGCTTCAACGTGTCCTCGACGCTGAGTCGCGGAAAGAGGCCACGGCCTTCGGGAATATGCGCGAGGCCCATGCGCGCGATGTGCCCGGGCCGTGCGCCCGTGATGTTGCGACCATCAAACATCACCCGACCCGCCCGTGGCCTGATCACGCCCGAGATGGCGCGGAGTGTCGTGGTCTTGCCCGCGCCGTTGGCGCCGATGCAGGCGACCACCTCGCCGGCCTGCACCGTGAGGTTGATGTCGCGAATCACCTCGAGGTGCCCGTAGCCGGCGGCCATGCCTTTGACCTCGAGCAGCGGGCTGGTCGACCTGGCCACATCGAGGGCGTCCGTCCGCGGCAGGCGCGGCTCGGCGGTGACGACGACTGCCTCTTCGCCATCGCTCGCGGTCTCAGGCGTGGCCTCGCCCAGGTAAGCGGCAATCACCTTGTGGTCGTTGCGCACAGCGGAGGGCTCGCCGCGCGACAGCACCTTGCCGAAGTCGAGGACGTAGATGTAGTCGCACAGGCGCATGACCAGGCTCATGTCGTGGTCGACGAGCAGCATCGACACTCGAAATCGCTCGCGGACCTTGTGCAGCAGCTTCGCGAGGTGCTCCGTTTCGCGGGCGTCGAGACCTGCGGCGGGCTCGTCGAGCAGGACCAGCTTCGGTCGCATCGCGAGTGCGCGACCCAGCTCCACGCGGCGCTGGATGCCGGCGGGCAGGTCGGCCGCGAGCTGGTGCGCATGACGGCCGAGGTCGAGCGCGTGCATGATGGCGCGCGCGCGCTCCGATGCCGCGCGCTCCGCGTAGTGCGAGAACGGCAGCCCGAGCGCATCGCTCAGCGTGTTGCGGCGAGCGATGGCGTCGATGGGGAGCTCGAGGTTTTCGAGCACGGTCATCGATCCCCACAGCTGCAGGTTCTGGAACGTGCGGGCGATGCCGCGGCGCGCGCGCTCGTGGGGCGGCGCGAACCGCAGCGAACGTCCTTCGAAGTGAATGGTGCCTTCGTTGGGCGCGATCACGCCCGAGATGCAGTTGAACAGCGTGGTCTTGCCCGCGCCGTTCGGCCCGATCAGGCCCAGGATCTCGCCGCGGTTGAGGTCGAGCGACACGTCCTGCAGCGCGACCACGCCGCCGAAGCGCACCCCCAGATCCCGGATCCGGAGCATCGTCATGCCGGCCGCACCTCCTCGCGTGGCTTCATGTGCACGAGATCCCAGGCACGCAACGCCTTGCCGCGGATGTCGCCCCACACGCCGTCGGGAAGCAGGATCAGCTGGAGCACGAGCAGCACGCCGACCGCGAGCTGGAACCAGTCGTAGGAGATCTCGTAGTTGAAGCGGTTCATGAACGTTCCGTGCCCGTAGCGGGTGAGCACGTCAGGAACGACCGCCATGAACAGGCCGCCGAGCGCGGCGGCCGGCACATAGCGCACCCCCATCAGCACGCCGACCGCGGCGAGCTGCAGCGACGTGAACACCCAGAACGGCTGCGGGCTGACCGAGCCGGCGATGAGCGGGTAGAACGACCCGCCCAGGCCGGCGATGCCGGCCGAGATCGCAAAGGCCAGGAGTTTGTATCGAGTTAGGTTGACGCCCATCGTCGAGGCGGCGAGCTCCGAGTCGCGGATGGCGCGGAAACGACGGCCCGCGCCTGACTGGTGCAGGTTCACCATCAGTACGGCGACCAGGCAGAACAGCGCGAGCATCACGTCGTACGCGGTGAGCAGATGCGTCGACGAGTCGACCGGGATGCCGAGCAGGCTGGCCTGGGTCACCTGCCAGCCGCCGGTGCCACCGGTGAACCAATCGAAGATGTGGTCCTGGAAAACGTACTTGTCGAAAACCAACGCGATCCCGAGGGTGACGATTGCGAGCGTGATTCCGTGCAGCCTCAGCGCGGGCAGGCCGACGATGACGCCGAGGACTGTCGCGGCGAGGACGCCGATGACGATCCCCAACAGGTAGCCGCCATGCATGCTGGCCACCGTCATGCCTGCCCCATAGGCGGCCACCCCCGCGAACGTGGCCTGGCACAGCGAGACCTGGCCGGCGTATCCCGTGAGCAGGACAAGGCTCAGGATGCCGAAGCCCCAGATGATCGCGAGGGCGGCGTCGAACTGGAGCGCGGGGTCGAGGCCGACCGGCAGCCGGGCCAGGATCGCGAACGCGACGATCGCGATCGCGAAGCGGACGATGTGGCCCGGCATCATCTCGCCACCGCCGGCAACCCGCGCGGCGAGCGGATGATCAGGACTGCGAGTATCACCAGCAGCGCGATCAGGCGCGGCAGGCCGAGCGACTGGACCCACATCGTCGGATAGGTTTCGAGCAGCCCGAGCAGGAATCCGCCCAGCACCGTCATCGGCAGCGACACGAGGCCGCCGATGAGCGCAGC
>Ga0137395_10001773_pt1 | contig 10151 bp, 8 predicted proteins | sample czobulk216metaG_FD_108283 | JGI IMG/M metagenome (GOLD analysis project Ga0137395, IMG submission 108283) | Vadose zone soil microbial communities from Angelo Coast Range Reserve, California, USA - czobulk2.16 metaG | ecosystem: Environmental > Terrestrial > Soil > Vadose zone | place: USA...
GCGGGCAGGAACCTGACCGAGACAGGGATCGCACTCGGGACCCCGGGCTACATGAGCCCCGAGCAGGCGAGCGGGGGTGGACCGATCGACGGGCGGAGTGACGTATACAGTCTCGCGTGCGTGCTGTACGAGATGCTGGTGGGGGAGCCGCCCTACACCGGTCCGAACGCGCAGGTGGTGATCGCGAAGCGGTTCACGGATCCGGTGCCCTCGGTGCGGCGGCTGCGGGAGACGATCCCGCCGGCGGTGGATGCCGCGATCACACGGGCGCTGGCGAAGGCACCGGCGGACCGGTTCCGCACTCCGGCCGAGTTTGCGCGGACGCTCGACCGGCCGGCCGGCGCACGCCGGCACCGGGCAGGCTCGTATGCAGCGATCGCTGCGGGGCTGGTCACGGTTGCCGCGCTTGCCTACGGCTTGCGGTCGAAACTGCTCCCCCGCCGTGACTCCGAGAATACGGTGGCACGCAAGATGTTGGTCGTCCTTCCGCTCGAGAACCTTGGGGCACCCGACGACGAGTATTTCGCCGACGGCCTCTCCGAAGCGATCACGACGCGACTCGGGACTGTGCCCAGCCTGGGTGTAATTGCCCGACAGAGCGCCATGGGTTACAAGAAGACGACCAAGAGCCCACAGGCGATAGGCAAGGAACTCGGCGTCGAATACATCCTGGCGGGTACGGTCCGGTGGGAGAAGGCAGCAAGGAGACCGAATCGCGTTCGGGTAAGTACTGCTTTGATGCGGGCGGTGGATGCCAACCAGGTGTGGGCCAAACAATACGATACCGTCTTGGCCGGTGTCTTCGACGTGGAGTCCAACCTCGCGGAGAGAGTGGCCGGTGCATTGGACGTGGCGCTCGGGGCTCCTGAGCGAGAAGCCCTCTCCATGACGCCGACGCGAGACGTCGAGGCGCACGATCTATATCTCAAGGGCCGCTTCTCCTACGACAAGCAAACCGAGCCCGACCTGCGTGGCAGCATCGAGTTGTATCGTCAAGCGTTGGTGAGGGATCCGCACTACGCGCTGGCGTGGGCTGGCATCGCCGACGCTTGGATATCACTCGCGGACGATTTCATTGCTCCCCGGGAAGCGTATCCCCGGGCGAGGGAAGCCGCCCTGAAGGCGCTGAGCATCGACTCGACCCTCGGGGATGGGTTAGCCGCGCTCGGAGCAGTCGAATTGCTCTACGATTGGAACTTCAAAGCAGCGAGACGCGATCTCGGTCGGGCCATCGCGGCGAATCCCAGTGCCAGCACCGTGTACACCTACGAGGGACTGTTGCTTGGCACACTCGGGCAGCTCGACTCGGCGCTAGCGGCATTCCGACAGGCACAGGCTCTCGATCCCCTGTCGCCCGCCGTCAGGCAAATGCTGGGCTTCTGGCTGCTGCTTGCACGCAGGTATGACCAAGCGATAAGCCAGTACCGCAGTATTCTCGATCTCGATCCGCACGACGCGGGCGTGCACTTGATGCTGGGCCGCGCCCTGTTCGCGGCAGGCAGGGACAGCGAAGCGCTCGCGGCGTTTCGAGTGGCCGGCAGGACTCCCCCCGGTGTTCTAGCGAAACTTGGTCGCGTGAGGGAAGCGCGTAGGGCGCTCCGTGAGCTGATCGGCAAACGAACCCGTGGATATCTTGATGTCGTCCAAATCGCCGCGGCCTACGCACTCCTAGGCGAGCGCGACCAAGCCTTGGCGTGGCTCGACACGGCCCACGCAGACCGGTCCGCCACCCTCCTCGCCCTTCCGTACATTCCGGCCTTTGATGCGATTCGCGGCGACTTGCGCTATCGGGCGCTCGTAAAGAAGATCGGGCTGCCAGATTCGAGCTTCAGGTAGCCCCCGGCGACCGCACCTAAGGTCCGCACAGGCCACTCCGCCGGTTTGACGGTTTTGTGACGCCTACCTGACCCGCCTCCCTTATCCTAGGCGCGTACCCAGCGGGAGCCGATGGTCGGCACGCTGCGAGGTTGAACTCTCCGCGCCCGCAAGAACTCTGACAACGGCGGTGTCGAGGAACGGATGACCTTCTGATCGCCGGACTGTTGCACCCAACTAACTCCTTGTCTGCCAAGGGGCTGGATCGCCCGGTGTGCCGATGGTGTGCCGGAAGCGGCCCGAAACCTCCCGTCCTCGGCCCCCCTCCGGCCCTCGAGCGCAGCGGGACTCCGGTTGTTCGCCGGGGTGACGCCTCGATCAGGACCCCCCCCCCACCCCCTTTTGGCGGCCCCCCGTGGTGGAGCGGCGCAGGCTCACACCTCTCGCGTATGTACCGGGGCCCCAAAGGCACCGGTCGAGGAGGTGCGCCCGAAATACAAAGGCGTGCCGAGGTCACCATGGCGATGGCCTTTCCCGTACCAGCGGGCTTGATATCCGCCGCGGGTCAGACGGTCAGGTTGGCAATCCCGCGCCCCAGCCGCCGCTCGTCGAGGATCCTGCGCGGTGCTCCGCTAGAAACCTGCTGGCGAATCCGACGGAATATCCCCTTGGCCGCTTCTCCCCCAGGAGCGCGCGTCAGCAGTAGGGCGGCCGTGACCTGCCGGTAAGGAGCGGGGCGCCCGGCTGTTCTGTCGTCCGGCGGGTCGGCACGGCGCGAGATTGCCAACCTCTGCGGAATGACTCGAAGAGTGCACCGCCAGCTACTCTCGCTGACGAGGCGTGCGCGACGGCTTATGAACCTGGGTAAACGGGCGGAAGAACTCAGCGAGGCTCACCGACATGGGCGTGAGTACCGCAGCCAGCATGTCCAGCGTGACCCCGGATTCGCCGCGCTCGAGGCGCCCTACGTACGTGCGGTGGACGCCGGCGAGATGTGCCAGGCGTTCCTGGGAAGAGAGGCCCGCCCTCGCACGTAACTCGCGAAGTCGTCTTCCAATTGCCCGTCGTAGCGTGAGCTGCGTGTACCGCGCCATGTCGCCACGACGGTATCGGACGTGCAAAGAGGTAGCGACAGCATAGAGGTAGCATTATCTTAGAGGCGCAAATGGCGGTCTCGGCCTCGGCCGCCGGCATGGAGAGTGGGCGAGAGAATCGGCTCGACGACCCCACACCAACCGTGTCCTCACGGTGGCACTGCCGACCGGAGCGTCAGTCCGGACCCATGCGCGAGTGAGGGGGAACCCCTACGAAAGGACGGCATCATGAATCTCAGCAACGGTTGTCTCTCCCTCCTGTCTTTCTGCGCGGTTATGAACAAGGCCCTGCTCGGGACACTCGTTCTTTTCTCGGCTGTGGCCCAGCCTTTGGTCGGTCAGGACGAGAACAAGGCGAATCACTGGGCGTCGCTGGTCGGCCTGAAGAGGATCGTAGTGCAGGTCGGGATGTTTGGCGATACGGATGGCTCTGGGCTAACGCAGGATCCGCTACAAACGGCTGCGGAACTCGAGTTGCGCCGAGCTGACATTCCCGCTTACCCGCTCACAGATACGCTGGACCTCAGGCGTTGGCCGGTATTGGACGTGCTGATTACCCTGAATTGCGACAAAGAGCACCTCGACGGCGCTTGCACGTATTTGATAGCCGCCGAACTTTACGAGTACGTCATGTTGGCGCGTCCCCCGGGGGCCAGCGTATTTGCTAGCACATGGCAGACTCGGCCTAACTTTGGCGTGGTAGGACGAGAGAACGTGCGCCGCATGGTGCAAGACGAAGTGCGAGACATGATGGACAGATTCGCTAACGCATACTTGGCGGCGAATCTCAAACACTAGCTGCACAACGCCGGGAATTTCAGGATGCCGTTCTCCCGCAAGGCTCTCGCTACGATACGATGAACGCTACACCCTCGGAGGCGCTTCGTGCCCTCGCTCTGGGGCCATCGCTCGAGCAGCGGTGGACCGCGGCGACGGCACTGCTCTCGGGGCTCACGGACATCGCTCCCGACATCGCCCCGCGGCGAGAACGGCTCGCGCTTCTTCTCGAGGAGGCATGGGGCGAGATCGGCACGTCGCGGGCTGCCATCGTCGCCGGCCTCGTCGAGGCGATCCAAACAGACCCAACCCCGCTTACACTTACCGTAGAGGGTGCGGCCGCCACGCTCGCAGAGGCTGCGGCCGCCGCGCTCGCGCTGGAGGGCGAGGACGGCGTGACGGAACTCCTCACGCTCACCAACCACGGCGAGTTCGTCGTCCGGAAGAAGCTTGCCGCCGCGCTGTCGCTGTTGGGGCGGTCCGCGCGATGGGCGGTACCGACGCTCATTAGGTTTCTGGATCACGAGCCGCTGGAGTACGTGGGCCGTGAAATCATCGCGACCCTGGGGCAGATCGGGGGTCGCGAGGCGATCGCGAAACTCGAAGAACTGGTGTGGGCGGCCCAGGGCGCTGGGAGCTGGGATCACGTCGCCGAGATCGGCGACGCTCTGGAGCGGGCCCGGGCTATGGACCTCCCGCCCGAACAGGCCGATTCCCGTATGGAGGCAGCCAACGGGCGAGCCTCGCCCGGTCGTCTCGCGACGAGCCCTCAGGTCGGGATGGACGCGGAGGACAGCGAAGAGGACGATCACGAAGGAGACGAACAAGACGAGGAAGTTGAAGAAGGGGAGGAAGACGAGGAAGAGGAGGAGGGCGACGAAGACGGGGAAGAGGACCCCTGGAGCAACGTCTCTGCCGCGGACCTCGCCGAAGTGATCGATAGGGCGCTGAGGCGCGACCCTAAAGACGGGCCATCCGCCGGCCTGTTCCGCCCGACCCGAAGAGTGTCCCTGCGCTCTGCCCTCCTCAATTTACTTCCCAGAAGCCGGACGGCTCGGCTCAAAGCCGGCGAATGGCTGGACGACAATGGGATAGAGGAGACGTTCTTCCGAATTGCCAGGACGTCTCCGAAACGCGTCGTGTACTGCTGCGTCTCGAGCGGCATGGCCAGTGGTTGCTGGGGCGTCCTCGAGTTCCGCCTGCGGGACCGCGGTTACCTGTATTACTCCCCTGATGAGGGAGAGCACGAGTCGATCCTTCGGGCATGGGAGCCTGCCGACGACGTCGCTGTCCGGCGGGCCTGCATTCTCTCCACGTACCTGCGCGAGTGGCGCGAGCGCGTGCTGCCTCCGGCGATGGGGGAGTGGGCGATTGGTGACGCGGAGCTCCTTCAGGAGGCGATCCTGCGTGTGCTGGAGCCCGAGCCGGACGCGTGGACCGACGTGCTCGAGCGATTGAAGGACGTGCCCGAACCGCGTGAAGCGTCGGCTGGGATCGTCGAGAAGGTTGCCAAATTGAGCGCGGCGCGCAGCGGACACGTGCGGGACGTGCTCGATCTCGTTGCAGGCGAGGACGAAGGGCTTGCGGGACGTCTGAAGGATGGCCTAGCCAGCGACGAGGAGCAGCGCATTGTTGTCGCGCTCTTCATTAATTGCATCTCGAAAGATCCGCTCGGACTGGAGTAGGCTAAACGACTTTCCGAATGACACCCGAGTTCGTTGACCCACGATCGAATCCTAAGCCGCCAGCGCGGGTGTCCCGCGAACCCGCTGCTCATGGCGAAGAACTCCGAGAGCTCGTCCAACTTTGCGCGGCCGGCCGTGTTTACGACGTCGAGCGCTGGATTCAGGCAGGCAGGCCCATTCAGGCAATCACCTACAAACGACCAGGCAAGGCGTCGGTCCTGAGCCCAGTCCGCACGGCGATCCACAGGAAGCATGGCGACCTGGTGCTGCTCCTTCTGTGCAACGGATATCGGCTGGATCTTGAAGCGAAGGATTGGAACTCCGTGCTCGACGAGGCGCTGAACGTCCGAGCGTTTGACATCGTCGATCTGCTCTTGCAATGGGGGGCCGACCCGACCAGGGTCCAGACCTGCAACGTGATCGACACCTACAGGACCGACCTGATCGACCGGTTCTGGAGGGCAGGCCTCGACTACGCCGGAGATGCTGAATTCGTACTCTCTCTCGCCCACACGGGCAACAAGCCGCTGTACGGATGGCTCCGACGCAACCGTACAGACCAGCGTCTCCAGGACGCGCTCGACGTGGGCCTCCTGGAGGCCGTCATGGAGGACAAAGAGCGGTCCGTGCACCTGCTGCTATGGGCAGGCGCGGACCCATATAGAAAAGTCCCCACGGCCCGCGAGCTGGGCCGTTCCAATGCTTGGGACGAGGACAACGTTTTCTCGAGTGCTGAAGCGGCGATCACGTTTGGCAGGCATGAGCTTTTCGACGTCCTGCGAATTGCGTTGATGCCTAAGTTGGAAGCCCAAGCTGCCCACGCGCACGACTCTTGGACCCTGAAGAAGCTCGTGGCCTTTCGCCCTCCAGCCGCCTGGTCACCTGTCATCCTCTCCTTCATTCGTAAGGTGTGCCCGCCCTGGGAGCCTCGCTCATCCTTGGATGCACGGGATGCACTCGAGTTCATCGGATCAAGCGGTGGCAAATTGACGACCGTGCCTTCGAATGAGAAGCGCTACTTGAGGAGGGGACTGCTCGACCTACGTAACGCTGACGATTTCCTGTGGCTGTTGCGATGGTTGAAGAACGCGAAGCACTGCGAGCCGGCCCTCTACGAAGAGCTGACTCGAACCACCTCAATGCGTGAGAAGATCGAGGCCCTGAACGCAGGCGCTCGATACCTGACCCCACACCAGAAGATGTCGCGCGCAGCCGAACGCCGTCGGCGCGCCACAGAGGGAAAGGGGAAGGTGACTCCGACCGCGGACGGGTAGGAACCAGCGTCTCAGCGGGACACAGACTCGGCAGGGAGGACGTCTGTCACTTCGGGGCGCGGCTCCGCCTCTGCGGACGTGCCGTACGTGCGGGGAAGCATGTCCTATCCCGAACCAAATAACGTCAAGGTTGCCTTGGAAAGCACTCCCGAGACTGATCGGACCACATGCGATGCGGTCATCGGGAAGCGGATTACGAATCAGAACGCAACCTGACAACGTGGCACTGAGCTATCGACATCCCCCGGTACGTTCGACCCGCTACCTAGGCCTCGTGGCTGCGCCAGTAGCCGACAACACGGCATTGCCTTCCGTGCGGTAGAGAAAGACTTGTTCGGCGCGACGACGAGAGAGTGAGTTCACCTTCTCGAAGCCGACTCTCCGAAACATCCGGTCCGTCTCTCTGCTCGAGAATTCTCGATAGAATGTTTGAATGTTCCGGTGCCCCCACAGAAAATATCCGTCGGAGACCCGCTGGGCCTTGGTGGCAAAGTACGAGCCGGAGAATCTATTGCACGTCCCCGCGTAGAGGAGGTAGGAACGTCCGCCAAGCTTTGTTCTAAGAGCGTGAATTACCAGATGGCGTTCCTTCGGGATCGGCATGATCTGGAGCACGTAGCACAAAAGAGCGGCGTCAAACTGGGCCGATGTCCGAAGGAATTCATCGGGCCGAAGGATCGAGAACCCCGGGAACCGCTTTGCCTTCCCCAAGGCTTCTGCTGCCAAGTTTCGTCCGAAAGAGTGCTCGAACTCGACGGCACAGACGTCGAAACCGGCCTGAAGAAGAGCCAAGGTGTGACGCAATGAGCCCGCGCCGCAATCGATCACCCGTCGAACACCCTCGCGGCGGAAAAGCGGAATCACGAATTCCTGCAGTGCCCGATTCGGTGGAAGGTGAGCCGCAGATGAAGTGACGTCGATCTCGACCAACCGGCCGGTTCGGGTCTTGATATTGTAAAATGGGGCTTGCCAGACTGAACCTTGTCGTCGTGCGGCCATTGGCTTGATGGCAAGGGGAAAGTATTTGCCGGGCTTAACTGGGGTGTCCGGCTCCGCCTCGACGATTTCCGATGGCTCAAGGTGAGAGTTCGTCTTGAGCTTCAAGGCGATATGATCGGCAATGCTGCGTGCATCGTATTTTCGTATATCCAAGTAGCCGATCGTGTTTGATAGCCCCCTTAGGCGAGTATTGTCGATTCGGACTGGTAGGATGTATTCACGGCGCTCTTTCGCCGCGCGGGCCAGCGCACTTCTCAACTCATGCTTGGTCCATTCATTGCTCGCATACTTTTTTGAAACGAAGACAACAACGTACGTAGACCTCTGGTAGAAGACGTCGCCCAGAAACGGCTTAAGATCCTTACCCCAAGCCGCTACTGTTTCATAGCGGTCATAGAAGACGCGGACCTTTCGCCTTCGTAGCTCTTCAGCGATTGGGTGCACGTATGGCCGGGCTTCATCGGCAAAGGAAAGCGCCACGTCATACGTCGACCGCTCGGGCATTGGCAATCTGCGTGGATAAGAAGTTGGTACAGAATACGAGGCACGTCGGTACTTATGAGCCACTAGCACGGCAGGTTTGCGGGTCCCCGGCGATCAGCAAGCCCTTGGGCCCACGCGCTCGCAATGCGCAAACCTGTCTGCGCGCCACCGGTTCCTTAACCCTGGTCGCGCTCCACAAGGTCTCGGACGATAGTCTGCATGATCAACGGGTATGGGAGGTATCGCAGTGGCGCATCCTCCCACTCGTTGTCATCGCGTCTAAGGCGGAGTCGTAGATCCCCTACTACCTCGTCGTCAATGATTCGGATCTCGGGTGAGGTGCCAGTGCCGAGCCTTTCCTGGAGCAGCCGAACGCGTGCGCTCTGCTCGTCCGCTAAAACGGCGGCCGCCCCGCCAGTGCGAGCGACGACAAATAGCGGCCGGTCCCGATGGAACTCAAGGAACATTCGCGCCTCCTCCTCTACTCCTTCCATCCCGCCGATGCATACCATGGCGATGACGGATGGATCGCGGAGCATCTCCGCGCGCATGCGCCGCAGGCTCTCCGGGTAGGCCGGGCTCTTGGGGTCCCAGGCAACATCTCTCTCGTGCGGCTCGACTCCATGCCACCGGATCTGAGCCTGGCCGAGCCGCACCATGTCGGCAGTCGCGTCCGGTATCGCGTTTGAGTACGCCTCCAGCTGGTGGACCAAGACTGGTGCGTTACCCCGTGACCTCCACGGATCCCGCGGCATGTCGGACATACGTGGGACGTCGGCATTCCGTCCCCGGGAGCCCTCGGCCTCCTCCGGCGGCAGGTACTCACCGGCGACCATCGCAACAAGAGGGGCTATCGACGGGTGCCCACCGAAGACCAGCCTACCTCCTTCAGCAAATACCGCTCTCGCGAGACTCACGACCGCGTGCTCGATCTCCACCTGCGCATCCGTGGGCGCCCGTGTGTCGCCCTCCGCGCGCGGCCGGGCGCCGGACGCGCCACCCCCACCCAGCCCCACGACCGCACGATAGCGCTGCGATCTGTCAGGGTGCGGAACGCTCGCCGACAGAAAGACTGACCTTCCTACTAGTCGGCCTCCACCCGGCAAACGCGGTGAGCGTCGTCCGCCTGCGCTCATGGGAGATCCTCAGCAAGCGCGACTGCAGCTGCCAGTTCGTCAATGCGTCCTTCGTCGGTGAGTCGTATGAGGCTCACGTCCGCGAGCCACTCGGATTCTTCTCGCCGCCTCGACTCACGAAACACTGTCGTCGTGACAAGCGCGCCGACCGGTTCGGGCCCCGGCGCGCAGACGCGGTGGCAGGACCGGAAATCGGTAACGCGAGGTGGTCTAGGCGACGCCCACACGACGTATTCGCGCTCGCCCAGGCCAGACGGCCTCCTGACCCGCAGGTGCAGGTGGCCGCGCGCGTCGAGGCGCTGGTCGCTCACCCCGCGCCGCGTGAGCGCTGCACGGAGCGTGTCGAGCAGATACCCTCGCCGGCGTAGCAACGCACGGGTATGCTCTTCTATCAGCCGCGAAGCCACGCGCTCCAGCGCAGCCGCGCCGAGGCGGTGCGCGTTGGAGACTGCGGGCGCGCTTGTCGATGGCCCTGGCGCGACGCTGAGCGGCGGGGCCAGCTCGTGCGGCGCTACCTCCACCCGGTGCTCGTCTTCGAGCCATGGCACGGGTGTCCCACCTGGCAGCCGAACAGCCAGGTGCCCGAGCCCATGCTTCTTTGCGAAATTGAGCTCGTGCGCTGTCCACGGCGACTGCAGAATCGTCGGAGTCTCAAGGACAAGGATCATCGACTTATCGGCAAGTTCGTCAGTCAGCAGCTCTTGGAAGTCTCGGCCCGGCGGCACCCGGAACCGGTCCACGAACACGTCGAAGCCTCGTTTTGGCAGCGTCTCGAAGAGCTGCTCCGCGATCTCGAGCGCATCAGCGCGGCGGTAGCTCACGAAGACTCGCCGGTCTGAAGCGGCAAGCCCCGCAAGAGCGAGAAGGTCGTCGACTCGCTCGCCCGGA
>Ga0137395_10001775_pt1 | contig 10146 bp, 6 predicted proteins | sample czobulk216metaG_FD_108283 | JGI IMG/M metagenome (GOLD analysis project Ga0137395, IMG submission 108283) | Vadose zone soil microbial communities from Angelo Coast Range Reserve, California, USA - czobulk2.16 metaG | ecosystem: Environmental > Terrestrial > Soil > Vadose zone | place: USA...
AAGGCCTGTGGCGGCTGGCATCAATGCAATTCCGGATGTTGGCGGACCGATTCGGCTTTCAGGATGAAACTTCCGTCCGTTACAACTTCCTCCTGCAGACGCAATCCTTCAAGCACGGAATAGTGGCCGTCAGCTGCGGGGCCCAGTCGCACCTGACGCAACACAAAACGTCCTTCATTATTTTTGATAGGAAGAAATACAAAGTGCCGTTCGCCGATGGACTGAACGGCGGCTTCGGGCACGACGGGACCGGACGCGCCGGGAGCGCTGAAATCCACATCGACATACATTTCGATCCGTAGAGTCTCGCCGGGATTCGCGACCTCGATGCGCGCTTGCACTGTCCGCGTCGTGGGGTCCACCTGCGGTTGAATGTAGGTGACGCGGCCCTTCCAGTTGCGACCGGAGTAAGCCGGAGCCGTGATGTTTGCTTGGGAGCCGACACGGACGGACGCAAAGTCTTTTTCGTTGACGCTCGCCATAATCCAGACCGTTGAGAGGTCGGCAATCGTGAAGAGTTCCTGCGCCGCGTTGACCACCAAACCGAGATTGGCGTTGCGCGTGAGGACAACACCGTTGATTGGGGCAGGTACAACGAGATTGGGATTGATCTGTTCAGCTTGCTTGAGCGCCGCAATCTGACGGTCACTGGCTCCGAGCAGTTTCAGTTTTTCGAGAGCCGCGCGCACATGCGATTCATGCGCGGCATGCGTGGCGGCGACTTCCTCTTCTTCCTGTTGGCTGGCTGCTCCGAGTCTAACGAGATTCTGCGTGCGTTCGAGTTTCTTGTGTTCGGCGTCAAGCTCCGCCAGATAGGAAACGTATTGTGTTTCGGCTTCTGCCAGTTCGCTACTGAAGATGATCGCAAGTGGTTGTCCGCGTTTGACGTGATCGCCGAGCACCACGGGAACTTCTTTCACGACGCCGCCCACGAGCGGTGTTACGTGAACCTCGCGGTATTCATTGGGTTTCACGATTCCCGGGACGCGAAGCTTTGCGGCGGTCACGCCGTTTGTGACGCGCACGGTGTGAATCTGCGCTTTTTTCAAATCATCCGGTGCCAGGTCGATTTCCAGTTCAGTCGAGGTGGCTGACGCTTGGCCGGGAGATGAAGTCGGTGGCATTGCCATCGAGCCCATTGCCGCCATCGAATCAGGATGTGCAGGTTCCGTGTTGTGGGAACGCTTCGCGACAACCCAAACTCCTGCGACGACGAGACCCGCGACAAGCGCGGCGAGAGCACTTCGCTTCCGCCACAACGGTCTTTGGGAACCGGCATCCTGCGTATCTACGGTCTGCATACTGTTTCTCCTTCAGGGCAGGTCCGTGCCCACGGCGCGTTCAAGCGCCACGCGCGACGCGTAGGCGTCGAGCAAAACACCGGTGTAACCCGTCTCGATATCGATAAAGCGGCGCTGTTCGGCGACCACATCAAGCAAGGGAATACGGCCATAGCCGTAGGTTTGCCGGACGACATCCAGGTTTCGTGCGGCTTGGTCGCGCACTCCGGATCGGTATACAGCGGCCCGCGCCTGCGCAGCCTCGTAGCGAACGATGGCTTGCGTCACCTCGTGTCTGAGCGCGAGATCAACTGCAGTGACTTGGTTGCGTACGGAGAGGACTTCGGCTTTCGCGGCGGCAATGGAGCCCTGGTTGCGGTTGAATACAGGCAGGGTCCATTTCATCCCGAAGACGGCGTAGTTAAAAGTTTGGCGGATGGGCTGAAGGTTTCCCACTGCGTTGAAGGCCGAGAATGAAAAGCCACTGTTCGGGCGCTCGTAGCCGGCCGAGAAACTGGCGTCTGGTTTTGCTTCGACTTCCTGCTGCCGCGCGACCGCCGCCGCCATCATTTCGGCGGCACGCTCTGCCGCAACGTCGGGCCTGTGGTCCAAGGCCAGTTGCAGAAGTTGAGCTTTGTCCAGCGCAAGCACGGGCTGCGCCAAATCTCCTTTTAGCCTCAAGGGTTCGTCGGGCGACATGCCCGTCGCCTCCTTGAGCGCGAGCATGGCGATTTCGGCTTTTGCCTGGTAGTCGATCCGCAGGCTCTCGATACGGTTCGCTTCCACGCGCACCTCATCGGCGTCGAGCATAGGGACCGCACCTTCGCGGACGCGGTCTTCCATGAGTTTGAGGAACTCACGATTCACCTTTAGGAGTTGCTCCACGAATTCCAGGTTGCGGACGGCCGCGAGCGTATCCGCAAAGCGCATGCGAACTTCTCCTGCGAGCAGGCGCTCGTTGTCACTTACAATCTCGCGCGTGGAGTTGAGCTTCTGTGCGGCTACCTCGATACGGCGTGCGCGTCTGCCAAACAGTTCAAGCGGGACCTCCGCCCCGACGTTAAAGCGGTTGTCATCCCCGTTGACTTCTTTGAGCCCTCCCACGGACAGAGAGGGATTTGCGCGGAGATGCGCTTGCGCCAGAGCGCCTTTCGGGGCCCCAATCGCCTGGCGTTGCGCAGCGAGCGCGGGATTGTTCGCCAGCGCCCGCGTCACCAAGTCGGATTCGGTCAATCCGTTCTGTGGATCAAGGAAGCGACTCGTTGGCGGCGAGTCCATGTTTTGCGCTCGAAGCGGCATGGAGCACGCTAGAAGCGCGAGCAGAACGAGATGGAAGCGGGGAAATCGGATTGTAATCTGCATGAACGCTACCTCACATTGCTGTTGAAAGCAGTGTTTCCTTGTCCGCTTGGTCCATTCCACGAAACAGTGAAGTGCCAGGCTCCGCTCATTGCGAAGTTCGATTTCACGCGATATGTCCCGGTCTGGCCGGTTGGCGTGATCTCCGAATCACCGGACATCGGCGCCATGCTCGGCATGGACATGCTCGACCCAAGCTGCACGTCGCCAACGTTGATGGGGTACCCTTTCGAGTCACGGAACTGGACGACAAATTCGTTTTGCCCCTGCTTGAGTTCACCGGTGCCGTTGAGGAGCACGATGGCGACATCGCCGACGACGTGCGTCGCGACCTCCTTCAGGTTTTCCGTATTCACTTTCTTTGCGCCACAGCCGGCAAAGCCGAGAGTCAGAAATAACATCATCGAAATGGCCAACATCTTCTTCATGGGTCTATCTCCTTAGCGTGAGTTGCGAAATCATGAAATCGTCTCCGTCGAAACAGTTTGAACAGCGAATTGTTGATCGCGCTGAAGCTCTCGCTCCCGCAGCCATAAGAAAATGATGGGGGTTACGATCAAGACGTGGGCGAGCGAACTGAGCATTCCTCCGAGGACCGGAGTCGCGAGCGGCCGTATGACTTCGGAGCCAACGCGGCTGCTCCAGAAGATAGGTAAGAGACCCGCAACGACCGTCGAAACGGTCATGAGCTTGGGACGCAGACGGAGCAGCGCTCCTTCCATCACCGCTTCGCGCAAAATCGGGATCGTAAGCGTGCCTTGCTCTTTTTTCTTTCGCGCGACTGCTTCTTCGAGGTAAATCACCATAACGACGGTCGTTTGCACGGCGGTGCCAAAGAGCGCAATGAAGCCGACCCATACGGCAACCGAGAAGTTGTACCCAAGCAGCCAAAGCAAGTAGAGCCCGCCGGTGAGCGCGAACGGCACGGCGAGCAACACGTGTGCCGCTTCGATAAAAGAGCGATATGTCAAAAACAAAAGGATGTAGATGACGGCGATGGCAACCGGCATCACAATCTGCAGGCGCTTCTTGGCGCGGACTTCGTTTTCAAACTGGCCGCTCCAGCTGTAGTAGTAGCCAGGAGGCATTTTGATTTTGCCGCGGATGGCTTTTTCTGCGTCGGCGATAACACTGCCAGGATCGCGTCCGCGCGCGTTGAGAAGCACGGAAACCTCAAGCAATCCGTTTTCGCTGTTGATCATGGCCGGCCCGGACACCTGACGGATGTCAGCCACTTGCCCGAGCGGGATTTGTGTGCCTGTGGCTCCTGTCACCAGCACGTTGGCAAGATCTTGCGGATCGCGCCGGTATTGCGGCGCGTAACGCACGCGCACGGGAAAGCGCCGACGCCCTTCGATTGTTGTGGTGATGTTGTTTTCGCCGATGGCGGTCTCGATCACGTCCTGAATCGCACCTACGTCGATGCCGTAGCGGGCAGCTGCCTCGCGGTTGGGGCGGATGTCGAGATACAAACCGCCTGTGACCTGCTCTGGGTAAACATCGCTTGTACCTTTCACGGTGCGCACCACATCGGCGATTTCGCGGGCTTTTCCTTCGAGTACTGTCAGATCCGCGCCGAAGACTTTGACGCCAATCTCCGACCGGATTCCCGTCGTCAGCATGTCAATTCGATTGATGATCGGTTGCGTCCAGATATTCGCGACACCAGGGAGCGAAACCGCGCGGTCCATCTCGCTCTTGAGCTTTGGAATAGTCATACCGGGCCGCCATTGGTCGCGCGGCTTCAAGTGGACGATGGTCTCGGTCATGTTGAGTCCAGCCGGGTCAGTCGAGGTTTCCGCGCGCGCGACCTTTGCGGCCACATAGGCCACTTCGGGAAAACGGCTGAGGACTTCGTCCTGCCGCTTCGCAAATTCCGTGTTTTGCGCGAGGGCGATACTGGCGTCGGCGATCGGCATGAACATGATGTCGCCTTCGTTGAGAGGTGGCATGAACTCGCTCCCGATGCCAGAAGCCAGCACCACTGCGCCTGCGAAGAATGCTAAGGCCAGACCGAGCGTGATGCGTCGGTGATCGAGCGCCCACGACAGCGCGGGACGGTAAAGACGCTGAAGGAATCGCATCACCGGATTTTGGTCTTCCGAATGAAACTTCCCCCGTAAGAGCAGCGTGCAGAGAATGGGTGTAAGTGTGAGCGCGATGGCCGTTGCGCTCGCCATCGCAAAGGTTTTGGCAAACGCCAGTGGGTGAAAGAGTTTCCCTTCCTGTCCGGTCAGCGCGAACACGGGAACGAAAGCGAGAATGATGATGGCCATGGAGAAAAAGGTTGGGCGGCCCACCAGCTTGGTCGCGCGGAGCACGGTCTCCAGAACTCTTCCTCGGTCGTGCGTATCCACTCCTTCGAGATGTCGGAAGGCGTTTTCCGTCACCACGATGCCAGCATCGACGAGGACCCCAATGGCAATCGCAATTCCTGCGAGTGACATAACGTTTGAAGTCACGTTCGCGTAGTGCATCAAGAGGAAGGAACAAAGCACGGCGAGGGGCAGGGGAAGCGTCACGATCAAAATGCTGCGGAAGTGCATCAGAAAAATGACGTGGGCCAGCGTGACGAGAATGATCTCCTCGATTAGGGCATGACGCAGCGTGCCAACGGTGGCCTCAATCAATTCGGAGCGGTCGTAGAACGAAACGATACGCACGCCCGCAGGCAAGCCGGGTTCAATCTGCCGGATTTTCTCCTTCACGCGGTCGATCACGTCTTTCGTGTTTTCGCCCGTCCGCGCCACGATCACGCCTCCGACGGCTTCGGAACTGTTTTTTACGAGCGCCGCCGTTCGGAATGCGTCGCCGATCTGGACGGTGCCGAGGTCTTTTACAAAGACAGGCGTGCCGTTGTGCGAGGCGACGACGATATTGCGGATATCGTCGAGGTTTGCGATCAGGCCTAGGCCGCGCACGATGGACCAAGAACCGTTTTGCGAAACGACGTTGCCACCCACGTTCGAATTGCTCGCCATGACGGCGCGAACCACGGTGCTGAGCGGCAGGGCGTAGCTCCGCAGACGATTCGGGTCGATGTCGATCTGGTATTGCTGAACGGTGCCGCCGACGCTGGCCACTTCGGCAACGCCGGGCACGGAATTGAGTTGATAGCGAACGTACCAATCCTGCAGGGAACGAAGATCCCGTAAGCTGAGTCCGCCGCCTTCGACGGTGTACCAGAACACGTGGCCGACACCGGTCGCGTCGGGCCCGAGCGTAGGAACAACGCCTGGCGGAAGTTGTTTTGAGACGAGGTTCAATCGTTCGAGAACACGGGTACGCGCGAAGTAGAGATCCACGTTGTCCTCGAAGATGACGAAGATCATGGAGAACCCAAACGCGGATGAGGAGCGCACGACTTTGACGCCCGGCAAGCCTTGCAGGTTGACGGTAAGCGGGTAGGTAATCTGGTCTTCGACTTCCTGAGGACTCCGCCCCGACCAGTCCGTGAAGACGATCACCTGGTTGTCGCTCAAGTCAGGAATCGCATCGATGGGCGCACGGAGCATCGCCCACAAACCCCAGCCGGCGATTCCCACCCAAAGCGCAACGACCAGAAAACGATTGCGCAGCGAAAGTTCAATGAGACGGTCGATCATGCGCGGCTTCCAACGCAGTTTGAGGCCCAATGCTGCTGTCCAAAATACTTAAAGACGAATGTACACATCTTTGCCTCCGAATTGACACGCCGAGGAGAGACACCAAGAGACACAACTCCGGAACTTCAGAAGAAGGTCAGATCAGGAGGGAAGCGTACAGCGTGTACAGTTCGGGCGGCGAATGCTGCGGAGCCGCGAACTCGAAGCGGGAAATTTGTGCGTACGTCGTTAGCTGGTGTGATGTCAGAACGTCCGTGACGACCACCATCGGCGCGTGGAGCGCCACATGCGCGACAGGCAAAACGGTCGGCGCTTGCGCTGAAACCATTCCTTTACAGCAATCACGGGTCTGATTGGAGGGATCGCACGGCATGGAACCGCAGCACTGCATGCTCTGCTGGTCCTGCGTCGTCGCGGACATACAGTCCGCAAATTGCAGACTGAGCAGGCCAGTGATCGCCACTACGATGAGCAGTCTTTTCCTCATACTCCAGTTGACGCTACATGTGTTGGACGCGCACGCCAACGAAAGGATACAGGAAATCTGGGAGCAGTCCCTAAAATGCGGATGGGCCTATCCTTCAAAAACTCAGAAGACCAAGGTATTGCCAACCTCGAGTTGAAACGTCGTGGATACGAAGAGGAAGAGCACTGGCCGGGCGCATTGCGCCTTCAATGAGAATAACGAGTCATGGTTACGGGCTCGACCTCAGAGAGACGTCATTACGACAGGAAGACCTCTATTCGAGACGTGCATTTGACGGTGGGCGACCTGGTCGATCATCCACTTGAACTGGGCTTCGGAAATGGAGAAATGAAACTGTTCGTGCCTCGCGAACTCCTGCAGCAGTCCGCCAGATCCGCTCTGGATGAAGTGGTGCAAATCTTTTTTCCGAGTTGGCAGATTGCTCCCGATAGACGCGCATCTCGTCAGTGCTTTATTTCCTGACGAGATGCCGACGTCCCGGGACTTATCCGCACGATGCCCAACTGGATTACTTCCGACGATCCGGGAGTTATCGGACGGTAGGTCGACGTCAAAAGTTAGCCAAAACAACTGTACCTCCCGCCTTAATCCTGAATCGATCTCCAATCAAAAGTTTGCCGGATTCAGTCGTTCCTGTGCCGCTAAGAATCTTGCCTTAAGCGCGCACTGGAATTATTGAACGCATGGCGCTGCAGGGGTAGTATAAACGCGGGAATGAGATGCGAGAGTCCTGGCGATCTCAAAGGCCTAGGGAAATGCTATTCGACGGCACGATTGGACGGGCTCACAAGCAGTTATCCTCGCTTAGACTCTTGCGTTATCCGCTGAGCCTTATCTTTGCGGGAGGCTCACTCGTTCTCTCCTTTCTCCTCCTTATCGCTGGCGCTCTGTTAGCAAGGCCGCAAGCTGCGAGTCAGGGCGGCGCCGCGGGAGCACGTCAAGTAACACCCGGCGGTTCCGTCGTCTTCGCCACTCAAATTCGGCCGATTCTTGCCGCGCGTTGCTACCCATGCCATGGCCCCGACGTACAGCAACACGGTCTTCGGCTGGATTCGCTTCAGGCAATCCTCAGCGGCAGCGCCAACGGCAAAGTCGTCATTCCAGGCGACAGCCAGAACAGCCACATCGTGCGGCGCTTGCTTGGACTCGAGCAGCCACAAATGCCTTACGGTGGCCCGCCGCTCCCTGCGGAACAGATAGACTTAGTGCGAAAATGGATCGACGAAGGTGCGCTGGGACCCGACTCGAGCGAACCAGTGGTCGCGGCGGCAGCGCCGATCAATGATGTGAAGGCGGCACACAGCGCTTCGGAAAAGCCCGTCGACTTTAACCGCGACATTCGCCCAATTCTTTCCGACGCGTGCTTTACGTGCCACGGCCCCGAGGAAAAAAGCCGCCAAGGGAACTTGCGCCTCGACATTAGGGAAAGTGCTTTTGCTGAGCACAACGGCTACCGCATCATCGTCCCGGGCAGCAGTGCCACGAGCCGTCTATATCAGAAGATCAGCTCGAAGGATATCGCGTTTCGCATGCCGCCGGCCTGGTCAGGCAGAAGCCTGACGCCCAAGCAGATCGAATTGTTCCGTCGTTGGATCGACCAGGGCGCGAAATGGCAGTCCCACTGGGCCTTCGATCCGCCCAAACGTTCAGCAATACCAGAGGTCAAAGACAAAACCTGGCCGAAGAATCCCATCGACAATTTCACGCTGGCGCGCCTGGAAGACGAGGGGTTGAAACCTTCCGCTGAAGCAGATAAGGCTACTCTGCTGCGGCGCGTTTCCCTTGATCTGACTGGCTTGCCGGCCTCTCCCGCGGAAGTGGACTCCTTGGTAGCTGACAAATCTCCAGACGCTTACGAAAAGAGAGTGGACCATCTGCTGGAGTCGCCCCACTACGGCGAGCGAATGGCCATGCCGTGGCTTGACCTGGCGCGCTATTCCGATACTCATGGCTATCACATCGACAGCTTGCGGGAAATGTGGCCGTGGCGCGATTGGGTGATTGCCGCCTTCAATCGCAACATGCCGTTTGACGAATTCGCAATCGAGCAATTGGCCGGCGACCTTCTCCCCAACGCCACGCTCGAACAGAAAATCGCCAGCGGGTTCAACCGCAACAACATGATCAATTTCGAAGGCGGCGCGATCCCGGAGGAATATCACGTCGAATACGTCGTCGATCGCGCGAGCACCACGGCAACGACTTGGCTAGGACTGACCATGGGTTGCGCGCGGTGCCACGACCACAAGTACGATCCCATCAAGCAGAAGGAGTTTTATCGCTTCTTCGCGTTTTTCAATACCGTTCCAGAACGCGGCCTGGATGGTTTTGAAGGAAATGCCGCGCCGGTGCTGTCGTTGGCTACTCCAGAGCAGCAGCAACAGATGGACGACCTCAAGAGGAAGATCGCTGCCGCTTTGACGGCGATGCCCGAAAACGATGTCTTGGCACTTCGCAACGAATGGCAGAAAACGCGGCTTGCGACATTAGCCGAGCCGACACGGGACGCGCTGGCAATGCACTATCCTTTCAACGATGACCTGTCAGACGCTTTCTCGCGCCACGACGGTAAGCTGGTTCGAGGTGAAATCACCTATGAAGATGGGCCGGCCGGTAAGGCCGCTGAATTCAGAGGTGAAAGTGAAGCCAATCTGGGCCAAGCCGGGGATTTCGACTTGCATCAGCCTTTTGCTATCGCCGCCTGGGTGAATCTCTACGAGGAGAAGGGCAAAGTTCTTCAGAAACGAGACGCTTCCGAGCACTGGACCGGCTATGAGCTCGGTCTCGAGGACGTCGCCTTCACCCGCCGGCAAGAACGGAATCTTCGCGTCGTCGTACGGCTTGCGGCGGCCTGGCCCGCTAGCGCTATCGAGGTGCGCACGAAAAATCGTGTGCGGATGGACAGCGATCATCATCTGCTCGTCAACTATGATGGGTCGGGCAAAGTTGCGGGCTTGAAGATCTTCGTCGATGGAACGCCGTGGGAAACGGAAACCACAAAAGAAGACCTCCGCGGAAGTTTCCGTACTTCCGCGCCATTGGAGATTGGCAACAAGAATATCGGCGGCGCTTTTAAAGGCCGACTCGGTGACCTGCGCATTTACACCCGCACGCTATCTGATACAGAAGTCGAAGATCTAGCCGTGCACCTGCCGGCGCGCGTCCTCTTGACCAAGCTTGGAGGCACGCCCGCATCGGAAATTGCGGCCCTCCAGCCCGAGAAGCCGCCCGAAGAGGCCGACATCGGAGAGCTGGAGAAAGCGGAGGGCAAGGAAAAAAAGCAGGCGCGGCTCGAAAAACAGGATCAAGCCCGCCTGAGCGAATACTTCCTTAAGCACGATGCGCCAGAGAAGTACAGGCAGTCTTACTCTCAGTTAGTAGAACTCAGAAAAGAAAAGGACAAGCTCGAGAAATC
>Ga0137395_10001776_pt1 | contig 10143 bp, 6 predicted proteins | sample czobulk216metaG_FD_108283 | JGI IMG/M metagenome (GOLD analysis project Ga0137395, IMG submission 108283) | Vadose zone soil microbial communities from Angelo Coast Range Reserve, California, USA - czobulk2.16 metaG | ecosystem: Environmental > Terrestrial > Soil > Vadose zone | place: USA...
AACTCTCGAGTCGTCGGCAATATGGGAACTATCCACAAACGAGCTCCTGGGAAACGTAGACCAGGTTTCCGGGGTGTCGTCGGCAACTCAGAAATTATTGAGCCCCATCTCCTGTTGCTTTTAGCCGAATGCTGTGGGTCTTTGAGGATTTCGCAGCCTCAGATTCATATACAGCGAGGAGACAAAAGGCGAGACGGAGCATCGAAAATTATGCAGCCCAAGGGTTTAGGCTAAACAAGCAAATCCGACCCACGGGGCCCAAGCCAGTGGGCTACGCCTCAAACCCTGTAATACTGCATACATCAACATCATCGGAATCCCAGTTATCAACATTTGACAGCAATTCATGTTCATCTATGCTTAGATCATAGAATCGCATGAAATTCCGCTTCTCAGGTTCATCGGCGGATGTTGGTCTTCTCCTGTTTAGGATGCTCATGGCTTACTCGCTGGTATATCCTGTTCGGCTGATAGCTATCAGTTTCCCCGGTGGCTTTGAAGCCACATTGGCATTGATCGAGGGTTTTGCGTTGGTCGCATTTTGCGGCGGGATTATCTTCTTAATCCTGGGATTTCACACGAAGTTCACAAGTCTCGGTATTTTAATTTTCTTGCTAGCTTTTCATTTTGCATTTCCAAGTGCACCATTCAGCATTTCTCAAATCGGTTTTTTCCTTGCGCTTTTTTTCATAGGACCAGGGAAATATTCATTCGACTTGCGCGAAAACCAAGCTGCTGCCGTTCCCGTTTCCTAGATCTCTCGCTGTGTCAATTCCCTAAGACATACACGCCGCTGGATGTTAGCGCGTAGAGTCTTCGACTATCCCCAAGTGCAAGATTGCCGATAAAGGTGCCGGTAGGAAGGCCGTTCATTAAGACACGTTTCCAATTCTCACCTCCATTTGTCGTCACAAAGATGCCGGATGCTCCTGCTACTGCATACAAAGTGTGCGGATCGATCGGGTCCATAACCAGTCTGAAGAGGGGAAACTGCGATACATCTAGGTCGGACGACCCATTGACTGGCTTCCAATGTAGCCCTCCATCCTGGGTCTTAAAGACACCGAGGTTTGGCACAGGTGCAGGAATAATTTCAATCGATAGGGCAGCATACGCGATTGTTGACGCATAAACCGTATTGGAATCAGAAGGATCAATTGCCAAATCGGTGATAAGCGGCCCATTCCCTAATATAGTCGTAGGGTATAGGAGAGAGCTGAATAGGGTTCCTCCATTTTCGTCCGTCAATATAAAGGGGGAGAACGGTACGTCACCTTTAAAGTCGACGCAGTCGCCTTCTCCACCCTCAGATATGACACAGGGGAATAATGAGCCGCTGAACGCTGTGAATCCCGCACCATAGGCCATCGACAAATTTGATTGCGCAAATCTCACAACATAAAAATTGTCCGTCTCGCCGGGAACCAATGTACCGCCTCGCACGAGCATCCAATCCTTACCGCTATTCTGCGTCTTGAAAATTCCGGCCTTGCTAAGACCAGAGAACACTATGCTCGCATTAACTGGACTGATAGAAATATCCAAAACGGGCGCATTAATCGTGGGCGCGAATATGCCGAGCGTAGATTGTCCACTTGCATCCGTCCAAACGCGACCTGCATTGTCACTGCGGAGAATCCGCCCAGAAGTACCATCACCAAATATCGTGCCAACATAGACGACACTGTGGTCGCTTGAAGCAATCGCGATCTTGCTGACGGATGGATACTGTTGAAATGGGAAAATCCCGAACTGTGGAAACCCCGTATTGATCGCAGTCCATGTCTTGCCGCTATTTGCAGATTTGTATAATCCACATGGTTCTGAGGAGCGTGAACTACCGATGTAGACGGTATCTCGATTCCCGGAAGCTACCGCTATTGCGCCAAAGGAGCCATCGCAATCAGAATTCCAACTACCGTTGAGTTTTCGCCAAGTGGCCGTTGAAGAAAATGGTCCTCCGGGCGTTGTGACCTGGAGCGTGACTGGTATCGCCTGAGGACCGTTCAATACTCCTGTCGACGTAACGGTAACAGTGCCGCTGTAAGTGCCAGGATCTAGGCCCGTCATAACACTGACAGTCAGCATACTAGGCGTTGCGCCGCTGCTTGAAGTAATAGAGAACCAAGTGCCACCAGCAGGAGTAGTGTTCACGGAAATCATCATGGGAACTGACGTGTTAGCGCTCGTTGTCACTGAGATCGACTGAGATGGTGGAGCGATCATAGTTTCAGCTTGATAATTGAAAAAGACGTTTGAGGGGGACACCTGAAGCAGGATCGGAACATAATTGGCTGAGAGTCTCAAAGTCCCGCCTGCGAGTAGCGTCTGAGTCTGCTGCGGTGGCGTGATGTACCCAGATGCGGAGCCGAACGTAACTATGTACGTCCCAATGGGCACATTTTGGAGAGTCGTGCTGATACCGCCGCCAGAAAAATCCACTGACCCTGAGATTGTGAATGTTGCTGCCACTAGATTTGTCGTAGCCAAAATAGTTCCAGTTGAAGGGGCATTTTGGCTTGCCAGAAGGGAATAAATCTCTGAATTACCGCTTCTCGTAGATTGAAATGCAATTTTAGACGAGTCTGGCGACCAAGTCGGCCAATCGCCGCCATTGGCTGTAACCGACGTGAGATTTGATCCGTCAGGATTAATCGTGTAAATCTCAAATCGTCCCGTTTGATTTGACGCGAAGGCAATGCGTCCGTCAGATGACCAGCTCGGATTCCAGTTGATTACCGGCGTTGAACCGATCCCGTTATTAGTCAGTTTCCGGACAAATTGACCACTCGCCGTATAGATTTCAAGATCATAGCCCACTACATTCGGGTCGGGGGCTCTGGCGAGTACGAGTTCGGAGGCATCGAGCGAGAAGGAAATACCAACGATGGCTTCTGATTTCGGGATCTGGTTGCAGCCAAAGCTCCCCAAGGTCACAAACGAACCTACTGACGTAGTGGCTTGGCCATTCAAGACACTGAAAGGTGCGACTACCGCATTTGTTGTCCAGGGACACGAAAATGAAGTCATCGTGCTCCATGCCGCATTTTGGCCGTCCTGCGAAAGGGCAAACGAGAGTCCTCCCAATCCGCCCGGGATGGTAAGCAACTCCTGGTAGTTCGGACTTGGGCCATCAAATGGCGTTCGGGCGACGGGCAGAGGAGGGTTCGTTGATAACTGGAGACGCAGCCATTCATAAATTATGTTTACGTCAACAAGGACGAGATCGCCAGTAGAGCCGATCCAGGATGCCTCAAACGTGCCTCCTTCAAATCCGTCATCGGGCATAGCGGTGAGCTGATGAGCATTACTGCCGTCCGGGGCAACTGCCCAGACATCATTCATGCGTCCATTGCCAGACGCTCGGTTGGAAATATATGAGATGAAATCGCCTTTGGGGGACCAATTGGGGTGTTTTGCGGTTTCACCCGGAAAATTTGTGACCTGCACTAACGATGGTTCCGATGGAATGGTTGGCATCGATGTTGCTCCGCAATCAACCGGCGTATCGCCAATGCAAAGATTGGGAAGTCCCGAATAAAGAAGCGCGTTAACATCGCGAATCTGATATGAGCCGGGTCCGCCATTAATTGTGGAACCTTGAAAGCCGTTATCGTTACAGCCAAAAATGAGCTGCGCGAACTTATCTGCCGGGACACTGAAATTTACGTTCGTGCTTGCTGGCAAAGGACTCGTACCAGACCCGGCGAGAGGAAACTGGAAGTCGAGTTTTGTATATCCCGGATCGTCGTAAACGGCGATATCGAGCGCTCCTGAAGTGCAACCGCCACCCAGGATATTAAAGTTCGTTGTATTCAATTGATAATATTTCGGGCCGACAATGGCCGCAGACGGCTGCCCCAAATTGATCACTACATATTTGCAACTCATCCCTGGGGTAGAACATATCGTGCCATCGCCGTTGTTACTGATGGCTGTGCCAGTGCTGGTTCGGAAATCAAAATAAGTAGACGCATTGGCCGCAAGTTTAGGGAGAACAAGTGTGAATGCAATGACCACAAGCAGTCTAAAGAATTTCCTGCTGATGCGCTTATGGCTCGAAAAAGCCCTTCTCAGAGTATTTAGCATGTCATCTCCCTTTGCAAAAGTTTGCAGATTGCATCAATTAAGCATGCGGGATTGAATCGTTTCCGCCTTCCGGTGTTTTAGGAAAGAGGACTCTCATATATGGCAAATGGCTACTTGAGGAAAGAGGCATGAAACGACAACGACAGGGCACAAAGCGTCACCAATCAGAACCGCGGCCTGTCTATGAAATTTTGGAGCGAATTTCAGGGTTTTTTATGGTTTAATCCGATGTCTTGTGATTGGTCCCGATGCCGGAAGCCTCTACAGCCCGCGAGCGGTTGGATTCTTGGAAGGAGATTGCCGCATATATCGGCCGGGACATCCGCACAGCGATGCGATGGGAAAAAGAGCGCAGACTGCCCGTCCATCGGATTCCGGGTGACGGCGCGAGGCAACCGGTCTTTGCATACAAGGACGAATTAGAAGAATGGTTAGAACAGAAGGAAGGCTTGGCAGGCGCAGAACGGCCAATGGAAGCTGCTACCCCAGCCATATCAGCCGGGAGTCCTGAGACGGCGGACGGAGAAAACGCGGATCAGCGTTCTGGATATAAACAAACTTTCTTTTTAGGAATGATTGGGTTGGCGCTGATGGTTATTGCCGGTATTGCGATTCTTCGGCATCGACTGGCTTCGTCAGGTACAGCCCTCGTGGTGCGTATCCAATTCGCCGCAAATGGGGTTCGTGCCTATGATGATGCCGGTCGCCTGCTCTGGAACCATGTACTTCCAAAAGCAATCCATTCGGAAGCGTTGAAACATCCAGACTTTACCGAGAGTCTCGTCCGCATTGCTGACCTCTACGGCGATGGAGAACGGGAAGCACTCGTGACCGTGCCTCTGGAGCAGAATGCCGATCCCCGCGCGATGAGTTTGACCGAAATTGATTGCTTTTCGAACGATGGCAAGCTGTTGTGGTCGTATGTTCCGCATGAGAGATTCCAGTTTGGCAGTTTCGAAGCGAACGGCCCATGGTTCGTCGAGGATATTTTTCTTTCAGGAGGCCAGAAGCCGGATATCTGGGCGGCGCTCACCAACGGCTGGGGCAATTCCTTTGTGGTGCTGCTTGATTCGTCCACAGGAAAAGATACCGTGCGCTTCGTGAATACCGGAATCATTTACAAACTGAACGAAGCAGCGATCTCAGGCAAGCGATATTTGCTAATCGGCGGTTTCAATAATGAATACGCTGCCGGAATGCTGGCGGCAATGGATGAAACGAAGGCTTATGCCGTCTCTCCGCAGACAGCAGGCACGCGGCATAAGTGCGTAAGCTGCGGCGAGGGAGCGCCCGATTACTATTTTGTATTTCCGCGCTCGGAGATCAATCGGATTTACAAGGCTTGGGAAGACTCGGTCCACTTCATCAATGTTCACGGAAACATCATTGAGGTTGGAAAATCGGCATTGGGTGATGCGGCTCTTGGGGCCGATCGAGATGTAAGCAAGGTCTATGTCGTTTATGATTTTCAGACCATACCGGATTTCCGGCCTGCAGCATTCCGGTTCGATTCCTGGTATGACATCGCACACCAAGATTTCCAAAGCAAAGGCAGACTGAATCATGGCATTGAATCCTGCCCTGAGCGGTTGCATCTGGCCCCAGTTCGCCTTTGGACTCCCAATACGGGTTGGTCTGAAATCTACCTAAACCAGACCACTCCGTGAAAGTTAGCGTGTTACAGGATCCCATCTGCCTTTGATCCGATAGCCGACTGTCTTCTCTCCAAGCCGGGCGCGTTCCATGACCCGTTCAGCGCAATAACCGGCTCTCACCTCGTCAAATGCCCGCTGAAGCTCTCTGATGTAATCCCGATGGATATGCATTCTTAAGGTGGTTCGCGAGGGGACGTTAAAGCTACCGCCGGCGGACTTGAAAAGGGGACTGCCCAACATGATCTTCCGCCATGCGGCTATTGATCGTGGAATGCCGTTGCGGGTGATAAGAACGGCAAGTTCAGCGGCGAGACCATCTTCCGCCCGCACGAGTTGCAGTCCCCGCGACCCCAAGAATGACACAGACACTTGCAGCGTTCTGCCATTTCCTTCATACGTGATGAGCCAACGCGGGAGTGAACACCCGAGCTTGCCAAGTCGCAGCCGGATCTGCTCCAGTTCGTCTCCAAGACGAGTCGGCACATCGTAGAGATGCAGGAAGTGTCCTCCCAAGCGTTCGACTTCGAATCGTGCCAAATGATGCTGACTGGTTTTACTAATCACGAAGTATGCTGGCCGTATTGTATAGTTCGCCCGGACTCGGCGTTGCCAGATTTCATTTATCCGGTGGCGGACCGCTTCTGTGTCATCGGAATAATCGACGATTACATCACAGTCGCCCAGGGCATCGAGGACCGAGGTCCAGTTCCTCTTAACAATGGCATGACGATCATATTTGAGGACCTTCTCACGCAATGTCTCTGGCAGTTCTCTTTTGGTGTTGTTAAAGAGCAAAAGCCGTAAGGCGGTCCTGCGTTCTTGACAGATGGTTTCTGATTTGCTTTGCTTCCTCTGCTGGTGAGAACCAGTAATGCTGGTGTTGTGTCGGTTTGGGGGCATCTTGCACATGCTCCTAAGCCGCTCACGACAGTGAGCGAATCGGCCAGGGAGCGCCTACTCCCTGGTCTTTTCTTTTGTCCCAATGTCGTTCGGCGGCGAACTTTATTCATCATGAAAAATCTAAGAAACTTTGCGACAATCTCAAAGGCATGATTTCCGGCAAGTTTTCCGGCAACTTGATGAAAAAGAAAAAGCAGGTTCGATTTAATCCAAATATTCCGGCGCGCGATCCAGATAAGCTCAGATCGCTGCGACTAGCCACGGGACTTAGCCAGCCAGCCTTTGCGGATGCAATTGGTATAAGTGAAAGGACGATTCGAAATGTCGAGGGTGGCGACAATATCCGATGGCACTCCGCAGAAGTCATTGCTTCTGCTCTCAGGAAACCAATTAATGAGCTTTTTCCAGTCCCTAAAGGAACGACACCAGCGATGCGCCCCGTTCATCGCCAGCCGACCTTCGGGCGTGCATTGACTGCCAGAGAATTAAAATGCGTTCGTGAGATCGCGCAAAGCGTTGGTCTGGATGAACCGAGGCTGGTACATGATGTGTCGAAGAGCATGAATGAGAAGGGCCGATTGCTGCGTTTGCTACGATTCAGGGAACACGAATACAAAATCCGCGAAGAGCGGAAAGATACCCAATTGCTAGAGCAGTATTATCGAAGCTCGCTCGCTGACTCTGGCCTAACCCTATGTGCAATCGAGATAGATGGGGAAGTAATCGATACCCACATTGTCACCAGCTCTGCGATGGCAGCTTTCGCGGTCAATTTAAAGGAGGAGCATAGTCTTTTCAGATTAGTGAACCCGTCCTTTACTGCGCCACGGCTAAATTATCAGCAGCTCGTGAGTTTTATTGCGGACTCGCTTCTTCTTAAGGTCCGCGTTAAAGACGAGCCAGTGTTCTGCTTACATGACATTGACCCGAAGTCTCCCGAGTCGCCGATTTCATTTTGCATCGCGAAGTATTTGGAATATCGGCTGACGCTCGGAAGCCTGCGACATGAGCTTATTCGTGGATTGATCCGCAGTAAATTCAACGTGCAAAAAGCATATAAAGATCGTGATTCACTCTTGCTGCGCCGCAAACGACTTTTGAAGAATGCGGGTGCGATTCTTGCTTTTCGTGATCGGCTTTGTGTCGGTGGGGTAAATGTATTTTTTGCCGTTCGACGGCCCGATGACTTCGCTTTTTATGTGGAGGAACGGTCTGATGAGGTTGCCAGTGCACGCCGAGAAGCGTGCATCATTCCGACAGGATTCCATCAGCCACTCACGTCAATTCATGCTGCCGCGCAGATATCAATTCGAGAATCGGTATTTAGGGAACTCTGGGAGGAATTGTTTAACGGAAGAAAAGTGATATCTCACGACGGTCATACCGAGCCTGATTGGTATTATCAATATCCGCCGCTCGCTTGGTTTAAACACAACAAAGATGATTTTTTGCACGAGTGGATATGCTTCGGGTTGGACCTCATTGACGGTAGCTATCAGTTCGGCATTTTTTTGATCGTGAACGATGCTCGATATTGGGAGAAATATCGGCGACGCATAGCAACAAATTATGAATTCCGGCACACAGGCACAAGTCTCGTGCCGATTTCTACCAAGGATCGCAAAGGCATATCGGCACTCTTACGGAGTCCGTTGCTGGCTCACACCTCGGCATTCACATTGGCTGAAGGGCTGAAAAGGCTGCAAGCACTGGACGTGGAGCGGCGCTACGTGGATCTTCCCGATATTAAGCGCCTCATACGAAGCGACTAACTGGTAGATTTACTAACCTTTGCAATATGGGGAACTGAATAATTCGCAATCAAAAGTTCCCGATATCGCTTGCCGGCTTTGCGCTGTGAGCTGTATGTCATCTCGAAACTTTTGATGTTGAACCCCGCGAATATCCGCCGGATTTCCGGTTCATCATTCAGGGAGAGAAGAAACTTTCCTTTGAGCCGGGACAGCCGTTCAGCGAGTTCCACATAATCTTTTTCCTCGAAATTGAATTTATAGAAAGGCTTTTTGAAATAGGGTGGGTCAAGGTAAAAGAATGCAAACGGGCGGTCGTATTTTCTGAGAATATCCTGATACGGCAGGCACTCGAGTTGGACATTTAATAGCCGCTCATGGGTTTTGCGGATCAATTCAGGCAACGATGATGGGTTGTAATTCGATCCGTCCTGGACTGAAGCGGCGAAGTTCTGTCGCACGATGAGGCCCCCGTAGCAATTCTTCTGCAAATAGAAAAACTGCGCCGCCCGCTGGATGTCCGTGAGTGTCTCCGGCGGCGTCTTCTGGAATAATTCAAACCATTTGCGGCTCACAATGCAGTAGTCGAGATACCGGAGTAGTTCCTCGTGATGCATCTGACAAATGCGTAGGAAATTGAAAATGTCCTGGCTGAGGTCATTGAGCAGTTCAACCTTCGATGGAGATTTATGGAAGAAGAGCTGAGCGCCCGGCCTACAGGAGAGCTCCGACACGTTTATTCCGGCGCACAGACACGCACCTACAATTACGACGATCTGGGGCGGGTGACATCAACAACCCTCCCCGAGAGCGGCACGTGGAGCTACGCCTATTTCGATTTCGGCGGCGTGCAGACGCGCACTGACGCTCGTGGAGTCATCACTAGCTACAGCTATGACGCCTTGAACCGACTCGCAACGATCAGCTACAACGTGGGCACCACGGGCGTGCAGAATCCCGGAACGGTGACCTTCAACTACGGCACCAGTACGGCCAACAACAATAATGGCAGGCTGACCTCCATGGTGGATGGCTCCGGGGAAGAAGATTACACCTACAACATCATGGGCTGGGCAACCCAGTTGACGAAGAAGATCAGCGGCACGAATTACGTGATCGGCTACGCATACAACGGGCTGGGCGACCTGACGGACGTGACCTATCCTTCCACCCACGTCGTCCATCAGAGCTATGACACTGTCGGCCGCTTGTCCGGGATTACGAATCAAGGCGCTAACGCGCTAACCGTGGGCAGCTACAATGCCACCGGGCAGGTGCTCGGCGCGACATACGGTAACGGCGTGACCGGCACGTTCACATATAACGATCACCTGCAAGTCTCACGCATAACTTACACTGGTGCGGGCGCCACCGCCGGACAGACGCTGCTCGATCTAACCTACGCGTACGGCACGAATAACAATGGCCAGATCGCGAGCATCACTGACGGGCGCGGAGCCGCGTACAACCAGCAGTTCAGCTACGATGCGTTGGGTCGGCTGATAAACGGGCAGACAGGCAATCTCACAGGTGCCAACACCTGGTGCCTGAACTGGAATTACGACCGCTACGGTAATCGGTTCTCGCAATCCGGCTGCGGCGGAACGTTGACGGTTGGCCAGCCGAACCTGAGCGTGAGCGGTACAACAAACCGCATCACCTCCACTGGCTATAGCTATGATGCGAATGGCAACCTGACTGCCGACCCCAGCCACGCCTATGCCTATGACGCCGATAATCGCATGGTC
>Ga0137395_10001777_pt1 | contig 10141 bp, 9 predicted proteins | sample czobulk216metaG_FD_108283 | JGI IMG/M metagenome (GOLD analysis project Ga0137395, IMG submission 108283) | Vadose zone soil microbial communities from Angelo Coast Range Reserve, California, USA - czobulk2.16 metaG | ecosystem: Environmental > Terrestrial > Soil > Vadose zone | place: USA...
GCGGCACAGATCATGCTGCTCAGCGATCGATATTTAGGCGGCCATTTCTTCGACACCCAGGCTGGCGGCTCCGCCATGTTGTGGATGCACTTCTTTTGGATATTTGGACATCCGGAAGTGTACGTCCTCATTATTCCCTGCTTTGCTTTCATGTCGGAAATCATTCCGGTGTTTTCTCGAAAACCCATTTTTGGATACCCGGTGATGGTTGCCGCTACGGTAGCGATCGGCTTCGTGAGCATGAGCGTATGGGCGCACCACATGTTCTCGGTCGGAATGAACTCGTACGCGAACAGTTTTTTCACGATTACCACGATGGCGGTCGGTGTTCCTACGGGAATCAAGATCTTCAATTGGCTCGGCACTATGTGGGGAGGAAGGATTCAGTTTAAGGTACCGATGCTGTTCTGCATCGCGTTTCTCTTCCAATTCCTGATTGCCGGCCTAACCGGCGTCATGCTGGGAAGTGCCGCCTTCGCTTCGCAGCTTACCTTGTCGTATTTCGTCGTCGCGCACTTCCACTACACACTCGTAGGCGGGGTTGTGTTCGGCGTGTTCGCCGCCATCTATTACTGGTACCCAAAAATTACGGGAAGAATGTTGAACGAGACACTCGGCAAACTGCATTTCTGGCTGTTCCTGATCGGCTTCCATCTGACATTCGACCTCATGCACATTCCCGGCCTATTGGGTATGCCGCGCCGAATCTACACCTACGAGCCTGGCCGCGGCTGGGACACTCTAAACCTACTCATCAGTGTCGGCGGATTTATTCAGGCAATCGCTGTTCTGATTTTCGTGGCGAATCTCGTTGTCTCTTATTTCAAGGGCAAGAAGGCGGGCAACGACCCCTGGGACGCCTGGACACTCGAATGGTCCACAAGCTCGCCCCCGCCTGCGTATAACTTTGCTTCCATTCCAGTGGTCGCGAGCCGGCGGCCGTTGTGGGACCTGAAGCATCCGGAAGATCCAGACAGCCGGTACGAATGAAGACAGCCGCTTTGAGTAAAGGAAGAAAGCAATGAGTGCAATGGCAAATCCATTTCCCGCGGCACCGGCGACCTGGAGCCTTCCCTATCGCGGTAAGGTCGCAATGGCCTGCCTCATTATTGCCGAGTCGGCGATCTTCACGATTTTTGTGGTTGCTTATCTTTTCTATGTTGGAAAGAGTCTCACCGGACCGACTCCGCACGAGGTGCTCGAGACACCGATCTTCTACACCATCTGTCTGTTGTCGAGCAGCCTGACCATTCATTTTGCCGCGAAGTCGCTGGCACGCGACAGAGTCGGAGGATTTCTCGGCTTATGGGTGCTCACCATCGTTTTGGGCGGCACGTTTATGTACGGCACTGGGCAGGAGTGGCACCGGCTGATCTATGAACACGGGCTCACGATCTCGACGAATTTATTCGGAACGACCTACTACTCGCTGGTCGGACTGCACGCCTTTCACGTCGCTGCAGGCCTGGTCATGCTCTGCCTTGTCGCGATCTTTGCTGTGGCCGGACGCGTGCGGGTGGAGCAGTCGCGTCGCGTGGAAGTGCTCTCGATGTACTGGCATTTTGTGGATGCTGTGTGGGTGGTAGTTTTCACCGTCGTTTATGTTCTGGGGCGCTGAGGGAAGAAATGGCAATCTTGCTGACAACCGAACCAATGAGTGAAAGCCCTCGGGCGCCGCGCGAGATTGAAGTGCCCGCGCCAACCGCGTGGCCCTTTGTCTTGGCTTTTGGATTCACCTTATTAGCTGCAGGCTTGGTTACGACCATAACGGTCAGCGTCCTCGGCGCTGTGCTTGCTCTGGCAGGGTGCATCGGCTGGTTCCGCGAAGTCTTACCTTACGAGCACGAAGAGGTTGTGCCCGTGCTTCCTGAAGATATCCGCATAACCACCGAACGCAGCATAGTTGAGCGGCTTCCAATTCCGGCTTTTCAGCGCGCATGGCTTCCTGTCCACACGTTTCCGATTTCGGCGGGTGTGAAGGGTGGATTGGCGGGTGCCGTAGCCATGGCCGTTTTGGCCTGCGCCTACGGCGTGCTGAAGGCCGGAAGTATTTGGTACCCGATCAATCTTCTTGCCGCAGTGGTGTATGCCGAATCGCTTAAGCTCGGGCCCGCACAGTTGTATTCATTTCATGCGGACACCTTCGCGATTGCTTTGGTCCTGCATGGCTTGGTGTCAACCCTCGTTGGGGTGCTCTATGGCGCGATGCTTCCTATGTTCGCGCGCCGGCCGATTGTACTGGGAGGACTCATCGGCCCGGTGTTGTGGTCGGGACTGCTCTACACAATATTGGGCCTTCTCAATCCATTGCTCGCGAGCCACATTGACTGGCCCTGGTTTATTGCTTCGCAGGTGGCTTTCGGAATTGTGGCGGGCATTGTGGTCACGAAACAGTCGCGCATGCTGACTCGGGAGAACCTGCCCTTCCTCATGCGCGCTGGAATTGAAGCTCCGGGGATTACTCCACCAAGAGAAAACGGAGAGGACGGACAGTGAAACGATTTCAATATGTATGGGCGTCCGCGGTGCTGACCCTGCTGCTCTCGTCGTGCAGCTCAACACATGGTGAGCCACAAAAAGATTCGGAACCCATTGCGCCGAGCCAAGTCCTGGAATTTGCCACTCTCTACTCACAAAACTGCGCGGGCTGCCACGGGGTGCAAGGCCGAGGAGGAGCGGCAATTGCGTTAGCCGATCCCGTTTATCTCGCCATTGTTGATAAAGGTGCAATGCGCAAAGTCATTGAGAAGGGCATTCATGGAACCTCGATGTCAGCTTTTGCTCAAAGTGCGGGAGGAATGCTGACGGACAAACAAATTGATGTGATTACGAGCGGAATGTTTTCGCACTGGGCACGAAAGGGAATTCTCGACGGGAGCAATCCACCTTTCTATGCGGCAAGAAATCCAGGGACTGCTGCAAAAGGCGAACTCGTTTACGGAACGTACTGTGCATCGTGCCACGGGTCTGACGGCCAAGGCGGGCCCAAGGCCAGCGCCATTACGAACGATTCATTTCTGGCTCTCGTCAGCAATCAGGAACTGCGCACGATCGTCATCACTGGCCGGCCGGAATTGGGAGCGCCAGACTGGCGCGGCAACGTTCCGGGAAAGCCTATGACAGACCAGGAAATCACGGATGTTGTTGCGTGGCTCGCGTCACGCCGTGCGCAAAACCCCGGGCAGCCTTATTCCGCTTCGAATTACGTGCAGCACTAGGAGTTCTGATATGTCGACTAAACCTGTCATGGCCGCATCGAGTGAGGCTACGGTTTCGCGCCGTGGGTTTCTCATGAAGCTGGGAATCCTGTTCAACGGATTCGCGGCTATGGTATTGGCGGTTCCGATTGTGCGATTTCTCTCTTCTTCGGTTACACGAGGGCGCGCAAACGCGTATCTCTCGTGGGTGCCACTCGGTAGCATTGACAAGTTTCCTGAAGGCGAAACGCGCCTGGCTACGTTTCAAAATCCATACGTCATGCCCACAGATGGCAAGACGGTGGACACTGCCTGCTGGGTGCGGCGTATTGCAGGCGATAAGTTTCAGGTCTTTGCCATCAACTGCGCACATCTCGGCTGTCCGGTTCGCTGGTTTCAGCAATCTGGTCTGTTTATGTGTCCCTGTCACGGTGGAGCGTACTATCGCGACGGTTCGCGCGCCTCGGGACCACCAGAGCGCGGCCTTTTCGAGTATCCGTATGAGGTTAAAGACGGTGTGCTCACCATCCAAGCCGGGGAATTGCCGACGCCAGGTGCAGCGATGGCAAGTCTATGCACGGAGAAGCCGCCATGCGCATGATTGCGAAAGTAGGAGAATGGTTCGATCATCGCCTGCAGCTCGCGGCGCCGATTCGTGAAGCTGCTGAACATCCCGTGCCAAGGAACACGGCGAGCTGGTTCTATGTGTTCGGCAGTGCAGCGCTCACCGTCTTCATTCTCCAACTTGTCACCGGCATTCTGCTGGCACTGATTTACGTGCCTTCAGCCGGCGAAGCATGGAGCAGTCTGCAAGCTCTGAATCATCAGGTGGCGCTCGGCTGGTTCATTCGCGCCATGCACGGATGGGGCTCCAACTTCATGGTGGCGATTGTTCTGATTCATATGGTGCAGGTGTTCCTGTTCGGCGCCCACAAGTTCCCGCGTGAACTTACCTGGGTCATCGGCGTGTTCCTCTTATTGATGACTCTGGGCATGGCGTTCAGCGGGCAAGTGCTTCGCTTCGATCAGGACGCCTACTGGGGCTTGGGAATCGGAGCTTCCATCGCTAGCCGAGTACCCATAGCCGGCCCCGCGATCGTGAAATTGATGCTAGGTGGACCGATCATTGCCGGCGCGACCCTCTCCCGATTTTTTGCGCTGCATGTGTTTGTAATCCCTGGAATGCTGATTGCTTTCGTAGGACTTCACGTACTGATGGTGCTGAAGCTCGGGATCAACGAATGGCCGATGCCGGGGCGCATTGTTAAGCGCGCTACCTATGAACGCGATTATCACGCGCTTACGAAGAGCGAAGGCGCGCCCTTCGTTCCGTATGCGGTTTGGAAGGATTTGTTCTTCGCGGGGTTCATCATTCTGGCCGTCGCCGCCTGCGCCCTCTACTTCGGTCCATTTGGACCGACCGGACAGCCGGATCCGACGATTATCCAGACCGCCCCGAAGCCAGATTACTTTTTCCTGTGGCTTTACGCTTTGCTGTCGCTGCTTCCTCCGTCGATGGAGACGCCATTTCTTCTCATCGTCCCACCTGTGGCGATCATCGCATTGATCCTCTTGCCCTTTCTTTCCGGCGAAGGAGAAAAAAGCTGGAAGCGGCGGCCGATTGCGGTTCTCACCGTGCTGCTGATTGCCATCACACTCGGGACCTTTACCCGCATGGCTCAATTCGCGCCGTGGAGCCCGCACATGAATGCGTGGAGCGGTGATCCCGTGCCGGACCGGTTCGTGCATGGCACAACCGCACTGGAGCGTCAGGGCGCGTTGGTATTTCAGGTAAAGCAGTGCCGTAACTGCCATTCGCTCGGCGATACCGGCGGAAAGAGGGGCCCAGCCCTGGACAGTGTCGCGGTGCGACTCACCAACGACCAGTTGATCCGGCAAGTGATTCAAGGCGGCGGCAACATGCCCGCCTATGGAAACAACTTAAGCCCGGCGGAGACCACCGCACTCGTGGCGTTTCTAGAATCGTTGCATCCCGCGGGGCAAGCTCCCGCGCACGATGCATCACGCGAGGTTGTGCTTAGTGATAGCGACCATAAAGAGGCCATTGCTCAGCGATAGGACAATCCATGCAACATGCTCACCACGCCGCGTTCGAATCACTCTGGGTTTCCGCACCTTTGATTCTCGTCGCGTTAGTCTACACGCGGGGATGGGTTCGTGTTCGCAGGCTTGATCTGGACACGATTGAGAGCTGGCGCGCTGGCAGTTTTATACTCGGGCTGTTCTTCATCTGGCTTGCGGTGGCTTCACCGATCGCTGTACTTGACCACGAACTGCTAACGATCCACATGGTTCAACATTTGCTGCTCATGACGCTGGCTCCTCCGTTGATCTGGTTTGGTGCGCCGATGAAGCCGCTACTGCATGGTCTACCGCAAGGATTCGGGAACGTTATGCGTCATTTTTTTCGATCGCCGCCAATACAGCGACTGGGGAGGGCCATTGCACATCCTGCAGTTTGCTGGCTTGCAGCCGCTGCCACATTAGTCGGATGGCACGTTCCTTCTTTGTTTGCGCTCGGGATGCGATCAGGACTATGGCATACGATAGAACAAGTCTCGTTCCTAGCAAGCGGCCTTCTTTTCTGGTGGCCTGTCATTAAGCCTGGGCAAGGGGCGTCGAACGGCTCAGAATGGCCGATCCTTTTATATCTCTTTGTGGCTACGCTGCCGTGCGACATCCTTTCCGGATTCCTTGTCTTTTGCGACCGCGTGGTCTACCCCACTTATTTCTCGTCAGCGCGCGGGATCGGTTTTTCTGCTCTCGATGATCAGCAGTGCGCCGGCGCGTTGATGTGGACTTGCGTCACCCTGGTTTATTTGATCGCGGGAACGGTTTTTGCGGCGCGGTTACTCTCGCCTGAAACCTCGCGCCAATACCGAGCTGTGAAATCGGACTCGCTACTCAGCACAGTACCGCAGACGATTCAGCAGAGTATGGAGGCTGTCTAAATGTCGGGCAAGCCTCTTATTATGCCAGTCGATACGCCTACGGTGGCAAAGCGTCACTTTACAGCATTCGCCATGCTCTCTGACTACTGGGCCCTCACCAAGCCAGAAGTCAATTTCCTGATTTTGATCACAACGTTCGCTGGGTTCTGTCTCGGCTGTGCAGATGCAGGACGACAGTTTTCGTTCCTCGCATTGTTCAAGACTTTGCTCGGGACATTGCTGGTCGCAAGTGGAACTGCGACACTGAACCAGTACATCGAACGACAATTCGACGCGCAAATGCGGCGGACATCTCGGCGGCCTCTCGCGGCCGGGCGTCTTGAACCCTCGGCAGTCCTAGCCTTCGGGATCCTATTGTCGGTGGCCGGCAGTATTTACCTCGCGATAGCCGCCGGCATGCTTGCGAGTCTGTTGGCGCTTCTCACGCTACTGTCCTATTTGTTCTTGTATACACCGCTAAAACGCAGAACCCCTCTGTGTGTTCTCGTCGGGGCTTTTCCTGGCGCGATGCCACCATTGATCGGTTGGGCAGCAGCATCGGGGCGATTGAATATGGAGGCGTGGCTGCTCTACGCCATCCTCTTTCTCTGGCAGTTCCCACATTTCATGGCAATCGCATGGATGTACCGCGAAGACTACGACCGAGCAGGTTATCTGGTCTTGCCCAAAGGCAATGCGAGAATTCCTTTCGTGACGCTCGAAACTCTGTTGCCCCTGCTGGGTCTGGTCGCAATCAGTATCGTGCAATTTCCGACACGACAAGCTGCCATTTTTTCCTGCGCCGGAGCACTGCTGAGTCTCGGGTTCCTGTACTCTGGGTTCGAATTCGTACTGCGGCGGTCGCGGGCGGCCGCACGTCGACTGCTCGCGGCGTCGATAATTTATCTCCCGTTGCTGTTCGTACTAAGCGCGACACTATGCAATCGCGCCAGAACGTAATCCATGTCCAGACTCCGGGACAGGCTATTTCGCTGGAAACGCAGTCGCACACGGAGAAATTCTGTAAATGAGAGATGATATTGTTCCAGGCGCTGTCCTCCCCGATTATGAGCTTTCCGACCACGGCGCCAAGCGCCGGAAGCTCTCGGAACTCCAAGGGCCAGATCCGATGGTTCTTGTTCTCAGTCGTGGCGGTTTCTGCCCAAAGGAGCGTAGGCAGCATGAGGGCCTCGTTCAACTCCACCGCGAGCTCGAGGTTGCATATTGCAGGCTGATCACAATCACTACCGACAATATTATTGAGACCAATGAATTTCGCAGCGGAGTTGGCGCCCACTGGCCTTTCCTCTCAGACCCCAGGCGTGTAGTTCAAAGAGACCTCGATATCGCTGAATACACGGATCCTTTGCACAATCCGATGGTCCCACACACGATCGTGCTTGAACCGGGTCTCGTCGTTTACAAGGTCTACAACGGCTATTGGTTCTTTGGCCGACCCACAATCGAAGATCTCCGCCAGGATTTGCGTGCGCTTCTCAGAAAATGCCGACCCGATTGGGATATCACAAATTCGGACCTGAAAGCAGCGTGGCAGCGCGGTGATAAGAAACTCTTTTACCCCTACGACAGAACATACGAGCAAACTGTTACAGGCGTATCGTTGCGGGGTGTTCTGAATCACCACAATGAAGGCGAGTAATCGTCGGTAGCAGGGTGGGGACTAACAACAATTCAACTTGCCCATCTTAGTACCATTCGGGCGAGCATCGCGAAAAGAGCGAAAGCACCAGGGACAATCCATAGAGGCCCACCGATTGAAGCGTTTGACGCCATTCGAGCCAGAGTTGCGACCAACAGGGCGCAGTCCTACAAGGACCTCACGCTTCCGTTCTATGGTTATAACCGCCCTGGCGCGAAGGTTTCGGAGGGCGTCCGGGAGCACTGGTGGCTACAGGGCATGATGGGAGGTATTAAGGCCCATTATGACTGCGTCAAGGCGTTTTCAGAAACCGATTTCACAGAAGACCTGAAGAAGACCGACGTCCCGACGTTGATCCTGCACGGTGACGACGATCAGACGGGTCATGGCTCGGGCGAGCGCCGATTCACAGATTCGATTTGCGGCACAAGCGTTCCTCCTGGAGGTGGCTTTTCTGTTTGCTGCGTCGTTTTGCGGTATCGGATACCGAGCCCATCTGCTCGAAGATTCTTTTCAACCATTTGCTCTGATCGCCATGACGGCGCTCGCGATGGGCACACGGAATGCCGCTGTCCGGAAGCTCGCAATCCCGGATCTGACAACAACGGTCCTGACACTGACGATCACGGGCGTCGGCGCGGACTCTTCGCTCGCGAAGGGCAACAACCCGAGATTGGCGAGAAGGGTTGCGTCGGTGGCCGCGATGTTTTTGGGTGCGGCGTTGGGTGCAGTCGTCATACATTACTCGATCTCAGCGGCCCTGTGGCTTGCCACCGCAATCTCCGCCGTGTGCAGTGCAGCGTTGTTTCGCTCTGTGCGCACTTCCGATCAGCTGTGAGTGCGAGACTCGACTCTGTGTGTTCTACCAGAGGCATACAGCGGGGTGATGAGCTTTGAAATTGGTGGGCACACTCCGATGGCTCTCTTGATGATCGTGCTCTTGGCTCCACGAACGTGGTCGAATCCGAGCTCGGTAGTAACCCGTCCCACATCGGAGTAAGATTCACAGGATGGTTCACGAGTATGAAGGCGCTTTCGGCGTGTCTTTCACTCTTGGTTATGTTGCGGTCATTACACGAAGCCAGTGTCATGGCCAAGGTTGACTAATCGGCCCCTGGGGAAACTAGGTTGGCTGCCGCAAACAAAAACCGTACGCAACGTTCGATCGATGGACTGTCGCACGTCGAATGCATCGACCTCGTACTCCGCAAAGGCACGCTGGTCACAGGGGTCGAGGAAATAGCGACCTCCTGGCGGCGTTGTTTAACCGCACATCACCTCGATCCGGAGATTCACGGCGCACCGCACATCATCACAGAGAAGGAAATAAAAGACTCCCGCGAGCCCTTGCGCAATCTCATTTTGAACGCACAGGAGGAACTCGATCGTCTGTATGCCATCGTCGGACCACAACAGTATGTGGTTCTGTTATGCGACAGGGATGGGGTTGCGATTCACCACCGCGGGGATGAGTCATTGGCAGATGCTTATAAAGATTGCGGGATCTGGCTAGGTGGAGTCTGGTCGGAGCAAATTGAAGGTACCAACGGAATCGGGACCTGCATAACTGACCAACAAGCCACGACGGTACTTCGAGGCCAGCATTTTCGCACGCGCCATTCCAACTTGAGCTGTGCGGGCGCCCCGATTTCCGACCCCCTCGGTCGATTGGCTGCGGTGCTAGATACCTCATCGATGAACCCGCAGACCACAGAGCAGTCCCTCTCTTTGGCGATGGCTGCAACAAAAGTATCTGCCCGGGGTATCGAGGAGCGTATATTCCGCGAGTATTTCCGACACGCGTGGAACATTGCAGCCGCTCCCTGCGGAGGTAGCGATGTAGCGGTTCTGCTCGCGGTCGACGGTGATCAACGAATTCTGGGCGCAGACCAGATCGCTCGCCGGGTCTTCAGTCTCAATGACGAAGTGCTGAACCGGGGTATGGCTCTGGCGACGATCTTCGAGTATGATTCCTCGATCTTTCGTTGCAAGCGGATGCAAGATGTGGCGGCTCGTCTGCTTCGGACAGGAACTGATGAGCCATGGAATGCCTTGATCACTCCCCCAGCTTGTAGGATGAGTGGCTGGTGTTCTCCCACGGACGCCCTAGTTCACTCACGTCCGCGATTCGGCATGCTCGCACACCTGCCACTCTCAGTGGTTCCGCCCACGAATCGCGGGGGCCTTGCACCCGCACGCGCCAATCGCGTATGCGAATACATAGGGTCGCATTTGCAGGAAAATATCGCTCTGGAAGTGCTCGCCGAAATTGCACAATTGTCGGTTCATCATTTTGCCCGCGCGTTCCGCCAATCGCTCGGAATACCGCCGCA
>Ga0137395_10001779_pt1 | contig 10134 bp, 7 predicted proteins | sample czobulk216metaG_FD_108283 | JGI IMG/M metagenome (GOLD analysis project Ga0137395, IMG submission 108283) | Vadose zone soil microbial communities from Angelo Coast Range Reserve, California, USA - czobulk2.16 metaG | ecosystem: Environmental > Terrestrial > Soil > Vadose zone | place: USA...
AATCGAGTTCGAGGTTCTCCTCGAACCGGTGTTTTTGGGCGTCGGTGAGCACGCTGTAGGCCAGCGCCTTCGTATCCGCCGCCGTCAGCGGCGCCATATCCATTGGACGAAGTTTGCCGTGCACGCGGACACGAGGCGCGCTGTTCGTGGTGATGTGCAGATCGCTGCCGCCCAACTCGATCATTTTCTTAAGTAATTCGCTTAGCGTTATCCCGGACATCGTTACTTCCTTTCTTACAAAACAGTTTCCCGAAGAACTTCTTCCATCGTCGTAAGACCCATGGCGGCCTTAATCAAGCCACTTCTGCGAAGCGTGAGCATCCCCTGATCGATTGCTTTCTTCTTGAGTTCCAGGGCCGACGCCCCCACCAAAATCAATTCGCGCAATTCATCATTGATTTCCATGACCTCGTAAAGGCCGACCCGGCCCTTGTATCCGCTCTTATTGCAGGTACCGCACCCTTTACCCACGTAGATTTTTGTCGCTGCCGTTTCCTCCTGAGAAAAACCGGCATCGACCATCGCCTGGCCTGGCACCTCCAGAGGTTCCTTGCAGTTCTGGCAAATCTTTCGAACTAGGCGTTGCGCGCAGATCAGGTTGACTGAAGTCGCGACAAGAAAGGGCTCAATTCCCATATTCATCAAGCGGCTGATGGTGGAAGGGGCGTCATTGGTGTGCAGTGTGGAAAGAACCAAGTGGCCGGTCAGCGCCGCTTTCACCGCAATTTCCGCCGTCTCGAAGTCGCGAATTTCTCCGACGAGGATGATGTTGGGGTCCTGCCGCAGAAAAGCGCGCAACGCCGCGGCAAAATTCAGGCCGATCTGGTCCTTCATTTGGACCTGGTTGACTCCGGCAAGTTGGAATTCGACAGGGTCCTCGGCGGTCATGATGTTGGTTTCCGGAGTGTTCAGCCGGGAGATCGAGGAATACAACGTGTTCGTTTTGCCCGATCCGGTTGGTCCCGTCACCAGAACCATTCCGTAGGGGCGGAGAATCGAGCGCTCAAACTTCGTCAGGGACTCCTGCTCGAAACCGAGCTTGGTCATGTCCAGGCGGAGATTTTCTTTGTCGAGCAACCGCATTACGATTTTTTCGCCGAATAGCGTGGGTATCGTCGAGATGCGGAAATCGAGGTCCTTGATCTTTCCTTCCTTCCGGTACTTGATCATGATGCGGCCGTCTTGCGGCAACCGCTTCTCGCTGATATCGAGCTTGGCCATGATCTTGATCCGGCTCGTGATGGCGTCGCGGAGCTTCAGCGGCGGGTTCATTACCGATTGGAGGACACCGTCAATTCGAAAGCGGACGCGCAATTCTTTCTCATACGGCTCGACGTGGATGTCGCTTGCGCCGCGCTTGACGGCGTCGGTCATGATCAAGTTCACCAGCTTGATGATAGGCGCTTCCTCGGCGGCCTTTTCCAGGTCGGCGAGGTTCATCTCCTGTTCTTCACTGGCAAGTTCGAGATCCGCGGCTTCGTCGGCGTTGAGGTCCTTCATCACCTTGCTGAGTTCTTCGTCACTCTCGACTTCGCCGTAGAATTTCGAGATGGCCTCAGCAATCGCCGTTTCCGAGGCCACCACCGGCTCCACGTTAAAGCCGGTCATAAACTTGATATCGTCCATCGCAAAGACGTTGGTTGGATCGGTCATAGCGATGGTCAGCGTTGAGCCAACGCGGGAAAGCGGGACAATCTGATAGCGGACCGCGGTGTCCTGCGGAATGAGCTTGATTACAGAGGCATCTACTTCATAAAACTTCAGGTTAATGGAGGGAACGCCGTACTGGCGGGAAAGCACACCCGTAATTTCATCATCGCTGATGAAGCCGAGCTTCATCAGGCACGTCCCCAGCCTGCCGCCACTCGCCTTCTGATGTTCCAGAGCCTGGCGGAGCTGCTCGGCAGTGATGAGGCTTTCTTTTATCAGTATTTCGCCTAACCGGGACGACATCGGAAGAGAGCTCCCCGGGGGCGTGCACACTCCCGGAAAGTCAAACGTAACAGATAGGAAGGGGCATCTATTCTTCCATTTTCAGGAGTCGTACTGAAAGGGGCAATACACCCCTGCCTGTCCTTTCGTACAGGTCACTTTGATACATGCTGGATGCCCATTCGGCGGCCCCCGCGTCCCGATCCGATCGGTGTCAGCATAAATGTACTGCCTGCACCCGATTGCCTTGACTAGACGTACGGCGCCCGCTATCTTGCGAAGTAATGGAATCTTTGGCGTCATATTGCGGCGAAGGGGCTCGGCGGCATAACTCACGCGCCTTGACGGACGTAGGGGAGGATTCGTCCACAGGGCCGACGCTGATGCGCTACTTTGCGGCCATGTCTCAGGCCCTGGGGCCGATGCAATGGTGGCCTGCAAGAACTCCGTTTGAAGTGATCGTTGGTGCCATCCTCACCCAGAACACTTCATGGGCAAATGTCGAACGAGCGATTGCCAACCTGCGCTCAGCGCAGATGCTGACGCCCTCGGCGATGTCGGAGGCTCGAATGTCGAGGCTCGCCGTGCTTGTGCGTCCGTCTGGATATTTCCGCCAGAAGGCCAAGAAACTGAAGGCGTTTGTACGGTTTCTGCAGCGGGAATATGGCGGCTCACTGAAACGCATGTTCGATACACCGACAGGAATCCTGCGAGAGAAGCTTCTCTCCGTGCACGGAATCGGCCCCGAAACGGCCGACTCTATCCTCTTGTACGCCGGAAACCACCCTGTATTTGTCGTGGACGCCTACACGCATAGAATATTTGGCCGGCATGGAATTACGGATGGCAAGCCACAGTACGAGAGTGTCCGGGAGCTGTTCGAAACAGCTCTCCCGCGCGATCCGCAGCTCTTCAACGAGTTCCACGCCCTGGTTGTGAATACGGGGAAGAATTGGTGCCGCAAGAACGAGCCGCTGTGTGCGGAATGCCCGCTCGGACCCTTGTTGCCGGCATCCTCACCGTATTCCCAATTTGCTGTAGTGGCACGGGACGCCAAATTGATCCAAAGGACCCCGGCATGAGCACTGGGCGCAAATCGCGGCTATTGCTCGGCCTCGGCGGCTTGGCGATTGTCCTGCTGCTCGCAGCCGTATTCACTCTCGGCTCATTGACGCTCCCTTTCGAGCCGCAGGTTCTGGTTCTGTATGCTCTCTCTACTTTCATTGTGGCTGCGCTTCTTGTTTTCGGCTCCATCTTGATACGCAGCCTGGTGCGGCTCTGGGCGGAGCGGCGCGCGCATCAGCCCGGATCCCGGTTCAAGACGAAAATGGTTTTGGGCGCCATCGCGGTTTCCATCCTGCCCGTGGTGTTCTTGTTTTACGTCAGCTATGCCTTGTTAAACCGCACACTGGTGCTCTGGTTTCCCCGTCCGCTTGAAATGGCAACGCAAGCCAGCCGCGACCTCCTCAATGAAATCGGCCGGTTGGATCACGATCGCATGACGCAAATCGCCCGGGATGTCACAGGCACAGGCGCCCCGGAGACCGCGCGGGATACGATCCACGCATTCGATTTGTCCTTCGCGCGTGGCGCGGACCTCGCGTGGGAAACCACGGAACAAGGTCATCCCATCGCTGTAGGCGTGAATTCGAATTTCCGATTCAACAGCAGCCCGGCTGTCACGGCGCCACTCTCAATCGCCGAACTTCCCGTTTACGTCCGATCAATGCCGAGCGGGGCGGAACTTTGGCAATACCGCGGCAAATATTTCCTGGCGGGCCGTGCAAAATCCGGGAACAAGTATCTGCTGGTGGCGCGTAATGTCCCGGATGATTTTCCAAGCCGCATCAAGGAAATTGAAACGCAAACGCTCACGTACGGACTGCAGCGCCAGCAGTTGCGCACCTACAAATCACAAATGCTGCTCACGCTGCTACTCTTCACGATTGTTCTGATGTTCATAGCGACGTGGTCGGCCCTTTTCCTCTCGAAGCGGGTTACGGTTCCCATTCAGGCGCTGGCCGAGGCGACGCAGGAGATCATCGCGGGAAACTTCGAGACGCGGGTCAACGTCCAGGCGCAGGACGAGCTGGAGACGCTGGTTCGGTCGTTCAACCGGATGACGGAACAGCTCGGCGATAACCGGCGGCAAATCGATGTATTCACACACAACCTGCAACAGGCCGTGCAAGAGCTGGAGCGCCGGCGCACGCTGATTGAAACGATTCTGGAGAACATTCCGACCGGCGTGATTTCCGTCGACGAAACCGAATCGATCAGGCGAGTTAATCCCGCGGCCGTAAGAATGTTTGGAGAGAGCGCAAAACAGGCCGAAAACTTTGCGCAGTTATTGGACGAAGAAGCGGCTCGCTCCGTCCATGTGCTGATGCGGCGTTCGCTGCGCCTGGGCACCGCCTCGCAGGAACTCGAATTCACGATGGCCGGACGGCTCCTGCACGCGGCCGTAACTGTTAGCGCGCTCGGCCCGCGCCGCTCGAATCGGGGTTACGTCGTCGTGGTGGACGACTTGACCGACTTGTTGCGCGCGCAGAAAGCCGCCGCCTGGCAGGAAGTCGCGCAACGCATTGCCCACGAGATCAAGAACCCATTGACGCCGATCCAGCTCTCCGCGCAGCGGTTGTCGCGTTACCTCGACCGCAGCCGGTCGAGTCTGGCGAGATCCGCCTCGCCGGACCCGCCGGAGTTGGTGCGTCTTGTGGGCGAGTGCGCCGGCCTGATCGAACGAGAAGTCACGGCGCTGGAATCGCTGGTCAGCGAATTTTCGCAATTCGCCCGATTCCCAACCGCGAGGCTCTCTACCGCGTACCCCAATGACATCGTCGCGGAAGCCCTGGCAGTTTTCGGAGGCCGCCTGGACGGGATCCGCGTGCGGAAGGACCTGGCGCCCAATTTGCCTGCGATTCGCGCGGATGGAGAACTCCTGCGTCGCGTGGTCGTTAATCTTATCGATAATGCCGCCGAGGCGATGGAGGGTTCGTCGGTGAGGGAATTGCTCCTGCGCACTCACTTCAACTCCGATCGCGAAACCATAGAAATTATCGTCGGAGACAGCGGCCATGGGATTTCACCCGAGGACAAAGACAGGCTTTTCCTCCCCCACTTCTCGACGAAGGACCGGGGGACAGGACTCGGTCTTGCCATTGCGAGCCGCATCATGGCCGAACACCATGGATCCATTCGCGTCGAGGACAATTCCCCCATCGGCGCCAGATTCATTCTGCAACTGCCCATGACAGAGGTTGCTGCGGCCCCGATTTCGCCCCGGACTGCCTGAAACGGAAATCCATGCCTCATTCCATCCTCATTGTGGACGACGAACAAGGCATTCGCGAGGCGCTTTCGTCGATCCTCACCGACGAAGGGTATGAGACCGCGTCGGTATCTTCCGGCGAAGAGTGTCTGGCGCATCTCGATCAAAGGCCCCCGGATTTGGTTCTCCTCGACGTGTGGCTCGATGGAATCGATGGACTCGAAACACTTGAACGCATGCGCAAAAACGGCATGACTCCGATGGTGGTGATGATTTCCGGACACGCGAACATCGAAACGGCAGTGCGGGCCACGAAGCTCGGCGCATTTGATTTCATCGAGAAGCCGCTTTCTCTCGAGAAAATCATTCTGGTTATCAAGAATGCCCTCGAAGTTCACCGCCTTGAACTGGAAAACCGCCGCCTGCGGGAAGAGCTCGGCGGGCGCACCCAGTTGTACGGAGACAGCGTGCCGATCCGGGCCCTGCGCCAACAGATCGCGCTCACCGCTCCCACCAACGGACGCGTCCTGATTTACGGAGAAAGCGGAACGGGAAAAGAACTGGTGGCCCGCGCGTTGCACGCCGCGAGCCTGCGCAGCGGTCAGGCCTTCGTCGAAGTGAATTGCGCCGCCATCCCCGAGGAGCTGATCGAGTCCGAGTTGTTCGGCCACACCAAGGGCAGCTTCACCGGCGCCAGCGAGAACAAAGTGGGAAAATTCGAGAAGGCGGATGGGGGCACGCTTTTCCTCGACGAAATCGGCGACATGAGCCTGCGCACGCAGTCCAAGGTGCTGCGTGTTCTCGAGGAACAACGCCTTGAGCCGGTGGGCTCGAACCAAACGGTCAATGTCGATGTGCGCGTGATCGCCGCTACGAACAAGAAACTCGAAGACGAGATCGCAGCAGGAAGATTCCGCGAAGATCTCTTCTATCGCTTGAATGTGATCCCGTTCAACGTGCCTCCGCTCCGCGAGCACGCCGAGGATATCCCCATCCTGGCGCGCCATTTTCTGGCGGAGTTTTCAGCCGCGTATGGCCGCAAGCCGAAAGAATTGGGCGAATCGGCGCTCGGAGTGTTGCTGCGGTATCAATGGCCGGGCAACGTCCGCGAGCTGCGCAACCTGATCGAACGGCTGATGATTGTGGTGCCACAGGATAGGATCGAGCCGCTGCACTTGCCTGGCGAACTATTCCGCGGCAGCTCGCGCATGCCTCAGCAGCCTGACGCAACGCTTCACGAGGCCCGCGACGCCTATGAGAGGGAGTTCATTTTGCGCAAGCTCGAGGAAAATCAGTGGCACATGACGCGCACGGCGGAGACCCTGGGGCTCGAACGCAGCCACTTGTATCGCCGGATGCGCACGCTTGGGATTACAGCCGAGGAATAAACGGCGAACTACTCCCCGGTCAGACGTTCGAGCTGGAGGTGCCAGTCGAGCTGGCGCACCAGTTGCGGATTGTCGCGCCAATCTCGCAGGACTTTCACGAACAACTCCAGAAAAATCTTGGTACCGAGAATCTCCTCGAGTTCCTTTCGCGCGGCCGTCCCGATTTTTTTCAAGGATGCTCCCGCGCGGCCGATGAGGATTCCCTTCTGGCCTTCGCGCTCAACGTAAATCGTGGCGCGGATGCGAATCAGCCGGTCGGTTTCCTCGAACGAATCCACAAGGACCGCGACGGCATGCGGAACTTCGTGGAACGTCCCCGCCATTGCTTTCTCCCGGATCAACTCTGCCGCGAGAAATCGTTCGGGCTGATCGGTATATTGGTCGGGCGGAAAATGCGGCTCACCGGCAGGCAGGTACTCGATGAATTTTTCCAGAACACGGTCGACGCCGTCTCCAGTCAGAGCAGAGATTGGAATTATTTCGGCGAAATCCGCCAGTTTCCCGACACGTTCAATGATGGGAAGCAAACTGTCTTTCGGTATGCGGTCCACCTTGTTCAGAAGCAGGAACCGCGCCCCTTCGAAACGAGCAGCGCGCTCGATCGCATGCCGATCTCCTTTACCGACGTCCTCGCTCACATCCAGAATTAGGGTGAGCACATCGACGGCATCGAGAGCGGCGTTGACCTCTCCCATCATTTGGCGGCCGAGGGCGGAGTCCGGCCGGTGGAGGCCGGGCGTATCGATCAACACGACTTGCGCATTCGGACGATTCACGATCCCCTGAATCCGGTTGCGCGTGGTCTGGGGCCGCGAAGTTACGATGGCGACTTTCTGGCCTACGAGGTTATTTACGAGCGTGGATTTCCCGGCATTTGGCCGGCCGACGACGGCCACAAACCCGGACTTGAATTCTTGAGCCACGAGAGATGTTCTTCTAATTCTCCAATACGGATCGTGGCGACAGTGCTCTTCCGTCACGAAACTTGACCATTCATCATAACCTGCGATTCCAGGAATCGTGGGGTTTTAGTAAGACAGGCAATCTTGCCTGTCCGCGCGTGCTGTGGGGATATTGAACCGAACAGACAAGAGTGTCTGTCCTACTGAGCAAGCCCACCACATGTCGCCGAGATGCCTCTGACGCCGTCGCCGGACATGCTACACTTCCGAAACCTCGGTCGGATTCCAGAATAGTTCACCGCCGGGTTAAAACTTTCGCTTTCGGAGAAACGCTGATGCCCGCAACGCCGCACGTCGAAGCGCACTTTACCGCGCCCGAATCAGTTCGCGATGTCGTCATCGGAATGTCAGACGGACTGACTGTCCCGTTCGCCCTTGCAGCCGGAATCTCGGGCGCTGTGGCGACGAATCCTCATGCGTCGGCGCTCGTCGTCACTGCGGGCTTTGCAGAAATTGCCGCGGGGTCGATTGCCATGGGCCTCGGAGGATATCTTGCCGCCAAGACGGATTTGGAGCATTACGCTTCCGAACGCGAACGTGAAGTGCGCGAGACCCTGGAATTGCGTGACGTCGAAATCGAGGAAGTCGCCAAGGTCTTTCGCGACTACGGCCTGAGCGAAACGGAAATGGCTCCGGTGGTGACCGCGATCACTAGCAACCAAAAGAGCTGGGTGGATTTCATGATGCGGTTCGAGCTGGGGCTTGAGGAACCGCAGCCGAAAAGAGCGCGAATCAGCGCGTTGACCATCGCAATGTCTTATATCGTCGGTGGGTTGATCCCGCTGGCGCCCTACATCCTTCTCTCCAACGTGCAAACGGGACTTTGGTGGTCGGTCGGAGTCACGCTGCTTGCGCTCGCCGTCTTCGGTTGGGTGAAGGGGCGTTTCACCGGAATCAATCCGTTTAAGGGCGGTTTGCAAACCGTCGTGACCGGGGGCCTCGCCGCTGGCGCGGCATTTGTGATTGCAAAATTAATTAGCTAGAAATAACGTATTGGAAATACCTCGATGTCATGCGTTTTTATTGCGACTAGGCACAGGCGCGCTCGGCGGGGTCACGTAGCACAGGCTTCAGCCTGTGTGCCGTTCCGAACGGCTGAAAAACCAAAACCCCACAGGCTGAAGCCTGTGCTACCAAAGCCCTTTGTACACAGCTGCGCAATTGGGACAGTGGTTTGGAAAGAAGAATAGGCTTCTGCAACGAGAACACGGAACGCAAGGTGGTATCAGTCCGCTGAAACTGCGGCGGGGTGGCGGCGGGCGCGCAGACGCAGGACTTTCCTCTGATTAGCTTCCAGGATTTCAAAGCGCAGGCCGCCGTACTCCAGGTGTTCACCCGGCGAAGGTACGTGGCCGGCGACATGATTGAGCAGGCCGGCGATTGTCGTGGCGGATTCCTCGCCGGTAACATCCCATTCCACGCCGAACAGCTCCTGCACTTTTTCGATTGAAACACTGCCGCGAAGGACCAGGCTTCCGTCGGGTTCGCGAACGGCATCGGGGGCGGGCACACGGTCATCCTCTCCGATTTCGCCGATGATTTCCTCCACCAGATCTTCGACAGTAACGATGCCCGCGACAGAACCATGCTCGTCCACGACGATGGCCATCTGCTGATTCCGGCGTTGCATCTCGTTCAATAAATCCGAACCGCGCTTGGTCTCGGGAACAAACAGAGCGGGCCGGGCGAGCTCGCGCACAGTCCGGCGCCGGGCTTCGCCTTCGGGAACCTGCAGCAAATCGCGCGCGAGAGCTACACCGATCACGTCATCGAGCGATTGTTCGTATACGGGAACACGCGACAATTTGGTCTTGATCAAAAGCTCGCGAAGTTGTTCGACCGTGGAATCGGCGTGGATGGCGACAACGTCCGGCCGCGGCGTCATGAATTCCAGGACGCGCTTATCGCTGAACTCAACGACCTGCTCGATCATCTGGGCTTCCGACCGCTCGAGGATACCCTCCTGTTCGGCGGCGTCGACCAGGGCTTCGATTCCCTCTTGTTGCGCGGTCGAACCATCGGAAGGATGTTCGTCCGATATTCGCGCGACTGAAACGGCGAGTTCGAGGACGGCGCGGAACGGCCAAACGAACCAGAGGAACGCGCGAATCACAAGGCTCCATGGGAGAAGCCAGCGGCTCGTCGTCCGCACGAGAAGGAAATCAGGAATGAACTGCGAGAGCAGCAGCACTTCCACGAGCACGTAGATCAGCGCCTGCGCCAATGCGTCCCAAGTGCCGGGAACGAAGACGATGACGCCGCGAGCGGTCTCCGCCGTGACAATCACCAGCCAAAGATTGGCGAGCAGCCGGAATCCGGTGGCAGCGCGGGCGCGATCCAGATGGAAGTGAGGCTCGATCTCGGCTTCGAAGATTTCGAGATGCGTGTGCACGTGGCCCGTAGTCACGCGGCCGAGTTCGCGATAGATCCGGTCGATGTAGGAGAACACCACCAACCCTACACCGAGCGCCGCAACGGCAAACGCATAGAGGAAGTTCATGGCCTTCAGACGACTCCCAATCGCCGGCGGAGCCGCCGCTCCAGACGTTCCATTTCCCCCTGGTCGGTTTCATGATCGAAA
>Ga0137395_10001782_pt1 | contig 10128 bp, 14 predicted proteins | sample czobulk216metaG_FD_108283 | JGI IMG/M metagenome (GOLD analysis project Ga0137395, IMG submission 108283) | Vadose zone soil microbial communities from Angelo Coast Range Reserve, California, USA - czobulk2.16 metaG | ecosystem: Environmental > Terrestrial > Soil > Vadose zone | place: USA...
CGGATTTGAACCACTGGGGCCACACCGAGTATGCTGCAATTTAATTTAAAGGCTGTGCACCTGGAGGCTTGGCCCGTTCGCGCGCGATCTGTTGACCGGTGGCTTCTGCAATTCGCAGAATGGGTGGGTCAAGCGACAGAGAGACAGTCTCATGCAATGCGGTAGCTCCGCGATGTTCTTTTCTGCCTCGGTGTGGTGCAGCCGAAACTGGCGCAGAAACGTGCCATTCTTGTCCAACACTGCAACTCGGAAATTTCCGCCGCCATGACCGTCGGCGACGTAAACGTCGCCGTTCGCTGGATCCACATCAACCGCCGATGGTCCAAAAAATTGCGCCGTATTCGAATTGAGCGGTTTCCCTTTCGCGGTGCCATCGGAGGAATCGAAAACGCCCGATTTCCCGATCTGAAGCAGGAGTTTCACGTCGTGCGAATATTTCTGCACGAACCCGGAACGCGCAGCAGCAATCCATAAATTACCGTCCTTATCCACCTGACAGTCGTGGAGGTAGTTGCCAAGAACCTTCATATCTCCCCAGGAATTGACCAAATTGCCTTCGGGGTCGAACTCCATCACGGGAGGAGCCTTGATCCGAGCTGCGCCACCAGCGAACTGATCCCTTGCGGTCAGCACCGCCTCCGTCAACTCTTCCTGCCGGTGCAAGACGAACACATGATCGCGAGTATCGACACATGTCCCACCTAACGGCCCGACCACCCAGTTGTTCGGAAGCTTGGGCCAAAAGGGATCCACTTCGTACTTAGGTACACCAGTTTGTGCCAGCACCGGCGGAGAATAAAACATCGCGGCGACGATCAGCAACGCGCCCCATGTCCCGGCTTTGGTGCGATATCTTGTCCCGATGCGAGGCTGGGCGAGAGCCCTGCCGGTCAGCCCGGTCGAAGTCGACAGGCCGGCCGCGGCGGCAAGGCGGAGCAGGCCGCGCCGATTGATGAACGTGGTGCACATTTAGTCCCCCTGATCTACCAGCCATCAATGGACAATACCTCAAGCTGTTCCGCAAATCTGGGGCGCGAGCAGTATCGGAACGGCCGGCCGGCCCAGTGCAGGGCTACCTGAGCATAAGCTGCCGTGAGCGGCAGGGTAGGCTTGCGCTCTCGCGATGCGCGAGACAGTCGGCAACGCGGCGGCGCCCGCGGTCAATTGCAAGAACATGCGGCGGGGAAGTTTCATGATGCCCCTCCAGAGCGGTGTAGCATCTGCAGACTAGCAACGCCTTGCACAGTCCGCGAGCTCTTCCGTGCCGCAATTGCGGCTCCTGGCCCGCTCTTTCCGTAGATGGCGGGGTTGGACGGCTCCGGTCGGTTTAGCGTAACGTGGTGCACTGCGGCGGGGTAACTGCCACCAAAATCTGGAGCGACGACCATGGCACGGGTGAATGCCGGGATGGGTGCGAACAAAATCGTCATGCGGAAAGGTCCGGTGCATTCGAGTAAACCATCGAGGAATGCCGCGAAGACGGCCGCAAGACCGCGCCGGCCACATGAGTTCCTAATCAATCATCTGCGTGAGGACGATTTTAAGTCGGACGGGTTACGACAATACGCCCGCTATCGGGATCTCGGTGTCAAGGACGCCACCCACGGCATGGCGGTGGCCCATGTGATCCGATTTCAAGGTCCGTGTGATCCAAACGTGGTATCCAAGTTGCATACGCATGCCGCCGATTTTCAGCTGATCTACGTGCTGAAAGGCTCGATCACCTCGCAATTCGAGGGTCAAGGCGTGCATAGGATGACGGCGGGCGACGCTTGGCTGCAGCCCAAGAACATCAAGCACAAGGTGCTTGACTATTCCCACGATTGCGAGGTGCTCGAAATCGTCATGCCGGCCAACTTCAAAACCGTTGAGCTTGAGTGATCGGACTTGCAGTCAAGCCCATCGCGATCCAGCAGTGAACCGCGTGGTCGGTGGTCGGCGCCGGACCGCCGCAATCGGGTGCCATGCGGACACGGCTGGCGCCAACGTGATGAGGCGTTCATGACCCGAACCTGCCACCGACGGTGCATCGCGGCAGTCCCACCACGTCCCTTTCGTGAAGGCTGTGACTCTTCTGCCAGCTCAGAAAATCGCCAATGGATTGAGCGGCGATCCTGTTCCTTTTTCGATGCGCAGCGGCGCAGCCGTGAACAGAAACTCGAAACGATTAAGCCGCCTCGCCTGCTCGACCGCTCGCTCGAAATCGAGATTATCGAAAATGTTTATGCCCATCGCGACCAGCGCCAACCGATGCAATGGATTTGGGACAGATGCCGGCAGACCGGTGGGCACGACGTCGTTTGGCCCGTCGCCTCCGATGAACGAAACGCCCCGCTCTTTCAGGAAATACGCAACGTCGGCGTGATATCCGGCGAACCCGGTTTCCCTTGGCCAGGCGCCGTGTGCGGCGCGCCGCTTCCAACGCCCCGTATAGAGAAGGATGACGTCGCCCGCCGACACCGTCACGTGTTCCAGCTTCTCCAGGGCCTCGAGATCTTCCCGATGGATCGCCGTTCCCGGCTCCAGCCACCCTTGCGCCGTGGCCTTTCCGGGCAGGAGTGCCGCATCGAAGAGAATGGCGCGAGTGACGATGCCATCCTTCAAAGCATGGATACTCCCTTTCGGGCAGCCGCCTGCGGCCGTGATGTCTTCCATCGCCACGCCGTTATAGCCCTTGCCGTCCACCATCATGTGGCAGTCCAAGGAATCGAGATGGCTGTGAACGATGCCGTGATATGTGCCCGTATACTGGTATCTATCGGCGGTGCCGGTCGGAAGCACCGGACCCAGGGTGCGCTCCAGGATATTGGGTGCGTCCGCAGCATGTTCCTGCACGACATCGTGCGCGAGCGAAACCGGCAGGCCTTCTGTGGCTAAAGCCAAGGCCTGTTTGCGCTTCGCCGCAGTGATCAGGTTGGCCGCGCCGAGCTCGTCATCTTTGCCCCATCGTCCCCAGTTCGAGAGTTCCGTCATCGCGCGGCGAAAGTCCGCTTCATTTGCCATGGTCGGGCGCGCGCTGTTCTGACTCTGTGCCTGCAGGGTGGAAGCCGCCACCGCTCCCAACGCGATCAAGCCAATCACCAGGATTCTCATGTTTCCTCCTCTGCGTGAGCCGGAGCTTAAAACCAGCGTTGCTCGATAGGCGGATTCCGGGGGCCAAAGGCATATCGGGCGTCAAACGATTATGTCATCGAAAGTTGTCTTGGAGAAGAGATGTCCTGATACTGTCATATCGGAATGTAGGGTCCGCCGCAGAGAGGCGGGCGAAAGACGAGGATTGGCAGGTCTCCGCCGAAGCTCTTGGGGGGTGCGTGCATCAAGATCGGCGGATAGCTCGTGCAGCGCGATCGCCGTGGTTTTCCAGCGGCCAGGACCTTCGACGCGATAGTCCTTCCCGCGGAACGACACGCTCCCATCATCGGCTGCGACCGGCCGGCGGTTCGAGATGGTAACGGGTAGCATCTGGGGCCAACTTCCTGTGATCTTTATTGCAGCGTAGTTCGTCGTCGAGACGCTTGAATGTCATGGGGGCAACGGCTTCATCGCCGATCATCTGATGGAACGGTCTTATCGAGAGGCGCCGCTCAATGGCATTTGGGAAGGTACCGGGAATTTGATCTGCTTCGACGTCCTGCGCTCGATGCAGCGCGAGCCTGACACCGTCGATGCGTTCCCTGGCCGAAATTCGCGAAGCGCGTGGCGCCGATTTGCGACTCGACGCGTTCGCGGATGAGGTCGAGCGGCGTCTCACGAATTTGAGCGAATTCGATCCGGTAGCGCGTCGGGTGTTCGAGATGAAGGCGTGCCGACCACGAAGCTCGGTGGCTCAGTGTGACGCCGGCGCAATCCAAGGCGTCATGTTTTTCGTGGGCCTATCAGACACGAGAACGGGAACTCAGGCACGTCTCCAAGCGAATTTCTTCGTCACATAGACCGCCTGGGAACACCTAGCAGTAGACACCATTGAGGAAATAGTGAGGCTCGGTCAGCGAACGCTGGCAGGACCCGAGCCATTCCTGCTGCTTCCGTTGCCGCCAGCGAGCGTCGGTCCTGTTTCGTGGTATTCGAGCCTTACGTCCCAGCGCCGCCGCCATTGCAATGCGATGAGCTTGAACGTTCGCCTAGTGGTCCCACGGCCGCCTGCCCGGGCATCGCCCCAAGTCGGCACTTATCGGAGGCACCGGCCGTGACGCCAAAGTCGTTGCAACGGCAGCCCTTGACCCAGGCTGTGCAAAAACGCGTGCGATTGGCGCGCCAATTGCGTGCACGGCAATACCAGCGAGGATTTGGCAGATCGGCGCGGCGAGTTGCGAGAACGAGCCCTGCACGTCCTTTGTGACGTCTTGAGATCATCTGCATGGGGCTGATCTTGGCACGCCAAGACGCGGCTCAGGCGCACATAGCGGCCATCAACCCGCCGACGCCCAGAATCTGCATGACGCGCTTCATGTTGTAGGCCAGCACGTGCAGCGCCATTTCGCCCGCCACTTTCGACAACCGTCTCATTTGAAAGTGCGTGGCTCCCATCCACGCCTTGATGGTCCCAAACGGATGCTCCACGGTCTGACGACGCACGCGCATCTTGTCCGGGTTGCGGTCGAGCCGGTCCTGCACCGTCTCGAGAACGGCCTCGTGCTCCCACCGCGATATTCGGCGCTCCTTGCCGGGCGTGCACTGAGCCTTCAGGGCGCATGTCTGACAAGCCGTCGTCCAGTAGCGGCGCAGCGTCTTGCCGGCCTCCTCGTTCGTGTAGCGGTAGGTCAGCGACTGGCCGGCGGGGCAGCGATAGACATCCTCCGCCGCAACATAGACGAAGTCCTGCTTGCCAAAGCGGCGTTCAGCCTTGGCGCTCGAAGTCATCGGCTTCGGTAGCGTGACCGTGATGCCGACGGTCTCGCAGGCCAGGATCTCGTGGCTGTCGTAATATCCACGATCAGCCACGACATCGAGGGTCTCGGCTCCAATCTCGGCTCGTGCCTGCTCAGCCATGTTCGACAGCTGGCTGCGATCTGTTCCGACGTTGGTCACCTCGTGGGCAACGATGAGATGATGGGTCGTATCCACGGCGCTTTGTACATTGTAGCCGACCATCCCGCTGCCTTTGCCGCTGGTCGCCATCGAGCGCGCATCGGGGTCCGTTAGCAAGATTTGCTTGTCCTTGCTCGCCATCATCCGCGCATTCAGTGTGTTGAGGCGCCGTATTTCCTCGCGCAGCTTCGCGATCTTCTCCTTGAGCCGCGCGGTCTTGGCCTCCGGCACCGTCGGCCCCTGGCGGTCAGCCGTATCGAGCTGCGACAGATAGCGGGCGATGCTCTTATCGATCTGCTCCAGGCGCCGCTTCATCTTGCCCTCGGTGAAGTTCTTGTCACGGTTGTTCACCGCCTTGAACTTGCTGCCGTCGATCGCCACGCTCGCCTCACCGAGCAGGTCGAGGCGCCGGCATAGCAGAACGAACGCGCGGCAGACTTCGCGGATCGCCTCGCCGTTGTCCTTGCGGAAATCCGCAATGGTCTTGAAGTCCGGCATCAGGCAGCCCGTCAACCACACCAGCTCGACGTTGCGCTGGCACTCCCGCTCAAGCCGTCGGCTCGACTGAACGCGGTTGAAATATCCGTATGTAGATCTTCAACAGCGTCGCCGGATGATAGGCCGGCCGGCCCGTTGCAAGGGGCGCAACGCCCTCGAAGCCGAGCTTGGCGAGATCCAGCCCATCGACAAAGATATCGATCGCCCGGACCGGATTGTCCTCGCCTACATATTCATCCAGCACCGCGGGAAACAGCGTGCTCTGCTGACGATCCGTCCCCTCTACAAAGCGCTTCATCCGATTCCCCCGCAAATCGCGGAGAATCTTATCGCGCGAATCACGCCAGACAGAGCGTTTTCACACAGCCTGGACCCTTAGCGGTCACCTGCCCGCGGACCGTACTTGCAGCTTTTTGGTACCGCCTGACGCCATCCATTACCGCTGGGTACGTACGATGGGTCGACTTGGGGGGAACGCGTAGTCCACCAACTTCACCGCAGGTGAAGCAGGTGTGCCATAGAGCACCCTCCCCTCATGCGCCCCACACGGAAGCTGCCGGAGGATAAGCTGCCGTCCACTCGGATAGAGGACCCACAGGCGATTCTGACCCAACCCTGCCAAGGAACGGAAAACGGAGGCTCTACACGTCATGGCCTGCTGGACGAGTTATTGCGGTCGAAAGATCGCTTTCGGAATCATTCCATGAATGCCTTTGGTGCCGTCCACGGCTTGTGTGACATGATAGTCGACGGCCACGCTCGCAATCATGTAGGCCTCCTCGCGTGTGAGATGAGGAAATCTCTTCGTAATGAGATCGATAGTTTCGCGCACGGCGATCTTCATCGCATCGTCTAGGTCCGGGTTGAGGCCCATCACGACCCAATGCGTGGGCGTTTCAGCACGCGGCCACAGAAGTCTCATATCCTTGCGCACGATGAATTGAAATTTTCCCCGCAACCCTGTTTCAATCGCAGTTATGTCGACCTCGCCGTGCCCCTGGGCCGCGTGGGCATCGCCGACCGAGAACAAGGCGCCCGCGACATGGACCGGCATGTACAGCGTTGTGCCGGCGATCAGGTCCTTGTTGTCGAGGTTGCCAGTATGAATGCCGGGCGGACCGCTGCTGATGCGGCCCAGCGTGGCATCAGGCGCAACACCCATAGTACCAAAGAATGGCTTGTCGACCGGCACGACAACACCGCGGCCTACCTCGGCGGTCTTAGTTTGCCGATTGATCGGGATGACCCGCATCCACAGGGCGGTGAATTCGTCGGGCAGCACTCCAGCATAGGGCCGCTGCCGGTTAACCCCCCAGTCAAGCGCGAGTTCGACCTCAAGGATGCGCACTTCGAGCACGTCACCGGGCATCGCGCCCCTGATCTCGATTGGTCCAGTGAGCACGTGTCCAGAGGGCCCGCGATCCTTCACCTCTCGAAATATGTCGCGCTGGTATTGCGGGATTGCGCTTGGCGGCACCACGCCGGATTGGTCAATGATCTCCGGGGCAAATAACGATGACGTCTCGATAGTGACAGTGTCACCGGACTCTATGCTCAGCACCGGTTTCAGGTTGGACGCAAAGTGCCCGATGTGCACGGTCTGCGGGCTTGGCATAAGCGTGAACTCTGCTGTTTGGCCGATGTGCGGCACTATCGCGCTTCCCAAAAGCGTCATGACAGCCACTGCGAGATGTTGAAATGGCCGAAAAAATTTCATGGCATCCTCCAGACGCTTCGCTCTATCCGCTGCCGAATGTAGACCGACCGTCGCTGTCGGCGCGCCGCGACGGTCATTGAGGACCCTAACCGGCTGTTCGTCCGGATGACAAGTTGCAAGCGTTAAGGCCACAACTCTTTTTATTCGATCACCTCGTCGGCGATGGCGAGAATGCTTGGCGGGATGCTCAAGCCAAGCATCTTGGCCGTCCGGAGGTTGATCACGAGCTCAAATTTAATTGGCTGCGCAAACGGCAGATCGGCCCTCTTCCAAACCGTGCAGGTGGCCCCGCCCCTACAGAAACCCATCGAAAATCGCCAGTCGTGCTGTCTAATTTTCCATCGTTTTTCGAGCTCGATTTGCCTGCTATGATTTGCCCCCTTTCGATGGCCTGAATGTGAGGTCGCAATGCAAAAGCTCAATGCTGCTACTGCGGTCACTGCGATGCTCGCCGGGCTGACGCTTGCCGCTGGCGCGAGTGCGGCGGAGTTGAAGATTTTGTCCACCGGCGCGGTGCAGCCTGGGCTCAATGCAGCGGCCAAGATTTTTTTCGACAAGACCGGAGATTTGGCAAAGATCGCCTACGACCCCGCGACCGTTCTCGGCAAGCGGGTCGCCGGTGGCGAGGTTGCAGACATCATCGTGTCGTCGCCGGCCGTCATCGCGGAATTGACCAAAACCGCAAAGGTGTTGCCGGAGGGCCAAGTTCCGCTCGGTAAGGTCGGGGTCGGCGTCGTCGTCCGCGAGGGCGCTCCGGCGCCAGACATAGCGAGCACGCAAGCGCTGAAGAAAACGCTCCTCGATGCCGAAGCGGTCGTGTACAACACGGCATCGAGCGGGGCCTATGTCGAGGATATGCTGAAGAAGATCGGGGTTTTCGACGAGATTCAAGGCAAACTCGTGCGTCTCTTTGACGGCAATGCCGTGATGCGTCGGCTCGTCGAAGGCAAGGGCAAGGAATTAGGGTTCGGCGGGATCACCGACATCCTACTAAACCGCGACAAGGGGGTTCGGCTCGTCGGCCCGTTGCCGGCCGAGACTCAGAACTACACGAACTACACCGCCGCGCTGATTGCGATTTCGCCCAATGCGCGGAGCGCGAGAGCGTTCATGGCTTATCTCGCCTCGCGCGACGGCCGCGCTTTGTTTGCGGCGAACGGCATCTCGGAATAATCCGGCATCTGGTCAGGGTCGACCCCAAGCTCCAGCGAAACTTGCTCAATGAAAGGTACATCCATGAGGTCACAGCTAGAGCATTTCTCGATTAGGTTAGGTGTAGCCTGAGTTTGCGAGATAAGCTTTGCATTCTTCTTTGGAAACCCCTTTGAGAAAAGAGGCGATTGCTCTCCAAAGCTCCTCAACAGTGCGCGCCTTCATTTTGCGTAAGAACGATTTGAGCCTTGCGAAGAGTTGTTCGATGGGATTGAGGTCCGGGCTGTAAGCCGGCAGGAAAATGGCGCATGCGCCGCGAGCCGCGATTGCTTCTTCGACCCCGTCGACCTTGTGAGTGGAAACATTGTCCAGAAAGATGATCTGACCCTTCTTCAAAGTTGGAGCAAGGATCTGTTCGACATAGGCCAAGAAGTGGGGTCCATCCATCGGGCCATCCAGCACAAACGGAGCGGTGACGCCATCGTAGCGCAGCCCGCATATGAAAGTCGTTGTTTTCCAGTGGCCGTGTGGCACTTTATCAACGAGCCGTTTGCCTTGCGCCGCCCTGCCATAGAGGCGGGTCATCTTGGTGGTGGCGGCGGTCTCATCGATGAAGACAAGTCGTTTCGGATCAAGGGTTTTCTGTTCTTTCCGCAAGGCCTTACGGGCCGCGGCGACGTCGGGCCGGTCTTGTTCGGCCGCGTGTAGACTTTTTTTTAAAGGTCAGGTTGATGTGATGGAGGAACCGGGAAATCCCCGATTGGCTTACCTTCACCTTTTCTTTCGCCAAGCGAAATTGAAGCTCTGCAAGCGTACTATCCGGCTGTTCCGCCACAAGCTCCTTCACCCGATTCGTATGTGGCTCAAGCGTGAAAGTCTTGTACCCGCCAAATTTGTCTGGACTGACACTGCCCGTTTCGCGCTTACGCTTGATGATTCCGCCAACAGTACTCAAAGCCATATTGTACAGCTCAGCAACTTTTACGCGGGTATGACCGGCTTCGATTGCCGCAGCCACACGTTCACGCAAATCGTCGGAATAAGGCTTCCCCATTCATGACTGGCCCCTTTGTACCAGTGGGCATCTTGAATCCGATTCGCGCCGTCGTGGGAATCCCCATCATCGATTCAACCTTTTCGTCAAATGCTCTAGCATCAGTGGTGGTCACGGGCGATCTCGGTGGGCTTTCGCAAAGGTCCAAGCGATCGGAAAAATGGTGTGGATGGCGGGCACGGCGCCAGGCGTCAATGGCATCGAGATCGAAATTGCCCGTCGTTTCGTCAGCCTGTGGAAATCCTCGCGAGACAAGTTCCGGCAGCGCTTCGCGGAACGCATCGAGCGACAGCCCCATTCGGCGCGCGGCCGTGACCGGTGGTATGTCGCCTCCTGGTGGGAGTTTGAAGCGCACCGCCATGAAAGCCTCGGTATCATTTAAGGCTTCGCGGAGGGTAGCGTCCGCACTGAGCCATTCGGGCGCATGCATGAGAGCACGAATGGATCAAGGTCTGCAATTCCGCAAATGTGGCGATGCAGGCGGCAGCGCAGCGAGAAGTGGAACAGATGATCGGAGACTTCCCTGATGCAGTCGCATGCAATCGCGCGCGCGGCGGGAGCTTGCGCGCTCCGGGGCCGACGACGACTGATCGATCTAGGGCCTGTCCTCAGTTGAGCAGGATGATAGCTGCGACCAACTGAACGGCGGCGAGAAAATTTCGAGCGAGTTTGTCGTAGC
>Ga0137395_10001784_pt1 | contig 10123 bp, 8 predicted proteins | sample czobulk216metaG_FD_108283 | JGI IMG/M metagenome (GOLD analysis project Ga0137395, IMG submission 108283) | Vadose zone soil microbial communities from Angelo Coast Range Reserve, California, USA - czobulk2.16 metaG | ecosystem: Environmental > Terrestrial > Soil > Vadose zone | place: USA...
CGTTTCGCGAGACCGAGGTCGTCGATCGTTCGGGCGCGCGCTCCCTGATCTGGTCGCGCTACGAGATCGCGGGACGAGACTTCGTGAAACCGCTCGCCTCGCAATTGTGGTACGGGATGAAAGCGATGGTGTCGAATCCGCCGGTCGCCCTGGTTGCCTATCGCGCGGTGTGCGGCGGGGGAGGGGATTGCGAGGATGCGCGCCGCGTCCTGAGTGAGTTCGTTGCGAGCGGTGCTATCTGACGGCGTTGAGGCTGGCGACGGCGTGCCAGGGCAGCGTTGCCCCCCCAGAACAACCGCATCACAATCACCAGTGCCGTGTCGGCGATAACCCTGATCCCCAGAGGGTTCCGTGAAGCTGATTCTCCTTGAACTTAACGAATTGGCTCCCGACCTCATGACCCAGTTCATCGAGGCAGGAGATCTGCCAAATTTCCAGCGACTCAGGCAGGAATCCACGCTTTACACGACGGACGCCGGCGAGGATCCGCCGAACCTGGAGCCTTGGATACAGTGGATTACGGTTCACACAGGTGTGCCGTTTTCCGAGCATCGAGTCTTCCATCTCGGTGATGCCGAAGAGAAGCTCCGCTACCCCGGCATTGGGCGGATTGTTTCAGACTCGGGGGCTTCTGTCGGTATCTGCGGCAGTATGAATGCGGGTTATGGGGAGCTGCGCGGTTATGTTGTCCCCGACCCATGGAGCAAGACCCGCCATCCGCATCCGTCATGGCTTGCGGGTTACTACGACTTCGTAGCTAGCAGAGTGCAGGAATCGTCGCGAAACGGCGGCGCTACTTCGCTGACATCCAACGCGCGGTTTGCGGCGACGCTGCTGCGCGCGGGGCTATCTGCAAGAACTGTCTGGGAAACCGCACGCCAATTGGTTGCAGAGCGCGTCGACGCAGGGGTTGCCTGGCGCAAGGCATGCTTGCTGGACCTGTATCAGTACGATCTGTTCCGCGGACTCAACGCTCGTTACGACGTGCGCTTTGCTACGTTCTTCAGCAATTGCGTTGCCCACTACCAGCACTACTACTGGCGCCACATGAGCCCGGAATTGTTCCCTGTGCCGCCGCCTGCTTCAGATCATGGCTCTCTTCGGGATGCCATCAGGACGGGGTTCAAGGTCAGTGATGGTGTTGTTGGTCGTGTGCTCAGGGACTATCCGCGCGCGATCATCGTGTTCTGCACGGCTTTGAGTCAGATTCCGTGGACAGAAACACAAAAGGTGACGTACCGCCCGCGCGACTTCGCACGGTTGTTGCGGTTTGCCGGCATCGAGTCGGGGCGCGTGCAGATTTTCCCGGTCATGGCGGAACAGTTCCACGTGAAGTGCCAGGACGAACCCCATGCTCGCGAGGTTGCTGCGCAACTGCATGAGGTCAAGGTGAACGGGGCGTCCGCGGTGTATGCTCGAACCGAGGGTGACAGCGTGTTTGCAGGTTGTTCCGTTTTTGAGTTAAGGAACGGAACCGAGATCATGACCTCGCGCGTGGATCAGAGAGGTGTAGGGTTCAATGATCTCTTTTATATGATCCACACGATGCGCAGCGGCCAGCATGCACGACCTGGAATGCTTTGGATTCGATCCGGGCGAAGCCAGCTAGTCGCCGACAAGGTGAGCGTTGCGGCGATCGCGCCCACCATTCTCACCGCGATGGGCATCAAACCGCCGGAGTACATGAAGGAACACCCTCTGCCGGTGTGATCAAAGCCGCCGTCGCGATTGGGCGACGGTTCGGTTGGAAGTGCGATCGCTGCACGGCGTCAAAGAAAAAACCAACCTATGATCGGATGTCCCAGGAGCGGCGCGGCAGCCAAAACACTTGAACGGGCCGTGCTCCCGTGCTTTCTGATAGGCTCAACTTTTGGACCCGGGAAACTTCGATGCGACGTTCGAGCGTGCTGCTGCTGGCAGGATGGCTGGCCATCACCCCATTGATCATCGGTTGCACATCCAGCCTGCCGCTGGAATTGCCACCGACACCCAGCCAGGCGTCGGCCAAGGCGGTCGGAAACGACTACATCATCGGTCCGGGCGACACGCTCGAGGTGTTCGTGTGGCGCAACCCGGAACTGACGGTCACCGTTCCGGTGCGCCCCGACGGCAAGATCTCCACCCCGCTGGTCGAGAACATGGTCGCGATCGGCAAGACCCCGCCGCAGCTCGCCCGCGACATGGAGACCGTGCTTGCCGAGTACGTACGCTCCCCGAAGGTCAACATCATCGTGACCACCGCAGCGAGCGCTTTCAGCCTGGTGAAAGTCGTGGGCCAGGTCGCGCATCCCCAGGCCTTGCCCTACCGCGAAGGAATGACGGTCCTGGATGCGATCCTGGCGGTCGGCGGTCTCGGGCAGTTTGCCTCTGGCAACCGGGCGCGCATCGTGCGCGTCGAGCACGGCCAGCAGACGACCATCCATGTGAAGCTCGCGAACCTCGTCAATAGCGGCGACGTCCGTGAGAACATGCCTCTGAAACCCGGCGACGTGCTGGTCGTGCCGCAGTCGATATTCTGATCATGAACGCCGCCCTCGAATTCACTCTCGAACTGATCCGCGGTGTCTGGCGCTTTCGCTGGACCGCCATGCTGGTGGCCTGGATCGTGTGCCTCGTCGGCTGGCTCGTCGTGCTGGCGATGCCCGACACCTACAGCGCCTGGGCGCGGGTGTACGTGGACACGCGCACGCGGTTGAGCCAGGTCACCCAGGGCATTGGAGTCGAGTCCAACATCGCCTCCGAGGCCGAAGGAGTGCGCGAGGCGCTGCTCGGCGGGCCGCAGCTGGAGAAAGTGGCGCGCCTGTCCATGCCCGATTACGCCAGCGCGAGCTCGGGGCAGCAGGCCGCGATCATCAGCGGGCTGCGCACCCGCCTGCAGGTCGAGGCGACCGGCGAGAGGAATCGGCCCGCCGACCTGTACATGATTACGTACACGGACCCGGACCGGCAGACCGCGCGCCGGGTGGTCGATCAGCTGCTCAAGCTGTTTCTCGCCAATGCGCTCGGCGGCAGCCAGGAGGGCTCGGAGCGGGCGCAACAATTCCTGACGCAGCAGATCGCGGAGTACGATAAAAAACTACAAGCCGCCGAGAGCCGGCTGGCCGACTTCAAGCGCCACAACGCCGGACTCGTGCCCGGCGCCACCGGTGGGGATTACTTCACCCGCCTGCACGGGGATACGGATGACCTCGACAAGGACCGTCTCGCCCTCACCGTCGCTGAGCAGAAGCGCGACGAACTACAGCGGCAGCTGTCCAGCGAGCAGCCGGGTATGGTGAGTGGTGCGGCCGGTGGGGGTGGCGCGGACACCTCCAGTGCGATCCGCGAAACCCAGGCGCGGCTCGATGAGCTCCTGCTGCGCTTCACGGACAAACACCCGGACGTCATTGCCGCGCGCCGGACGCTGGAGGATCTCAAGAAGCGTCAGCAGACCGAGATCGCGGCGGTGAGGCGCGGGGATCAGGCCGCCATCGCGGCGAGCGGCCTTGCGGCGAATCCCGTGTACCAGGGCATCAAGCTGCAGTTGAGTCGGGCCGACGTCGAAGTTGCCGCGGCGCGGCGCCAAGTCTCCGATCGGGAAGGGAAGATTACCGAACTGCGCAAGATGATCAACACGGCTCCCGAAGTGGAGGCGGAGTTCGCGCGCCTCAATCGCGACTACGACGTAACCCGGGGCCAGTACCAGGCATTGGTGGAGCGTCTCAACCGCGCGAAACTCTCGGATAAGGCGGATGCGACTGGCGTGGTGCGTTTCGAGGTCGTCGATCCACCCACGGGGAGCGATCAGCCGGTTTCCCCCGACCGCATCCGGCTCATCCTCGTGGTGCTGCTCGGGGGCCTCGCCGCCGGCATCGGCGCGGCTTACCTGATGCACCAGCTCCGGCCGGTGTTTGTTTCGGCGCGCCAGCTCGCCGAGCTCACGCAGCTTCCGGTGCTGGGTGTCGTGAGCATGACCTGGCTGGAAAGGCACCAGGCGCAGGCGCGGCACGCCGTATGGGTGTATTCCATGGCAGTCGCGGTGTTGATTGTGCTGGCAGCGGTGACGCTGCTGACCGAGAGCGCTGCCTCGCACTTTTTGCACGGACTGACCGCATGAGCGTCATCGAAAACGCCATCAATAAGCTGCGGTCATCGCGCGCGGGCGGCACCGCCATTGCGCGCGGCGCAGTTGCCACCTCCGGCGGAGCTGCCCGACGGCGCGAGGTCGGCCTCGAGGCGAACGCTGCGGCCTCTACTCGCAGCATCGTCATCAATCAGGACGCGTTACGCGTCGCGGGACTCCTGCCGCCCACCCATCAGGAGCGCGAGCTCGCGCAGCAATTCCGGCAGATCAAGCGGCCGCTGATCAACAACGCACTTGGCCGCGGTGTGGTGCCGGTCCCGCAGGGGAATCTGGTCATGGTCGCGAGCGCAGTGCCGGGCGAAGGCAAGACCTTCACGTCGCTGAATCTCGCCCTCAGCATGCGGCTTGAAGAGGATGTGACGGTACTGCTGGTGGATGGCGACGTGGTGAATCCGCGCGTCACCCGGATCCTGGGCCTCGAGAACCAGCCCGGACTCCTCGATGTCGTGAGAGACCCCGGTGTGTCAGTGGGCTCGGCGATTGTGGCAACGAATGTGCCCGGACTGTCGTTCCTGCCGGCGGGCCGGCCGGACGCCAATCCGACCGAATTGCTTGCGAGCACACGGATGCGCGATGTAGTTGCGCTCCTGGGGGGCCATGATGCGACGCGAGTGGTGCTGTTCGACTCGGCGCCCCTGTTGCTGACGACGGAGTCCCACGCGCTCGCGCAAGTCGTCGGGCAGATTCTGGTCGTCGTGAGGGCCGATCAGACCCCGCAACATGTGGTACTCGATGCCCTCGAGACTCTGGGTGAAGGTAAGCCGGTCTCGCTGGTGCTCAACCAGAGCATGAAACAGCCGCATGCAGGATACTATTACCCGTACGGCAGCGGCGTAGGGCCGCGCGAGAAAGCCAGCGGCGCTTGAGCCACGCGAAGGAGCGTGTGACATGAACAGGCGACGGGGAACGGGGCCGCTCGGGTTTCTGTTGGCGCTCGCGGCGCTGCCCGCGGCGGCACAAATCGGGCCCCTCACCAATCAGAATCTGTTTTTCGACCAGGCCTCCAACACCCACAAGGGCAACTACCTGGAGGCCGATACCGGGCTCATCTACAGCGACAACGTGACCCGCGTTCGGAACGGCTCCGGGGATACGCTCGCGCTGCTGGGGCTGGTGGGGGACGCCTCGCGGGAGGGACCCCGCCTCGACTACCGCCTGGCCTCAGACATCGCGCTGGTGAAGTATCTGCGCTCGGATTACCAGACCCAGCCTTTCGGCTATCTCGATGGGAAGGGGGACCTTTGGATCGTGCCGGGGTTTTTCTCGTGGACCGGCCGGGAGACGTACACTCAGACCGTCATCGACCCGTTCGCGCCAGTCACACCCGACAACCTCGAGAGCATAAACTACGCCACAACGGGCCCGCGCTTCACGCTGCGTCCGACGCTGCGCACCACGCTGACGCTGGACGGCACATACTCCTACCTCAACAGCAGCTCGAAGTCACAGCTGTACGTGAACATCGACAATCACCGCTACGCCGCGGATGTCACCCTCAGCCACGCCTTCTCGAACAGCTCCAGCGCCTACGTCACCGGTTCGCATGAGAAGGTGGAGTTCACCGACCAGGTCGACAACAACAATTTCAGGCAGGACCAGGCGCTGGCAGGCTTCAAGGTCGCGAATGCGCGCACCGTGCTGGAAGTGTCCGGCGGTTACACGAAGCTGCACGAGGCCGTCCTCGCCACCGTGCAAACAATCCGCGGTCCAAGGGAGCTCCCGCAGAGCCAGACTCCCGGCGGCGCCGTCTGGCGAGTGGAGCTTTCGCGCCAGACCTCACCCTCTTCGCGCTTGTCGCTGCACGCCACGAAGCAGGTTACCGACTCCGCGAGCCTGTTCCGCCTGAACCTCGATCAGCCGGTGGCGAGCTCCGCCGCGAATCGGCTAACCACGGGTGATCCCTTCACGGATCGCGAGCTGGGCGCGAGCTGGCGATTTGCGGCAGCGCGCACCTCGCTCACACTCGGTTATCTGGACATCCGCGAGCGCTACAAGATCCACCCCACCTCAGACCGAAACCTGAAGGACGCGACCGCATTCCTCGGGCGCCAGCTGAGCCCGGTGCTCAACTGGGACATCGGCGCGGAGTTCGAGCGCCAGGACTTCGCCCTCAGCGGCTCATCCAACACAGTGAACGCGATTACGAGCCTGCGTTGGCAGATTGCCCGACAGCTCGGCTTGCGCTTTCTATACGCCCACTCGGCCCTCACGCCGCACGGCTACGCCGAAAATCAGGTCGGCGTGACGGCGTCCTATGCATTCGTAGAGGGTTCACAACGGAGCTCGCAGCCGGGCACAGAGCCTGCCCCGTCGCCCGCCCTGACCCCGGGAATGCTGCCAGGCTCGCCGCCTCCGCGCCCGCTGTGAGCCGGGGCACCGGACCATGTCATGCCCGCCGCAGCTGAGCTCATTTTCTGGGCGTGTCTCGCCATCGGGTTGTACCCGTACGGCGGCTATCCGCTCTGCGTAGCGCTGCTGCTGGCAATTCGTCCGCTTCCCGTTCTCGCGGTTCCGTTCACGCCCCGCGTCACGGTGGTAACCTCCGCGTACAACGAAGCATCGCACATCGAAGCCACCGTGCGTAACAAGCTGGACCAGGATTATCCGCGCGGGCTTCTGGACGTCATGGTGGTCTCCGACGGGTCAACCGACGGCACCGACCAGGTGCTCACGCGGCTCGCGCAACAAGATCCGCGCGTCGCCTTCTTCCGGCAGGAGCCGCGGGCCGGCAAGACTGCCGCACTCAACTGTCTGCTGGAGCGGGCGCAGGGGGAGATCATCGTATTCGCCGACGCCAACTCGATGTACCGCCCTGATACCGTGCGCCGGCTGGTCGCGCCCTTCGCGGATCCGGACGTCGGCTACGCCTCGGGTCGCATGCTGTATGTCGACCCGCAAGGCTCTCTGGTGGGCGATGGCTGCACGGCCTACATGCGCTACGAGAATGCACTGCGGGCATTGGAGTCGGCGGTCGGCTCGGTCGCGGGCGTAGACGGCGGCGTCGACGCCATCAGGCGCTCCCTGTATCGGCCCATGCGGCCCGACCAGCTGCCGGATTTCGTGCTACCGCTGGCGGTGGTCGAGCAGGGCTGCCGTGTCGTGTACGCGCCGGGGGCGGTGCTCGAGGAGGAAACGCTCACGAGTGAGGGCGCCGAGTACCGCATGCGTGTGCGCGTCACGCTGCGCGCCCTCTGGGCGCTGTGGGACAAGCGGGTTCTCTTCAACCCCGTGCGGTTCCCGCTCTTCAGCTGGCAGCTCATGTCCCACAAGCTGCTGCGGTACCTGAGCTTCGTGCCGCTGGCCGCCGCCGCGGGGATGAACTGGTTGCTCGTGTCACGGGGCTGGATCTACGCCACATTGGCGGCCGGCCAGTGCTGCGCGGCGTTGCTCGCACTTCTCGCACTGCGCGGGCCGGCGCGGTTGCGCGGGTTTTTCCTGGCGCGCTACTGTTATTACTTCCTGCTCCTCAATTGGGCTTCCGCCGTTGCGCTCGTGCGCTTCCTGCGCGGCGAGAAGCAGGTGTTGTGGCAGCCACGAACGGGATAGAGACGGTCATGTCGTTCATGAGCTCGGTGTCGCGGCACGTGTTCCACCCGCTGTGGGACCTCAAGGACGGGAGCCGGCGGCTGCGCATCCTGCGCGAGCTCGAGCGCTCGCAGTGGCTGCCGCTCGAGACCCTCAAGGCGCGCCAGGACGAGCGTCTCAGGCAGATGCTGCGTTATGCCGCGGCACAGTCTCCATATTATGAACAGCTATTCCGCGCGCACCGCTTCGATCCCGAGCATTTCCAGCCGCCGGCGTTCAAGGCGCTGCCCCTCCTCACCAAGGCGATCATTCGCGCATCGACGGATGAGATTCTGTCGCGTGAATTTGCACGCAGCGCGCTCGGAGAGCATAGAACCGGCGGCTCGACCGGCGTGGCGCTCACCACCTACTTCGATCGCGACTGGCTCGAGACCCGCACCGCGGACGCCTTGCGTTCGGATCAATGGGCGGGTTGCTTCCACGGCATGAAGATCGCGTCCCTCTGGGGCAATCCTCCGTTACCCAAGACCTTGAAGCAGCACGTGCGGGCGTTGCTCATCGACCGCTTCGTCTATCTCGACACGATCGACCTCAACGGGCGCTCGATCGGAGATTTCATCCACCGCTGGCGGCGCGAGAAACCGGAGATTCTCTTCGGGCATTCGCATTCGCTGTACATGCTCGCCCGCTACCTGCTCGAGAAGGGAGTGCAGGATCTGCGGCCGCGCGGCATCATTTCCACCTCCATGATGCTGCTGGCGAACGAGCGCCTGGTGATCGAATCGGCTTTCGGCTGCAGGGTCACCGATCGCTACGGCTGCGAAGAGGTGGGTCTGATCGCGTGCGAATGCGAGCGGCACCAGGGCCTGCACCTGGACATCGAGCATCTGTACGTCGAATTCCTGCGACCGGATGGCACGGCCGCCGCCCCGGGAGAGGAGGGCTCGATCGTCATCACCGACCTTCTCAACCGCGGCATGCCGTTCATCCGCTATCGCATCGAGGATGTGGGGGTGCCGTCGGACCGCCGCTGCGCCTGCGGACGCGGCCTGCCGCTCATCGAGCGCGTCACCGGACGCGTCGCGGACTACCTCAAGCGCCGCGACGGGTCGATGGTGGCGGGCGTGTCGCTCGTGGAGCGCACGCTGACGGCGATACCAGGGCTCGAGCAGCTGCAGGTCGTGCAGCCGTCCTCGGATGAGATTGTGCTGAACGTGGTACGCGCGCCCGATTTCAGCACTGCGACCGAGCAGGCGCTGCTCGCCGAGTTTCGGGCGGTGTTCGGTGCCGGGATCAACGTCCGGGCAGAGTACCTAGAACGTATTCCGCAGGAGCGCTCGGGCAAATACCGCTTTTCGATCTGCAGGATCTGACATGTCCGGCGGCCCCGCTGGCGATCTCGTGTCCGTAGTCATCGCCAGCTACAACATGGGGCACTACCTGCCCCTCGCCGTGCAGTCGGTGCTCGCGCAGTCGTACCCGAACGTGGAGGTGCTGATCGTCGACGACGGCTCGACCGACGACACACCCGCGATCCTCAGGCAATGGGATGCTCATCCGCGCGTGCGCGTGCACCGCCAGAGCAACGGCGGACAGGCGCGCGCCAAGAATCAGGGAGTGGCGTTGAGCCGGGGCGACTTCGTCGCCTTCCTCGACGCCGACGATGTGTGGTTGCCCGAAAAGCTCTCGCGACAGATGCCGCTCTTTGCCGGGCGACCCGAGATCGGCGTGGTCTACTCCGACTACGAGTGCATGGACGGCGAGGGCCGGCCGCTGTCGAAAGGGCCGACGCACATGCATCGCGGCAGGATCAGCGGTGCGCTGCTGATCGATAATTTCGTGAGTTTCCCGAGCGCGGTCGTGAGGCGCGAGTGTCTGGAGCAGCACGGTGCATTCGACGAAACCCTCGGCATGGGGATCGACTATGACCTGTGGCTGCGGCTATCGGCCCACTACCAGTTCGACTTCATTGCGGAGCCCACGGTTCGATACCGCATCTGGGCCGGCCAGATGTCGAAGAACTATCGCAAGCGCTACGAGTCCGCAATTCGCATCATGCAGCGCTTTCTCGAGCGCAACCCGGGCGTGGTCGGACACTCCATCGCGAGTCGGGCATGGGCACACACCTATACGGGGCGCGGCAACAGTACCCTGTGGCAGGAACGAGATCGCGTGGCCGCGTTCCGGGACTATCTGCGTGCGCTGTCCTTTCGTCCCGCCTACTGGCCCACGTGGCGTTCCATGCTGCGCTCGCTCGTCACGACACGCGCGCCGTGATGGGAACACCCTGCGGCTCGCGGTCACTCTGCGGGTACGGGCGGGTAGTCCGTGCGGTTGACGTACCCTTCCGAGCCCGCGTCGGAGATGACGCGCGCCGGGACGCCACCCACCGCACCGTGAGACGGGACGTCGTCGACCACGACCGCGTTCGCTCCGATCGCCGCGTGGTCTCCGACTTGAATGTGTCCGATGATC
>Ga0137395_10001786_pt1 | contig 10119 bp, 10 predicted proteins | sample czobulk216metaG_FD_108283 | JGI IMG/M metagenome (GOLD analysis project Ga0137395, IMG submission 108283) | Vadose zone soil microbial communities from Angelo Coast Range Reserve, California, USA - czobulk2.16 metaG | ecosystem: Environmental > Terrestrial > Soil > Vadose zone | place: USA...
AATCGGCCTGATGCTGCCGTTCTCCGGGACCTACGCCTCGCTCGGAACCGCGATTGAAAACGGCTTTCAGCTGTACGTCAGGCAACAAGGCGGGCGCCTGGCGGGCCACGAGGTCGAGTATTCCCGCGTCGACGACGAATCCGATCCCGCCAAGGCCGTGGGCAATGTCGGCCGCCTGATCGATCGGGATCGAGTCGACGTACTGATCGGCACCGTGCACTCGGGCGTTGCGATGGCCATGGCCAAGGCGGTGCGAGAAAGCGGCACCCTGATGATCGTGCCCAATGCGGGCGCCAACGCACTGACGCGTGCCCAGTGCGCACCCAACGTGTTTCGCACCTCGTTTACAAACTGGCAGCCGGCGTATGCAATGGGCCAGGTGGCTACCCAGCTCGGCTACCGGCGGGCGGTGACCATCACCTGGAAGTACGCGGCCGGCGACGAGTCGGTCGGAGGATTCCGGGAAGGCTTTGCACCCGGGGGCGGACAGGTGATCAAGGACCTGGCACTGCCGTTTCCAAATGTCGAGTTCCAGGCCCTTTTGACCGAGATTGCTGCCCTGAAGCCGGATGTCGTGTATGCGTTTTTCTCTGGCGGCGGCGCCGTGAAGTTCGTGAAGGACTATGCAGCCGCGGGCCTGGGCCGCACCATCCCGCTCGTGGGTCCCGGCTTTCTGACCGACGGCACGCTGGAGGGTCAGGGCGAGTCCGCCCAGGGGTTGTTGACCACGCTTCATTACGCCGATGATCTGGGCACCCCGCGCGACACCGCATTCCGGGCCGACTACCTGAAGGCTTTCGGGATGGCTCCCGACGTATTTGCGGTGCAGGGATACGATGCCGCTCAGCTGCTGGCGGTCGGGCTGGCTGCGGCCGGCGGCGACCTCGCGCGTCGCGAAGCGATGATCCAGGCCATGTCGACCGCGCACATCGACAGTCCGCGCGGATCGTTCAGCATGTCGCGCGCGCACAACCCGATCCAGGACATCTACCTGCGCAAGGTGGTCGGGCTGCAAAACAAGTTACAGCGGACCGTCGTCAAGGCGCTCGAGGACCCCGCAACCGACTGCCGGCTGTAGGCCGGCGTCGTGACGTTTGCCACGTTCCTGATCCAGTGCCTGAACGGCTTGCAGTACGGCCTGCTGCTGTTCCTGGTGGCGAGCGGCCTGACTTTGCTGTTCGGCATCATGGGTGTGATCAACCTGGCGCACGGCGCCTTCTACATGGCCGGTGCGTACCTGGCGTACGCACTGACGCCCTGGGTGCGCGAAACTCTGGGGGCCGACTTCCTGGTCGCGGTCGCGATCGGCGTGGCGCTGTCGATCGCCTTCGGCGCGCTGCTGGAGTGGGTCTTCTTCAGCTTCCTGTACGAGCGCGATCACCTGCAGCAGGTGCTGATGACCTCCGGCCTGATCCTGGTGTTCGAGCAGGTGCGCAGCCTGCTGCTCGGGGACCAGGTGCATGGGGTGGCCGCGCCGCAGTGGCTGTCCGGCAGCGTGTCGCTGGGCGGCGTGATGAACTACCCCGTCTATCGATTGTTCATGACCTGCATCAGCGCCGCGGTAGTCGGCGCGCTGTTCTGGGTGATCCATCGAACGCGCTTCGGAATGGCGGTGCGCGCCAGCAGCTCGGATCGGCCCACCGCGCAGGCGATGGGAATTCCAATCCGCCGCCTGTATCGGGTCGTGTTCGCGGCCGGGTTCGCGCTGGCGGTTCTGGCCGGAATGATCGCGGCGCCGGTGTCCACCGTCTATCCGGGCATGGGCGACGGTGTGCTGATCCTGAGTCTGGTCGTGACGGTGATCGGCGGCATCGGGTCGATCGGCGGCACCCTGCTCGCCTCGCTGCTGGTGGCGATGGCCGACACCTTCGGCAAGGTGCTGGTTCCCCAGGCATCCGGCATCGCCGTCTATTTGCTGATGACTGCGGTACTGGTCTGGAAGCCCGAGGGGCTGTTTCGCCAGGTCTGATCATGGGCCAGCATCCAAGGGCGAGCTGGGCCATGGCGGGCGCGACCCTGGTGCTGGCTGCGCTGCCCTGGGTGTGCGGCAAGTACGTGGTCGACCTGGCTTCACGCACGATGATCATGGCGCTGTTTGCGATGAGCCTGCAGCTGCTGGTCGGACAGGTCGGCCTGGTGAGTTTCGGCCAGGCGGCGTTCTTCGGGGTCGCCGCCTATGCGGCAGCCCTGCTCAGTCCGGGCCAGGCGCCGGCGCAGCTGCTGCTGCTGCTGCCAGCCGCCGTGGCCGCCTCGGCCGGCTACGCGCTGGTTGCGGGCGCCCTGTCGCTTCGAACGCGCGGCGTGTACTTCATCATGGTGACGCTGGCCTTTGCCCAGCTGGCGTACACGCTCGCGCACGACACCACGCTGGCCGGAGGCAGCGACGGGATCTACATCAACGCTCGCCCGATCATCTCGATCGGCGGCCGAGCCATGCTGGACCTGGACCGTCCGCTGAGCCTGTATTACCTGATCTGGGCCTGCCTGCTGCTCGCCTACCTCGCGCTTGCGCGGCTGGCAGCGAGCCGGTTCGGCCACGCGCTGGCCGGAATCCACCTGAACGAGGCCCGAATGCGCGCAGCCGGCTGCGAAACCGGACGCTTCAAGCTCGTGGCGTTCGTTCTGGCCGCGGCCGTGGCCGGGCTGAGCGGAGTTTTATCCGCGCTCAAGGACGGCTACGTCAATCCGGAGGTGCTGTCGTGGCATCAATCCGGGCGCGCGCTGCTGATGGTGATCCTGGGCGGCGCCGGCAGCCTGCGCGGCGCACTGGCCGGCGCGGCAGGCCTGACTCTGCTCGAGGAGCTGTTCCAATCGGAAAGCCTGTTCGGGTCGCTGGCCCGCCACTGGCAGCTGCCGCTTGGACTGGCCATCATCGCACTGGTGGCGGCGCTGCCGCGCGGATTGACCGGGTGGAAGCCGCGCGAGGCGAGCGCGTCGGACCCGCCGGCGCCGGGAGCCTGAGGTGCTGATGCGCACGCTCGATGTGAAGCTGCACTATCGCGGCCTGAAGGCCGTCGATGGCGTGTCGCTGCAATTGGACCAGGGAATGATCCACGCGCTGATCGGTACCAACGGTGCCGGCAAATCGACGCTGGTGGGCCTGCTGGCCGGTGAGCACTGGCCCAGCGAAGGACAGGTCGAGCTGGACGGACGCGACGTCACGGACTGGCGTCAGCCGCGCCGCGCGCGCGCCGGCGTCGGGCGCAGCTACCAGCGCAGCAGTGTTTTCGCGCAGCTCACCGCGCTGGAAAACTGCCGGCTGTGCGCGCAGGCGGGCGGCCGGAGCTTGCGTGGCTGGCTGGGGCCGGCGGCGCGACGCGACGCCAGCTGGGCCGCGGCGCACGGTGCGCTGGAGCGCACCGGACTGGGGGCACTCGGGTCCTGCATGGCCGCCGCACTGTCGCATGGAACCCGCCGCCAGCTGGAGATCGCCATGTGCCTGGCCGGTTCCCCGCGCATCCTTTTGCTGGACGAACCACTGGCCGGAATGGGACCGGAGGAAACCGAGCGCATGCTGCAGCTGCTGTCGTCGCTGCGCCCCGACCACGCCATCCTGCTGGTCGAACACGACATGGACGCGGTGTTCCGCATCGCCGATCGGATCACCGTGATGAACGAAGGACGGGTGCTGGCGAGCGGAGCGCCGGCGCAGATTCGCGCCGACGCGCGGGTGCGCACGGCCTACCTGGGCGAGGTCAACTGATAATGACGCCGGTTGCGGCATCGAACGGACCTGCGCTGCTCGAGGCGGTCGACCTGCACACGGCGCTGGGAGGCCATCATGTGCTGCGCGGGGTCAGCCTGACCGTGCGCTCGGGCGAAGCGGTCGGGCTGCTCGGGCGCAACGGAATGGGCAAGACGACCCTGATCCGCACGCTGATCGGACTGGCGCGTGCGCGTTCCGGACAGGTGCGCATTCGCGGGCGCGACTGTACGGCCGAGCGCACCGACCGCATCGTGCGGCTGGGCATCGGATACGTACCGGAGGGGCGGGCCATTTTTCCCACCTTGACCGTGCGCGAGAATCTGGTCATGGCGGCACGCCCGGGACCGGATGGCCGGCGGCCCTGGACGCTGGAGCGCGTGCTGGCCGTATTTCCCCGTCTGACGCAGCGACTGCGCTTCGGAGGCCAGCAACTGTCGGGCGGCGAGCAGCAGATGCTGGCCATCGGCCGCGCCCTGATGACCAACCCGGAGCTGCTGATCCTGGACGAGGCAACCGAAGGGCTGGCGCCGCTGATCGTGCGCGAGATCTGGGACATCATCTCGCAGATCCGCGCGGGCCTGATGGCGGCGATCGTGGTGGACCGCAATTTCCGGTCGGTGCTGGCCCACACGGATCAGTGTGTGGTGCTGCAAAAAGGGCAGGTCGTTCTGAGCGGGACATCCGCCGAACTGGCCGGACGCGAGTCGGAACTCACCGCTTTGCTGGGAGTCTGACCCTTTGCAAATGACGAGCGGGAGCGATCGATGATCAAGTCGTGGGTGCGACAGAACCGGGGCTTTGTGGTTTTTCTTCTGCTGTTCGGCGTGTTCCGGACCGCGGTGGCGGACTGGAATCCGATTCCCTCGGGCTCGATGCGCCCGAGCCTGCTCGAAGGCGACGTGGTGTTCGTCAACCGGCTTGCGTACAACATCAAGATCCCGCTCACCGACCTGGTGCTCGCCCGCACCGGCGAGCCGCAGCGCGGCGATGTCGTGACCTTTTCCTCGCCGGCCGACGGCCGCCGGCTGATCAAGCGCATCGTGGCGCTGCCCGGGGACACCGTGCAGATGCAAGGGCGCCGTTTGATCATCAACGGTCAGGCTGCGCAGTACCGGTTCGACGGCTGGAAGAGCGAGACCGATCCGGCCGGCCGTTCCTCGCCGGCATTGACGGTCCAGGAGGCGTTCGACGCGCGCCGCCACCAGATCGAATGGGCCGTGAATCGGGCCATCGCCCCCGACTTCGGCCCGATGACGATTCCGCCCGATCAGTATCTGGTGCTCGGAGACAACCGGGACAACAGCGCCGATTCGCGCTTCTTCGGGTTAGTCGGCCGGGAACGCCTGATCGGGCGCGCCGAACGCATCCTGGTGTCGGCGGCGATCCTGGATCACTGGCAGCCGCGGCTGTCGCGGTTCTGGGCCTCGCTCCAATGATCGACTCCGAAGCGGTCGGCTATGCCGCGGCTACCTTGACCACGATCTCGTTTCTTCCGCAGGCCTGGCTGAGCTGGAAGACGCGCTGCACCGCCGGCCTGTCGCTCGGGATGTACGCAAGCTTCACGCTGGGTGTTGCGCTCTGGCTCGGCTACGGCCTGCTGATCGGTGCCTGGCCGGTCATCCTGGCCAACGCGGTCACGCTCGGCCTGGCCCTGCTCATCCTTGCACTGCGGCTGCGATACGGGCCTTGATCACGCGGTGCGGCGTGTTCGCCAAGCGCCGGCGGCAGCGGCCACGACCGCCAGCAAGTTGCCGATGATCTGTTCCGGGGAGTGCAGGGATAAAACGCTTTGCATCCAGAGCAGCGCGCTGACCAGCAAGGCCAGCCGCAGCTGCTGGCCGGTCAGGTAGAACGCAGCGTAGGTCACCAGCACAGAGGCGGCCGCAGGCGGCAAGGTGAGCCATCCATGCCAGGTGATGGCCGCCGTCGCGAGCGACAGCGCGGCGAACAGCGCGCACGCCACGATTCGAATTCGATCGCCCCAGCCGTCCATCAGGCTGGCGGTGCCGGTACGGGCGGCCGATACGCAGGACAGCGCGGCCATCGTGGTTGCGCCCAGCAGAATACTGTTGAGCACCCAGAAAACGCCCGCCAGCAGATGTCCGCGACGTAATTTGCGGTCGCTGCGCTGCAGTGTCCCGCTCAAACTAAGGCTCAGGGCGGCCAGTCCGGTGGCATGCACAAAAAGCGGGTCGCTCACGGAGTTCGGGTCGCCATGCTAAGAATGGGTACAAGGTAACTCAGAGCAGGGTCGGGCGATCTGTCGGAAAGCGGCATTCGATCGCCCCTGCGCAACAAAATCAGGTGCTCGCCCGGAAGCGGACAATTAAGAAATCGGCAAACGGACGAGCTTAAGTGAAGATCGCTGTTCTATTCGGTGGCACGAGTGAGGAAAGAGACGTGTCGATCGCGAGCGCCGCGCAGATCATTCCGGCTCTGCGTGGCCTGGGTCACGACGTTTGCGCCGTCGACACGGCCACCGGGCAGTTAACGTCGGGCGAGGAGCGCAAATTACTGGCCACGGGGGTTGCCCGTGAACCGCCTTCATCACGCGATATGGCGGTTGTCAGAGAGCGGGCCGTCGGTCTTTCACACGCGGCGCTCGACATTCGTGGGGTGGATGTCGTGTTTGTTGCTCTGCATGGCGGCGCCGGTGAAGACGGCCGCGTTCAGGCAGTGCTCGATCTGGCCGGCATGACGTACACCGGCAGCAACCACATCGCGAGTGCCGCCGCAATGGATAAAGATCTGAGCAAGAGGCTGTTTCGAACGGTCGACGTTCCGACGCCGGACTGGGTCATGGCCCCCGTCCTGGCCTCGGCCGTGGCAGGCGCCCTCGGGTGGCCCGTCGTCGTGAAGCCGAACAAGCAAGGTTCAACCGTGGGGCTGAGCGTTGTCCGAGAGCCTTCGCAACTGACCCCCGCCATTGAAATTGCGGCCCGCTATGACTCCGAGGTCATGATCGAGAAGTTTGTGCCGGGCCGAGAGTTCACCGTCGGAGTACTCGATGCAATGGCATTACCGGTGGGGGAGATCGTGGTACCGGGCGATGTATTCGACTACCGGGCAAAGTACCAGGCAGGAGCCGCCAAAGAGATCTTCCCTGCGGACATTTCATCGGCCGAAGCAAGTCTGATGCAGGAATATGCCCTGCGCGTGCACACGGTGCTGAAGCTGGGCGCTTACAGCCGGGTCGACTTCCGCAGAGACCTGGCAGGCGCGTTTTGGTGTCTCGAGGCAAATTCGCTGCCCGGGCTCACAGCGACCAGCCTGCTGCCGCAGGCCGCCAAAGCTGCCGGGATTGGCTTTCCCGAGCTGCTGGAACGAATTTGCCGAGGAGCGATGAAGACACGCTAGGCCCGGCCCCGACAGGCGGCCGTCGCGGTGGAGAGTCATTCGGCCGCCCCTACCCATTTGTCGCCAACCTCGCAACTACGGCACAAACCGCCACGTTAGAAGCGGTAGGACAGGCCCACCTGTACCTCACCCTGCGTCACGGCATCTGCCTTGATCTTGAACACGCAGCCGCCCGAACAGAACAGCTCGCCGCTGCTGTTGACGAGCGTGGCATAGCCTCGCGCCTCGACGCGCAGCGCGACGTGCTCTCCAAGCGCCGCCTGATAGCCGATGCCGAGGTTCAGCGATGGCCGCACTTCGTCGCTGTAGCCGCTTGATCCGGGCTGGAACAGCGTGGCGCCAAGCCCGCCGACGAGATACGGACCCTGGCCGATCGGACCGTCGAGGAAGTTGGTGCCGCCGAGGTGCAAGTAGATCACCTTCATCGGCAGCGGGGCGGGGATCGTGCGCGACAGCGGATTGACGGGCGCCGCCTGGTCGAGGCCGAGACGGGTGCTCTGATACGACAGGTAGAACTGCAACTGGCGGCTGCCGTCCAGGTCCTCGTCGTAGCCGATGGCCCAAGCGCTGGAACTGTCGAGGCGTAGCGTCCGGTTGCTGGTGGCGTCGACGAAGCTGCCGCCGCCGCGGTAGGCGCCGTACAGCGTAACGGCGCGTTCCTTCGACGCCATCTGTGCGGTGGCAGCGACCGCGCTCAGCGTCAGCATGAGTCCTGCGAGCAGGCGAGCCGCCCACATCGAATTTCCGCGCCAGTCATGGTGACGGGTCAGTGCGGCCATCATCATAGCCGCGACGCGACGCGGGCCCGCATCCGTTCCGGTCTCCCCCAAGGCGGTCGCAGCAGGGCGGTTGCCTGGAGAAGCCGCACCCGGTAGCGTCCGCAGAAATGGGGAAAGCCCTGGTTCCAGTCGACGTGATGAGAAGCGACGAACCGGATCTTCTTCAGCCGATCCGTTCAGGGAAACGCTCATGACGAAATTGCTCCTCAAGAATGCGCGGATATTCGACGGCATGCACGCCGAATGTCCCGACGGAATGCACGTCCTCGTCGCGGACGGCCGTATCGAGGAAGTGTCGGCGCGCGGCCTGGATTCGAAAGGCGCGCAGGTGATCGATGTGGGCGGACGCACCCTGATGCCCGGCCTGATCGACGCACACATGCACGCCTTTGCGAGCGATGTCGTTTTGCAAAAAGTCGAGGCGCTCGGCGAAGCCTACCGCACGGCGCATGCCGTACGCATGCTCGGCCACGCGCTGCAATGCGGCTTCACGACCGTGCGCGATATCGGCGGCGGCAACTATTCGCTGTACCGCGCACTGGCCGACGGCCTGATCAGCGGGCCGCGCTACCTGTACTCGGGAAAGATCCTGTCGATGACGGGCGGGCATGGCGATCTGCGCCAGATCCATGAGCGGCCGCGCTACCAGGCGGCCTGTGCCTGCTGCGACTCGCCGCTGGCCAATGCCTTCGCGGTCATGGCCGATGGCGTGGACGCCTGCATCGCCGCCGCCCGTGAGGAACTGCGCCAGGGGGCGCACTGCATCAAGATCATGGGCTCCGGCGGCGTGGCGTCGCCGACCGATCCGATCTGGATGAACCAGTACCGCGAGGACGAGATCCGCGCCATCGTCAACGAGTGCGTGGAGCGGCGCTCCTATGTCGCCGCGCACTGTCACCCCGCCGCTGCGGTGCGCCGATGCGCCGAATTCGGCGTGCGCAGCATCGAACGTGGCACGCTGATCGACGACGAGACCGCGCGCTTCGTTGCGGCTCGCGGGGCTTTCATCGTGCCCACGATGGCGGTGTGTTTCGCCCTGAAGGAAATGGGGCGTCAGCTGGGTTTCCCGCCGGAGAGCCAGGAAAAGGTCGAGGTCGTGTTCAAGCAGGCGCTCTCCGGCATGGACGCCATGCGAAGAGCCGGCGTCAAGGTCTGCTTCGGCACCGACCTGCTTGGCAGCACCTACACGCAGCAATGCCGCGAGTTCACGCTGCGCAGCGAAGTGTTCACGCCCGTCGAGATCCTGCGCCAGGCAACCTCGGTGCCCGCGGAGATGATGCTGATGCCGGGGCAGATCGGCTGCGTTGCGCCCGGCGCGCATGCGGACCTGCTGGTGGTCGACGGCGACCCTCTCAAGGATATCTCGCTGATGGCCGCCGACGGCCGGTTCCTGCGCACCATCATCCGCGCAGGTGTCGTGGTGAAGAACGAGCTCAGCTAGCCCACGCCGCGCCGCAAGCTTGGCCCTTTTGACGGGGAGGCCGCGAATGCGTTTCGTGAGCGCCGGAGAAATCAGAGCGGTCCTGAACTTCCCGATCCTCGTTGCGGCATTAGAGGCGGGACATCGTCGACCGAAAATCGAAATCCAGGACGGATACCTTGGCAGCGAGAAGGTGCAGTACTTCGTGCGGCACGCGGTTGAGCGCGGCCGGTACATGGCCAGCAAGCTGATCACCAGCTTTCCCTCGAACCTGACCACCGGCACGCTGCCAGCCGTGCAAGCGGTGCTGGTCCTGTTCGATGGGACCAACGGGCGCCCGCTGGCGGTCATGGATGGCACCGAGATCACGTACTGGCGAACGGCTGCCGACTCCGCTCTGGGTGCCAGCATCCTTGCACCCGCAGGCCCGTCGACCTTGCTCGTTGTCGGAGCTGGCGAAATGTCGCGCTGGCTCGTGGGTGCGCATCGCGCGGTCCGGCCGTCGCTTCGACGCGTGCTGATCTGGAATCGCAGCAAGGAGCGTGCAACCAAAGTGGCGACCTCGTTGACGCAGGAAGGGATCGAGGCCGAAGCGATCGAGGATCTTGCTGCCGCGACCCGCTTGGCGGATGTCATCTGCACTTGCACTCGCTCGCATGCCCCGCTTGTCTTGGGCAGTCATCTGAGACCGGGGGTCCATCTCGATCTGGTGGGCGGCTACACGCCCCAGACCCGGGAAGCCGATGATGAGGCTGCGCGTCGCGCCCTGGTCTTTGTAGACCGGCGCGAATCGGCTTTTGGTGGCGTGGGCGACATTTTGCAGCCGATCGCCAGCGGTGCGATCCGAGAGACGGATG
>Ga0137395_10001787_pt1 | contig 10115 bp, 11 predicted proteins | sample czobulk216metaG_FD_108283 | JGI IMG/M metagenome (GOLD analysis project Ga0137395, IMG submission 108283) | Vadose zone soil microbial communities from Angelo Coast Range Reserve, California, USA - czobulk2.16 metaG | ecosystem: Environmental > Terrestrial > Soil > Vadose zone | place: USA...
GCCGCCGAGCTCCGCCACGATGGTCGGCAGGGCGGGCGCGACGAGGGTCAGGTTGAGCGAGGCGATCAGCGACCCGAGCATCAGGCCGGCGAAAACGGCCAGCACGCCTCGGGCGACGCCTTTCTTCTCGGGAGCGGCGGGGGACTCGCGCGCGGCGACTGCCGGCATACGGCGCTGTTCTCCAGGGCCGCGCCATGGCGCGCCGCGACCTGGGCCAACGCGCGCCAGCCGCGGGTCAACGCCGACAGGTCCTCTGGTGATAGGGACGACATCCAGCGGCGCAGGAGCGAATGGTTGCCCTCACGGAGATCGGTGATCAGCCGGAGCCCGACGCGGGTCAGGCTGAGCAGCACGCGCCGGCGATCGTCCGGATCGCCCCGGCGCTCGACATATCCCGCGCGGACGAGGCGGTCGGCGAGCAGGCTTGCCGCGGGGAGGCCGATTCCAAATAGCTCAGCAAGGCGGCCCACCGATGCTTCCTCTTCGTCGCGCAGGAAGTACATCGCGCGAAGCTGCTGCATCGAGATGTCGATGTCGCGCCACCTGTGCGCGCTCGAGTTCAGCATCGCGCGCTGGAGCTTCTTGTAGGACGCGAGCGCGTCTTCCGTTGCGGCTTGAGACATAGTTTCGGAATATTAAACTATTCGATGAAACGAAAGCTTCCCTGTGCCTCGATCAGCGGCCGCGCGGCAGCCCCAGCACCCTCTCCGCCAGGATGTTGCGCAGGACCTCGGAGGTCCCCGCCTCGATGGTGTTCGCCCTCGAGCGCAGGAACTGATAGATCCATCCATCGCCGTCGCCCACCTGTCCAGCCGGGCCGGCCATGTCGACGGCCGTTTCGCTCATCCGCTGGTTGAGCTCTGACCACATCAGCTTCAGGATCGACCCTTCCGGGCCGGGAATGCCATTGCGCTTGACGGCGGTGACGGCGCGATAGCCGTTGAGCTGCAGCGCGCGCGCCTCGATCGTGTACTGGGCGATCTTCTGCCGGACGAGCGGGTCGGAGCCTCGACCCAGCTTCCGCGCGTGCTCGGCCAGCTCGGCAGCGGTGATCTGCGCGCGGGTCGCGAGCGCCATGCCCAGCGTTCCGCGCTCGTGAAGCAGCGTGGTCATCGCCACGGTCCAACCTCCACCCGCCTCGCCGAGGACTTGAGACTTCGGCACCTTCACGTCTTTGAAGAAGATCTCGTTGAACTCAGCGTCCCCGGTGATCTGGACGAGCGGCCGCACCTCGACGCCGGGACTCTCCATGTCGACGAGCAGGTAGGTGAGGCCTTCGCGCGGGTTGGCCGTCTCCTTGCGCTCGCGCGTGAGCAACATGCACCACTTCGCGACGTGGGCCAGCGTCGTCCACACCTTCTGGCCATTGACGACGTAGTGGTCGCCGTTGTCCTCGGCGCGTGTCTGCAGCCCGGAGAGGTCGCTGCCGGCGTTCGGCTCGCTGAAGCCCTGGCACCAGATCTCTTCCCCTGACAAGAGCGGCGCGAGGTATCGCTGCTTCTGCTCCTCGGTCCCGTGCGCGATCACCACGGGACCGCCCATCCCGAGCCCGATCACATTGATCGGTTCCGGCGTCTGGGCCTGGATCATCTCGTCGTTGAAGATCAGCTGCTCCATGAAGCCCGCGCCGCGACCGCCGTACTCCTTGGGCCAGGTGATGCCGATGTAGCCGGCCTCGTAGAGCTTCTTCTGCCAGGCGCGTCGGCTATCGATGAAGCCCTTCTGGCCTTCCTCAGGCGAGTCCTTGCGAGGGGCGTTGGCTTTCAGCCAGGCCCGGACCTCGTCCCGAAACGCCTTCTCGGATGCGTCGAGCTCGAAGTCCATGCCCTTAATCTAGACCCACGGACTCAGATGAGCGTGAAGTTGGACCGTTTCACCATCGCACTCCTGATCCTGCGTCCCGATGCTCCGAAGCTGGACGAGGAAGCCGCGGCCCGATTGCAGGACGCCCACATGGCCCATCTGGCCAACCTGCACGATGCCGGCTACCTGCTGGCGGCCGGCCCGCTGTTCGATGAGAGGTTCCGCGGGCTGAGCATCTTGAATGTCGATCCAGAGCGCGCGCTGGCCCTCAAGGAACAGGACCCCGCCGTGATCGCTGGACGGTTCTCGGTGAAGGTGATCCCGTGGATGGTGCCGGCAGGTGCGATGAGCTTCGCGAGGACCCACTTCCCGCGCTCGACCGGCGAAGTCGACGACGGCTGAGGTCAGGCGACTGCCGGCAGCACCTCGGACGCCAGCAGCTGCAGAGCGTCGGAGTCGTCGAGCAGGAAGTGCTGGAGCATGAACAGGTCGACTCCGAGAGCGGCGATCCCGCGCATCTTCTGCGCGATCTCCTCCGGGGTTCCGACGAACCAAGCGTGTCGCCGGTTCTCGATCACCTCGTCTGGCGTCATGCCGTTCAGGTCACGGACTATCTTTGAGACCTGCGCTGCCCGCTCGCGAAGCTCCGACTGATCGCGTCCGATGATGTAGCTCGTCATCATCGAGTGCCGGATGGTCTTGGGGTCGCGCCCGATCTCGCGGCAGGAGGCTTCGAGCTGTTGGCGGCCCTCCCGGTACATATCCAGGTCCAGGCGCGACAAGTTCCATTCGGAGGCCTCGCGCGCGACCATCGGTATGGTCCGCTTTTGGCCCTTGCCCCCCATCAGCAATGGCATCGGGTTGTGCACGGGCTTCGGATTTGACATGTTCCACGTGTCGCGCATCATCCGGATGCCTTCCTCCAGATGATCGAAGCGCTCTTTCTGGGTGAGGAACGGGACTCCAAATATCTTGTGCTCGTTCTCGTTCCAGCCGGCGCCGATGCCGAGGATGACGCGTCCTCCAGACAGGATGTCCACCGCCGCGGCCATCTTGGCCAGGATGGCGGGATGTCGAAAAGTCATCGGGCTGACCATCGGACCGAACTGGATCCGCTTCGTCCATTCAGCCGCCAGTGAGAGCGAAACCCAGGTCTCGATGCAGTCGCGGCCGGGGTCGCCCATCAGCGATATGAGGTGATCGCTTCTGCGCAGTGAGTCGAATCCAAGCGTGTCGGCGTCGTGGCAGATCCGCTTCCACCGCTCCCAGTTGAGGCCTTCCTGTCCCTCGATCATGACCCCGACTTTCGCCATCAGGTTCTGATCGTAAGCTGCGGCGAGGCCTACTCAGTGGCCGAGCAGAAACACCTCAGCGCAAAACATCAGTGAGCTCGTCGAGCGCCAAGAAGTTCAGGATGCGCTCCTGCGGGATGCCGGCCCGACGCGCCATCCACATGCCCATCGGCACGTAGGCAAACTCGGCCGGCGCGTGCGCGTCGGCGTCCATCGAGAAGTTGCACCCGATTTCGAGGGCGAGCCTCGCCATCTCAGGCGACAGGTCCATCCGCGCCGGGTCGCAGTCGATCTCGAGCGCCACGTTGTGGCGCGCAGCTTCCTTGAAAACCGCTTCGAAGTCGTAAGTCGCGCCTTCACGCGAACCGGGCCGGCGTCCCGTCGGGTGCCCGATCACGTCGACGTGCGGATGCGATACCGCGCGGAGCATTCGCTCCGTCATGGCCGCAGGCTCTTGGCGGAGCTTGACGTGCGGCGAGGCGATCACGATGTCGAGCAGCTCGAGGACCACGTCCGGCAGATCGAGCGAGCCGTCCTCGAGGATATCTACCTCGATGCCCTGCAGGAGCGCAACGCCGGGCACCTGCGCCTGCACGTCCGCCATCTCGCGCGACTGGGCCAGCAAACGTTCGGCGTCGAGTCCGTTGACGACCTTGATTCGAGGTGAGTGGTCGGTGACGCCGAGGTAGTGGTAGCCCATCGCCTCGGCGCCACGCGCCATCTCCAGCATCGGCACCTTCCCGTCGCTCCATTTCGAATGGGAGTGGATGTCGCCCTGGTAGCGCGCAAAGTCGAGGATGGATTCGTCGTCTCGAGCCGGCTGCTTCATCTGCTCGCGAAGCCGATCGAGATAGCGGCTGTGGCCTGTCTCCACGACCTCGGCCAGCACTTTGGCGATGCCTGGGCCGACACCCTCGAGCGTGGTGAGCTCGTTGCCGCGGTGGAGGGCCTCGATGTCCGGCCTCTCGATCGCGAGCGACCAGGCCGCCGCCGAGAAGGCTTTGGCGCGGAATCGCTCTTCGGGGTTCTGGCGCAGGAGATAGCCGATCTCCGAAAGCACCTGCGCCGCCGCGATCGCATCCACCCACCAATTGTGTGAGCATTCGATGATGCCCAAGGCGAAGCCCAGGCCCGGAGACCAGATACCCGACCTCATCGAGGCGCTGCTGGCCGAGCTGGGCGAGGACCCCGACCGTCAGGGTTTGAAGGCGACGCCGGCGCGGGTTTCGAGGGCGCTGCGCCAGCTCACGGACGGCTACGGGGTGGACCCCGCCGACGTCATCTCAGACGCGGTGTTCGACCAGGACTACGACGAGATGGTCGTGGTCAAGGACATCGCGTTCTATAGCCTCTGCGAGCATCACATGCTGCCGTTCTTCGGCACCTGCCACGTGGGCTACCTGCCGCGGGGGAAGGTGGTCGGGCTGAGCAAGATCCCGAGGCTGGTGGGGGTCTTCGCGCACCGCCTGCAGCTGCAGGAGCGCATGACCAACGAGATCGCGCAGGCGCTGAACGTTTCGCTGGAGCCGAAGGGCGTCGGCGTCGTGGTCGAGGCGCGACACCTCTGCATGGAGATGAGGGGAGTGGAGAAACCGGGCGGGCAGATGATCACGTCCTGCATGCTCGGCACGTTCCGCAAGGATCCCCGCACGCGAGCGGAATTCCTGGACCTGGTCCGCCGTCCCTAGCGGCGTCTTCGAAAGCGCCTGTTCGCGGCTGATTCGCCTCGTTTGCCGGCACTCGCGTGTTGGAGATGACCGGCTAGATAGGTAGCCCGCCAGGTGAGCCGTAGCCCGGCGCCTCACCAAATGGGAACACGCCACCGTCGGCCGCGTACATCCAATAGCCACGGCCGTCCGGCGTCCCTTCCATACCAGCGATCGGGCTCCTCAGCATCCATACATAACGGACCCTTTATGCGTTAGACTCCGTATAAAGCAAGCTTTATGTTTCTCCAGAGCCCGCGCCACGAGCTTCCCGACCATTTCCTGGCCCTTGCCAACCCCACCCGGCTGCGCATCTTGCAGCGCCTGGGCGAGGTGGGAGAGGAGAGCGTCAACGACCTCGCCGGCTACCTCCGCATGAGCCAGCCGCGCATCTCCTGGCACCTGAGGATGCTTCGCGTGGGCGGCGTGATTCGCACCCGCCGCGAGGGCCGGATGGTCTACTGCTCCCTGGACGTCGAGAACATAGCGCGCGAGCGCGTGCGCCTGGATCAGCTGCTTGGAATCAAAGAAAAAGAAAGAGCGAAAGTTCGTGAGGAGGTCGGGGCGTGAAAAACGGGCAAAGCAACGGGCATAAGAACGGCCACCGCAACGGCAAGGTGCGCGTCGCCATCGTCGGGGTTGGCAACTGCGCGTCTTCTCTGGTGCAGGGCGTCCACTACTACCGCAACGCTTCGGAGAAGGACGCCGTGCCGGGGCTCATGCACGTCAACCTCGGCGGGTACCACATCCGGGACATCGAGTTCGTAGCCGCCTTCGACATCGACAAGACGAAGGTGGGGAAGGACCTTTCGCAGGCCATCTTCTCAGGTCCAAACAACACCGTGAAGTTCAGCGACGTCCCGTCGTTGGGCGTCAAGGTCCAGCGCGGAATGACTCACGACGGCATCGGCAAGTACCTCGCCGACATCGTTCACAAGGCGCCGGGAGAGACCTCCGACGTAGTCGGCATCCTCAAGAAAACGAAGGCCGATGTCGTGGTGAGCTACCTGCCGGTCGGTTCTGAAGAGGCGACGAAGTGGTACGTCGAGCAGGCTCTTGCCGCCGGCGTCGGGTTCGTCAACTGCATCCCGGTTTTCATCGCGCGCGAGCCGTACTGGCAGAAGCGTTTCGAGGAGAAGCACCTGCCGATCATCGGCGACGACATCAAGTCGCAGGTTGGCGCGACGATCATCCATCGCGTGCTGACGCGCCTGTTCCGCGATCGGGGGGTGAAGCTCGAGCGCACCTACCAGCTGAACTTCGGCGGCAACACGGACTTCCTCAACATGCTCGAGCGCGACCGGCTGATGTCGAAGAAGATCTCCAAGACTCGCTCGGTCACCTCGCAGCTCGACTACGACGTAGGCGTCGAGAATGTCCACATCGGGCCTTCGGACTACGTGCCCTGGCTGAACGACCGCAAGTGGGCGTACATCCGGTTGGAAGGCCGGTCATTCGGCGACGTGCCGCTCAACGTCGAGCTCAAGCTCGAGGTCCACGACTCGCCGAACTCCGCGGGCATCGTGATCGACGCGGTGCGCTGCATCAAGCTGGCGCTCGACCGGGGAATGAGCGGCGCGCTCGAAGGTCCAAGCTCCTACTTCATGAAGTCGCCGCCCGTTCAGTACAGCGACAGCGAGGCAAGGCGTCTGGTGGAGGAGTTCATCGAGGGTGAGAAGGCGGGAAGCAATGGCCGTGCCAAGCGGGTTGCCCGCACCAAGACCGCGACCGCCTCTGCTCGGCGCTAGACCCGCCCAGCGAGGGGGCGTGAGACCTGCGTCGGCATCGACGGCCGAAGCCAAGGAAGCGCTGAGCAGCGCAGCGAGCGCATCCGTTGATGCGTGAGGGAGCAGCGGAAGCGATGACGCCGGATAGGGCCCACTCCCGCGGCGATGCCGCGGGGGCCCCAAAGGACGGGCCGTCTAGGCCGTCGCAGGGCCACGACCTCTCGCTTGGCGGGGCTGCCTACACGGCCGGTGCGCGCCTGCTGCGCGTACTTCCGCCGGGTCTCCGCCACGCCGCGGCTGCGCCCGGCGGTGCGGCATGGTTCTGGCTCAGCGCGGCCCAGCGCCGCGCGGCGCTGGACAACTATGCGGCTGCCCTTGGCCGCGATCGGTCGGACCCGGAGGTCGTGCACGTGGCCCGCCGCGCCTTCCAGAATTACGGCCGGATGCTCATGGACTTCCTCCTGATGGGCAGCCTCACCCCGGAGGAGCTCGTCAAGCGCGTGACCATCGACGGCCTCGATCAGCTCGACGCAGCGCTCACGAAAGGAAAAGGCGCGATCATGGCGGTCCCGCACATGGGCTCGTGGGATATGGCCGGTTCGTACGCCGGAGCGATCGGTTACCCCATCGCGGCGGTGGCCGAGCGCTTTCCTGGGTCGTTGAACGACGCGGTCATTCGTACGCGGCAGCGTTTCGGCCTGGAAGTGATCGCTCTCGGGCGATCCGCCGTGCGGGCGATCACGAAGGCCCTCGGGGCCAACTCGGTCGTCGCCCTGCTGTGCGACCTCGAACAGGGTCCCGGCGTGACGGTGCGCTTTTTCGGCAGGAGCTCGATCGTGCCGGGCGGCCCGGCCGCCATCGCGCTCAAGACCGGCGCCGCGCTCATGCCTGCCTGCCAGTACATGACCTCGCCCGGCCACCACCACGTCCACCTCGATCCTCCGCTGGCGTGGCAGGCGGGTGAGACGAAGGAAGGATTGATGCAGCGAGTCGTCTGCCGGTTCGAGGATTTCATCAGGGAGCGCCCCGACCAGTGGTACGCCTTCCGGCCGATGTTTGAGCGCGACGTGGGGTGAGTGTGGCGATACCGAGCGTTCAAGGCCGTCCAGTCGGTGGTGGAGCGTCTTCCGCGCTCGTGGGCATACGCGCTCGCCGTCCTGGCGGCGCGGTTCGCGTGGCTGTGGTCACCTCTGGCTCGACCGCGGCTCGAGTACAACCTCACCGTCGCGTGCCCGGAGCTGGCGAACGACAAGCGCGCTTTGCGCCGCGTCTCCTGGCTCAACTTCCGCAACCACGCCAAAGCTTACGCAGACCTGATGCTGCTGCCGCGCACGAACGTCGAATCGATGCGGCGCGCGCTGAAGGTCGAGGGCTGGAAGCACCTCGAGCAGGCGCGGGCGCTCGGCAAAGGCGTGCTCGTGGTGTCTTGCCACATGGGCTCATACGAGGTCGCGTCGGCGATCTGGTCGGCCACGCTGACCCCGGTCAGCTTCTTTGCCGAGGAGCTGGAGCCGCGACCCCTGTTCGAGTGGTACCGGGGCACTCGCGCGCGGCTCGGAATCAGCGTCTTGACGCTCGATCACGGCGGCATTCGCAAGGTCCTGCAGGCGCTGCGCGACCGGGAGATGGTGATCACCGCGATCGACCGCGACATCACGGGCACCGGCTACCCGATGCCGTTCTTCGGGCGGCTGGCGCCGATTCCCCTGGGACCGGCGGCGATCGCATTGCGACTCGGCACTCCGCTGTTTCCGGTTTGCGTGTACCGGCTGCCAGACGACACCTACCAGGCGGAGGGCGCTCCGCTGGTCTTCGCCCAGGACACCGGGAATCCCAGGGCCGACCAGGTCCGGGCGACCGAGCAGGTGCTGCGCCAGCTCGAGAACTTCATCCGGCGTCATCCCGAGCAGTGGCACGTGCCGCATCGCATCTGGGAAGGTTCGCCATGAAGAGGCGCGGGGGGATCAGGATCCCCCCACGGACCCCCTTCTCCTCGCCGCGATTGGGTGGCGCATTGATAAGGGACGCTTGGGTGACGGCCGGAATAAATCCGGCCTTTACGCGACGCGGGGAATCGTTGTGAAGGTCGGGCTCGTTTCCCCCTACGACTTCGCGTCGCCCGGTGGCGTGACCGACCACGTAAGGCACCTGGCGGGCCAGCTGCGCAACCAGGGCCAGGAGGTTCGCATCTTCGCGCCTTCGAGCCGGGCCGACATCGACTTCGATACGCGCGAGTTCTACCGGATCGGCACGCCCATCGCCGTTCCAGTCAACGACTCCGTGGCGCGGATCACGCTCAGCTTCCACCTGGCCAATCGCGTGGCGGCGATCATCGACGAGGAGCGATTCGACGTGCTCCACTTTCACGAACCGCTGATGCCGGCCCTTCCGATCACGATGCTGCAAACCTCGACCACCGCGAACGTCGGCACGTTTCACGCCTTCGCACACTCCAACATCGGCTACTACTACGGTCGCGGTCTCCTGCAGCCGTACCTGGACCGCATTCATCGTGGCATCGCGGTCAGCGAGCCGGCGCGTAATTTCTTCAACCGCTACTTCCCCGATTTCCCGCTGCGGGTGATCCCGAACGGAATCGACGTGGACGTGTTCAAGCCCGGCCTATCGCCGATCCGCCACCTGCGCGACGACAGCGTGAACATCCTGTTCGTCGGCCGGCTGGAAAAGAGAAAGGGCCTCGGCGACCTGCTGCGCGGCTACGAGTTCATGCGGGCACGGGTGCCGCAGAGCCGCCTGATCATCGTCGGCGACGGGCCGCTCCGCAACAAGGTCGAGTCATTCATCTCGCGCCACCGGCTCCCCAACGTCGTGCTGGCGGGCTACGTGCCGGACTCGGTGAAGCCCCGCTATTACAACAGCGCGGACATCTTCTGCGCGCCGGCCACCGGCGCCGAGAGCTTCGGCATCGTGCTCCTCGAGGCGATGGCTTCCGGCCTTCCGGTGGTCGCGACCGAGGTCCCGGGCTACATGTCGGTCCTGGAACCGGGGCGCGACAGCCTGACCGTCCGGCCCAAGGGCTGGGCCGAGCTCGGCGCGGCCTTGATCATCCTGGCCCGGGATGCCGAGCTTCGCGCTCGCTTGGGCGCCTACGGGCATGAGAAGGCTCGACGGTATGCCTGGGACGCGGTCGCGTCGCAGGTGATCGAGGTGTATCGGGAAGCACGCGAGGCCGCGACGTTCGCGTCCAGGCTCGCCGAGGAGACAAATGTTCACCACGCGGTTTGAGGCCTGGGTCCGCCGCCGGGCGGAAGCGTTGATGTCGGCGATCGGGCGCGTTCCCCTGACGCCGAACCAGGTCACCGTCGTGGGAATGGCGCTGACCTTCGTGGCCGCCGGGTTCGCTGCGTTCGGCTACCTGCTTTGGGCCGGCGTGGTGCTGATCCTTGCGGGCACCTGTGACATCCTCGACGGCGCCCTGGCGCGATCCACCCACAAGAGCTATCCCTACGGCGCTTTTCTCGATTCCACGCTGGACCGCTACTCCGAGGGGGCGATCTATGTCGACCTCGCCGCCTACTTCATCAGCATGGGCGGCCCGCTGCAGCGGTGGCTCGTGCTGGCGACGC
>Ga0137395_10001788_pt1 | contig 10113 bp, 8 predicted proteins | sample czobulk216metaG_FD_108283 | JGI IMG/M metagenome (GOLD analysis project Ga0137395, IMG submission 108283) | Vadose zone soil microbial communities from Angelo Coast Range Reserve, California, USA - czobulk2.16 metaG | ecosystem: Environmental > Terrestrial > Soil > Vadose zone | place: USA...
CGGGCATTCACGTCACCCGCCGCACGGTCGCGAAGTACCGCGAAGACATGAGAATTCCCAGCACTCACCAACGCCGGGAAAAGAGCTGAGCGGCATCCCCCGTGAAGCCGCAGACGCGACACGATACCCGGCATCTGGTCATCCTCACCGGGCTTTCTGGTTCCGGCAAGAGCACCGTCCTGCACGCCTTCGAAGACATGGGCTTCTACTGCGTGGACAATCTTCCCGTGGAGCTCATCCCCATCTTTGCGGAACTGCACGCGGCAGGCGAAGGAGACTTTGCGCGCGCGGCGCTGCTGGTAGACGCGCGCGAGGGCGCGCAACTGCAAAAATTGCCGCCCCTCCTGAAACATTTAAAGAAAGACCATCCCATCACGTTGGTTTTCATCGAGGCGAATGAGGATGCCCTCCTGCGGCGATACAGCGAGACTCGCCGCCCGCATCCCCTGGGGAAGAATTTTTCCGTACGGGAAAGCTTGTCGCACGAACGCGCTCTGATGGAGCCGATCCGCAAGCTGGCGGACGTAGTCATTGAAACGACGCAATTCAACGTGCATGAATTGCGCAACTTCGTCACGGAGCGGTTTAAGAATCCGGACAAACGGCCGATGCTGGTTTCGGTCGTGAGTTTCGGGTACCGCTACGGGGTGCCGTCGGACGCGGACCTGGTTCTGGACGTGCGATTTCTGCCCAATCCACATTTCGTGCCGCGGTTGCGGCCATTCACGGGCAAAGATCCGAAAGTACGGCGGTATATCCGCTCGTTTCCGCAGACCGGAGAATTCCTGCGCCGCATCGAAGGCTTGCTGACCTATCTGATCCCGCATTACATTCGCGAAGGAAAAAGTTATCTGACCATTGCGTTCGGATGTACGGGCGGGAAGCACCGTTCGGTGATGCTCGCGGAGGCGGTGAAGAAGTCGCTAGGGAAGCGCGGATTTTCCGCCAAAGTCGTTCACCGCGATATCGATAAGTAAACGAACCGAGTGCGAGGTACCATCTCGCTTTCGGCGGGCCGTGAAAACTTGACACGCCGCGACGCGGCGAATAGCGTACCAAGTAGGTGAGTCAGGGAGTCTGCAGCGTGACCTCGTTGTTATCACCACAGTGGAAGCGATTGCTCAGTTACGTGCGGCCGTACTCCTTTCGGCTGGCGGTGGGTGTGGTGTTGGTGGCATTCACCGCGCTGGCGGACGGGATCGTGGCACTGATGCTCCGGCCGGGATTTGACTACGTCCTCAACCCGTCCGTTTCCGGTTCGACCTTGCCGCTGGTGACATTTCCGAACGGTTATACGATCTATCTCAATCGTTTTTTTCCGCCCAGTATCCATCACGTGTGGACTATTTTTGCGCTGACGGTACTCTTTCTTTATGTCGCGAAGGGCATCGCCGAGTATCTGGGTGTGACGCAGATCCAGTACGTGGGGCAAGCTGCGGTAACCAGGCTGAGGAATCAGGTTTACGCCAAGATCATCCGCCAACCGATTGGCTTTTTTCAAAATAATCCGACAGGACGCTTGCTATCGACGACGATCAACGACGTGGAGCGGACGCGCATCGCACTCTCGGAATACCTGGCCGACCTGTTCCAAAAAGGGTTCACGCTGATTGTATTTCTTGCCGTCATCGTCGTGTTGAACTGGAAGATGGCGCTCGGATCGGCCATCCTGGTGCCGCTGGTCGTGGTGCCGGTGGGCAAACTGGGAAAGAAGATTCGCCGCTCTTCTGAAAACAGCCAGAACAGGCTTGGGGACCTCAGCCAGATTCTGCAGGAGACGGTCAGCGGGAACCGGGTCGTGAAGGCTTTCGGAATGGAGGACTTCGAGATCGCCAAGTTCAAAAATACGGCGCAACGGCTGCTGCGAGAAAATATGCGCTGGGTTCGAGCAGCAGTGGCCACTGGGCCGATGATGGATTTGCTGGGCGCCCTGGTCATCCCGTTGCTCATTTTGTATGCCCGCGATCAGATCAAGCACGGTCTGATGACACCGGGAATTTTCATAGCATTCCTTTTTGCCATGTTTAATGCCTACATGCCCCTGAAGCGTATCGGCCAGGTGTACCAGCAATTTCAGCTCGCGCAGGGAGCGAGCACGCAGGTATTTTCCTATCTCGACCGGGAAGAAGAGCAGAGCGAACAGTCGGGTGCGAAATCGCTGGAGCCGTTTTCGAATGAAATTGTTTTTGAGAACGTGGGCTTCGCGTATGACGCCGATTCGACTCAGGTGCTCGAGCAGATTTATTTCCGCGCGCGCCGCGGAGAAGTGATTGCGCTCGTAGGTTCAAGCGGGGCGGGAAAAACGACGCTGGTGAATTTGCTGCCGCGATTTTATGAGCCCACTTCCGGCGCCATCCGCATCGATGATGTGAACATCCGGGAAGTAACGATCAAGTCTGTGCGCGAACAGATCGCCATGGTGACGCAGGAGAACATATTGTTTCACGACACGGTGTGGAACAACATTTGTTACGGGCTGACAAATGTTCCCAGGGGAAAAGTTACTGCTGCGGCACAGGCCGCGCTGGCGCACGATTTCATCATGGAGCTGCCACAAAGGTACGACACCGTGATTGGAGAGCGAGGAACGCGCTTGAGCGGTGGACAGAGGCAGCGCATCGCCATCGCGCGCGCCATCCTGAAAGATTCGCCCATTCTAATCCTGGACGAGGCCACCTCGGAGTTGGATGCGGAGTCCGAAATGTTCGTGCAGAAGGCGCTCGCCAACCTGATGGTTGGGCGAACCACTTTCGTCATCGCGCATCGCCTTTCCACGATTCGCCGCGCGGACAAGATTCTCGTCCTGGAAGACGGACAAATCCGGGAAAGCGGGACGCACACGGAACTGATCGCCCGTGGTGGAACTTATGCCCGGCTTCACGACTTGCAGTTTGCGGACGACGACATGCTGGCGGCGGCACAGGCCGCACCGGCAAAGCTGAATGCAGCATCTGATTCCTTATGAGCCAAACAACTACCTTGCAAACGAAGAAAATCGATTGTTTCTCGATGACTGGCTACGCGCAAGCGCGCGCCGAGCGGGATGGCTGGGCGGTGCGCGTCAGCGTGAAGAGCGTCAACCACAGGTTCCTGGATCTCAAGCTGCGGATGCCGGAGGGATTTGATCTTTACGATCTACGGCTGCGGCAGATCGTACGCGAAAAAATTCACCGCGGACACGTGGAAGTGACCGTGGGCGTGGAACCGCGGAAAGCGGCGCCAATACAGGTGAATAGGGACTTGGTGCAAGCGTATCTGAAAGCCGCCGAAGCGCTGCGACAGGAGACGAGAGCGGCAACGGATATGGACGTTGTCGCGCTCTTGAGGCTGCCCGGAGTGATCACCGGCGTCACCACAGCCGTGCCGGAGACGGAAGAAGAGCAAGAGCGGCTTGGAAGCGTGCTGGATGGCGGCTTGCGGGAAGCGCTGGCAAAGCTGGATGATATGCGGCGGGCGGAAGGGCGTCATCTGGTGGAGGAGTTGCGCGATCGCCTGGCGCGGATCGGCGGCCATGTCGAGCAAGTGCGCGGGCTCGCCGCGACGCTACGGCCGGCGTTCTCACGCCGGCTCGATGCCAAGTTGAAGGAATTGCTGGGCGGGACGGGAATCGATCCGGCGCGGCTTGCGCAGGAAGCGGCGGTGCTTGCGGAGCGCAGCGATATCAGTGAAGAATTGGACCGGCTGAGGAGCCACCTGCAGCAGTTCGGGAAATTGCTTGACGGCGCGGGCGAGCTGGGGAAGAAGCTGGATTTTCTTTTGCAGGAAATGCATCGCGAGGCGAATACCATGCTGTCCAAAACGCCCGGCGTGGAAAGCGAGGCGTTGGCCATCACGGGCTTGGCGCTGGAGATCAAGGCGGAGATCGAGAAACTGCGGGAGCAGGTACAAAACATCGAATGAGCACGGGGACAGAGATTACGCCGCTGGTGCTGATCGTGTCGGGGCCGTCGGGATCGGGAAAATCGACTTTGGTGCAGCGAATCCTGGAACTGCCCGGGACGATGCCTTCGATTTCATGTACTACACGGTCGCGCCGGGCGACCGAGGCCCGCGGGAAGTGCTATGATTTTGTCACGGAAGCGGAATTCGACGCCCTGGTCGCGCGCGGCGAATTTCTGGAGTACGCCCGGGTTTTCGGAAAACATTCTTATGGCACTCCGCTGAAGTGGCTGGAGGAATCGCGGAAGAAGGGGCTCGATCTGGTGCTGGAGATCGATGTTCAAGGCGCTGCTCAGGTAAAAGAAAAGCTCCCGGAGTCGGTGGCGATTTTCATCTTGCCGCCGTCTCGCGAGGAGCTGGAGCGCAGGCTGCGCGAGCGCGGCCAGGATTCGAACGAAGAGATCGCGCGGCGGCTGGCAAAGGCGCGTGACGAGATTGCGGCCTTTGGCAAGTATTACGATTTTTGCGTAGTGAATGATGATGTGGAACGCGCGGGACGCGAAGCGCAGGCGATTGTGACCGCCCTGCGCTGCACGAGCGCGCGACGGAGGGCGAGAGTGGAACAACTTCTGGCATCGTTTGGGAGGGAATGACTGAAATGACTATGCAGACGAAAGCTCCGGAGAGCCAGTTTGCGTACGTGGTGCTGGCGGCGAGGAGAGCGCGGCAGATTATGGCCGGTGCGCCATCGCTGATCGAGAACCCGAGAACGCTAAAGGCCACGCGGATCGCGTGCGAAGAGCTGGAAAACAGCCTGCTCGAGTATGAATTCACGGAGCCGGCGTCGATCGACGTGGATAAGGAAGGGAATAAGCGGCGGAAGTAGCGGGCCGCAAAAGGTAGCGATGCGAATCACGCTTGGTGTGACCGGCGGAGTGGCGGCTTACAAAGCCGCGGAACTCGTGCGCCGCTTGCAGCAGGATGGTTTCAGCGTGCAGGTGGTGATGACCCGCGCGGCGCGAGAGTTCGTCACGCCGCTGACGTTCGCGGCGCTGACCGGGCAGAAAGTCATCACCGACCTCTTCGGCGATACTTCGGGCGGGGAAGCAAACCTCGAAAGCGCCATCGAACACATCGCGGTTGCCCAGCGGACGGATTTGCTCCTGGTGGCGCCGGCCACGGCGGACATCATTGCAAAATTTGCGCGCGGGATCGCCGACGATTTTCTGACGACTCTGTATCTGGCATCGACGGCGCCGGTGGTGGTGGCGCCGGCCATGAACGTGAACATGTGGAACCACGTGGCCACGCAAGAGAATGTCGAGATGCTGCGCGCGCGCGGCGTGAAAATCGTTGACCCTGCCGAGGGCTACCTTGCATGCGGCATGATTGGCGCGGGACGGCTGGCGGGACAGGAAGCGATTGTCGCCGCCGTGCGCGAGTCCCTGAAAACGCAGCGGGATTTGGAGGGAGAGACGGTTCTGATCACCGCAGGCCCAACTTGCGAAGACCTCGATCCGGTTCGCTATATTACGAACCGCTCGTCCGGGAAGATGGGTTACGCTGTAGCCGAAGCAGCGGCTCTGCGCGGCGCGAAAGTTATTCTTATAAGCGGACCGGTGAATCTCGAAGCGCCCGCTGGCGTCGAGCGCATTGACGTGCGCACGGCTAAAGAAATGCATCGGGCCGTCGTGGAGCGGATTGCCGATAGTTCCATCGCCATTCTGGCAGCCGCGGTGGCGGATTACCGCCCGGTGGAACAGCACGCGGCGAAGATCAAGAAAGGCGACACGGCGTTGACGATTTCTCTTGAGCCGACTACGGACATTCTGGCGGAAGTGGCGAGAAACAAGGGCCAGAAAATCGTGGTGGGCTTTGCGGCGGAGACGGACCACGTCGCGGAGAACGCGCGGAAGAAACTCTCCGCGAAGAACGCCGATTTGATTGTTGCCAACGACGTCACCGCGGAAGGCGCGGGGTTCGATCACGATACCAATATTGTGACGCTCTTTTCCCGCGATGGACGCGACCTCGCGCTTCCGAAAATGAGCAAGAGCGAAGTGGCGCACCGGATTTTTGACGAAGTTGTGCGTCTGCGGAGCGTCTTGTTCGGGACGGCCGCACTGAAGCGCTCCACTGTTTGATCCCGCCATGGCCGAGCGCATTTCCGAAACTCTCCAGAAAAAACTGTCAGACAGGCTGGGTTTTTACGAGGACCTCGGAATCCGGTTGTTCTATCGGGACCGCGGAGCCGTTGCTGCGCCGGATAGCGAACGCCGGTTGGAAACGCCTGCGGCCGCATATTTCTCGACTCAACACCTTCAAGAGGAAAAGACCTTGCCTAAGCCTGTAGCAAAGCCCGCGTTGCAAAAGATTGCGCCGGTCGCTGCGCCGGTGAGCCCAAAGACCGCATCCCTGCCTGTGATTGCGGGACCGTCGCTTTTTGAAGCCGTGGACAAGATTTCGGGCGACACGCTGCTCAAGATTCGCGAAGATCTTGGCGAATGTACGCGCTGCAAGCTCCACAGCACGCGGAAGAAAATTGTTTTCGGCGACGGAAATCCCAAGGCCGAGCTGGTTTTTGTCGGCGAAGGCCCGGGCGCCGACGAAGACGCGCAGGGATTGCCTTTCGTGGGGCGCGCGGGAAAACTGCTGACGCAGATGATCGAAGCGATGGGACTGCAGCGCAAAGACGTGTACATCTGCAACGTGGTGAAGTGCCGGCCTCCGGAGAATCGCCAGCCCGAAGAAGACGAAGTAAGCACCTGCTCGCCATTTCTTTTGCGCCAAATCGACGCCATCGCTCCAAAAGTAATTGTTTGCCTGGGCGCGGTCGCGGCAAAAACATTGCTGCAGACCAATCGCGGAATTTCTCACTTTCGCGGCGAGTGGCTTGAATTTCGCGGAAGAAAATTGCTGGCGACGTATCACCCCGCCTATCTGCTGCGCAATCCACCCGCAAAAAGCGAAGTCTGGAAAGATCTCCAGAAAGTCATGGCCGTCCTCGGCCTCGAAGTGAAGAAAGGCAAGTCCGCCTAACTCATCATGGGCATTCTGCTGGGCTTGCTGACGGCGCTGACCTGGGGAGGCGCGGATTTCATTGCGCGTTTTGCTACGCATCGCATTGGCGCTCTCCGGTCCATGTTGTACATGCAACTGACGGGTTTTCTTCTGCTCTCCTTTCTTCTACCCGCCCTCGGCGGTTGGGGGCATCTCGCGGATGGTTCCGGATGGCAGCCGTGGGCTTGGGGTTTCCTGGCCGGGAGCTTCAATGCCGTGTCGGGACTGGCGCTCTACCGTGCGTTTGAAATTGGAAAAATGGCTGTAGTGGCGCCGCTCTCGGCCAGTTATCCCGCGTTGACGCTGCTGCTTTCCTGGATGACCGGCGAGCGGTTGAGCATGGTGAGAATCGCCGGAATCATCTGCACGCTGGTGGGCGTCGTGGTTGTTGCTGGCGGAGAAAAAACGCCGGACGAGAACGATTCCGAAGCCGTGCGCAGGAGCGGGCGGGGAATCGGCTTGGCCATGTTTTCCGCGGTTGGCTTCGCGGTGTTGTTTTGGTTGCTGGGCGTTCGCGTCATTCCGCGCGCCGGCGCCATTCAAACCGTGTGGATGATTCGTTTGACAAGCACGCTGATTACCGCGACGGCGATCCTCTTCGCGAAACAGCCTATGCGTTTTCCGCGCGGCGAGGTGCGCTGGATGGTTCTGGGCATGGGGGCCTTGGATACCGGCGCGTTTGTCCTCAGCAATCTCGGAATGAAAATGGAGCAGGTCGCGGTGATCACCGTCCTTAGCTCGCTGTACGGAGCGGTCACCGTCGGTCTTGCGGCCATCTTCCTCAGGGAACACGTATCGCGCTGGCAGTGGATGGGAATCGTCACCATTTTCGCTGGAATTTTTCTTATCAGCCGGTAGATTTCTCTTTCCATCCCGCATCCTTCTCCTCCGCGCTTTCCGGCGCATTTCCTCGTACTGATACACTACACGGCGGGATGACTCCTCCATTTTGCAATGTCGCATTGGCGGTGCCACTGCGTACGACCTTCACGTATGCGATCCCGGAAGCATTGCAAGGAACACTGCAGCCGGGCAGCCGCGTGCTCGTGCCGTTCCGGAAGAAGGTGATGGTCGGCGTCGTCGTGGAATTGGCGGAGAGCGCGCCGCCCGGGACGAAGATTCGCGAGATTGCGCGCGTGCTGGATTTTGTTCCTGCGCTGACGCCGAAATTGATCGAGCTGGCGCAATGGATCGCGGGGTATTACCTGGCTCCGGTGGGCGAAGTCTTTCGAGCAATGCTTCCGCCGGCGACAGAGCTGAAATCGCAACGCCAGGTTATTTTGACGGAAGCGGGGCGCGAAGCCGTGGACAGCTTAAGCGGCGGTGAATTGTCGCATGGGCTCACGTCCGGAGAGGCGGCGTTTCTCGCGAGTTTGAAAGAGAAAAAGGGAACACTGACGCTCGGCCCAGTGGCAAAGCTGGGAGTTGGCACTTCCGCTTTGCAGCGGCTGCAACGCCTCGGACTCATTGAAATTCGGGAAACCGTGCAGGGAAGAAACCGAAGGACGCAGCGCGTGATCGCTTGGAAGGGCGGAGATGGCGCGGCTGAAAAATTGACGGAAGAAAAAGTAGAGGAAAAGAAAGAGGAAAAAGATAACGCAGAGACGCAGAGCGCGCAGAGGAAGCGCAGAGAAGAGCGCGTGCGGGAATTGCTGGAGACGGAGCGTGGGCCGCTGCCTCTGCCGCAACTTCTGAAGCTGGCGCAGGTGACGCGAGCTTTCGTTGAACGGATGTTGCGCGACGGGTTGCTGGAAAGTTGGGAGGAGCCGATTGATCCGGCGGAGGATCCATTTGATGCGGGGTACACACCGCCCGCGCATGAATTGAATGCGGAGCAAGAGAGCGCGCTGAAAAAGATACGCGCGCGGTTTGAACTTGGCGAGTTCGGTGTGCAGTTGCTCCACGGTGTGACCGGCAGCGGGAAAACCGAAGTGTATTTGCGCGCGGTGCAGGAGACGCTGGCGCGGGGGAAAACGGCACTCGTGCTGGTGCCGGAGATCGCGCTGACCTTGTGGATTGGGCGGCAGTGCCGGTCGTGGTTTGGCGCGCGATTCGAGGGCGTCGCCGTCTTGCATTCGGCGCTGAGCGATGTGGAGCGAGCGCGCGAATGGTGGCGCGTGCGGAACGGCGAGGCGCGCGTCGTTGTCGGGACGCGCTCGGCGGTGTTTGCGCCGCTGGAAAATATCGGGCTCATTATCGTCGACGAAGAACAGGAAAATAGTTTCAAGCAGGAAGAGACTCCCCGCTATCACGGCCGCGACGTGGCTATCGTGCGCGCAAAGATGGAAGGCGCCCTAGCGCTGCTAGGTTCGGCGACACCATCGATGGAAACGTATCACCATGCCCGGAATGGAAAATACGAACTGTTGACGCTGGCTTCGCGCGTTGCGGACCGTTCGCTCGCGAGCGTGGAGATTGTTGATCTGCGCGAGGATTTTCAGCAGACGCACCAAAGGAGCCCGATTTCCGCGGCGCTGCACGCAGGGATTCAGGAATGCCTGGCGAAGGGCACGCAGGCGCTGGTGTTGATCAACCGGCGCGGGTATTCGTGGTCGGTGCTGTGCCGAAGCTGCGGCGCGTCCGTGCAGTGCGTGAACTGCAGCATCTCGATGACGCATCATAAACAACGCAACCGGCTGGAATGTCACTATTGCGGTTCGATCCAGAAGATACCGAAGCAATGTCCAAAATGCCAGTCGAAATATGTTTATTTTTTTGGCGAAGGCTCCGAGCATCTGGAAGAGAGACTGCGCAAAGAATTTCCCGGCGCGCGAATCGCGCGGCTGGACCGGGATACGGCGCGGACGAAGCGGCAGTATCAGGAAACGCTGGGTGCGTTCGCCGGCGGGGCGCTGGACATTCTCGTTGGCACACAAATGCTGGCAAAGGGACACGACTTTCAGCGGGTGACGCTGGTCGGCGTGGTTTCCGCGGATTCGTCGCTGAGCCTGCCGGATTTTCGCGCAGCGGAACGCACGTTTCAGTTGCTGACGCAAGTTGCCGGGCGCGCGGGGCGTGGCGAGTTGAAGGGGCGCGTGCTGATTCAGACATTTTATCCCGAGCATTACGCAATTCAAGATGCGGTGAAGCAGGATTACAGCGCGTTCTTCGAGCGCGAATTGCACTTCCGGCGGATGATGGCGTATCCGCCGTTCACTTCGCTGGCCAACGTGA
>Ga0137395_10001789_pt1 | contig 10112 bp, 9 predicted proteins | sample czobulk216metaG_FD_108283 | JGI IMG/M metagenome (GOLD analysis project Ga0137395, IMG submission 108283) | Vadose zone soil microbial communities from Angelo Coast Range Reserve, California, USA - czobulk2.16 metaG | ecosystem: Environmental > Terrestrial > Soil > Vadose zone | place: USA...
CGACCCAGATGGAGAAGAACTCGGCGCCCAAATTTCCAGCCTTGGCCTTGTCCAGACTGATATGGCCGGGATCTTTGGGATCGGCTGATCCGATGTCATAGTTCTCGTCAAGGAACCGCTGCGGCGTGTCGGCATGTGTATCGACCACAATCGCTGATTTCTGGATGTCGAGAGCTTTCCTGCTGACAGTGGTTTGCGCGCAGGCGGGTAGCGCACACGCGAAGGCAATTGCGAACAGGAACGTAGGCTTATTCATGGCGAACCGAATTCTATATGAAACGGCAAAATTTGCTGTGTAGAGGAAATGAGTTGCTGCTGTCCGCGCGTCCTCGGCAGTGAGGAGGACGGGCGAGGACGCCCGTCGCTCCATCGCTCGTCGGTACATCGGATCGAATGGATCACTCCGCAGCTATCGTGATCAGAGCTTGCTCCACGCATGGCTCGGGCGATTGGCCGGTATCGATCATCGTCTTCGGATGCGAGATCTCTTCGAAGTGGTCTTTCATTTCAAGATAGAGCGCGAAATTACGATTGCGGGCGGGATGCGATGGATCATCCGCGTCGAGCCGCTGGCGAGCGAGCTCATCGGAACAGGTGCACTCGATGATCTTGCAGGGTTGATTAAGCTCGCGCGAAAAAGCAATAACGCGCTCGACCTGGTGCCGGCGAGAAAATGTGCGGCCGTCCAGATAAAGTTTGCGGGCAGGAGCTTTTTGCAGCAGATAGCGGGCGGCGTCAAGCATGATCTCCATCACGAAATCATCTTGCTCAATTGAGTATTCGATGTCTGCTGCGGAAAAAATCGCGGAGCGGATCTCGTCTTTACTAAGAACCGCCCCCCGCGTGCGGCGGGCCAGTTCGCGGGCAAGAGTGCTTTTGCCGGTCCCAGGAAGACCGGCCATGATAACGATCATTCCGTCTTGACCAAGTCGAATCTGTGAAACTTCAGCGGAGGCAGGGTTCAGTTGGCGGAACTGACCGCGCTGACCACGGTGGCCGGCGTAGTGACCGGTAATTGTTCCCCGGGCTGCAGCGGAAATATTGTCTGCGTTTGGCGCCAGTCGCTGTAGCGGTCGGAAACCATAATGTGAAACACCCACTGATGCCGCTCTTCTTCGGGTTCCACCAGCCCCAAAGCATTCAAATAGAAAAGGTAGTATTCGACGAAATGAATTTGTGCTTTCGTCATACCGCGGCGTTGAATGTCAACCGTGATGCCGGCAAGATGCGAAGACGCCGTGTCCCCATCAACCGGGGCAGCGTTGCGATTGTGGCGGCGAAGCTTCTTCTGAATCTTGACGGTGCGGACGGCCGAATTCACCTGGATCTTGTCGTGAAACTGGCGGTAATAAACTTCAGAAAGATCTTCGACAAAATCGCGCGTCCACGGACGGCAGTAGCGCCGCGACGGATCGAGTCGCCGGTCAAAGTGCAGGCCTTCACCTTCTTCGATTGGAACTAGGTCATGCGACGCCTTAAGCTCCTCTAGTTCAATGTCATCGGCGATCCGAGGAAGCTCAAGCCGATCAATTTCTTCGTTTTGCCGTAGCAGGGAATCGTGCGAGGGCCGAAACATGGGGTTCCACAGCAAGCCGCGAAGTCCGCGAAAATGAAAGACGCGCAGAATTCGGTGTCGATGGACGCGTTGGACTCCATAGGCGCTTCCTTGCGCCGCCGCCATAACAAAAATCGCGAGCAGCAAAAACGTAGCTATCCGACCGCCCGCTGCTCGGCACCCTTTAACGCCCCGCGATAGAGATTTCACCATTATGTTTCTTTGCGCCACCGGCAAATAGACGAAAATCGCAGCTTTGTTAAGCTGGGAAATAGCCTTCGAACCTTATTCGTAATTTAGACAACGGTTTTCAAAGAAGCTCTCGAATTGTAAACCAGCCATCAATATTTTGTTAAGGAATTCAGGCTAAACCTCATTACGTAAGGGACTTATCAGTGGTTACCAGTGCAGAAGTCCATGATTTTGAATGCCAAAATCGGAATAGTTCCATTTGAGAGGGCACTATTGCACCTACACTTTGCTACCCCGGCAAAGTGAAGTTCGGCAAAACCCCATTTTTAGTGGCGACAGGGTTAACCCCTCTGCGGTGGCTCAGAATTATGAATCAAACCATCATTTGCTCAGCAAATCACCGAGTGCCTGCTTCATTACTTGCCCGCCGACCTCCGCGATTGACGTGGTCAGCGGAATTTCCTTGGGACAAATCTCGACGCAATTTTGCGCGTAGCCACATTCCTGGATTCCGCCGTCACCCATCAACGCCGAAAGGCGCTCGCGCTCTAGCGCTTTGCCGGTTGGATGCGTATTAAACAAACGCACCTGGGAAATGACGGCCGCGCCGACGAATCCCGTGTCGTCATTGAACTGAGGACAGGCCTCCATGCAGCAGCAGCACGAGATGCAGTTCGATAGCGGATAGGCTTGTTCCTGAGCCTCCATGGTGACGCGCGGCCCCGGACCAAGGTCGTAGGTGCCATCGATCGGAACCCAGGCTTTGATTTTTTTCAGGTTCTCGAAGAGCACATTGCGGTCGACAGCGAGATCGCGTACGACGGGAAATTTCGAGAACGGCTCGAGCTTGATTGGCTGATCGAAATGGTCGAGCAGCGCGGAGCAGGCCATGCGGGCGCGTCCGTTGATCAGCATGGCGCAGGAGCCGCAGATCTCCTCGAGACAGTTCGAGTCATAAGTGACCGGCGTGGTCTGCTTGCCATCGCGAGTGACAGGGTTAGCGGCGATCTCCATGAGCGCCGAAGTGATGTTCATGTTCGGCTTGTAAGGAATTTCGAACTCTTCCCACGACGGCTTGGCGTCGGGGGTTAATTGGCGTTTGATTTTGATGATTACGGATTTATTGTTCGGCATTTAGCTTTTAGCCTTTTGCTCCCGATATATATGTAGCCCCGGACGCATTCGTCCGGACATGGCCAAGCGCAGCGCGCCGGTTCCTAGACTTCGACGAACCCAGCGAAGCCTCGCTCCGCTAGGGCGGACGAATGCGTCCGCTTCCACGTGAATATTGCCCACATCAGTACTTTCTCGGACGCGGCGGAATCAGACTCGCGTCCACCGGTTCGAACTCAAACTTCGGCTCGTCCAAATCGGGGGCGAAGGTTGCTTTCGTTGTCTTCATCCAGTTCTTGTCGTCGCGCTCAGGAAAATCCGGCTTGTAGTGTGAGCCTCGGGATTCATCGCGCATGGCGGCTCCCTGCGCGATCACTCGCGATAGTTGCAGCATGTTGTAGAGTTGGCGCGCGAAGGCGATGGTGGTGTTGGCCCACTGCGAGCGGTCGCTCAGGTTGATCTTCTGGAAGCGATTCAGCAAGTCCACTACTTTGGCGTCCGCTTCCTCGCATTTTTTGCTGTAGCGGATGACGGTGCAGTTCTCGGTCATCAGAGAGCCTAATTCGCGCCAGAGCAGGAAGGGATTCTCGCTGCCGTCGGCTTTCATCAGGCCGGCGTTGATGTCCTGCTGGCGCTTGCGCTCTGCATCAAAGTGGCCGTTGCTGGGCGCGGCTTGGAGATTTTTTGCGTATTGCACGGCGTTTGGGCCGGCGACGAAGCCTCCGAAGATGCAGGACACTAGCGAGTTTGCGCCGAGGCGGTTGGCGCCGTGATATTGATATTCGGCTTCTCCGGCGGCGAAAATGCCTGGGATGTTGGTGGCTTGTTTGTAATCGACCCACAGGCCGCCCATGGTGTAATGCATGCCAGGGAAAATTTTCATCGGCGTGTCGCGGGGATCATCGCCTACAAATTTTTCATAGATTTCCAGGATGCCTTCGAGCTTGCGGTCGAGAATTTTGCGGTCGATGTGAGTTAGGTCTAGATAGACCATCGGCTTGCCGTCGATGCCTAGATTCTGCTCGAAGACTACTTTGAAGATGGCGCGGGTGGCCACGTCGCGCGGAACCAGATTGCCGTATTTCGGATACCACTCTTCTAGGAAATACCAACGCTCTTTCTCAGGAATGGATTTCGGGTCGCGCTTGTCGCCCGCGGTTTTTGGAACCCAGACGCGTCCACCTTCGCCGCGTGCCGATTCCGACATCAGGCGGAGTTTGTCTTCGCCGGGGATGCAGGTGGGATGGACTTGGATAAATTCGCCGTTGGCGTAGTAAGCGCCTTGTTGATAGAGCGCGGATTGCGCGGAGCCGGTGCAGACTACCGAGTTGGTGGACTTGCCGAAGATGGCGCCGCATCCGCCGGTGGCGATGATGATGGCGTCGGCGGGGAAGGTGCGGACCTCCATCGTTCGCAGGTCCATGGCGCAGATGCCGCGGGCCACGCGGCTTCCGTCTAGCACGGCGGAGAGAAATTCCCAGTGCTCGTACTTTTTTACTTTGCCTTCGGACTCATAGCGGCGGACTTGCTCGTCAAGCGCGTAGAGAAGTTGCTGACCGGTGGTGGCTCCAGCAAACGCGGTGCGGTTGTAGAGGGTGCCGCCGAAGCGCCGGAAATCGAGCAGACCTTCAGGCGTGCGATTGAAGGGGACGCCCATGCGATCGAGCAGATCGATGATGCCGGGGGCAGCCTCGCACATCGCCTTGACGGGAGGCTGATTGGCCAGGAAATCGCCACCGTAAATTGTGTCGTCAAAGTGCTTGTAGGTGGAGTCGCCTTCGCCTTTTAAATTTTTGGCCGCGTTGATTCCACCTTGGGCGCAGACTGAGTGCGAGCGCTTGACCGGGACTATCGAGAAGAGGTCGACTTCACCGCCCATCTCCGCGATCTTGATAACCGCAGCCAGGCCGGCCAGGCCGCCGCCTACAACTATGATTTTTGGTGCTGCTGACATTATTTATAAGTCCGATCTGCCGGGCTGCACCCGGACTTGCTGGCGACCTCAGCGGCTAAACGCCGCAACTCAAAAATGATGCAGTTACGGCAGCGCTAAAGCGCTGCGCCACCTCAGCGCATCACTATGTTTTCCGTGGAACTTGGATCTGAAGGTTGATATGGGGTCTTCAGGAATCCGTACATACTGGCTGCGCCGATCAAGATCAGGCCAAGTGCGAGCGCGAGACAAATGTATCCAAAACGGCGGCGTGCTCTTTCTCCTGTTGTAACGCCCCATTTGGCGGCAAAGAGCCACAATCCATAGCTAAAATGCCACGACGCGGCGATGATCCCAGCCGCATAGAACAACACCATCCACGGATTCTGAAACTCTCCTTGCACCTTGGCGAAGGACTGCATCGGATGCGTCGGCAGGTGTACTCCAGTGAAGCGTAAATGATAAGTGTGCTGCACCATGTAGATCAGCGCGACAATGCCGGTCCAGCGCTGCGAAGTGTAGAGCCAATTGCCGGTCCACGGGTAAGCAGTGACATTGCTCTCGCCTTGATACCAGATGTAGATCCCATAAAGACCGTGATAAAGAATCGGAATCCAGATGAAGAACAGCTCCAGGAAAAAAACTCCGGGCAAGCTGTTCAGGAATTCAACTTGTTTCCCATAGGCGAGCGGACCTTTAAATGCTTCCGCATTCGAGATGAAATGCTCGAGAAGAAAAGCTCCAATGGGCACGACGCCGCTTAAGGAATGGAGGCGTCGAAGCAGAAACGAAGTTCCCTCGCCCGCGCGCAATGGCGCGACACCCGGTTTGATCTTGGGTGCGGAGCGGGGAGCGACGGTGTTGGCGGTTGACGCCACGATGTTTACTCCTTACCTGTTCGATTTCAAAACTAAAACTAATGATTATCGTTTTCCGCAGGAAGGGAAGTCAAGGTGACGTCTTCCTATACCATCGCAGAAACGCGCGAAAGGCTTCGCCCCGATGACTAAATTGCGCTTTAGTCTCGGCGCTTAGTTCACCGAAGGTCTTGCCGATTTGCGCAAAATAAAATAACGGATCGTATCCGAACCCATTGTCGCCGCGCGGCGCTTCAAGAATGAATCCCTCGACCGCGCCGCGGAAGGTCTGCAGCGTCTCGCCATCACGCGCGGCCGCCAACACGCAAATAAATCTGGCCGTTCGTTTTTCCGCGGGGATGCCTGCAAGCTCGCGAAGCACGCGCGCATTATTCGCCGCATCCTCCGAATTGCCGAGAGCGGTATCAGGATCATCGGCGGCGTAGCGCGCGGAATGTATGCCGGGCGCACCCCCGAGCGCGTCGATCTCCAGACCGGAATCGTCCGCCAGCACGAGTTCTCGTGGAACGGCCCGGCTGTAATGATCGGCTTTCTTTCGCGCGTTCTCTTCGAAGGTCGATCCATCTTCAACGACTTGGGGTAGAGAGGAAAAGCTTGGAAGCGGACCAACTGTGATGCCGTGGGGAGTTGCTGCACCGGCGAAGTCGTGAACTTTACCTGCGTTTGAAGTTGCCAGCAGGACCGTACGCCGGTTCACGATTCGGAACTCGCAGAATTAATCGCGGTCATACGCCGTCCTTTTGGTTGGCGACCACTGTTCGTGGCACGCGCAAAGATGTATGCAGTGTCATCCAACCAATCAGAAGCGACGCGAGGCTAATGAGTGAGACCACATCCCCGATCATGCGGTCCGTAGTCCTTTTGAAATAGAGATATATATCGTTCTGGCCGGCTCCGACCGGAATAACCATCAAACCGGTAGTCTCGGTTTTCTCGGTCGCAACCTTCTTGCCGTTGACGACGGCTTCCCATGCTGGATAGTTAAAAAGCCGGATGACGACATTTTGAGCCGCGACGGTGCGAACGGAAAAGTGTTTCTTGGTGGGGCCCCACAAACTCATTCTATTCTCAACTGGCGCGCCTGAGTCGTCGCTGACGACGGGGAGACTTTTATTCAACTCACTGGCATCGGCTCCAACCGGAACATACTCGTCGGTGCCTTCATATCCAGTGCCAGTGGCCATAAAATCGCGCATCTCACGAATATCGGCTGCCGTATCCCACCATGGCGGTTGGGTCAGGCGGCCTGCGATCATAAGTGTTGCCAGCAAGGCCGCACATGTTAGCAGTCGCGAGATCCAATGTTTTGTGGCCATAGCCAGCAATACTGCCAGCGCGGCATTCATGCAGAGCAACCAGCGGAAGGGAAGCTGCACGAATCGGAATTTCGGTAGATGCTGCCAGAACAGGTTAGTAATCGAAAACATAACCACCGCACTCGCCGCGCCCCAGGCGGTGAGCAATGTCCACGGCCTTGCGCCCATTATACCCGCGCTGCCGGAGATCGAACCGGCCAGAGCCGCCTCGGGTTCCTTTGTTTGACGCCGGCGCGAATTCACAGTTGCAAAAATAAGAACAACAATTTCTGCAAGCGCCACCACGGAAACCAGAAGGTTGAAGCGGTTATGATCGACGTCGGCGAGAGTGGTGAAAAGAAAATTATCTTGCGGTCGCACCCCCGGCGAGAGCACCTCGTCCACGTTGATCCATCGCTGCTCATAGATCGCGGGCAGCAGATAGAAGGACGCCAGCCCGGCTCCCAAAACGATTGCCGCGGCAGTTCCCAGCAACGGACGCCACACCTCGGACGTCGACGATCGCCCCTGGGCCGCCGATCTTATTGCAAAAATCAACGCCAGTCCGGTTATCGAATAATGAATCATCAGCGCGGCCGGCAGATTCGTTAGCCATGCCGCGGCCAACGTCATACTCAAGAACATCGTTGATCGGAGAAAAGTGTGCGATTTGCGAACTTCGCTTTCCGCGAGGCGGCCGCCGCTGAGATCCAGGGTGCTCTGCGATTTGTAGATTTGCCAAAAGCACAGAAGCACTGCCGGCAACAGGACCGCTGCCAGCAGTTCGGCGTAAGCGCTACGCCAATAAACAATCAACAGATGATAGGGATTCAGCGCATAGAACAGAGCTGCGAAAAGTGCGTTCCTTGGCTCTAGCCACTCGCGAGCCAGCCTGTACATGAACGCTCCTGCCAGCGTGAGTACGATCCAGCAGTACGCAGCGGGAACGACCTTCCAGGGCAGAGCCGCCCCGAGCGCAGCGCCCAGCATCCATGAAGCGGGGGGATAGAATACGAATCGAGGTTCTCCGTATCCCCAGTGCGCCAGTCCAGCCCAGCGCGGATAAGCTATGCCGCGCTTCCACTGGCTAAGGACGTCCATCCACGAATACATGTGGAACTCGAAATCGTGACCCGACGGACTGCCCTTCCAGAAGAACGGAGCAATAGCCAGAAGGCAGATGCCAGCCAGCACCAAAGTCCGAGAGATCGGATTTCTTAGCAAATGGCCCGTAGCTTCCCTTAGGTTGTTGAAGTTAAGGCGTCGGGCAGACTCGATCGGGTTGCAACAAAGTCGCCGCGCAGGGCAATTCTATTGCATCGGAAAGTTCGCGGAAAATTAAACTGAGGCGAAACAATCGCCTGCGCATTTCACTTTAGCTGCAATATAAGCTTTGGGCAATAGGGGACTGGCTGCGATCAGAGATGGGTCGATCGTCTGGGAATTTTTGCGCGGGAGCATGCTATCGAAAAATGCTATTGACTGATGCTATTGACTGACGGCCGTCGGAGTTCGCTGGCGGCGTAGTTCGGAGAGAAATGCTTCCTCTTCCAATGCATTCCCAGTTCGTACCAATTCGAGCAAAGGATCTTCCGCTTCATCCCCCTCGCTGCTTCTCTGCCGAAGGTCGGCTTCGCTTGCGACGAGAGAGCGCGGAGATGTTTCCAGTTGCGGAGTGGTGCCGGGCTGGCTGGTCAGGAACTCAATGAACTTCCCAACGCTCTTGCGTTGCTCTTCGGTGCGAGCAGCGAACTCGATACCCATTCCTTGTCCGGGGTGCATCACTCGGACTAAGCCTTCGGCATGGATCTCCATTCCGGCGGCACGAAGGCACAAATCAACCATGGAGGCTTGAGGAAATGGGGATTCCGTCTGCACATAACACCCACCTAAACTTAAATCGGTGAGTTTACAGTGACTGACCGCGCCCGGTTCTTCGGGCAAGATGTCTTGCGAATGAATGGCTAGCCATTCCGTCATGGCGTCGCGCATCCTGACTTCGAGGTCAAGGAAGCGCAGGCCGGTTTGCCCATTGGGAGTGCTCCAGGCGACCTCAGCGTCAGCTGCAACGGAAGAGTGGCTGTCAGGAAGTTCGAAGGAGATGTGGACTAATGAAGCAATCGCAAGCGGCTTCGCCGCAAGCACGTCCATCCCGCCAATGCTAAGGTCGAGCAAAATTGCTTCCACGGGATCGCTTCCATCGGTTTGCATGGAAACTGGCGCTTGAGCAGCGACGCGTGCCGATTGCCGCCTCTCCCGCTTTAGCAATGCGGTCGCCGCGCGCAACGTGTTTTGAGTCTGCTCGCAAGAGATGGGTTTGATGAGGATGAAATGTGCGCCGGCCCCTAGTATCGATCGTATTTGCGAGGCATCATGCAGTAAGGCGACGGTTACCGGCGGGTTGCGGTCTGGACCGGCAAGTTGTTTGCACCCCTGCAGCAGCAAGGATGCGCCCTCCGGATCATCGAAGTCGACGATGACCTGATCGAAATGCTGTTCCTTGAGTCGAGCCATCGCAACACCGGAAATATTCGACCGGTCGACGGCCACGCCAAGTTGCGTCTGCACCTGAATGAGCGCTTCCGCAGCCCTATCATCCTTTGAAACTAGCAGTGCCTGCAATATCATAGAACCGATTCTCCAGCCGCTCTTCGGTGCTGGTTACGGCCAGCGCGGAGTTGTACTGCGGCCCGGTTTGGCGGGGGAAGATGCCTGAGCGCCGGCTTTCGCAGCCATTGCACTCGAATTTTCCTCATCCACTTCCGCCAATACGGCGCTATCGTCCTCGTTCTCATTTTCGGCAAGCAAGGGCGCCACTTCACGCAGTTTTTCGGCAGCCTGTTGCAGCATCTCAATTTGCTTTCCCAGTTGGGTGTACTGCGCCTGTTTGCGACGCAACACGTCATGGATATCTTTCATACAACCCCCTGCGCCTGAATGTAGGTTTGGATAGGGTTAAGGTCAACCGCAAAGCCTCACCAGGCGTTACCCGGGTAACCACTGCGAAAAAAAAGCCGGATGGAAATTTGGCTGAAGACGCCTGCGAATCTCACGATAAAGACGCGACTACGAAGGCAGCAGATAAATCAAAAGCCCCGCCTGGTTGGGCGGGGCCATGAGCTGAGTGATATCTGCGACTAAAGAAA
>Ga0137395_10001790_pt1 | contig 10109 bp, 8 predicted proteins | sample czobulk216metaG_FD_108283 | JGI IMG/M metagenome (GOLD analysis project Ga0137395, IMG submission 108283) | Vadose zone soil microbial communities from Angelo Coast Range Reserve, California, USA - czobulk2.16 metaG | ecosystem: Environmental > Terrestrial > Soil > Vadose zone | place: USA...
CGAATTTCTCTTCCGGCAGTTTGCAGACCCGCGTCTTCGTTTCATTCACCGTCAACTTCAGCTTCGTCATGATGTCTCGCATCCTGGCCAGCGCTTCTTCCGCTCGGCCTCGGCAGCAGATCACCAGGTCATCGCCTGCTTAGCGTTCACTTACGTTACGGCCTTCATGCTCGCCAGGTCGCCTTCGCGACCCTCTGCACCAGAGGCTTCAGCGGTCTCGTTGCCTCCACCGCTGCTCTGATTGCTACCGGGTGGAGCGAACCAGTTCCCGGGCGGGTATACCCCCGCTGTGGACCAGCGCCTTCACGGCGCACCCGGTTTGCGCGTTTACCTACGGTAACTTCACTTTTTGCGATCTGTCCAAAAGCGATGCCATCGCTGCCCGACGAATCAGTTGTGAATGACCATACAACCTTTCTTTGAGGGTCGGTATTCTAAGAGTTACAGAGGCACTACCGTCCAGCAGTTGCTTCAAACTCGGAATACCATCGAGCCACTCTTCAGGAAGCCACTCTGCCGCTAGGCCCTTTCCTTTACCCGGCGCTTCCCAGCAGCAAAGGGGGTGGAAGGCGCATTCAAGCAGCAGGCCAAGGGGCCTGTTCGGCTTTGCAGAGCCGAGCGGGTGAAGTATGCACGGCTACAGCACAGACTCGAGCGAAAGGAGGATCGTTCCTCTTCTGCTCGCGTTGCTGGCGATTGCCTTGGCGTGGGCCACGTCGAAATTTCTCGCCGCCGCCCACCTCTCGGTCCCTTGGTGGGCGGACGCCCCTTCCAGCATGGCCTTCTACGGCGCGCTCTACGCCCTCTTCGACAGGTATCTCTGGCGGAACAGCTTCGTGCGTAAGCTGGGGCTGGTGAGAATCCCGAACCTCACGGGACGCTGGCGCGGTTACCTTATCACCTCTTTTGATGGCCACGCGAAGCGCCACGATCTGATGATCAATATCTTCCAAAGTTGGACGCAAATTGTCGTTTTCCTGACCACCGCAACGTCCATGTCACGCAGTTGCGCGGCAGTGATTCAGGTGGACGACCCGGAAGGTGCTTCACTGGTCTACCAATATGAGAATCAGCCACTCGCAAACGCGATGAGAACAATGCACATGCACTATGGCACGGCGATGTTGAGAATGTCGAACGGCGGGTGTCTGGCCGGAGATTATTATGCAGGGCGCGACCGGCGGACCTTTGGCCGGATTTGCTGCCGTAGACAGTTGGGCAGCCCGAAGACGGACCCAGAATCCGTCTATACCGTGGGGAGAGCCAAAGACTCTCGCTCAGGGGCGCGGGCAGCCTGATTGCGTACCGGGAACCAAATGCCATTGGTATGGAAATAGAGTAACTAGGGTAGTTTATTTCCTTGCAAATGTTGGAGTGAAGCAGTGAGCCGTCGTTCTCCACGGTTACAACAGCAAATTGCTGTCTTCGTTCGGGGCGCGGGCGCAGACGCTTCTGTCTCAGACCGAGCCCGTTGCCGCGAGGGTGCGGTGCCGAGACGGCCGGGGATATTTGTTTGGTTCGTGTGAAGTTCCTCAGGCGACAGGGATGACGAGATCCCAAGGCCGGCCAAAGAAATCAGCTCTTTGGGTTGCTGCATTTATTGAAAAAAGGGGGAGAGCCGACCGCCCGACAGGTAATGCCGGACAGCCTGACGGGGGCGGAGGAAACGAAATCGTGAGTGGGTGCAATGAAGTTTTCTCTTCGAAAGTATTGGTGGATCATCGCATTGTTAGTGGCTGCGTGCGCGTTGGGTGTCGGCATTTGGCTCGGGCGGTAGATCGGCTAATATCGAAATCAAATCACAAAGCATCGTCACTTGGGTAAGCTTTGAGGCGGTGAAATAAGGCACTCAAGCACTCTCGCTCAACGGATTCCACCAGAGGCCGACTCTGATTCCGCCCGAGGCACGGGGAACCGGAAGTAGTCCATCGCCGAACGCTCTCTGATTGATGACCTCCTTCTACTTGCCTGATAAGGCACATTACCGGAGATGTTAAGTAACACTTTATCGGTACGGTTATCGCGTTACTCGTCCAAGTGCCGCAACGGCTTGCGTCGATTAGTCTCCAAGAACGCGGTTTCTGGATGGTTTCCGAGTTGCTGACCAACCTCCAGGAACTGTCGGATGAATTGGAGCGACTAGCGTTTCTTGGGGTACGATTGACTTAGTTTGCGCCTTAGCTGAAAGAGGGGCAGTGTGGAGATGCTTGTTCAGGACTTGCGTTACGGCGTGCGGATGCTGGCAAAGGCGCCCTGGTTCACGACCGCCGCTGTCCTCATTCTCGCTCTCGGCATCGGTGCCAACACCGTAGTGTTCAGTATTCTGGATGCAGTGCTAATTCGGCCACTGCCTTATCCCAAATCGGAACGGCTCTTAAAGGCTGACGTATTTAATCTAAAATCAGGGGATTTCTACGGCAAAACGTCGTATCCAGACTTCACGGATTGGAGCGAACAAAGCCATTTCTTCGACCACCTCGCCGCATACGAAGACAAAACGTTCAACCTGGCCGGAACAATCCAACCGGAACATGTGAAGGGCCAGGTCGCGTCCTCCGATTTCTTCGAAACCCTCGGCGTCGAGCCGCTGCAGGGCCGTTCGCTTGCGAGTGCCCGGAATCAGCAAGTGGTTGTACTGAGCTACTCGTTGTGGTCACACTCCTTCAGGTCCGATCCACGCTTTATAGGCAGGTCGATCACTCTGGACGGCTACAGTTACGAGGTGATCGGTGTTATGCCGCCCGGTTTTCAGTTTCCTGATCCACAAACAGAGCTGTGGGTCTCCATCACTTCCGTTCGTCCCGATTTGCGAGAAGAGATAGTCGCACGCGGCAATCTCGAAATGTCCGTGATTGGCCGCCTTAATGCGAACGTAACTTTGTCTCAGGCGCAAGCCGAGATCGCGGTAATTGCGCACCGCCTGGAGCAGAAGTATCCGGATTCAAATCGAGACCTCGGAGTGAGGCTCATACCTTTGCAAGAAGCTGTCGTAGGAAAGTTCCGATCGACTCTACTAATCCTTATGGGATCGGCTGCACTTGTGCTTTTGATTGCATGCGCAAACATCGGCACCCTGCTTCTCGCGCGCGCTGCCGCGCGGCAGCCAGAAATTGCTATTCGGTCCACGATGGGAGCGACGCGGCGCAGAATCATCGCGCAGTTGCTAACGGAGAGCCTACTGCTGGCGGTTGCCGGGGGCGCACTCGGATCGCTCCTTGCTTTCTCGTTTATGGGTGTCTTGGTCGCTTGGTCGCCCAGGGAAATCCCCAGAATATCTTCCGCACATATCGATCTGCCGGTGCTGATGTTTACCGGCGTGGTCTCGGTGTTGGCTGGAATCCTCTTTGGTCTCGCCCCAGCTTGGCAGATGTCCCGCGATGACCTAAATGCCTATCTGAAGCAGAACGTTCGGGGCGCACGAGAGCGTAAACCTCTGACCAAAATCATGGTCGTTACGGAATTTGCGCTTTCACTGGTGTTGCTCACGGCTGCCGGGCTGTTAGGAAAGAGCCTGCTTCTTCTGTACGAAGTCGACCCCGGTTTCCGAGCCGACCATCTTCTGACGGTTGAGGTCTACCGTTCCATGTCGGACGAAAACGAAGATGCCAATTGGAGGAATTGGACAGGATTTTATGAACAGCTACTTGCTCGTATCCAAACGCTGCCGGCAGTGGAATCCGCGGGTGCTACGCTGGCGTTGCCCATTCAGGGCCGATCCTGGAACGTCGGCTTTAAGATCGATGGTCATGCATACGCGAGCTTGATGGATCAGTCAGAAGCGGAGGCACGCATTGTCTCCAACAATTACTTCGATGTGATGAAAATTCCTTTGCGACGCGGCCGTTTTTTCTCCGAACACGACGCGAAGGATTCGCCTCACGTCGCTGTCATTAACGAAGCGGTTGCCCGCCTTTACTGGCAAAACGAAGATCCCGTTGGCCGGTTTATCCAGATGCCGGCGTTTGGCGCTGGTCGCTGTGAGATCGTGGGAGTCGTTGGGGACATACGGCAGGCGAAGCTTAGTGATGATCCCTCTCCGGGAATCTATGTTCCTTATACACAGGAGATCATGCCCTGGCAGACGCTCGTGGTCCGTACAAAGAACGATCCCATGAGTATTGCCTCGGCAATTCGACACGAAGTTGCGGCTCTCGACCCAGAGCAGCCTGTGGCTCGCGTCGCCACGCTGGATGAGCTGATGGAAGCGTCTACGGCCCAGCCTCGATTTCGCACTTTTCTTCTCGGGAGCTTCGCAGGCGTTGCCTTGCTGCTTTCGGCGATCGGAATTTACGGCGTGATGGCCTATACAGTTAGCCGACGCACGCGTGAGGTTGGCGTCCGAATGGCGCTAGGAGCACGTCCTGTAGATATCCTTAAACTAATTTTCGGTGAAAGCATGACCCTGACTTTGCTGGGGGTAGGGTTCGGTCTCATCGGAGCATACGCGGTAACGCGCGTAATGAAGACGCTACTCTTCGGAGTTACCAGCACGGATCCGTTCACGTTTACTAGTGTCACGCTGCTCCTTTGTAGTGTGGCATTGCTCGCAAGCTTCATTCCCGCTCTTCGGGCGATGCGCGTCGACCCCATGGCCGCCCTGCGAGACGAGTAAAAGAGGTGGCGGCCTCTGCTACTAGGTATGTCCTGAAAAAGCCGCTTCGAGTCAGAAGGCCCGTGGCACGTCGCGACCCCTCAGTCCACTTTCCTGTGTAGTCGCGAAACCGGATATGTGCTTTTTCGCGATTCTACTTTTCCGATTTCGGCGTTAATCGGCCACTGAGAGCCTCACGTAGGAATCCGGGGGTTTATGCCGATGCCTTTTAGAGAAAGGTCTTACATCGCGCGACTGGAGACCTGTGCACACCGTTTTCGTCCACGACGCTTACAAAAAGCTCGTCCCACCGACAGTTCGATTCGGGTGTTCCGTTAATGTAATCCAAGATTATGGTTCGCAGGTCTGTCGAAGCGGGTATGGTGTCACGTCGTGAAGCAAATATCTGCGTGTGCATTGTCAGGACTTTTTTACCTAATTGGTCTGTTTTAGTCGCGTGAAGAATTGCGTCGATGACGTATTTGATGCCATTGCTACCTACAAACTCGACCGTGGTTTGTGCTTCCGTGTGATTTCCATCAACGCTGACTTTGCGATTGAGCGTCTTCCTCGACGCCAGTGGCCTGACTAGCCTCAGGTGTCGCGCACTGATTTCAAGCAAATTGTTTTCCGCCATACTCTCAACAAATACGAATGGCGCAACCTCCTTAATCCATCTCATGTCCTCGGGGCTGTTGGTCGGCATAGGGTCGCTCTGCAATTTCAATTTAGCCAGTGAGGGGCTTGGCCGTCAATAGCCCACCGTTGCGCAGCAGGAACGCAGGACGCATTTGCAAACCGCGAGGCAAGCAGTTTCAAGTGCCTGATAAGTCGCCTAATCGGGTGCGCCGTGAAAGGTGGTGGTCCACAGCGGGAGTTAAACCCGTCCGGGAACTGGTTCGCTCCACCCGGTAGCAATCGAAGCAGCGGCGGAGGCAACAAAGCTGCTGAAGCCTTCGGTGTAGAAGGTCGCATTGGCGACTTGGCGAGCGTGCAGGCCGTAACGTGAGTAAACGCTGAGCAGGCCTCGAAAAGACTAATGCAGGAGCCGACTCGCCCCGGTTTCGGGGAAGGCCGAAGCGAATGGAATCGCACGAGCGAACAAATTCCATCCGACCTGCCGGGGTATTAGCGACGGCATGCAAGCAAGGGGACCATGCGCAACACGGGAAGTCCCAGCGGTGATGGTGGTTCGGATCAACTGGCAACTCGTGAGAGACCGGCCGGGCTGACGGGGATGGCGGAGAGGCTCGTAGTACCGATGAAGCCGGGTATAACGCTGGGTGTATTGTTACGCAGAGCTTCGCAGCCCAGCAACCGCCTATCTCGATTCCTAGCTGAAAGATCTGCTGGTTTTGTGGACGGCACTACACCGCATAACCATGTCGTATTTCTGGAGCCCAAACATATCGATCGAACTTCTGTCGATGGCGGCGAGAAACAGTAGCAGCCCATTCGGCGGAGATGGTGTAAAACTCTATAGGTTTTTATAGCACTGAATTTTTGGGCTGGCGCGTTCAGGTTTAGTGGCACTTCCAGAGAGAATGAACCCCTTCCATTCTCCTCTGGAGCCGCCTGATGAAGGATCACCGCTGCCCCTACTGTCAGCAAGTTTTCCAGCCTGCTCCTTATCATCCGCAACAACGGGTTTGCAGCCAGCCTGCATGCCAGCGCCAACGCCGCAGCGATTATCATCGACAGAAGATCGCTTCCGATCCGGTGTATCGGCAGGTCTGCTTGGAGAGTCCGCGGAAGTGGCGCGAGAGGCACCAGGTCTATTGGAAGAAATATCGCCAGGACCACCCTCGGCAGGTGGAACAAAATCGCCGACAACAACGCCTGCGAGACCAAAAGCGGAGGCTGGCGAATCTTGCAAACAACAACTTGGCTACCTGCCAAGTGCTGAGTTTTCAATTACCTGACCTTTCTGGGCTGGCGTCTTCAGCTTCTTGCAAACAACATCCCTCTGGTGCCGCCCCTGCCGCTGGCCTATAAGCCTGCCCATGCTGTCAGAGTTCTTCAAGTCGCGCGCGCGGATTCAGACACTTCGGGATGGTCCTGCTGGATCCCTGTTTGAAAGCTTCGCTCAGGCTTTATCGGAGACAGGTTATGCCACGTCTACAGCTCGCAAACATCTCCGAGCGGCGGAGCACTTCATCTATTGGACCCATCGGCACGGCATGCCGGTGTGTAAGTTGAACGAGCAATCCCTTGCGCGATTCGAGCGCCACCTGAGCCGATGCCGCTGCACACACTACGGCCATGCGGATCAGCTGAGAGCGGTCCATGGTGCGAGCCTGTTCCTGACCCACCTGCGAGATGCCCGGATCATCACCCTGCCCTCGCTCGAGCCCCCGGTTCACGATCCCGCCCTGTTGTCGGCCTTCTGTCAGTGGATGCATCGACAGCGCGGCTCTGGTGATGAGACCCTCCGCAAGTACAACATTTGCATTCGCGAGTTGCTCCGGCGGCTTGGAGAGGAACCAACCCGCTTTGATGCCCGCCGGTTGCGAGCGTTTGTTCTCGAGAAGAGTCGTTCCTGCGGGGAGGCCACAGTCAAGCACTGCACCACGGCGCTTCGCATGTTCCTGCGGTTCCTGATCGCTGAGGGCCAATGCGCCGTCGGGTTGGATGCCGCCATCCCCACCGTGGCTCATTGGCGTCTGGCCTCCCTGCCACGCTACCTTCAACCAGAAGATGTGGAACGTCTGATCGCTTCCTGCGATCGAACCTCAGCTGTCGGCCGGCGGGATCGGGCGGTCTTGCTGCTGCTGGCCCGTTTGGGTCTTCGGGCTGGCGATATCGTGCATCTCCGCCTGAGTGACATCGACTGGAAGGGCGCATCGATTCAGGTTTGCGGTAAGGGCCGTCGTCACACGCGATTGCCGCTGACCCAAGAAGTGGGTCGGGCCATCGTGGCCTACCTGAAAAAAGGGCGGCCGCGGACCAACGCCGATACGCTGTTTATCCGCTGTCGTGCGCCGCTTCGGGCCTTCAGCTCTTGTGCCGTCACGAAGATCGTCGACAAAGCATTTTGCCGTACGGGCGTGGTACGTCCCAGTCGAGGTGCCGCGCATTTGCTGAGACATTCGTTCGCGACGTCCCTCCTGCGCCAAGGCGCATCGCTCCAGGACATCGCCGCCATCCTGCGCCACCGCTCGATTGAGACTACGCAGATCTACGCCAAAGTGGATATCCCGTCTTTACGGCAGATTGCACAACCCTGGCCGGAGGAGGTGTAGCCATGTTGACCCGAGCTGTCGAGACCTATCTGGCCGTTCGCCGCGCGGCTGGTTTCGCGCTGAGGTGCGAAGGTTCTCACTTGAAACGCTTCGCTGCGTTCTCCGAGGCGAGAAAGCAGCACTACGTTTCTACCGAGATCGCCATCGAGTGGGCGGGATTAGCACAATCGGTTCCGCAGCGCGCCCGTCGGCTGGGGACCATCATCCGATTCGCCCGCTATCTCCGCGCCGAGGATGAACGTCATGAGGTGCCACCAGCGATTTTCGGTGCGGAGAGGTCGACACGGCCGACCCCGTACATTCTGACAGGGAAGCAGCTCCAGCAACTTGTTAACGCAGCCTCACAGTCAAAGTATGGAATCTGTGGAGCAACCTACAGCACGCTGTTCTCCTTGCTGGCATGCACCGGATTGCGCGTGTCCGAAGCGATCCACCTGCGATTTGACGACATCACAACAGATGGCCTGGTGATTCGACGCACCAAATTCCGCAAGAGCCGTCTCGTGCCCTTGCATGAGACGGTGCAGGCAGGACTCCAACGGTATCTCCAACAACGACGCCCCTACGCCCCCTTTGACGACCATGTGTTCGTGTCGCGTCAAAGAAAATCCCTCTCGCTGGCCGCTGTGGATGAGGCATTCCGCACGGCGGTGAAGCGAGTCGGGTTGCCGCCGGGACTTGGACGCGCTCGGCCTACGCCTCACTCACTGAGGCACGGCTTCGCTGTCAGAGCCCTGCAAACTTGTCCAGATGGCCGCGATGCCATCACTAAACACATGCTGGCGTTATCGACCTATCTTGGCCATAGCAAGGTAGCTCATACGTATTGGTATCTCGAAGCGGTGCCAGATCTGATGCGGGACATTGCCGACCGTGCAGAACGATTTACTCTGGGAGGGCGGGCATAACTATGACAGCAAACTCCGGAAACTCGCGGCGGAGGCAGCAGAGAATTCGCCCCAGTGGATGCCGTGGAATCAAGAAATCCCAGCGCGGAGCAGCGCCGGGGCTTGCCGGTGAAAAGTTCCCACTCGTACAGGCCAAAGCAAGCACACCGATCGCTCCGCACCTGACTGCCTTCTTCGAGCAACGCCTGCCTATCGAACGCCACGCGAGCGAGAACACGAGCAATTCCTATGCGTATGCCTTCCAGCTGCTCTTAACCTTCGCCAGCAAACGCCTCCAGGTGGCACCCTCGCAGTTGGCAGTGGAGCAAATCAATGCACCACTGGTTCTCGACTTCCTGAACGATCTGGAAACCACACGCGGCAATGGACCAAGCTCCCGAAACATCCGACTGGCCGCGATCAAATCCTTCCTGCACTTCCTGGAATATCGCGTCCCGTCGGCGCTCGAGCAGATCCGGCGCATCCTGGCGATTCCCACCAAGAAAACCGTGTCAAAACTGGTCCGGCATCTGACGGCGGAGGAAACGCAGGCTCTCCTGGACGCACCCGATCCAACCGGATGGAAAGGCATCCGCGACCGCGCCATGTTGCACCTGTGCTACGGGGGTGGATTACGCGTCTCCGAACTGATCGGCCTCCGTCTGGATGACCTGAAATTCCAGCCGCAACCCAGCGTGCTCGTCCATGGCAAGGGCCGCAGGGAACGGTGCCTGCCGCTGTGGAAGACAACTACTGCGGCGCTCCGAGCTTGGTTGGCGGTGAGGGGAAGCGTACCGGTGCCAGAACTCTTCGTCAGTGCACGCGGCGAATCGTTGACTCGCTCAGGCTTCGAATACATCCTGCGCAAGCACGTCCGAACTGCGAAGCAGCATTGCCCCTCGCTGGCAACGAAGCGCGTGCACCCACACGTCCTGAGGCACACCTGCGCTTTAACTGTTCTGCAGGCGACCAAAGATCTGCGAAAGGTCTCGCTGTGGCTTGGTCACGCGCAGACACAAACTACGGAAATGTACACGCGAGTGGATCCATCGGTGAAACTGGAAGCCCTGGAATCGGTGGTGCCTCCGAAACTGCGCTCCGGGCGCTTCAAGGCTACCGACAAGCTGATCGCATCGCTAAGGGAGGCGACTTTTATGCGGAGGAAAAAGCCTTCAAAATGACGTACTGGTTGGGCCTGTCAGAGTCAGACTCTGCATAACAATACACCCAGCGTTATACCCGTTACGCACTGCAGCGCGTAACGGGTATCCCAGGAACTGGTCTCATTATCAAGTTGCCGATGGAATCGGAACGGTCAGCATGTTGGGATGCAGCAACAGGCCTTCCCGTTCGAATCGAAACTGGCTCTGACCGATTGGAACTCGGAGC
>Ga0137395_10001791_pt1 | contig 10107 bp, 10 predicted proteins | sample czobulk216metaG_FD_108283 | JGI IMG/M metagenome (GOLD analysis project Ga0137395, IMG submission 108283) | Vadose zone soil microbial communities from Angelo Coast Range Reserve, California, USA - czobulk2.16 metaG | ecosystem: Environmental > Terrestrial > Soil > Vadose zone | place: USA...
CCCAATAACTACCCCAAAACCCGTCAGGTTATGCCAGAAACCTTAGAAGTGGCTTAGACGGTTAGCCGCATTGGACGCCGATCGTGACCTTGGCGGCGGCCGAAGCGCAATAGGTATTGGCGCCGCACAGGCTCTTGTCGGTCACTACCAGCGTCCAGACGGCCCCGTAGCCGTTGATCAGACGGGCCGGAATAGATACCGTCACGTACCCGCCCGCCACTGTCAGCCCGTAACCGCTCGGCGGTGTCGTCGCGGTTGGAGACCAGCACCCCTGGTTGGGGTTTTGAGCGGTGGAAACCAGCTGCACCGTCGGCGTCGCTCCCGGAGTTCCGCCGGTGATCGGGAGCCGTACGGTACAACCCGTTATGTAGTTCCCTACGCAACTCCCACTCGCCATCGAGACGTGCGGGAACACGTAGAAGGTCGGGGTGATGCTGGTCGTCTGGCCCAGGGCATCGGTCACGACGACCGTGAACTGCCAGTACTGCGCCCGCTGCGTGAAGGTGCCGGCCAGCGCAAGACCGTTCAGGTGTGTGCCCACCGGGATGAAGCCGCCCGGATTAACCGCATAGGTGAACGGCGCGGTGCCTCCCGTCAGCGTGCCGAAGGTGCCGCAGACGTCCGCGCACCCCACCTCGACGGAGCAAGCTCTGGCGCACGCCGGGATCAGGCTGGCCGAGGGCGCGGCGGCGATGCCGATGGTGCCGGCCAGCGACGCCGCCGTCCCGCCCGCGTCGGACACCTGGACCGTGAACGAGAAGCCTCCACCGCGTGTCGGAGTGCCGGATACGTGGCCGGCGCTGCTCAAAGTCAGGCCGTCTGGCAAAACGCCGGCGCTCGTAGTCCAGGTGTACGGCTGCACGCCGCCGGTCGCGGCCAGGTCGACAGGCGTGTAGTCGACACCGACTTCGCCTGCGTGGAATGGCGGAGTGGTCACCTCGAGTGGGGCCGTGGGCGTTGGAGTCGGGGATGGTATGGGCGACTTCGCGGCCACCGGCGTCCCCTTCGGCGGCGCGCAGGCGACTATCAAAACCAGCAGCGCCGTCACCACCACGGCGCGAAACCACTTTCCCCTCACGGCGTTACGCAAGTTCGCGAATCGGAAGTCTAAGGGCCGCGAGCGGAGATTCAGCTAATCCAGCGAAATGGCGTCGCGAAGCTTTTCGAAGAAGCCTTTCGAGACCTTCTCCGGCTTGCCCGTCAGCCCGCCGACCTTCCTCAACAAGGCCTTCTGCTCTGGGCTCAGGTCCTTGGGCACGACCACCTGCACGATGACGTACTGGTCACCGCGACGACCGCCCCTGACGTCGGGCATGCCGCGGCCGGCGAGGCGGAACGACTGCCCGTTCTGGGTGCCGGCGGGGATGGCGATCTCGACCAATCCCTCGAGGGTCGGGATCTCGATCCGGTCGCCGAGGGCGGCCTGCACGATGTTGACGCGGAGCTCATAGACGGTGTCCTGGTCGTGCCTCGCGAGCTGCGGGTGAGCCTTGACGCGCAGCACCACATACAGGTCGCCGGCCTGTCCACCCCGCTGCCCGGCCTCTCCTTCACCGCTGATCCTGATTTGCGATCCCGTGTCCACGCCGCCGGGGATCTTGACGGCGAGCCGCCTCGATCGCTCGACCCGTCCCTGGCCGCGACACTGCTGACACGGGCTCTTGATCAACCGGCCCGCGCCGCCGCAGGTCGAACACGTCACGGTGGTGACGACCGAGCCGAATATCGACTGCGCCTGCCGCCGGATCTGCCCCGCGCCATGGCAGGTGGGGCACGCCTCCTGGCCGGTGCCGGGCTCCGCGCCACTTCCCGAGCAGCGGTCGCAGGTCGTGCGCCTTGCTACGTCGATCTGTTTTTCGATTCCCGTAAAGGCTTCTTCGAACGTGATCGTCAGGTCGTAGCGAAGGTCGTCGCCCCGGTTTGAGCGCTCGCGCCGCGCCCGGCCTCCGAAGCCCCCGCCGAAAAACGTGTCGAAGATGTCACCGAACGGAATGTCGGAGAAGTCGACCGCCGGACCAGCGCCCGCCCCGACGGCGGCGTGGCCGAACATGTCATAGGAGCGGCGTCGGCCCGGGTCGGACAGCACCGCGTACGCCTCGCTCGCCTCCCTGAACCGAGCGGCCGCAGCCGGGTCGTCCGGGTAGCGGTCGGGGTGGGAATCCATGGCGATCTTGCGGAAGGCGCTCTTGAGGTCCGCCGCCGAGGCGCCGCGGGCGCATCCCAGCACCTCGTAGTAGTCGCGCTTGACGGCCAAGTCTTCTTGTTTAACTGTTGCCGTCTGACGCCGGGAGCTCGGGTTGGCGCGCCAACTTCACGAGCGCCGGCCTGACCACGCGATCGCGGATCCGGTAGCCGCGGCGCAGCTCCGAGGTCACGGTGTCCTCGGGGTGCTCGGCCGACTCCTCGTATCCGATCGCCTCGTGCAGCTTCGGGTCGAACGGCTCGCCGACGGAGTGGATGGCCTCCAGGCCGTGCGCTCCGAGCGCCTCCTCCAGCTTGCGCACGCTGAGCTCCAGGCCCTTCACCCACGACTCGTCGACGCCGACGGGCTTGTGGTCGAGCGCTTTGTGCAGGTCGTCGAGGGCGGGCAGCAGGCGTCCGATCAGCTCGGATGATGCGTGCTGGATAGTTTCCAGCTGCTGCTGGCGCGCGCGCTTCTTGTAGTTCTCGAAGTCGGCCGCCGACCGCAGATATCGATCTTTGGCCTCGGCGACGGCGGACTCGAGCTCTGCCGTTTTTTCTAAGAGCTTGGCTTCCATCGAGGAGACGCTGGCGGATTCCGGCGGCTCGACCGTGTCGCTTCTCCGCTCTGGCTCGTGAGGATCGTGTGAATGCTTACGCGTGGTCATCGTTCTTTAGATACCGCGAGCAAGGCGCCCATCAAACCCCAAGGTCGGCCATTCGCTCACTGGCGCCGCGCGCCACAGCCTGCAGCCGCGCCACGGTCTGGCTGTACGCCATGCGAGTTGGGCCGATCACGCCGAGCACTCCTTTGAGGCGGTTGGAAGGACCGTACGACGTCAACACGACCGCGCACCCCTGCAGCTGGCTCGACGCGTTTTCCGAGCCGATCACGATCTGCAGGTCGGAATCCCCGATGAGCTGACGCAGCAGCACGGTCAGGTAGCGCGTTTCCTCCAGCACCTCGAGCACCTGGTGGAGGCGTGAGGACTCCGCAAACTCCGGCTGCCGGAGCAGGTTGCGCACGCCGTCGTGCACGACAAGGCTTTCCGAGCCTTTCTCGTAAAGGTCGAGCACGGCCACGACCCGCCCAAGGAGCTCCTTTTCAAGCCCCAGCTGCGCGCTGTCGTAACGGCGGCGGACCTCTTCACCGTCCCTGCCGGTGAGGCTCGTGTTGAGCTTCGAGGTGAGCTTGGTGAGCTCCGCCTGGTTGGTTTCCTGCGTCACCGTCACCACCTGCTGCCGAAGCAGGTTGCCTTCGAGCAGGAGGATCAGCAGGACCTCGGACGGCTCGAGCGAGACCAGGTCGACGTGCTTGATCCGGGCCTGCGAGCCCATCGGCGCGCTCGCGACCGAGGCGTTCTGCGTCACGGCCGCGACGGTCATTGCCACCTTCTCCACCATCCCCTGCACGTCCGCCGGCGCATTGCGCAGCTCGTTCTCGATGAAGGAGCCGACCTGGTCCGGAATCGTCTCGAGGTCCATCAGGAAGTCGACGAAGTAGCGGTAGCCCGAGTCCGTCGGCATCCGCCCGGCCGACGTGTGCGGCTGCGTGAGGTAGCCGAGGTCGGCCAGCTCCGCCAGCTCGCTCCGGATCGTCGCGGAGGAAAGGTTTACGAAGTACCGGCTCTGCAGCGCCTGGGAGCCGACGGGCACGGCGCTCGTCGTGAACTCCTGGACGACCGCCCGAAGGATGGCTTGCTTCCTGTTTTCCATGTTTTTCAGCACTCTGACGTCCAGAGTGCTAGTTACAGTACCGCGAGGGCGATCTGGTTGTGCAGGTCCATTCCACGTCGGGTCGGCGCCACGCGGCCGTCGATCCGGGTGATCAGGCCGCCCGCGGCCAGCTCGGCGAGCTCTGAATCGAAGCCGGCGGGCGGAGCCATCCCGTCCTCAGTGCGGAGGCCGAGCATCAGCGACTCGGCCGCGGTCTTGCGCGCGGCCAGGTCTTCCCCATCCGCCACCGGCTCAGGGCACGCAGCGATGTATTCGCGCGGCCGGGCGACATTCCACCAGCGACGCGCAGTCGTGCCGTCACTGGCATAGGAGTGCGCGCCGGCGCCGGCGCCGTACACGGGCAGGCACTGCCAGTAGGCCTGGTTGTGTCGTGACTCGAAGCCTGGACGCGCCCAGTTCGAGACCTCGTAGCGCCTGTAACCGGCGCCCTCGAGCTCCACGCACGCGGCGTCAAGCTGGTCCCACTGGAGGTCGGGATCGACCTCGGGAACCCGACCCTCGGCGCGCCGGCGCCACAGCAACGTCCCTTCCTCGAAAGTGAGGCAGTAGGTCGACACGTGGTCCGGGCCCAGGGCCACGCCGCGCCGCAGAGTTTCCAACCACGACTCGCGGTCCTGGAAAGGGACCGCGTAGATGAGGTCGATGCTGATGTTGCTCACGCCCATCGTCCGGGCGAGCTCGAAGGCGCGCGTCGCCTGGGCTGCGTCCGTCCTTCGCTCCAGCACGGCGAGCGCCCGGCCGTCAAAGCCCTGCACGCCAAGGCTCAGGCGATTGACGCCGCACTCCAGCCACGCGGCCAGCTTTGTCTCGTCCGTGCTCGCGGGATTGGCTTCGAGCGTGACCTCGGCATCGCGGGCTACGTCGAAGTTCGCGAGGATGAATCGGAGCAGCCGCGCCGCCAGGTCAGCGGGCAGCAGGCTTGGCGTTCCGCCGCCGAGATAGACGGTGTCCAGCTGCTCGAACGCGTAGCGCTCGCGCGCATCGGCGAGCTCTCGCTCCAGCGCATCGACGTAGTCCGGCATGAGCCGGTCCATGCCCGCATACGCGTTGAAGTCGCAGTAGCCGCACTTGTGCTTACAGAAAGGTATGTGGACGTAGAGATTCCGGAAAGGTAAGGCGCTTTTCATACGCCCTTGATCGTGTAGCGCTGACCGCGCGCCGCCTCGAGCTCGCGACGCAGATAGTCGACCGCCTGCCGCTCGTTCGGCACGAGCTCTTTGATGCGCACTCCCATTCGATCTTCGACGCGGGCGATCTGCCGGCCGATCTGCTCGACGTTGGCCTGCTGGGTGCGATATCGCTCGCGCTTTCGCCAGAGCCGCGTGTGCTCGTCGCGCAGGTCGGCGACCGACACCCGAACCTGGCAGTCGAGGCACCTTCCGTCGCGCGTGTCGGAGCTCGGCACCTGCTTCGCGCAATCGCGACAGAAAATGAGAATGCTGCTCACGGGACTTGTCCTTCCCCGCCTGTCCTTTGGGGTCCCCGCGCTCTTGGTGCGCGGGGGTGGTCGAATGCGCCGGAAGGGGGCGTGGATTTGGCCTCATCCTTCAAGACCAAAACGGTTGCATTACTCAGCTCGCGCAGGCGGTCCGGCGCGATTTCGAAAACGGAGTCGGGCCGGCCCGCCGCCGCCCACACGACCACGTGGCCGAGCAGGTCGCGGTCCATGAAGACAGGGACCTCAGTCGCGTGCCCGAAGGGCGGCACGCCACCGATCGCGTAGCCGGTCGCGGAGCGCGCGGTCTGTGCATCCGCCTTCAGCACCGGTTCGCCCGCGACCGCAGAGAGCCGCCGCTCGTCGAGCCGGTTCGTGCCGCTGACGAGCGCCACCACCGGCCTACCCCCGGCGACGAACACCAGCGACTTGACGATCTGCCCCAGCTCGCACCCGATCGCGCGCGCAGCGTCCACCGCGGTACGCGTCCCCTCCGGAAATTGCTTCACGGCGATGGCGGCGCCCGACCCTTCCAGCCACGCCTCGAATTGATTCATTCGTTCACAGAATAGGAGCGCTTGCAAATGTGCGCGGTCGAACGGCACTCTTGTCCCCAGTGGCCAGGGCACCGAGGGCTGTCGTCACGGGCGCCGCGGGATTCATCGGCTCGCACCTCTGCGAGCGCCTGCTCGAGCTTGGTCACGACGTCGTTGGCATCGACAGCTTCTCTGACTACTACGACCGCGCTCGCAAGGAACAGAACCTCGAGGCCTCGTTAGCGCATCCGAAATTCACCTTTCACGAGCTCGACCTCGTCGACGCAGACCTGCGAGGCGCGCTTCGCGAAGCGAACTTCGTGTACCACCTCGCCGGGCAGCCCGGCGTCCGCCCAAGCTGGGGCGGCCAGTTCGACCGCTACGTCCGCGACAACATCCTCGCCACTCAGCGCCTCCTCGAGGGTTTGAAGGAAACGCCCATCGACCGGCTCGTCTTCGCCGGCAGCTCGTCGGTTTATGGCGATGCGGAGATGTTCCCGACCAAGGAGTCCGCGCTGCCCCGACCGGTTTCTCCCTACGGCGTGACCAAGCTCGCGGCCGAGCACCTGGCCATGCTCTACACCAAAAACTTCGGCCTTCCCGCGGTGTCGGTGCGCTACTTCACCGTGTACGGCCCGCGCCAGCGGCCCGACATGGCCTTCGCGCGTTTCATGGAAGCGCTCGTCGACGGCGAGCCCATCGAAGTGTTCGGCGACGGCGAACAGACGCGCGAGTTCACCTACGTCTCCGACGCGGTCGAAGGCACGATCAAGGCGGCGACCGCGGACGTCGTCGGCCAGGTCTTCAACCTGGGCGGCGGAAGCCGCGTATCGGTCAACCGCGTGCTGGCAACGCTCGAGGACATCAGCCGCCTCGAGGCGCGAAGGCAAACCTTGCCGGACGCTCCAGGCGACCCGCGCCACACCGGCGCCTCGATCAACCTCGCCCGAGAACGGTTGGGCTGGGAGCCGCGCGTCTCGCTGCGCGAAGGCCTGACCAAGCAGTGGCAGTGGTTCCAGGCGACGCGCGGCGTTTCGCGGGTGGCGGGAGCCTCTTAACCGGTCAGGCTCAGCTGCCAGGCGGGGGCGACGCGCGAGAGCGGCGACTCGCAGGCGCGTGATGCGGCCTCCCCACTGGCGGCTGACCTGCAGACGAGCATGGCCGCCTTGGTGCCCACCGTGAACAGGCTGAAGTACTGCCCGCTGCCGTTGTCGTAGAAAGTCGCGATGCCCGACTGGTCGGGGATGCTGCTGCCGCGCAGCGCATCGATCCAGCCGCTTGCCTGCTGCGATGAGCCGAAGTTGAACAGCCCGGCGCGGACCTCCATGCGCGTGTCGTTGTCCAGCGCATAGTCCCCGAAGACGATCGTGTCGGCACCGGCCGCGTGCAGGATGCCGGCGAGGGCATCGGGCGACGCGCTCCCGCTCATGACGATGAACGCCTCGACTGGAAGCTTCATCGAGCCCAGTAGGGTCAGGTCGGGGCCGGGCGGAGGCAGCATCGCCGCGTCGCTGGTGGGCAGAGGGCTGGCGTGCACCTTGCCGTTGAGCACGTCCCTGAGCCGGGACGTCACCTTGCTCGCAATCTTGCCAAGCTTCGCCACGGCCGGGTAGGCATCCTTCTGGGTCAGGATGATGGTCGTGACGCTCGCCCCGATGCGGACAAAGGTCAGGGTTCCAAACGGGGCCGCCCCTTGGGTCGACTGTCCGTAGTACAGGACCTGGTCTCCGACTTTTGGACCTGTGACCGAGGTTCCAAACGCGGTCTGGATAGCGGTCAGCGAGGTGGTCGCGGCGGAGGCTGAGTTCCAGAGCGCGTACTCGATCTCGAGCATTTCAGCGGTGCCGATGTGGGCGAATCGCGAGGTGACGTGAAACTTCTGTGCCATAGGCACCGAGGTGACATCGAGCGGACGTACGCCGAACGAGGGCGGGCCCGGCCACCAGTTGCTGTCGCCGAGCAGCGCTTGGACCTCGGCCAGCGAGGGGTTCGCGCCATACAGGTCCAGCGGCGTGGTGGATCCCGCGGCACTCGAACCTGGTCGTGCACAGGCCGCCGCGACGAGCGCCAGCAAGGCGATGCAGGCCAGCGAGCGCAGCGCTCTAGTCAAGCTTCAGCACCGCCATGAACGCCTCTTGCGGAATCTCGATCGAGCCGACCCTCTTCATGCGTCGCTTGCCTTCCTTCTGCTTTTCCAACAGCTTGCGTTTGCGCGTGATGTCGCCGCCGTAGCACTTCGCCAGCACGTCCTTCCTCATCGCCGGAATCGTCTCGCGGGCGACCACCTTACCGCCGATCGCCGCCTGCAGCGGGACCTCGAACATCTGCCGCGGGATGATCGTCTTGAGCTTCTCCACCAGTTTGCGACCTTGCACCTGGGCTTTGGTGCGGTGCGTGATGAGCGAAAGCGCGTCGACTGGTTCAGCCGCCACGAGCACGTCGAGCTTGACCAGCTCGCCTTCGCGGAACCCGATCATCTCGTAGTCCATCGAGGCGTAACCCTTGGAACGGGACTTCAGCTGGTCGTAGAAATCGTGAATGATCTCGCCGAGCGGGATCTCGTACTCCAGCACCACCCTGTCGCCGGGCTTGTGCTCCAGGTGCTTGAACGCGCCCCGGCGCTCCTGGCACAACTCCATCATCGGGCCGACATACGTGGACGGCACGATGATGGTCAGCTTGACGAATGGTTCGGAGATTGAGTCGATCATCGTGGGATCCGGCAGCAGCGCCGGGTTGTCGACAGCTACTACGCCGCCACGTTTCAGCTTCACCTGGTACTCGACGGTCGGAGCGGTCGTGATCAGGTCGAGCTCGAACTCCCGCTCCAGCCTCTCCTGGACGATCTCGAGGTGGAGAAGGCCTAGGAATCCGCACCGGAAGCCGAAGCCCAGGGCGGCCGAGTTCTCCGGCTCGTAGGAGAGCGCCGCGTCGTTGAGCTGGAGCTTTTCCAGCGCCTCTTTCAGGTCTGAGAACTGGTCCGACGCGGTTGGAAACAGGCCCGCGAACACCATCGGTTTGACCTGCCGGTAGCCGGGCAGCGGCTGCGTCGCTCCGTTCTCCGCGGTGGTGATTGTGTCCCCAACGCGCGCGTCGATCACGTTCTTGATCGCCGCGATGACGTAGCCGACCTCGCCCGCGGTCAGCTTCTCCGCCGGCTGCGGACGTGGGGCAAACCAGCCCACCTCGTCCACGTCATGGACGCTGTCCGTGTTCATCATCCGGATCTTGGTTCGCGGGATGATCTCCCCGTCCACCACGCGCACGTACGTGATGACGCCTCGGTAGATGTCGTAGTAGGAGTCGAAGATCAGCGCACGCAGCGGCCTGGATGGATCGCCGCGAGGAGGCGGCACCCTCGCAACTACGGCCTCCAGGATCTCTTCGGTGCCGATGCCCTGCTTGGCCGACGCGAAGATCACCTGGTCGCGCGGGATTCCCGTGACGTCGGAGATCTCTTCCGCAACCATCTCAGGCTGCGCAGCGTCAAGGTCGATCTTGTTCACCACAGGGATGATCGTCAGGCCGGCTTCGACCGCTTGGTAGAGGTTGGCCAGCGTCTGGGCCTCGATGCCCTGCGCCGCGTCGACCACGAGGATCGCCCCCTCGCACGCGGCGAGCGACCTCGACACCTCATACGCGAAGTCGACATGCCCGGGCGTATCGATGAGGTTCAGCTCGTACTTCTTGCCGTCCCTGGCCGGGTATGTCATGCGGACGGCCTGGAGCTTGATCGTGATCCCACGCTCGCGCTCGAGGTCCATGCTGTCGAGCACCTGGTCCTGCATGTCGCGCTTGCTGATCGAGCCGGTGTACTCGAGCAGCCGGTCGGCAAGCGTGGACTTGCCGTGATCGATGTGGGCGATGATGCAGAAGTTCCGCACCTTGTCCTGCGTGGTGGGCACGCTGCAATGCTAGGGAGTGGCAAGATGCCACCGTGGGTGTAGTCCTCGCGATCGGCGTGGTGCTGGTTTTGGCCGGATTGGTCCTGCTGCTCAACCTGTTCGGCGCGGGTGACCTCGTCATGCGCCGCGTGACGTCGCAGCCCCTTGGCGAGCTCGCGCCAGGTTTCGCCGCCAGCCGCCGGGGGTTCCGCACGTATGCCGTGCTGGTGCTGTCAGTCGGCGTCCTGTGCGTCGGCCTGGCCGAGACGGCTTACTTTCTCCCGCTCGCGGCCGCGTTGCTGATCGTCGGAGCGCTGACCTTTGGCATTGCCAC
>Ga0137395_10001792_pt1 | contig 10104 bp, 7 predicted proteins | sample czobulk216metaG_FD_108283 | JGI IMG/M metagenome (GOLD analysis project Ga0137395, IMG submission 108283) | Vadose zone soil microbial communities from Angelo Coast Range Reserve, California, USA - czobulk2.16 metaG | ecosystem: Environmental > Terrestrial > Soil > Vadose zone | place: USA...
AGCGGCGGCGACGGCCAGTTGATCGGCGGCGGCGCCGTCGGCGCACCGCGGCCTCGTCCAGCCGGCGGCGTCTGTCCGGCAGCCTGTCCAGCCGGAGGCTGTTGTGCCTGCAGCGCGGCGACCGCGGCTGCGCCCGCGACGGCAAAGAGCGAGATAAAAAGAGAGCTATGGCGTTTCTTCATGGCGAGACAGGTTATACACCAAGGGGGCTCGGGGCTCGGGGCTTTGCTAATCGCGCCGCGAGAGGACCCAGGGTTGGATTACGCCGGCGTTCGACAGCAGGTGATCGCGCGCGTCGTCGAGGCGCTGCAGCAGCCGCGGCAGATCGTGGCGAACCAGCTGTCCATTGTGTTTCAGGATCCGGCCGGCGACGAACACGGTGTCGATGTTCGACGTATCGGCGCAGATGACGACGGTGGCGACAGGATCGACGACAGGGGCGACGTTGACCTGGTCGGTCCGGATCATGACGATGTCGGCCTGCTTTCCGGGCGTGATTGTGCCGACCTTGTGATCGAGCGCGCACGCGCGGGCGCCGTCGATCGTCGCGAATTCGAGGACATCGCGATGTGTCAGCGTGGGCGCAAACGCCGTGTCGGGTGTCTCGGTGAACGCGAGGATGCGCTCCTGCACGAGCGCCGTTCGCATCTGCGTGAACATCTCGCCGGGCACGCTCGAGACGACGTCGATGCTCAATGACGGCCGCACCCCTCTCGCCACCAGCCGGCCGGTCGGGGGCACGCCGTGTCCCATCAGCATCTCGACAAACGGCGCCACCGAGGCCGAGCCGCCCGTCTTCGCGATGAGATCGAGTTCCTCGTCGGTCGAATCGGTGCAGTGGATGTAGGTCGTATCGGGGCCCATCAGGCCGAGCTGGTTCAGCGTGAGCACGTGATTGACGTGAACACCCGTGAGGCGCATGCCGACGTGCACGCTGATGCGAATCCCGAGATCGCGCGCCAGAGCCCAGTCGTGCGCGGCGACTTCCGGAGTCACGTTGCCCGGCGCGCGGGCCGCCAGGGCGAGCGACAGCAGCTGGTCGTCCGATTGGAAGTACTGCTTGCGGATACGCCGCACGTCCTCGGGATGCGGACGCGAGCTGTACGCCCACCATTGACTGCCGCCCACTGGCACGCCGTGCGCGTAGACGGCGCGAATGCCGGCGGCGGTCAGGCCCTCGATGGCCGCGTCCGCGTGCTCAGGGGTGTTGTTGACGTGCGACCAATCGAGCAGCGTCGTGATGCCCGCGTTGATCGCCTCGAGCGCGCCCATGAGGTTCGCGATGTAGACGTCCTCCGCGCGGTACTGAATGCCGATGTTGTCGAGCATGCCGGCAAAGTACTCGTCGAGCGTGCAGCTGGGCAGGACGCCGCGCACCGGCGTCTGCCAGGTATGGCGATGCGTATCGACAAAACCCGGCATCACGATCCGGCGGCGGCCGTCCAGGACGTTGGCGTTGGGACCGGCCGTCAGGTTGCGACCGACCTCTTTAATAATGTCGCCATCGATCAGCACGTCCGCGTCGGCCATATCGCCGAGTGACGGGTCGAGAGTGAGGACGTAAGCGCCCTTGATTAATGTGGTGCGATCGCCGAGGACCTTGCCGCCAATCATGGTGGAAACAGCATACACGCGGAGCCCTGTACGGCCCGATGCCGAGGCTTGCAATGACCCGGAGTTCAAGCGATACTCGCGACGATTTGGCTGATATCTCAGTGCTGTCACGTCGTGCGCTGGGCGCGGCGACGCTGGCGATCATCTTCGCGGCCACTCCGACGACAGCGCAGCGCGGGCCCGCGTCCGCACCAACGGCGGCCGCACAGCGGGCGCTACTTGATCAGTACTGCGTCACCTGCCACAACGATCGGCTGAAAACGTCCAACCTCTCGCTTGAAAAACTCGATCTCGCGGCCGCCGGCGACCACACCGAGCTGTGGGAACGAGTTGTCCGCAAACTGCGCGCCGGCGTCATGCCACCGCCTGGCGTCAGGCGACCGGCGCTCGCTGAATACGACGGACTGAGAGACTGGCTCGAAACGGAGATCGATCGGCGGTCCGCCGCTCACGTCAATCCAGGCTCCGTCGTCCTCCATCGTCTGAACCGGACCGAGTACGCAAACGTCATCCGCGATCTGCTGGATCTCGAGACCGATGTGACGACGCTGCTGCCGCCGGATGATTCAGCGAGGGGGTTCGACAACGTCGCGGGCTCGCTGACGATTTCACCGACACTGCTCGAGGCCTATACGACCGCGGCGACGAGGGTCGCGCGCATGGCCGTCGGCTTCTGGAAAACGCCGACGGAAGCGACGTATCTGGCACCCGGCGACACCTCGCAGAACCATCACATCGAAGGGCTGCCGCTCGGCACGCGCGGCGGCATGCTCGTGCGCCACGAGTTCCCGGCCGACGGCGAATACAAGCTCTCGATCCAGAACTTCGGCATCGGCAGTTTCATCCCCGGCGAACAGCTCGAGATCACGATCGACGGAGAGCGCGCCCACCTCTTCAAGTACCAGGGCGTCGGCTTGAGCCAGGGCATGGCCGGCGATGCGGGCGACGGCATCCTGGAAGTGACGATTCCGGTGAGGGCCGGGTCGCGCTCGGTGGGCGCGACGTTTCTTGAGACGAACTACCGGCCAAGCCTGGACATGATCAAGCAGTACGATCGGAAGTCGCTCGAGAACAACAGCATCCCGCAGCTGCAGTACTACCCCGCGATTGGCTTCCTTCGCATTCAGGGCCCGTTCACGGCACAGCGTCCGACCGATTCGCGCAGCATGCGCAAGGTCATCACGTGCCGTCCCGCCGATGCCGGATGCCCCAAAACGATCCTCTCAAGCCTCGCGAAACGCGCGTATCGTCGTCCCGTCACGCCGCGCGACATCGAGCCACTGATGGCGTTCTACGAAGAAGGCCGCAAGAACGGCGTATTCGAGGACGGGATCGAGCTCGCGCTTCGACGACTGCTCGCGAGCCCGCAGTTCCTGGTGCGCGCAGAGAGGGAACCCGCCACGGTTGCGGCCGGACAGACGTACCGCATCACGGATCTCGAGCTTGCGTCGCGACTCTCCTTCTTTCTGTGGAGCAGCATCCCGGACGACGAGCTGATCAACCTGGCAAGCCAGGGACGTCTGAGCACTCCTCGAGTGCTCGAGCAGCAGGTACGACGGATGCTCCTCGATCCACGGTCGGATGCGGTCGTGTCGAATTTCGGCGAACAGTTTCTCTATTTGCGGAATCTCGCGGCGACCTCGCCCGACGGCATCTTCTATCCCGATTGGGACGATGAGCTGCGGCAGGGATTCAAGCGCGAGACGGCGCTGTTTTTCGAGAGCATCGTGCGCGAAGACCGCAACGTCGTCGATCTCCTGACAGCCGACTACACATACGTCAACGAGCGGCTGGCCAAACAATACGGGATCCCGAATATCTACGGATCGCACTTCCGTCGCGTCGCGCTCGGCCCGGAAATGGATGTGCGGCGAGGCCTGCTCGGCAAGGGGAGCTTCCTGTCGATCACCTGGACGCAGAATTTCAGGTCATCGCCGGTCAAGCGCGGCGTGTGGGTGCTCGAAAACATCCTGGGCACTCCTCCACCGGAGCCGCCGGCGAATGTGCCGGCGCTCGAGGATTCGAACGACAAGACCGGCAAGATCCTGACGCTGCGCGAGCAGATGACGGTGCACCGCAAGAATCAGCCGTGCGCCGGCTGTCACCGGATCATGGACCCGATTGGGTTCGCCCTCGACAACTTCGACGCCGACGGCAAGTGGCGAACGAAGCAGGGCGGCGACGGCGGCACGCCGATTGACGCTCGCGTCGAGCTGTACGACGGCCAGCAGGTGGACGGGCCGGTTGGATTGCGGCAGGCACTTTTGCGCTATTCGCCGCAATTTGTCCGGATGTTTACCGAGAAAATGATGACGTACGCGCTCGGCCGGGGCGTCGAATATTACGATATGCCCGTGCTGCGATCGATTGTCCGGGACGCGGCGAAGGACAACAACCGCTTCTCGGCCATCGTTCTGGGCATCGTGAAAAGTCCGCAGTTTCAGATGAGAATGAAGGCAGCGGAAAGCGTCAATTGAGGCAATCATGTTCCTGACAAAGAAACACATCCCGCGCAGGACGTTTCTCCGCGGTGCCGGCGTGACGCTGGCGCTGCCGCTCCTCGAGTCGATGGTGCCGGCGCTGACGCCGCTGCGGCTCACAGCCGCGGCGCCGGTGAAGCGCTTCGTCGGCATCTGGCACCCGCACGGCGCCGCACCGGGCTACTGGAGTCCGCTGCAGGAAGGCAAGGACTTCGACTTCTCGTTCATCACCAAGCCGCTCGAGCCGTTCCGGAATCGCGTCGTCCTCATCACCGGCCTCGACATGCCGGAGGCGATGGCCACCGACGATGAGCCGGGTGGCGATCACGCGCGTGGCGCGGTGTTGCTCTCTGGCGCGCGTCCGCGTCGCAACGCCGTCAGCCCGTTTCTGGGCAAGACCATCGACCAGACCATCGCGGACAAGTACGGGCAGGACACGATCCTGTCGTCGCTGCAGCTCGGCGTCGAAGACACGGGCAACTTCGGCAACTGCAACTGGGGCTACAGCTGCGCCTACACGAACTCCGTGTCGTGGTCGTCGCCGACGCAGCCGCTGCCCACCGAAGTGAACCCGCGCGTCGTGTTCGAGCGTCTGTTCGGCGACGGCACGAGCCCGGAAGAGCGCCTCGCGGGGCGGAAGGAAAATGCCAGTATTCTTGATTCGGTGACGCGCGAGCTCGGCGCGTTCAAGAAGGATCTGGGCAAAGGCGATCGCGCACGGCTGGACACCTACGTCGAGAACATCAGCAAGCTCGAGCGCCGCATCAAGATCGCGATGAGCAACTCGGTGAAGGAGCCGAACTTCGAAGTGCCGTTCGGCCTCCCCGAGAGCAAGCACGTTCACTTCCGTCTGATGTACGACCTGATGGCGCTGGCGTTCGAAGGCGACATCACGCGGTCGGCGACGTTCATGCTCGGCCGCGACCTCACCGGCACCAGCTTCCCTGAATCAGGATTCACGGGCGGATGGCACGGCACATCGCATCACGGCGACAAGCCGGAGAACGTCGCGAATTACGCGAAGGTCAACCGCTATCACGTGCAGAACCTGGCGTACTTCTGCGACAGGCTGAAGAAGACTCCGGAAGGCGACGGCAGCCTTCTCGATCACATCCTGATCTACAAGGGCAGCAACATGGGCAACTCGCACCGGCACGCGCACGAGAAGGTGCCGGTCATTCTGGTCGGCGGCATCGACGGCACGTTCAAAGGCAACCGCCACATCGTGTTCCCGGACAACCAGCAGCGAACGTCGAACATGCTCTTGAGCATCCTGCACCTCTACGGCATCGAGCAGGACAAGATCGGGACGAGTACGGGCCCGCTGGCACCGCTCGAGATTGCATAAGGCGATGAGGGCGCGGAGAGACTCTCCACCACGGAGGAAAGGAGGAACACGGAGGTTTTTCTTCGTGTTCTCTGCTGTCGCGTTCGCATTCTTCGTGGCGGCCGCGCAGTCGCATGTGGCCGCACAATTCGGGAACAAACCAACGAGGCCTCAGGTTGAACCGCCGAAGGGCCCGGTGCGCGACGCCATCTTCAGGAACTGCACGTCATGCCACGGGATCGACGATTACGCGTACAACGCGCTCGACCGCGCCGGCTGGAATGCGCTGATCGACAGCAGGCACAAGGATCTGAAGGTCACGATCCCGGACAAAGATCGCGCGCTGCTGCTCGACTGGGTCGTCTCCAAGTTCGGGCCCGACTCGAGGCCGTTCCCGCGCGCCTATATCCCGCCAGAGATCACGACCTACTTCACCGATGCTGAAGCGACGACGCTGATCGCGCGCGCGTGCAGCACGTGCCACGGCGTCGACCGGGTGAATGACGCGCGCAACAGCCCCGACCGTTGGCGTGTCGTCTCGCTCGACATGCGGCAGCGCGGCGCGAAGCTCTCGGACGAGGAACTCGAGAGGCTGGTCGAGTGGCTCGGCCGCACCAAGGGCACGAACCCGAATCAATGAACATCGCCGTGCTGGCGCTTGCAGCCGCGCTCGCGGCCGCGCCCTCAGACGAGCTCACGCTCACGGCCAAATCGGTCAACGTCTCGCAGCCCGGCGCGCCGGTCACGATCAAGATCCTTCGGTGGTCCACCGACGAGGAGCGCGCGCCGATGCTGGCTGCCTTGAATCCGGCGCCAGCACAGCGGGCGGGCTTGCCCGCCGAAGCCGGACGCAATGCCAATCCGGCGCCGGCAGGGCGCGGTGCTGTGGCGGGCAGAGGACGTGGGCGCGGACGTGGCGGTCCAGCGGCTCCCATCAATCCCATCGCCGCGTTTGCCGCCGCGCTGGGCCGGGCGCCGACTCTCGGGTACATCTGGACGAACGACATCACGGGCTACTCGATCAAGTACGCCTGGCGTTCCGCGCTGCCCGACGGCGCGGAACGGATCGTCCTGGCCTCCGACCGCCGCCTGGGCGCGTACTCGGACGCCTGGAAGCCCCTGGCGGCCGAAACCGACTACGCGTTCACGCTGCTCGAGCTGAGGGTTGAATCGAACAAACTGATCGAAGGCAAGACGTCGCTGACGAACAAGATCGTGGTGGACGCCGAAGCGAAGACCATCGCGCTCGAAAACTACGCAGCCGCGGCTGCCTCCCTGGCACCTACGTCCGCCGCCGGAAAACCTCCTCGACCTTCCCGCTGACGAAGCACACCATCCGCAAGCGGAAGCGCCCGCGGCTCGGGCTCTCGCTGTACTCCAGGCACGACTCAGTCGGCTTGCCGAGGAGGCGCAGCACCTCGGCCTTCGAGAGGCCCTCGACAACGCCGCGGGACCTGCAGATGTCAGGATCGTGGGCGTCGTGCACGACGCCCGACTTCAAGCCGGCGCCGAAGCAGGCCGGCGGAAGCGAAGCCGGCGGCCCCCCCTCCATCGCGGACCGGAAGCCATCCCCCGGCAAGTAATACACGCTCTCGAACAACGGCTCGCCTAGCCGTCCGCGCACCGCGTCTTCCGCCTCGCCGACCACAATCGCGCGGAAGGCATCTTCCGAATAGCCCGCCGCGAAGCGCGTATCGTCCGGGTAGACGAACCCGACGATCCGTTCGCGGACAGGATCCTCCGACACGAGCAGCCACACAGCTGTGAGCCAGACGGCGATCGCCACTGGCCTCACGCGGAACCGGAACCCGAGCAGCCACAACGGCAGGAACAACGCGACCTCGGTCAACGCGATCCTCGCGCCGTCCGTCGTGAAGAAATCGGGGCCAATCGGCGCGACGGGAATCGGCCGCCACGGCGCGAAGAATCGCGTCAGGCTGAAGGGCCACAGCAGCGCCGCGCCGAGACCGCCGTCGGTCATCGTGTCGAGAAGGCCGTGGCTCGCCAGCACCAGCGTCGCGATTACCATCGTCGGCAGCACCGGCCGCCTGAACCACCGCGCGCCGAAACCGACAAGGACGCCGCCGGCGAGCGCGAACACAAGCGAATGCGTCGCGCCGCGATGTCCCCACGGCGCGCTGTACGGTACGCCGCGCATGAAGCCGACGACGTCGATGTCAGGAAAGAGCGAGAGGGCGGACCAGAACAGCAGTGAGGGCCAGCGCGACGCGCGACCCTCATCGTCGGACCGCGACGCGGTGAGGCCGACCGCGACGTGGCCGACGCTCGCCACTTACGGTTCCACGGTCCGCCGAATGGCGGACACTACTGTTTCTCTTTGACGGAGAGGCCGCCCGTGATGCCCTCGACCTTGTGGCCGACGGCGAGCTTGCGCATCTTCTGAATCTCGGCCGGCGTCGCGACCTTTGGATCGACGTCGACCTGCGCGCAGGTGAAGCCGCGCAGCGTGCACTCGGACGTCGTGTGGACGATGCCGCGGTCTTTCATCAGTTTCTGCATCAGCGCCACGGCGTCTTCGTGGATGATGACGGCGTTGTTGGGCACGAACGTGCCGACGCCGATGGCGTAGTCGACGGGCATCAGCGGCTCGACGCTCGCGCCGAACGCGCCGTCGTTCTTCTTGCCCAGGTCGTACGCGCCGAGATCGGCGCCGTGATCGACGAGGTACTGGATGATCGGGACGTCGCCGATGTTCGCCGCGGCCATCAGCGCCGTGATGCCGTAGTCATCCGCGGCGTTGACGTCGGCGCCCAGGCCCACGAACAGCTTCACCACCTCGAGACGCTCGGCGGCCGTTTTTCCCTTGCTGTAGCCCTGGATGAAGGCGAGACCCGCCGCCGCCTCGAGCATCGTCTCGTAGTCTTTGGACCGGACGTTCGGATCGGCGCCCTTCGCGAGCAAAAGCTTAACCAGTTCGAGATCGCCAGAAAACGCCGCGCGCATCAGCGGCGTGGCGAAGACGATGCGCGGAGAGCCGGCGCGCATGCGGGCCCGTGGCGTGTTGTTGACCAGCGCATTCGGATTCGCGCCGGCGTCGAGCAGCTTCCTGATGAGCGGCAGCGGATCGGCCGTGACCATCCACGGAAAATTCGGCGCCGTTTCCATGTTGCGGCGATCGACGGCCCAGAACAGCGGCGTGAACCCCTGCGTGTCCGCCTTGTTCACGTTCGACTTGCTGTCGATCAGGAACGACGCCAGTTCGTAGTTGCCGTTGAAGACCGCGAGGCCGAGCGCGTCCTTGCCGTCCGCGGCCGTCGCGTTCACGTCGGCGCCCGCCGCCACCAGCAGCCGCGCGGATTCGAGGTCGCCTTCGCGCGCGGAGAACATGAGCGGCGTCAGCCAGCCGCTCGCGAATTCCTCGACCGCCAGGCCGGTTCGAGGTCCCGTCGGCGTCCGTCCCTCGAATCCGCGGCCGTTGGCAGCCGCGACGAAGTTCGATCGCGCGCTCACGTCCGCGCCGCGATCGATGAGCATCCTGACGGCCGCGGGATGCCGCTCGGCGGCGGCGGACATCAACGGCGTGGTGCCGCCCCAGGTCTCCTTCGCGTTGACGTTGGCGCCGGTTTCGAGCAGTACCTTGATCGCGTCGGTCGTGCCCGTCCGCGCAGCGAGCATCAGCGCCGTGTCGCCGGAAGCCGAGAGCGGAGCGTTGGGATCGGCGCCGGCTTTGATCAGCTTTTCGATCATCGCGGCGTTGCCGTTGAGCGCGGCCAGCTGAAGCGGCGTCACGCCGTCGCGATTGACGACGCCGACTCTGGCGCCGGCCCGGATCAGCAGGTCGGCCGTGTCCAGGTCGTCCAGGCGCACGGCCCAGTGCAGCGCGGTTGTGCCGTCCACCTGCGGCGCGTTGACGTCGGCCTTCTGCCGCAGCAGCAGCCGGACCGCTTCGCGGTTCTGCTTCATCGCCGCATCGGCCATCGGGCTGCTCGCCGCCCGCGCCGTTGCGGACGTCAGCAGCACGATCAGGCAGCCGCACGCTATACGTGGAATCAACATCGGTGGCTCTCCCTGCGCAACTGACATTCTAGAACCACTTTCCACTTTCCACTTTAACCTTTCAACTTTCTTCGCTAGCATCCCCGGCATGCGATCCATCACCTTTCTGGCCATCGTCGCGGCGTCGGCCGCGCCCGTGTTTGCACATCATGGCGGCGGCACGTTCGACTTCAGCAAGCCCGTCACCTACAACGGCACGCTGACAAAAGTCGAGCTGGTGAATCCGCACTCGTGGCTCTACTTCGACGTGAAGGAGCCGGACGGCAAAGTGTCGCACCACCGCTGTGAGATGCGGTCGGTCCACACGCTGCGTCGATCGGGCTGGGCCAAGGAACAGTTTCCCGTCGGCGTACCGGTCGTCGTCGAGGGCGCGGCGGACAGAATCGATCCGAATTCGTGCTACCTGAACACGATCAAGTTCAGCGACGGCACGCATATGGATCGCTACGGCCAGTACGTCAAGGGGCCGGGCGGCACGCTGACCGAAGTGCGTGGACCCGTGGTGGCGCCGCCCACGACGGGCCGCGCGTTGCGCCGGCCGACCGGCGAGCCAAACATCTCCGGCGACTGGGCGCCCGAGCAGGTCGTGATGGCGAACCCGCGCGGCACGGGCGGTGGTCTCGTGCCGCTGGGATCGCTTCCAGAAATCGACGCGCGCGGTCCGCA
>Ga0137395_10001794_pt1 | contig 10102 bp, 10 predicted proteins | sample czobulk216metaG_FD_108283 | JGI IMG/M metagenome (GOLD analysis project Ga0137395, IMG submission 108283) | Vadose zone soil microbial communities from Angelo Coast Range Reserve, California, USA - czobulk2.16 metaG | ecosystem: Environmental > Terrestrial > Soil > Vadose zone | place: USA...
CATGATCTTCACGATCTTGGCTGCGTTGGTTTCGGAGAGCGACCCGCCGAAGACCGTGAAGTCCTGCGCGAAGGCAAACACCTGTCGGCCGCCGATGAGGCCGTGCCCGCTGACGACGCCGTCGCCGGGCACCTGCTGCGCGGCCATCCCGAAGTCGAGACAGCGATGCGTGACGAGCTTGTCGAGCTCTTCGAACGTGCCGGGATCGAACAGGAGATCGATGCGCTCGCGCGCCGTCAGCTTGCCCGCCTCGTGCTGACGGCGAAGCCGCTCCTCCCCGCCGCCCTGTTCGGCGCGACGCTCGAGATCGGCAAGCTTGTCGATGGGATTCATCTCGGTGGCCGGTGGCCGGTGGTCCGTGGCCGGTCACCGATCACCGTCCACTGATCACCGACCACTATGCCTTCACCGCCTGGGCCTTCTCCCAGTCCTTCAGGAATTTCTCGAGGCCGATGCTGGTGAGCGGGTGGTTGTAGAGCATGTCGAGGACCGACGGCGGCGCCGTGCAGATGTCGGCACCCATCTTCGCGGCCTCGACGATGTGGATCGGATGACGGCAGCTGGCAACCAGCACTTCGGTGGTGAATTCGTAGTTGTCGTAGATCTGGACGATCTCGCGGATGAGTTCCATCCCGGTCATCGAGATGTCGTCGAGACGGCCGACGAAGGGGCTCACGAACGTCGCGCCCGCCTTGGCGGCGAGCAGCGCCTGCGCGGCGGAGAACACCAGCGTGACGTTCACGCGAATGCCTTCGCCCGAGAGCGACTTGCAGGCCTTGACACCGTCGCGGGTGAGCGGCACTTTGACGACCATGTGCGCGTCGATCGCCGCGATGTCGTGCCCTTCGCGCATCATGCCGGCGTAATCGGTCGCGGTCACTTCACCGCTCACCGGCCCTTTGACGATGTCGCAGATCTTCTTGAGGTTGGCGCGGAAGTCGCCCGGCTCTTTCGCGAGCAGCGACGGGTTCGTCGTCACTCCGTCGAGGATGCCCAGCGCCGCGATCGCTTCGATTTCTTTGATGCTGCCAGTGTCGACGAACAGCTTCATGACTGGAACTCCTTACCGGTTGATCATAGCTCAGTGCGCCGTCTCTTCGACCTCTTTGCTGCGCATGCTGATGTTTCCTGCCTTGTCGACGGCCACCACGACGTACACGAAACGAATGCCCGGCGTGACGTTGTCACGAAACGACGCGTCCTGCTCCGGTGTCGACGTGATCCGCTCGAAGCCTGTATTCGGCTGACGCGAGCGCAACACGAAGTAGCCGGCGAGGTCGGGCTCGGTACTGGCCTCCCAGATGAGGTTGATCGCACCGTCGGTGGCGACCGCGTTGAGGCCCTTGGGCGCCGCGGGCGGAAAGGTGTCGACGAGCGTCTCGCATCGCGGCTCTCCACCGTCGCTTTCGAGCGGCGACTTGCCGACGATTTCGACCGCACGAACCACGTAACAGCGCATCGCCCCCCATTCGATTCGACCGTCTTTGTATTGCAGGGCCTTCACCGGCGCCGGCGTGAGCCTGACGCCGGTGGTGCTGTCGTAGACGTGGTAGGCGATATCGGCAAGGCTGGAACCAAAGGGCTTCGAAGGCAGCAGTTCGGGACTCGCGTCGGCGCTCTGCACGTTCGACGGCGGATCCCAACGCACCGTGATCGTCGTTTCGTCGTACGCGATCGTCGGCTGCGACGGCGGTGCCGGCGCGAGCGCAAGCGGAATCATCAGCCGTTGTGAGAACTTGCCCGGCTGCCCCCGCTTGTTGATGCCGACGCCGATGTACGTACGAACCGCCGCGGCATCCGTCGGCCCAAGCAATGGACGATCCCGTTCCACTTGCACCGGGCGTCGCGGTTTCTGTCCGCCGGCGACACCCGGCTCGAGGATGGACGCGCCGATCTGCTCGGCGACCATCGATGCGGCGCCCTGGTCGAGTCCCTTCCCCTCGAGCGGGTCGAGCACATCCGTCGACTCGCCGGGTTCGACCGTGTCGTTGGGGTTTCTGGGTGACTTCACCGGAACGCTCGCGACGCGCGTGCCCCACTTGACCATCTCGAGGTCGGTCATCGTCCCGGCGGCGCCGGTGACCGCGTAAATGTCGATGCGCACGATGTTCGCGGGACGCGACCCGTCGACGTTCGCGCCGGGGACGGTGAATCCGACTTCGATCGTCGACCCGCGTCGTGCGGCCGTGAGCACCGGAGCCGCGGGCGTGAGCACGAGGGGAGGGAGAGGCGGACCTTTTTGTCCGCATGCCGAGAACACGGAGACGACAACGATCAACGCGGAGATCGCAGCGATCGCAGAGAAAACAAATCCTCTCGGCGATCGCTGCGATCTCGGCGTTGTACGTCGTGACCTCACAGAATATAACGAGAAAGATCCTCGTTCTTGACGATGTCGGCCAGCATCTTCGTCACGTAGGCCTCGTCGATCGTGACGCGCTTGTTGACGAGGTCCGGACCTTCGAACGAGATCTCGTCGAGCAGTTTCTCCATCACCGTGTGAAGGCGGCGCGCGCCGATGTTTTCCGTGCGCTCGTTCACGAGCGTGGCGAAGTTCGCGATCTGGTGAATGGCGTCCTCGGTGAAAGTGAGCTCGATGCCCTCCGTGTCCATCAGCGCCATGTACTGCTTGACGAGCGCGCTCCGCGGCTCGGTGAGGATGCGGACGAATTCGTCGCGGCCCAGCGCCTCGAGCTCGACGCGGATAGGAAACCGGCCCTGCAGCTCGGGAATCAGATCCGACGGCTTCGACACATGAAACGCCCCGGCGGCAATGAAGAGGATGTGGTCGGTGCGAACCATCCCGTACTTCGTGTTGACGGTCGTGCCTTCGACGATGGGCAGGATGTCGCGCTGCACGCCTTCGCGGCTGACATCCGGCCCGTGGCTGCCCTCGCGTCCGGCGATCTTGTCGATCTCGTCGATGAAGATGATGCCGGCCTGCTCGACGCGATCGACGGCCGTCCGCGCGACGCTGTCCATGTCGATCAGCTTCTGCTCTTCTTCCTGCGTCAGGTACTCGAGCGCCTCGGGTACCTTCAATCGCCGCTTCTTGGTCTTGCCCTGGAAGAGGCCCGGGAGCATGTCTTTCAGGTTGATGTCGATTTCCTCGATCGACGACCCGGCCACGATCTCGAGCGACGGAAACGCCTTCTCGCGCGCATCGATTTCGACGACGCGGGAATCGAGCTGGCCGGCATGGAGCTGGTCGCGGAACCGCTCGCGCGTCCGATTCTGCTGGTCGCCGATCGCCGCCGGATCCTCGTCGGGAGCAACGGGCCGAGCCAACGGCGGCAGCAGCAGATCGAGCAGGCGATCCTCGGCGTTCTGCGCCGCCTTCGAGCGCACTTCGTCGATCTTTTCCTCGCGCACCATGTCGATCGCCAGCTCGACGAGGTCGCGGACCATCGACTCGACGTCGCGGCCGACGTAGCCGACCTCGGTGAACTTGCTGGCCTCGACCTTGACGAACGGCGACTGCGCGAGGCGCGCCAGCCGCCGCGCGATTTCGGTCTTGCCGACTCCGGTCGGCCCGATCATCAGGATGTTTTTCGGGGCGATCTCCTCGGCGAGCTCAGGCGCGAGCTTCTGCCGCCGCATTCGATTCCGGAGCGCGATGGCGACCGCGCGCTTGGCGGCAGCCTGTCCGATGACGAACTTGTCCAACTCGGCGACGATCTGCCGCGGCGTGAAAGTTTGGCTCGACGTCTGCGTGGATTCCGGAAGGTAGATGGGCACTTAGAGCTCTTCAATCGTCAGCTGATTGTTCGTATAGATGCAAATGTCGCTGGCGATAGCCATCGCTTTTTCGGCGATGACCCGCGCGTCGAGATCCGTGTTCGCGCCGAGCGCCTTGGCCGCCGCCAGCGCGTACGGTCCTCCCGATCCAATGGCCACGATGCCATCGTCGGGCTCGATGAGATCGCCGTTTCCGGAGAGCAGGAACATCGACGTTTTGTCGAGCACGATCAGCATCGCCTCGAGACGCCGCAGCAGCCTGTCGGTGCGCCAGTCTTTCGCGAGTTCGACAGCCGACCGCTCGAGGTTCCCTCGATACTGCTCGAGCTTGGACTCGAACCGGGAGAAGAGGGCGAACGAATCCGCGGCGGAGCCGGCGAAGCCCGCGAGAATGCGATCGCCATAGAGGCGACGGATCTTCTTTGCGCTCTGCTTGACGACGGTCTGTCCGAAGGTGACCTGTCCGTCGCCGGCCATGACCGAGCGATCGCGGTGCCGCACGGCCAGGATCGTGGTGCTGTGGATCATGAGGGAGCCAATTTCCGAGTCTATGGGCGGCTGGTAGGGGTGTCAAGAAATCGGGACGCCGGTTGGACGCTTTCGATGACATCGCGACACGACGGTGCGATGATTACGGCGGTCTTACGCCTCGGGAGTGGCAATCGGGTTGCTCGGGATCTGATCCATGGCACGACACCTTTCGGCGGCGGGCGCGGCGACGGTCGGACTCGTGCTGGGCGCGATGCTGATGCTGCCGGTGTCCGCGTTTAGCCAGCAGGACCTCAGGGGCGCTGCCGACGCGCCGATCACCTCGGCGCCGCCCCCGCCTCCTCCTCCACCGCCGCCGCCACCACCGCCTCCGCCTCCTCCGCCCGCTCCGTCACCGTCGTCGGCATCGCCGAGTTCGGGCGGCAGCGGTGGATTCTCGAGCTTCGGCCGCGACTCGGGTCGTGCCGTGCGTCGCGGTGGCGATCGAGTTGACCGCGCGGCTCAACCAGCCCAGGCTGCGGGCGACGGCTCTGGCCATCGACGCGGAAATAATCCGCGGAGCGGGGACGCCGTACCACGCGGTTCCGTGTCGCGGCCAAACGGCGGAGGCGTGATCGTCTCGCCGGCGTCCGGCGGCTTCTATCCCTGGGGATTTGCCTATGGTGGCGGCGCGATCGCGGGCTATTACGGCGGGTACTACGGCGCGTACGATCCGTGGTACGGCTGGTTTCCGGCGTACGGGCCGAGCTACTCGTCTTTCGCGTACGACGAGGAAGGCGCGCTGCGACTGAAGGTGAAGCCGGCCAATGCCTCGGTGTACGTCGACGGCTATTACGTCGGCGTCGTGGACGATTTCGACGGCGTCTTCCAGCGTCTCCATCTCGAATCGGGGCCGCACCGGATTGAAGTCCGCTCGCCGCAGTACGAGACGCTGACGTTCGACGTGCGCATCACGCCGGACGAGACGACGACCTATCGCGGCGAAATGGTGAGGCTCCCCTAGCCCTGTGCCCTCTGCCTTTTGCCCTCTGCCCTTTTAGTCTTCTTCACCCACCAGTAGATGGGAATGCCGGCGGCCATCACGATCAGCCCGGCCCGCGAGGGGCCCGGGGCCTCGACGATTGTGTTGGCGACGATTGCGAAACCAACGATACAGAACAGCGCGGGCGCCCACGGATAGCCCCAGGCTCGAAACACGGCATCCTGCTTCGCTGTGCGCCGCACGAAAAACAGCGAGAGCACGGCAAGCGCGGAAAACAGAATCACGCCGAAGCCGGTGTACGTGAGCAGCTGTTCGAACGTTCCCGACAGCACGAGAAGGGAACTCCACGCGGCCTGCGCCAGGATCGCGACAGCGGGTGTGCGATAGCGCGGATGCACCCGGGCGGCGGCCGGCACGAACACGCCGTCGCGCGCCATCGCGAAGTACACGCGCGGGCCCGCCGTCGTCATCGCGCTGAGACTGCTCAGGATGATCACGACCGCGACGACCGCGAACAGGACGCCCGCCGTGGATCCGAACAACCGCTCGGCGGCGACTTCACCGACCGCGGTCGCGCCGGCAAACTGTTCCTGCGGCACGACGCGGAGGTAGAGCGCATTCAACGCGAGATACAGAGCAACCGTCACGCCGGTGCCGATCATCAGTGCACGCGGGACGTTCTTGACGGGCTGCCGGATTTCCTCGGCCACATAGACGGCGGCGTTCCAACCGGTGTAGCTGAACATCACCGGCACGAGCGCCAGCAGCAAGCCTGAACTTCGAACAGGCGCTTCCGTCGCGTACGCGGCGTTGCCCGAGATGCCCGCGACGATGAAGCCGATCACGACAAACGCGACGAGCGCCGTCACCTTCAGCGTCGTCAGCGAGTTCTGCACGACGCGTCCAATGCCGACACCGCGGATTTGAATGAGGGCCAGCGCGAAGATCGTGGCAATCGCCACGAACGCCCGGACCGACAAGGTTACGGCGAGTGGACCGATGTGCCACGCGGCCAACGGGGCCTCGCTGCCCGCGCCCGGCACCAGACGATTGAGGTAAACCGCGATGCCGACGCCGCCGGCCGCGATCGCGCCGCTGAAGCCGGCCACGAACGACGTCCATCCCGTGAGAAACGCCGCGAGACTTCCAAACGCCTCGCGCAGGTAGACGTACTCACCCCCGGCTTCGGGCTGGCGCGCGGAGAGCTCCGCATAGGCCAACGCTCCGGCAAACGCCAGCGATCCGCCGAGCACCCACACGCCGAGGATGGCCAGGCGGTTCGGCACCAGCGTCGCGACGAAACCGGGCGTGATGAAAATGCCGACGCCGATGACGTTGGAGATGACGATGGCGGCCGCGTCGAGCGGGCCGAGGCGTCGTTCGAGCGAAGCGCGAGCCGGGCTGGCCACCGGCTTAGTTGCCGGTCAGCTGGCGGGTAACTGGGTATTCCTTGATGCGGACCCAGTTGATCGAGCCGTACTTCGCAAACAGCTGGACGCGCGCGTCGACGAAGTGGCTGTTCTTGAGCAGATCTGGCTTGGGATCGGTTCCCGTGACGCCGTGATCGGAGCGGATCGTCAACTCGGGCGTCGTGGCGCCCGCGGCCAATCCTTCGGAGCCCGCGACGGCCTGAAAATGAGTGCCCCACTCCTTGTCTTCGTTGGCTGGACGAAAGACGGCGTTCACCTGGAGCACGGCAAGCGACTGATCCGAAACGTTCTTCAACTTGAAGCGCACGACCGGGACGAGCTTGTTCTGCCCGCCGCTCTCGCTCGCGTCGATCCATCCGGTTGAGACGTCCTGCACTTCGAGGGCGCGCGTGAGATCGACGGTAGGCCCGCATGCCGACGCGGTGAGCAGCGCACCGGCCAGGCAGGCCCCCAACAGGGCGATGGCGGAAATGTCGCGGGTGCGGCGCATGCCGCGTATTTTAGAACACTCGCCGATCCATGCGCTTGATGACTTCGTCGCGTGAGATCTGGTTGCTCCGGAAGGCGGCCAGGTCGGCTCCTCGCAGCTTGATCATCACCGTTTGCGCGTCGTTGTCGGGTGGCCCGATGCGCGGCTGATCCTGGATGCCCCGCGCCGCAATCGTCACCCACTCCTCCGGACCGATGCCGAGAGAGGCGCTGTGGTCGAGCATCGCGTCGGCGAGCGCCTGTACGACCTCCTCGCGATACGCCTCGTTCGGGTTTTCGAGAATCTTGTCTTCGGGCTCCGGCGCGGTCGCCGGGCTGGCTGGCGGCGAGACCGACGCGGCGCCGACCTGCGGATCCGGGGCGCTGGCCGCTGAACCGGCCGTACCGCGCCGATTCGGCAGCCTCGGCACCCGCGATGAGGCGGGCATCGGCGCGGCCGTAATCGTCGGCGCGGCAGGCGCGAGCGGTCCGACCTGGAGCTCGACGCGCTTGAGGGCCTGCTGCAGATCCGCATCAGCCGGATCGAGCCGCGCGCGAATCGTATTGAGCGCGCTCTGCAGGCCGAGATCGTTCTGATCGAGCGTCCGCAAACTCCACGTCAGCGTGCCGTTGAGCGACGGCACCTCGACATCGAAGAACACGCCGTAGCCATCGAGGCGGAATCCCCGCACACGGGGGTTGTCGAGAATGAGCATCTGCGCCGGTGCGTCCGGAGCGACGGCCTGCAATCGATCTCTGATAACGGTGGCGCCGTGCTCGACGGCGCCTTCCAGCACGCGCTCCATCACGCCTATTTGATAGTGCACTTGCCGCGCGGTGATGGGCCGCGCGATCGTCTGCGCAGCCGCCGGCGCGGCCATCGCAACCGAAGCGGCAATTCCAAATGTGTGTAAAACCAGTTTCTTCATGATGTGACCCTGCCTACCGCGTCTGCGAAACCTTGAGCAGATAGTTGACGGCTTCGCGCTGCTTCAACTGCTCGCTCAATGCATTGTTCTGAACAAATCCAATGGTGCGTTGGATGCTTGCGAGGTCGGCCTGCCGCTGTCTCTGGTAGTCCTTCATGACATTGGCGACGGCGAGCGCGGTTTCGTTCTGGAAGCGCCTCTCGCGTTCGTCGAGGAGCACGCTGACACGGCGCCGGAGTTCCTCCTCGGAGATCGTGGGCGCCTTCGGCGCGGCAACCGGCACGGCCAACGCGGCCTGTTGCTTCGCGTCGTACTCGTTGCGCATTTGCGTCTCGAATGCCGTGAGCTCGGCCCGCCACGGTGTGGCATTCCCGGGAACGGACTGCGGCGTGGACCATCCGGTGCGAATCGTCAGGCCGGAACGGTCGTACCGGACATCGAGGTTGGCGATGGTCGCGGAAATCCCCAGAACAAACAGCGCGGCGGCCACCTGCGCCCAGACAGGGACGTCGTGCCACCAGGCTCGGGACTCGGGGCTCGGGGCTCGAAACTCCGACCTCGAGAACGCGGGCTCGGGGGGCGCCCATGTGCTCAAAGTCGAGCGGACGGCGCGCAGTGCCGAGAGATCCTCCTGACAATAACGGCACGTGGAGAGATGCGAGCCGAACGCAGACCGTTCGGCGGAGTCGATGTCGTCGTACAGATGCGAGACGAGCAGCTCGTCGCGCTCCGGGTAGTTACAAAGTGTTTCCGTCATCATTCAACCCTTGGTTCACCGTGGGGTCTGACTCAGCTCGCGGCGAAGCACGGTCAAACCCTGATAGAGCCGTGTCTTCACCGTACTCAGCGGGCACCCGACCATGTCGGCAATCTCCTGGAACGTGAGCCCGTGGTACTCCTTCAGAATGATGGCCGTGCGCTGCTCTACGGGCAGCCGGGCCATCGCCTTCTCGACCACGCGCGTCAGATCGCGGCGCGCGACGAGATCCTCGATCGGTTCGGACGGCTCGCGCGACGCCGCGAGCTCCATCGCGTCGACGTCTTCCGGCATCTGCACAACCGGAGTCCGCCGCTGGCGGCGCACCCAGTCGCGACACAGGTTGAGCGCGATCCGATACAGCCACGATGAGAATTTCGCCTGGCCGCGAAAGCCACCAAGCGCGCGAAACGCGCGGAGGAACGTTTCCTGGCACACGTCGCGCGCGTCTTCTTCGCGGCCGATCACCCTGTACGCGAGGGCGTAGATGGGGCGCTCCCATCGAAGGACCAACTGATTGAAGCTGTCGGCATCGCCCCCAATCGATCGGGAGACGAGCTCTTCATCCGACCACGTCATGCGGAGCGCGGCAGGCCTTTTCTGTCCGGACGAACCGGACGCTACGTCTGGTTAGACGGCCGAAGAGGGCTGGCGGCCTTTTGACAATCCACGCAAAAGTGCCAACCCCGAAAGTATACTGCCTCCAGCACTTGCCGCCGTTCGACGCTGGCGCTGCCATTTGGCGGGCATCGATCGATCGCGTACAATCCGGCCGGTTCGCGTGACTCTCTGAAGCCCCAAGCTATTGATGTCCCAGGACTCTCACCCCGCGCGACTCACCCGGCCCGGATCCGCGTCTCCGGCGGGCAATCGTTCGGGCAGCACCGATACGATCCCGCTGTCGTTGACGTCACTCCTGGCGGGCGGCTCGCGCCCGATCGACGTGCTCCCGCATCTGCATCGGCACGCGCTCGACGCAACCGGCGGCAGCTGCTCGCTGCTCTTCGAGCACAACCCGCGAAGCGGCGCGATGCAAGCCACATCGGCGTATTCCCTCGACGAGCTTCGCGTCGATCCCTGGCTGCCGGGCCCCGAGGAAGCGGCGATCGTCGGGCAGGCGTTCACGCGCACGGAAGCGACGCTCGTGAGCGACCTGGCGCGTCAGATGCCGGAGCTGGCCGCGCGCCTTCGCACGCCGTCCGCGTTGCTCCTGCCGCTCGCGCGGGGCGATGAACGCGTCGGCCTGCTGACCGTCGGCTTTCAGACGCCGCCGGCATCTGTCGCGATTTCGGCCGACGGCTGGAGCGCC
>Ga0137395_10001797_pt1 | contig 10098 bp, 10 predicted proteins | sample czobulk216metaG_FD_108283 | JGI IMG/M metagenome (GOLD analysis project Ga0137395, IMG submission 108283) | Vadose zone soil microbial communities from Angelo Coast Range Reserve, California, USA - czobulk2.16 metaG | ecosystem: Environmental > Terrestrial > Soil > Vadose zone | place: USA...
CACAGTTCAACTTACGGTATACATCGCGATACGCAATTAGAGGGCACTCGGCTCAGGGCGCTGCCGGCGACATGCGCGTGATCAAAACGGGAGGACGCTCCCCGTCCTTTGTCCAATGAGATTGGGCGCGGCTGTTGCGCTGTAGCGAATGCGGCGAGCGGGATGCTGATTTCGTGGCGAGCGGGGCGAGGCGTTAGCCGGAATTGGGGCACCCTCTGAACGCCACCCCTGCTGATGCGCAGCAAGGCAGACGAGCAATGCCTGCCCGGCGCCTATGTGCCGGTTCCAGCGGGTTTATGGGTCGGGGCCCGGCCGCAAAACCGCTGAACCAGCCCCCCAACGGGGGAACCGTTGGGGGAATAGTCAATGCTGATCCTGCTATGTGCTGATCTGGCGGCAAGAATTTACGCGCTTGCGCGGATGCTACTTCGGCGACACCACCATCGTCATCTGCCGCCCTTCCATGCGAGGGAACTGCTCGACCTTGGCGATTTCGTCGAGGTCGTCCTTGACCCGCATAAGCACGTTCATGCCGAGCTCCTGGTGCGCCAGCTCGCGCCCGCGGAACCGCATCGTTACTTTGACCTTGTCGCCCTCTTCGATGAACTTGTTCATGCTGCGCATCTTGACCGCGTAATCGTGGTCATCGATGCTCGGGCGCAGCTTGATTTCCTTGACCTCGATGATCTTTTGCTTCTTGCGGGCTTCGTTCTTTTTCTTCTGCTCTTCGTATTTGAACTTGCCGTAATCGAGGATTTTGCAGACGGGCGGATCGGCGTTTGGCGCGATCTCCACAAGATCGAGCCCGGCATCGGTCGCCATGTCGAGCGCTTCGTTGCGTCCGACCACTCCCACCATCTGACCGCGTTCGTCGACAAGACGGACGCGCATCACGCTGATCTCCTCGTTGACGCGAGGCCCCTCGCGGGTGGGGGTGAAGTTCATGGGTGGTCTGGCTATGTAGCATCTCCTCTCAAAAATTGTGCAGGACCGGTTCTGGCTAGCGCACAGACTAGGCGCAACCCGGCGGGACTGCCTCTACTTTCAATCTAGCAATCGCCTCGCCAAGCGCAAGAGCCTCCTGCGCGGGGCTGCCAAGTCGGCGCAGCGAGACGGTCCGCTGCTCGGCCTCGCGCCGTCCGACCGCGAGGATCAGCGGCACCTTGGCCAGGCTGTGCTCGCGAACCTTGTAGCTGATCTTTTCGTTGCCCGGATCGGCGATCGCCCGCAGCCCAGCGGCGGTCAGCTCCCGCGCCACCTCCTCGGCATAGGGGGCCGCCTCCTCGGTAATCGATGCGACAACCGCCTGAACCGGCGCCAGCCACAGCGGGAGATTGCCGGCGTAATGCTCGATCAGGATGCCGATGAAGCGCTCGAAAGAACCGAGAATGGCCCGATGCAGCATCACTGGCACATGGCGGCCGCCATCCTCACCGACATAAGTGGCGCCAAGCCGCTCCGGCATGTTGAAATCGAGCTGCAAGGTGCCGCACTGCCAATCCCGGCCCAGCGCGTCGCGCAGTACGAATTCGAGCTTCGGCCCGTAGAAGGCGCCCTCGCCGGGGTTGACGGTGTAGCTGAGCCCGGCCGCTTCGACCGCCGCCTTGAGGTCGTGCTCGGCGCGGTCCCAAACCTCGTCGCTGCCGGTCCGATGCGGCGGCCGGTCGGCGAATTTGATCGCCACATCCGCGAAACCGAAATCGCGATAGATCGACAGCAGCAATTCGCAGAACGCGATCGCCTCCGAGGTGACCTGGTCAGCGGTACAGAAAATATGCGCGTCGTCCTGGGTGAAGGCGCGCACCCGCATGATGCCGTGCAGCGCACCCGAAGGCTCGTTGCGGTGGCAGCTGCCGAATTCGGCGAGCCGCAGCGGCAATTCGCGATAGCTCCTCAGCCGGTTGCGGAAGATCAGGACATGGCCGGGACAGTTCATCGGCTTCAACGCGAGAATTTTCTCGTCCCGGCTCTCGGCAATGAACATGTTCTCGCGGAAATTCTCCCAGTGCCCGGTCGTCTCCCACAGCGAGCGGTCGAGCAGCTGCGGCCCCTTGACCTCCTGGTACCCAGCGCCATCGAGCCGCCGGCGCATGTAGTCCTCGATGATCCGAAACAGCTTCCAGCCCTTGGGATGCCAGAAGATGCTGCCGACCGCCTCTTCCTGCAGGTGGAACAGGTCGAGCTCGCGGCCGAGGCGGCGGTGGTCGCGGCGTTCCGCCTCTTCGAGCCGGAACAGGTATTGGTCCAGTTCCTTCTGGTTCGGCCAAGCCGTGCCGTAGACCCGCTGCAGCTGCGCGTTATTCGGGTCGCCGCGCCAATAGGCGCCTGCCACGTTCATCAGCTTGAAGGCCTGCCCGAGCCGGCCGGTCGATGGCAGATGCGGGCCGACGCAGAGATCGACGAAATTCCCCTGCCGGTAGAGGCTGATCTCCTGCTCGGGCGGGATCTCGCCGATGTATTCGGCCTTATAACGTTCGCCGATGCGGTCGAAGAAGGCGACGGCCTTGTCGCGATCCCACACTTCACGGTTGATCGGCTCGTCCCGCCGCACGATGTCGCGCATGCGCTCCTCGATGCGCTCGAGATCGTCGGGCGTGAACGGCGTCGCACGCGCGAAGTCGTAATAAAACCCGGTCTCGGTCGCCGGGCCAAAGGTAACCTGCGTTTCGGGATAGAGCTCCTTGACCGCCTCGGCCATGACATGGGCCGCGTCGTGGCGCAGGATCTCGACACCCTCCGGCATATCTCGGGTGATGATCGCGACCGCGGCGTCATGATCGATCAGTGTCGCGAGATCGCGCGGTCGGCCGTCGATCTTGACCGCGACCGCCGCCTTGGCGAGCCCCGGCCCGATCGCGGCGGCGAGCTCGGCGCCGGTCACGGGGTCTGCGAACTCGCGGCGGCTGCCGTCGGGCAAGGTTACGGTTACAGGCCCCGCCGCATGGCCCGGCGCTAACGCCGAGCGGCCAACTTCTTGGCGATGATCACTCATGGTGCCCTGAGCTCCGTAGGTGGCGCCGTGCGGGCGGGGTAAACGGTCATGAAAAAACCCCGTCCGTTGCCGGCGGGGTCCTCGGGTTGCAACGATGCGGCTCAATCAGCGCGCGCGACCTCCGGACACCCCGCCTGACGGGGTGGTCGTAGTCGTCACAGCGATCCGGTCGAAGCCATGCATGCGCGGAATATCGCGAGCCGCCCACGCCGCGTCAAGACAGCCCCACCTGCGCATCGGTCATCTCGCTCATCGGGCCAGCCTCGTGCCACGCCGGCAACGGCTGAGTACGGTTAACGACAACCGTCGCGGTTTCCGGAAACAGGAGCTCCTCGTAAACCTCGATCGTGCGGGCGCACATGATCTCGCGGGTATAGCCCGCCGCGACCTGAGCGCGAGCCTGCCGGCCGAAGGCAGCGCGCTCTTCGGGGTCGAGCGCCAGCGTCTCCTCGATCGCCACAGCAAGTGCCGCCGGGTCGCGCGGCGGCACGAGCCAGCCCGTGACGCCCGGCACGATCGTCTCGCGCGCACCGCCGTGATCGGTTGCGACGACCGGGCGGCCCATCGCCTGCGCCTCGACGATCACCCGCCCAAAGCCTTCCGGATCGGTCGAGGCGGAGACCACGACATCGGCCAGCGTGTAGGCCGTCGGCATGTCACGGCAGTCCTCGATGATGCGGAACCGTTCGGCGAGCCCGAACCGCTCGATGGCCTCCTCGAGCTCCCGGCGGAAGCCGCTATGGTGCTCGCCGCCGACGAGCACGCCGCAGACGTCGCGCCGTCCCAGCCGCGCGATCGCCTCGATAAAGTCGAGCCCGCCCTTCCACCGCGTCAGGCGGCCCGGCAGCATGACGACGGCAAAGCCGTCGGGCACGCGCCAATGTAACGCCAGTTCGGCGACCTGCTGACCCCAAACCCGATCCGGCTCGAAGCGGGCGAGATCGACCCCGCGCGGGATCGTGCGCAGCCGGTCGGGGCCAGTCCCATAGACTTTGGCAACATGCTCGGCGACAAAATGCGAGATCGCGATGACCCGGTCGCCGCACGCCATCACCGCATTGTAGCGATGCTTGAACGGCAGATCGGCGTCGTAGGCGTTGTGAAATGTCGTGACGAAGCGCCGACCGGTCGCCCGAGCTGCCGACAATGCGCTCCAGGCCGGGGCGCGGCTGCGCGCATGCACGATGTCGATTCGGCCGCGCCGGATGAGATCGGCGAGCGCCTTTCGGTTGCGGCGGATCACGAGTGGGTTCTTCGACGCGAGCGGCAATATCACGTGCTGCGCGCCGACCCGCGTCAATTCCTTTTCCATCGGTCCGCCGGCGGAGGCGACATAGGCCGTCCAACCGGCCTCGACGAGGGCCGCGGCGAGATCGACGGCGCCGCGCTCGACGCCACCCGAGACGAGGCTCGGCAGGACCTGCAGCACGGCTGGCGGGCGCCCGCTCGCTGGCCCGGCTTCTTTCCGTCCCGGAGCAATGTTATCGTCCCTGAACATGCCTTGCTGCAACACGCCTTGCTGGAATACCTCGAAACGCCCATGCCGCACAGCGCATCGGCAACAGGCTCGCACCCCGCGAGTCTAGCACGCCCGGACGGGGCGGCAATCGCCTACCACCGCATCGAGGGGCGCGCACCCGGCATCGTCTTCCTCGGCGGCTTTCGCTCCGACATGACCGGCACAAAAGCATTGTTTTTGGAGGATTACTGCCGCCGGCGGGGGCGCGCCTATGTGCGCTTCGACTATTTCGGACATGGCCGATCGAGCGGCGATTTCGCCCGGGGCACGATCGGCTGCTGGCGCGAGGATGCGATCGCGGTCATCGATTCGCTGACCGAGGGGCCGCAGATCCTGGTCGGATCGAGCATGGGCGGCTGGATCATGCTGCTGGCGGCATTGGCGCGCCCGCAGCGTGTGGCTGCGCTCGTCGGCATCGCGGCGGCGCCCGATTTCACCGCGGAGCTGCTGCCGAACCGGCTCACCCCGGAGCAGCGCCGCGAACTCGACGAGAAGGGCGCGGTCACCGTTCCCTCCGACTACGACGCGGCGGGCTACCTCTATACGAGCGCGCTGATCGAGGACGGCGCCCGGCATTTGCTGCTCGGCGCGCCAATTCCGATCGACATGCCTGTGCGGCTGTTGCACGGGCTCGCGGACGCGTCGGTGCCGTGGCAATTGAGCCTGCGGCTCGCCGAGCGTCTGAGCAGCCGCAATGTGACCGTTACGCTCGTCAAAGGCGGCGACCACCGCCTATCGAGCGAACCCGATCTCTCCCGCCTGGCGGGGGTATTGGACGACTTGGTGTAACAGCCGGAGCAAAGGATGCATCGCAAATCATCCCGGACTCCGGTGCTGAGCCCGGTGGCCGCAATTGTCCTAGCGCTGCTGCTTTGTTTGTCGGCGGCGGCGCAGGCGCAAGGCTCCGCGGGCCTCTCCTGCGGCCCCGAGGATCCGCAGCAGCCTGGCAGCTCAGGGGGCGCGTCAGCTGCCCCCGAGCCGGAATGCTGGGAGGGCACGCTGCAGGCGCTCGCGGAGGGGAACATCTACAACGATACCGCCGACGGGAAATTCAAGTTTACAGCGGCTGATGACGACACGGTGAACGGGAATGCGCATATCCGCATGTCGCATGCGCCGGCGACGATGCTTGGCGGCTGCATCTTCACGCGAAGCCAAGATCCGGAGGAGTTCGATGTCACTATCGATGGTCGGCGCAACGGCGATCTGTTTGAGCTCAATTTCGGCACGGCGCTCGCGACCTACACGATCAACTCCCAGTGCCAGGGGCGTTCCTTCACCGGTTCAATTGCTGGAATGGACGTCTTCATGGGGGGCAGCGACCTCGTGCTCCGCGACAACCGGCCTGCGCTCCAAGGAGGACCGGCCAAGGTGCCGGCCGAGGACGGCAGCACGACGCTGCACGGCTCGCCCGGCGGCGATCTCCGGATGACCGCGACGATCCAGATCACCTGCAAGCGCGGCTGCATCCTGCCGCGCGCCGCAGACTGAAGCCATAAAGCGGATGCCGTGTCGCGACGCCCGGGCGATTTCCGCACAGGAGAGGCCGTCATGTTAAAGCAAGCGATTGTTGCGGCGCTCCTTGCGACGACCGCGCTGACAAGCGCGCCGGGCGCAGCCGAGGAGGATCAGCACCTGACGGGCCGTGACGACAGCGGCGCCGTCGTCGGAGCGGATGTCGCCCCCGGGACCACGACGACGCTCACAATCGTTCAGGATCCGAGCCGGACGAAGACTGGAGACGGCGGCGACTGCCCGACCCAGGCATCCTATTTGGCGCGCGTCACGGCGGCTACGGCAATGATGCGGGGCAAAGTTGTTCCCCTTTCCGCTTGCGAGCTCAACAAATGCACGAACCCGAAATTGAAGGCAAAATGCAAAGGACAGCCGGACTATTTCAAGATAAACTGCACCGGATCTCTGGAGCACCGGGTCGACGGAATAATCAGGATTGAGCTCGACTACCAGGATGAGTATTGGGATGCACAGAAGTGCAAGTTGCATCATAAAACGAGCAAAACATCGCAAGTGTTTCTGCTCGGGAAACCAGATTCCTCGCAAGGCGATCCGCAAGATTCCGAGATCGGCGACAAGATCAACTGCTACATGCAAAACATCCTGTATCCGGTGAAAGATCACCCGATGCATCGGGACTGCGAATGAGCATGAGTACAAGGCGCCGGTCGCCGGTGCGCCGTCCGGCAGCGGCTGTGCGCTCCCTTGCTATTGCATGCGTTGCGCTTGCGGTTTTCTTCGCATCCGACCGGCTCGCCCTGGCCAAAAAAACCGCACCTCCGGCTCCGCCCGCCCAGAGGTCGGTGCAGCAGCCCGCACCCAGTCCGGCAGAGCTGTTCGCATCGGGCGAGAAGTATCGCTGGGGACTCGATGCTCCGATTGACTGGAGTGCAGCCGCACGGTCGTACGCCGAGGCCGCGCGCCAGGGTCATGCAGAAGCGATGACCCGGCTAGGCCTGATGTATGAGCTGGGAGCAGGCGTGCCCTACGACGAAGCGCACATGCTCGATCTGTTCCGCGGCGCGGCAGAATTGGGCAATGCCGCGGCGATGACTCAACTAGGCCTCCTGTCGTTGCAAGGCAAAGCGGTTGCGCGCAGCCGACGGGTGGCGATGCGGCATTTCCGCTCCGCCGCCGATGGTGGCGACCCGACGGGCATGATTCTTTTGGCGCGCGGTCTCAAATTCGGCTGGGCGGACACCGCCGATGAACCGGGCGCGAAGCAATGGGCGCTGAAGGCGCAAGAGGCATTTCGGCAGCGCGCGGAGGGGGGCGACATTGCGGCGATGATCGGCCTCGCCGCGATGTACCAATCGGGAACCGAAATTGAGCCCGATCTGAAACAGGCCGTCACGCTCTACCAGAAAGCCGCGGGGCGCGGCTCCAGTGAAGCGATGCTCCTCTTGGCCGCGCTGTCGTTCAGCGGCGAAGGCGTCGAGAAGGACAAGACGCAAGGCGTTCGCTGGATGACCCACGCCGCCGAACGCGGCGATCCGAATGCGATGTGGCTGCTGGCTTTGGCTTACCGGAGCGGCGCGGAGGTCCCCAAGGATGCGGGGAAAGCCTTCGACTCATGCCGCAAGGCGGCCGCTCAGGGCCACGCCGCGTGCATGTGGTTGTTGGGCGAATTGTCGGCCCGGGGCGAAGGCGCCGATAAGGACGACAAACAGACGCTCGAATGGCTCAGGAGCGCCGCTGGGCATGGCAGCAGGGAGGCACTTTTCGAGCTGGGCGTCCGCTCCTCAGAGGGCCGCGGCGTCGAAAAAGACGAAGCGGCCGCGCTCGATTATTTCCGTAGCGCCGCGAATCTTGGCCACGCCGAAGGCGCCTACCGCTTGGGCGAGGCTTATGTCGCGGGCCGTGGCGTATCGCGGGACGAAGCACAGGCCGCCGATTGGTTCCGGCGGGCGGCGCTGCGCGACCATCCGCGCGCGGGCTACCGGTTGGCGCTGATGTACACGGAGGGACGCGGGGTCGATAAGGACGCCGAAATGGCGGCCGTATGGTATCGCATGGCCGCCCGCCTCGGTGATCCCGATGCGATACAGGCGCTGAAGTGATCGACGGGCCCCTCGGCGCGGGCGGCGGCTAACGTTTGCTGAAGACGATCTCGACGCGGCGGTTCTTCTGGCGCCCTTCGGGATCGTCCGAGCCGTCGGGTTTCGTGTTGGGAGCGACTGGCCGCGTCTCGGCGAAGCCCTGGACCGCGAATTTCATCTGCCCGAGACCTTCGCGGTCGACGAGCCATTTTTCGACCGATCCGGCGCGCCGTTCGGACAAGCCCTGGTTGTAGGGGTGATTGCCTTTCGAGTCGGTGTGCCCCTCGATCACCACCCTGCCCTTGGCGCGCTCGCGCAGGATGCCGGCGACCTGTTTGAGCGCGTCCGCGGCGCTCGCCCGGATATCTGATTTGTCGAAATCGAACAGGATATCGGCGGGCAGTTCGATGCGCGTCTCGGTCGCCGTCTCCTTGACCGCCAGGTTCTGCGCCTGACCGGCGAGGTTCTCGACCGGGTAGATCAAGTCGAGAATCTCGCCCTGCATATCTTGCGCCCGCGCCACTGAGAGCCCGAGCAGGATCGCCGCGACGACTGCCGCTACCCGCCACCGCACCTGTTTCATATCGCTAGCGGGTAATCGGGACGCTGTCGATCGGCTGAAAATCCGGGACCACGACAGTCATTTTCTCGACGTTTTCGGGAGGTGCCGCGAATTTGGCCCATAAATTGGCCCGCCCGCCCTTCTCGATGTTATGGATGCTGGAGCAGGCACATTTTTTGTTCGTATCGCGTACCACCAGGTATTTCTTCTTATTGACGTTGTCGATCAGGTGGACACCGCTGATCTGGTCGCCATCGCTGGCGCCCTGGTGGAACTTGCCGCTTATTCCGACGGACTTGTCGGACGCGTTGATCAACTGAAAGCGCAGCGTTACCGAATTGGCTTCGTCGCGCTTTAGATCTTGCACGACAACGCTCAGCCCCGGAATGCTTCCCTCTGCCTTCAGCTCGGCGGATTGCGCGGGCGCCCCAATAATGAGGGCTCCGCCGGCCATTGCGAGCGCAATCAGAGCTTTACCCAAGAGCCGCATCTCCCCCTCCGTTTCTGCTCTACCCGTGAATTTTGGCGAAGCCGCCGCATCGCGTCAGCAAAATTTGCTGCCGCTCCCGGGTAAAGGCGTCCGGGCAAAGGCGTTCGGGCTAGAACTCGTACTGCTCGACAACCATCGGCTCGTTGCGGGCGGCGGCAATCCATTCCTGCATTTCGGGCATCGCCATGATCGTGTCGCAATAGGTTTCGGCTTCGCGCTCGAGCTCCACCTTGTAGGTGCGGAAGCGGCTCACGATCGGCGCGTACATCGCGTCGGCGATCGTGAAGTGGCCGAACAGGAAATCGCCGCGGCCCTCGCCGCAGCGGATCCGGCAATCGCGCCAGATCGCCATGATCCGATTGATGTCGCCTTGCACCTCGGGGGTGATCTCGCGGCCGGGGAAGCTCGAGCGAATATTCATCGGCAGATGCTGGCGCAAGGCCGGAAAGCCGGAATGCATCTCGGCGCTGACCGAGCGGGCGGCGGCGCGCATCGCCGGGTCCTTCGGCCACAGCTCGAAGGTCGGGAAAGACTCGGCGAGGTATTCGCAGATCGCCAGGCTGTCCCACACCGTCAACTCGCCATGCTTCAAGGCCGGCAAGCGGCCGGAGGGCGAATATTTCAGCACCGTCTCGCGGCTGGCCGGCTGATAGAGCGGCACCACAACCTCCTCGAAAGCGACGGTCGTCCGCTTCAGCGCCAGCCAGGCGCGTAGCGACCAGGAGGCGTAGTTCTTATTGCCGAGATAGATCGTCAGATCGGCCATGAAGGCCCCCACGGCTAGTGGCGCTCCAGTCTGACACAACACCCGCGTGGAGCAACCGACGGCAAAGGCAACCCTGACGCGCTCCCCGGGCTTCGATCTCTCCGGGCGCCAACCCTCTACAGCATGCCCAGGGCGGTCGGCCCCTTTGGCGGCGGGAAGGCGCGGTCGAGCGCGGCAATGTCGTCGGGGGTCAGCCGCAGATCGAGCGCGCCGCG
>Ga0137395_10001799_pt1 | contig 10098 bp, 9 predicted proteins | sample czobulk216metaG_FD_108283 | JGI IMG/M metagenome (GOLD analysis project Ga0137395, IMG submission 108283) | Vadose zone soil microbial communities from Angelo Coast Range Reserve, California, USA - czobulk2.16 metaG | ecosystem: Environmental > Terrestrial > Soil > Vadose zone | place: USA...
CCGATCTGCTTCTGGCCGATGCGGTGCTCGATCAGCCGCTCCAGGCCGCCGAAGGCGCCACCGCATATGAAGAGGATGTTGGTGGTGTTGACCTGGATGAAGTCCTGGTGCGGGTGCTTGCGGCCGCCCTGCGGAGGGACGTTGGCAATGGTGCCCTCGAGAATCTTGAGCAGCGCTTGCTGCACCCCCTCCCCGGACACGTCCCGGGTCAGCGAAGGGTTGTCCGACTTGCGCGCGATCTTGTCGATCTCGTCGATATAGATGATGCCGCGCTCGGCGCGGGCGACATCGAAGTCCGCCACCTGGAGCAGGCGGAGCAGGATGTTCTCGACGTCCTCGCCCACATAGCCGGCCTCGGTCAGTGAGGTAGCATCGGCGATCGAGAACGGCACGTCGATCATCTTGGCGAGGGTCTGTGCCAGGAGTGTCTTGCCACACCCGGTCGGCCCCACCAGCAGGACGTTCGACTTTTGCAACTCGACGTCGCCGGCCATCTTACTGTGGGCGATCCGCTTATAGTGGTTGTAGACCGCGACGGAGAGGACGCGTTTGGCGTGGCCCTGGCCGACCACATACTGGTCCAGGCCCGCACAGATGATCTTGGGGTTCGGGATGAGGCCCCCCTTGGTCCGCTTCTGCGAGGTGGTCTTGTTGTCTTCCTCCAGGACCTCCCGGCAGAGGGGGATGCACTGGTCACAGATATAGACCCCCGGTCCCGCGACCAACTTGCGGACCTGTGACTGGTCCTTCCCGCAGAAGGAACAGCGCATCTGCCGCCGGGTCTCGCGCTCGTTCATTGCGAGGGCTTCGGCCCTTCGCGTTCGGGTTCCGGCGGTGGCGCCGGCTGGCCGCCCCCGGCCGGTACCAGCTCGAGGCGGCCATCTTTCGCCGCCGACTGGCCATCGCGGCTGGCGGTCACGATGATGTCGTCGATAATGCCGTACTCCTTGGCTTCCTGGGCGCTCATGAAGAAGTCGCGCTCGGTGTCCCGCTCGATCTTCTCGATCGGCTGCCCAGTGTGCGTGGCGAGCATCTCATTGAGCGTCTGGCGCATCCGCAGGATCTCCTTCGCATGGATCTGGATGTCCGTCGCCTGGCCTTCGAACCCTCCGGACGGCTGGTGGATCAGGATCCGGGTATTGGGCAGGGCGAAGCGCATGCCCTTGGCGCCGCCGGCCAGCAACACCGTTGCCATGCTGGCAGCGAGGCCCATGCACACGGTCGAGACCCGCGGACTGACGTAGCGCATGGTGTCGTAGATGGCGAGCCCGGCGGTGACCACGCCCCCGGGGCTGTTGATGTAGATATTGACGTCCTTGTCCGGGTCATCGGAGGCCAGGAAGAGCAACTGGGCCATGACGACGTTGGCAACCTGGTCGTCGATGGGGGTGCCGATGAAGATGATGCGGTCCTTGAGCAGCCGCGAGTAGATATCAAAGGCGCGCTCGCCGCGGTTGGTGGTCTCGATCACCATCGGGATGAGCACTTCCGGTTGTCGGCTCAGCCGTTCGGGGTTCATGCGTCGCTCTCCTGTTGTTCCGCCATGATTGGGGTTCATTTCTTACGATCCAGTCCTCAGCGGGCTCGCTTATGAAGACGCGGAAAGGCCGAGGGCCCGGCGGCTTTCACCGCTCACATCGCCTTAGCTGTCACCAGTGCCTTTGCCGGCGACCGGCTCCTTCGGCGGCCTTTGCGGCTTTTCGGCCTTCGGCTCGCGCTGCTTCTGTATCAGGGGATAGCAACCGGCCGCCGCGGGTGGTCTCGCCGAACTGAATCGACCTCTGCCACCTTTCAGCCGCATATCGCGGGCCCGCTTCAGCCTGCCGCGATCTCAGACTTTCCGGACCCAGCCCGGGCGGCCTGGAGATCATCAGCGCGCTGCCTCCAAAAGGCAAGCCGCACGGCAAAGCGCTGGATCTGTTTCTCGTGGACCAGCAGGTCATGCGACCGGAGATACTCCTGGGCCGGCTCCTGGAAGTCGCGCATCGCGGCGCGGAACTGGTCGATGATCCCTACGATGAAATTGTAGAGTTCGCTGTAGACGACGATCCAGTGCTCGGCGTCCTTGAGATACGGGCTGGATGGGTTTTCGCCCGGCAGCAAGAGCATGGTCGAGACTGACTCCAGGGCAGCTATCTGCGTAGACGTGTGAAGCGGCGTTATGCCCGGCTGGGTGCCACCGTCGGCACTCGTGGGGTGGGCGCCACCAATCGGCGCAGCCATTTTTGGGACCTCGGTGTTTTCCCCCCATAAAACTGGCCTAGTTCGGCCGGGCATCCCACTGACCACCTGGGAGGAGGACAACCAAAGGAGGACCCAGTACTGCCGCTCACTGTACCCCTTATTGGGCCTTTCGACACAATTGTTTTGACGACCTCCCGCGAGGCCGTCCTATGTCCGCTAGCTGGCCGGGGGTCTAGCCTTGTGGCGTTACGCTGCCGGGCAAGGTAAGGGCGAAGCTGGCGCCCATGCCCCGGGTTGGGTCCTCGAGCACCAGCGAGCCGCCCTGGAGCTCGGCGAGCTGGCGGCTGACGGCGAGGCCAAGCCCGACGCCACCCCGACCGTGGAGCTGGCCCTCGACCTGGAAGAACGCCTCAAAGATGCGCATGCGAGCCTCGGCTGGAACGCCGCGACCGTGATCGATCACCCTAACCGTCGGCGGGTTGTCGCTGACTACTATCTCAACTATGTCAACGCTTGCACCCCTCCCGTGGACGAGCGCGTTGGTGATCAGGTTATCCAGGATTAGGCCCAGGTGGGCCCAGTCGCCGTTGACCATAACCGGCTGCTCGGGAACGGTCATGGTGAGTTGCCCGTTCTCAAGCACGGCGAGCCCCGCGGCGCGATTGATGGCTTCAGCGATCGGCCGCCTCAGGTCCAGCGCCGACATATTCAGGATGACACCGCCGGCTTCGATCCGGGAAGCGAGCAGCATCTGGGTCACGAGCCGCAACGCGTCCTCTGTCTTGCGGGCAACCAGTTCCAGCGCCGTCCTGGCCCGCGGAGAATCGCCCGGTAAGCTGCCGTCCAACAGCAAGGAAACATAACCCCCGATCACCGTCAACGGTGTTCGCAGCTCATGCGCCGCCACCTTGACGAGGGACGCCCTGGCGCTCGCGACTTCCGCCTCGGCACGCGCCTGTGCCACCTCCGCTCGCATCCGGGCCAGCTTGATCGCGCCGGACACGCGCGCCACCAGTTCACGGGCCGTAAAGGGCTCGATCAGGTAATCGTCGACCCCCTCCTCGAACGCCTCGATCGATACCTCATCGTCGGACAGTGCCGAGAACATCACGACGGGTAGATCCCGGGTAGAGGCATCCGCCCGCAATTCCCGCAGCAGCGCCAAGCCGTTCTTGCCGGGGATCATCGCGTCCGCCAGCACCAGGTCGGGCGGCCGAGCGCGCGCCGCCACCAGCGCTTCGACGCCGCCATTCGCGGTCTCCACATCCCAGTGCCGATCGAGGAGGCCCCGGATGTAAGTACGTACTTCGGGATTATCCGCGGCAAGGAGGATCCGTCCACCCGGCCGTGCACCGTTCATCGAAGCACTCGGCACCCCAAGCTCGGCCCCGGTGTCCGGGCATTGGGGATCAATCAACCGTAGCTGGTGATGTGGCCTGGTCAACGCGTCGATAGTCGCAGGCCCGGCGCCAGCCGCGAGAGCATTCGTCGCGGGGGACCCGCTGAGCGACTTTCTCCGGGCCAATTTTGAAGCCGCTTCTGTTGACCGATGCGTGCCGCCGCCGACCAGCTCATCGGTAGGGTCGGCGGGCATATTGCCCTGTCTCACGGTCGGTGGACGATTCCTTATGGCAGCCCACATACCACAGTCGCAGACGGATATCAAGCGATACCGATTCACTCGCAACCCTCGATGCCGGATGATGCCGGGGCAGATAGACATCAGGGACAAGGGACCGATGACGACTTACTTCTTGATCCGCCGCCAGAGCAATGGGGCTGCAGCGTGCCGCAGGTAGATGAACCGGGCGGCGCCCGCCTAACCGAAGCGGCGGTCTGCCTCCTCGGGACCACGAGTCACTTTCTCGCATATCTCGCCATGTCAGACGCTCCGCCGGCCCCGGCACGCAAGAAAAAAGCGGCCCGAGACCTACCGGACCGCTCGGCTACCTGCTAAGCGCCCGGCATCGAGCCGGTCACCATGTATTCCTTGAGCGTCTCACCCTGAAAGGCGACATAGTGGACGTCGATCCATTCCGGGGGACCCTCCAGGAACTTCAGCATCTGGTCGTAGTTGTCGTTGGTTTGGGGAGTGTTCGCGTTCTTGACATAGCTGTCCTTGTCCTTGAACCGGATGATCCCGACGATCCGGTTGGGATCCTTGTCCTCGACCGCGAACTCGCTCGAGATCCACCCGCTAGCCTCCGCCGGGCTCCCCTGCTCTTGGGCAAACCGCCGGAAGGCGTCCTGCTGGTCTGCCTTGAGCTTCGCGCGCATGATGGTTCCGTACACTCTGACCTCCTCTGACCTCAGGTCGATGCCGCCTGCTGCAGCCATGCTATCCGCTAAGACGGCGCGGCCGGGACCGGACTACCCCCGGCCGCCACAGTTCAGCTTGATTGACAGGAACCCTGCGCTGGACGCTTCTGTCTCGCAACAGGATTATGCGTCGAGTCTTAGCCGAACGGCGGCTTACACTGGCCTGCAGCGCCATCTCGAGCACAACCAGGAATTGGCCTGGAGGTCGCGGCATTTCCTGGCTCGCGGCTACGGCATTTCCAAAAACAGGGTTCCGTTGAAGAGGAGTTTGAGAGGACCGGAAGTCAAGTTCAAGTCGAATTGAAGTTGACGGGGCGACAACCCTTAAAGGGAGGTCCCCTGACGGAGTCCGCACTGGAAATGCCGTAACGGGCGTACCCCGTTCGCGAGTTCGAATCTCGCCCGCTCCGCCGCCACGTCTGGTAGCCACTGAGGTCATAGCCCCCACGTCTTGAGCTGGTGTGCGCAGGATTCTGGTCTAGCGAACGGACTACCCGGCTCGGAATCCGCAGACTAACGGCTCCCGTTTGATGACGCGGCGCCGAGCAAAAACCAGCGGAGCTCAGACCGGGGTCGGCGAGAGCAGGACGGCGAAGTCGTGTGAAAGCTAATCTGCCACCCAGGCTAGCCCATTGGGCCACGCACCGTTACCTGATTCGGCGTTCCGCGAGCGGGAGACCCCGGATCATCTGCCGGATCCACGACCGCCAACGGGTCTCCGACGCGATCCAACACTGACACGGCTACTGCCGTCGAGGAGGTCGTGCTCGAGAGCGTACAGGGTCGCGCCCGCCCGAGTGTTGACCCCGATCTTGCCGTAGATGTTGATGATGTGTGTCTTCACCGTTGCCTCGGAGACATGGAGCTCGAGGGCGATCTGCTTGTTCGGCAGCCCCACGGCAAGGACGCGTAAGACATCAACCTCGCGGTCTGTGAGTTTCGCTGGCCACGCCGTGGCCGAGCGGCTGCCAAGCCCTGGCTGGCCAGCCGCCGTCAGGACCGCGTTGACGGCGGATGCGTCGAGCCGCCGCGCAGCGATTTCGTTTCGCAGCTGGCGGGTCGTCTCGTCGGCTGTAAGCGCCGGCCGCCACGCGCGCTCCTCTCTCATGGCTTGGTAGACCTCGGTCACCGCGAGGATTCGCGCGGCGAGCGACAGTGAGCCCGCCTGGAGGCCGCGCTGATACCCAGAGCCGTCGAGCCGCTCGTGATGCATCGCAGCGAGGTCGGCAACCGGCCGGAGCGGCGAGGCGAGGCTGAGGATGCGCTGCGTGTGGTAAGCGTGCATTCTCACCCGCTCCCAGTCGACCGGACTCAGCGGTCCGCGCCTGGTCCACACCCGGTTGGGCACGCCCAGCATGCCGAGGTCGTGCACGTCTCCGGCGCGGCGGAGGGTTGCAGTCTCCTCCGGGCCAAGCCCAGCAGCCTTCCCCGCGGCCTCCGCGAGGCGTGCCACGCAGCGAGAGTGCCCGCGGGTGAACTGGGACGCCAGGTCGACGAAGTCGGCAAGAGCGCGGCTGACCTCGTCGAGGTGTGACATCCCGACGCCGCGGTGCGGGTCTGGCTCTGCCTCCAGGGCCATGTCCCAGACTGAGTCCGCGGCCAGGGTGCGGCTGATCTCGTGGCTGTTCTCCAGCCACAACTTCGCCAGTTCGGGGTCGAGCTCGGCGCCGCTACGCCGGCGGACGACGGCATCGGCAGCCTCGATTCCGCCCACCTGGGCGTGCACCTGAGCCACGTGCACAAGGTGCACCAGGCGGGCCGCAGGCGACAACCCCGTCCCGCTTGGGAGCGACGTGAAGAGCTTCCCGTCCCAACGCCCATAAGCATGGGATAGTGATTCCGTGACGGCCGGGCTGGCGCCCAGACGTTGCGACAGGCTGGAAGCCACCTCCGCGGTGCTTGCCAGAGCCCCCGGTAGGTCGCGCTCCGCGGTGGCAAGGCCGGCTATGCCCTGTGGCCACCCCGTGGCTCCCCAGCGCGGCGCGATCTTGGTCGCGGCGACGCGCATCATCTCGGGGCGGTCGGCGTAGTCTGCCTCCGACATCCACCGCCGCACGTTGATGTCATCGCCGCCGCCGAGGCGGCTCTGCGCCGCGACGGCCCCGGTGCAGCCGATGTGGTAGAGCAGCGCGAGGTAGTAGACATCGGAGATGTCGGGCGAGGACCATCCGGCGAGGGTCGCTAGCTCGACTGCGAGCAGGGCGTCGCGCAGGGCGCTCTCAGCGGGGACGTCGTGCGCGAGATCGGTGGCGAGCGATATCGAGGCGAGCAGCTCGGCCAGCCGGATCCGGTGTGGCGCCTGCAGCTTCTTGTCCGCGATGGAAGTCACCTCCGTCCCCCGGCAATCCGCCTCATTATCGGGTGGAGGGGCTGGCCGCGCGGCGCGGTCTGGTCGGGCGGCCGGCCCCTGCGTAGGCTCAGCCCGCGAGCGCCCGCGGAACGTCGCAGGCGACCGGGCTGTCATCCGGCAGAAAGCCGGAGCATACGAGGTCGATCGTAGATATCCCGTCAGGCCCCTCGTCGACGAAGGCAACCTGCTCGATCACCTCGCGCGCCACCCCGTCGCGGCTCAGCCTGAAGCGCCAATTGAGGCGGTGGCGTCGTCCAACGGGTTCGGATCCCACCTCGAGGACCTCGAACTCGGAGGCCCCGGCGAACCACCCCTTGATGCGGTCTGTGATCTCCTGGCGTCCGGTGCGCACCTCAGGCCCGCGTGGCAGCAGGAAGCGTCCCTTCGACATGGGTGAGAGGGCCTGCGAAAACCGCGCGAAATCGCGCGCTGTCAGCGCAGAGAGGAACATGTCGCGCGCGTTGGCTGATAAGGTCCCCGTCGTCATGAACCCCTCTGGACCTCGACGATATCGTCCGCGACCAGTCCGTGCGCCTCGCGGTGGACCGTGGCGGCGGCCTCGGGGTTGGGGGCTTCGACCAGGCAAAACACCTTTCCTGAGCCCTCGTTGAACCAGTACTGCAGGTACTTGACCGCGTGCCGGCTCTGTACCTCGAGGTCGCGTTTGTGTGCCCCGGCGACGGCGTCGGCGGTGAGCCCGTCGACCTTGTTGTGGACGTCCATATACAACGGCATACTCGCTGCTCCTTTTTGGGACCGCCCTTGGCGGTCGGTTATGGTAACGGTCGTCGACCGTGTGCCCACCGTACAGGTAAGTTGCGCGGCAGGCATCAACCGTTCGGTTGATCTTTCTGGTGCGAGTGGCAAAGACGTGCAGGTCGCGGCGTTTCTGACGTGGAGGCTACGGCATTTCCAAAAACAGGTTTCCGTTGAAGAACAGTTGAAGAGGAGTGGCAGTCGAGTTCAAGTCGAAGTTGAAGTTTGAGCACCCAGGACCGTGGAAATCAGGCGGTTTTGGGAGTCCGCACTGGAAATGCCGTAACGGGCATACCCCGTTCGCGAGTTCGAATCTCGCCCGCTCCGCCACCATATCCAGCGGTCACCCACCCAGACATAGCGCCCAGGTCGCGCCACTTCCGGGCCGAAGGCTACGGCATTTCCAGGAACAGGGTTGCGTTATCCCGCCTAGTTGACGTTCATTGACACCTTGGGTGACACCACGGCCCCGCCGCGTGAAATCTGCTTGCCTAATCCTTCGTTGTTGCTCCCACTGTTGCGGCGCACGCAAGGAATTCCCGTATGCTCTTGCGCACAGGTCTTCCCTCGGTGGCCAATCCGCTCTACATCCTCATAGCAGATGATGATCCGGCCATCCGGGAGATGGTTCGGACCGTTCTGCAATTAGACGGCCACCCTGTATTGGAAGCTGCGGATGGGCAGACAGCGTGGAAGCTTATTGTGGCTAACCGGCCTGCACTGGTCCTGACGGATGTCCAAATGCCGGGAATCGACGGACTCGAGCTTACGGCCCTCATCAAGGCAAACGGCTACAAGGAGACGAAGGTGATCGTCTTCACTGGGATGGCGACAGAGTGGCAGGCTCAAAGAGCCGGCGCGGACGCCTATCTGACGAAAAGCGCGCCGCTGCTGGAGTTGCGTGCGGCCGTCAGCCGGCTTTACCCCGGTAGGGTGCGAGGCGGGACCAAGGGGAAGGTCTAGCGATGACTGGCCGGGACCGGGCCGGAGCATGGCCCGGAGGCCTGGGGCCACTGCCAATCAGCCGATACCGGCGCGGCGCAGAAACTGAAAGCCTAAGCTTCTAGAAGAATTCGGAAGGTCGAGCCCTTTCCAGGGTCGCTGACGACTTCGACTCGCCCACCGTGTAGCTCGGCGATCTGCTTGACGATGTACAGCCCGAGGCCCGTCCCGGGCGTGTTCCGAGTTTCCGGCCTGACGCCACGGTAGTACTTGTCGAAGATGAGAGGGAGTTCCTCGGCTGGAATTCCGTACCCTTGATCCTCAACAACAATTGTGAGCGCTCCACGCTGCGGCTCGACTCGGACTTCGACGGAGGATTCTGGCGGGGAATATTTGACAGCGTTGCTGAGCAGGTTCTGGAGCGCAACCCCCATCCGATCAATGTCGACCTGGATCGTTGAACGGGATGGATCGATGCGCTCGATGATCGCTATTCTCTTGGCCAACGCTTCGGCCCGAACGACGTCAATAGCATCTTTGATCAGCTGGTTGACCGGATAGGGTTCGCGCCGCAGGACTTTGTCCGGTTCTTCGAGGCGGCCGACCGCTGCGAGGTCATCGATAAGCTTTGCCATCTCGTTGGCGCTCACGGCAATCTTGATGATTGCCTTGTGCACCTCGGCTGGCAATTCCCCAAGCTCTCCTGACTCGATCATGGACACGTACCCTTTAAAGATACTGAGTGGCCGGCGCAGCTCATGAGTCGTTAGCCGCATGAAACCGGATTTGAGAATGTCAAGTTCGGCGAACTGGGCATGCTGGGTCTTTTCGACTTCGTAGTAGCGTCGCGCGACCTCGTGCTCGAGTCGGAAGAGGACATCGGTCACGCGCAAGATCAAGGCTTCAATCGGAGGGTCCGCCCTGAGCACGAAGGGCAGCAAACTGTTTTTCATCACGATCAAGCTGTTGTAGACATCGTCGTAGTCTTGAGCCTCTTCGGCGTAGCGTCGGCCAAGGCTAACGCCGTACTCGTTAACAAACGGCTTTCCGTCCGCTGCCGTGAACGAGCGCCGGAGTGCTTCTACAAATGCCGCCACGAACAGTCGCAGCGACGCTTCAATGGGATAGGTGCGGCGCAACCATGGACCGTCGAAACGCCAGAGGTCCGCGGTCAGTTCATCTACCATTTCCTCCTGGTTAACTTGAATCAGTGTGGCCAGCCGATCATCCGCGCTCGCTGGCTGGCCGGACGAGCCGGCTGACTCAGGGGCGAGCCTCGCGTCTGCTTGCTGCTGCTCAGGGCCCATATTTGCTACTCCTTAGGAGGGTTCCGCTAGAGCGTAGAAGCGGCCGACCGCGTCCCTCAAACCCGAGAGGGCACTAGTCATGAGGAAAAACTGGTCGCATCCCGCTTGTTTCGCCTCGTCCTCGCTTGTAATGCCGACGGAGTACGCGATGACCTTCACCTGCCGCAACGTCTCCTGCGCTTTGATCTTCCGACAGAGGTCCAGGCCGTCGATGCCGGGCATCCAGACGTGGGCAACCAC
>Ga0137395_10001804_pt1 | contig 10089 bp, 6 predicted proteins | sample czobulk216metaG_FD_108283 | JGI IMG/M metagenome (GOLD analysis project Ga0137395, IMG submission 108283) | Vadose zone soil microbial communities from Angelo Coast Range Reserve, California, USA - czobulk2.16 metaG | ecosystem: Environmental > Terrestrial > Soil > Vadose zone | place: USA...
GTTCAGGACCTGGGGACGCTCGGAGGAGCCACAAGCGAAGCGCACGGCATCAACAATCCGGGTGAGATTGTCGGCGTCTCTGACACCAGCTCCGGCCCGCACGCTTTTCTCTGGCAAAACGGAGCTATGCAGGACTTGGGCGTTCTACCTGGAGACAGCAGCAGCCGGGCCGACCATATCAATGACAGCGGGATGATTGTCGGCGCTTCCCAGGGCAACGGCGGCGTTCGTGCTTTTGTCTGGAGCAGCGACGCGGGAATGCAGCCGCTCAGCGACAGTTCAGAAAGCGTCTACAGTGAGGCCTTTGACATCAACAACGCGGGACAGGTGGTTGGCGAAGTTGCGTCTGCTCTCGGCACACGCGCTTTCCTCTGGACCAGCAAGGATGGCATGGTCGACCTGAACGAAGCGGTGGCCAATCTGCCTAGCGACGTGGTGCTAACAGGAGCATTTGCCATCAACGACAAAGGCCAGATCGTCGCGTTTGGCCTGAAAAGTCCCAAGGTAAGCAAGCATCAGGAGGTCACGGCCGATAGCCACGTCCACGCCGGGCCGACGCGGGTTTTTCTGCTGACGCCGCAGTAGGAGCGGTGGGTTATAATCCGGCCATGCTTGGCGGACGCAGTAGCGAACAATGGATCGCACAATACACGAGCAGCCATACTCATCCGGTGAACCGGTTGTGCCATAGCGTTGGCATTCCGCTGATCGTGGTTTCACTGGCGCTCGGCGTCGCGGCCATTTTCTTCCATCCGCTCTGGATGCTTGCCGTCGGCCTGTTCATCTTCGGCTGGATTTTGCAATTCATCGGCCACGCCTTTGAACACAAAGAGCCGGAGTTCTTTCAAGACTGGCGCTTCCTGCTGGTGGGCGTGCGGTGGTGGTGGGCCAAGATGCGCGGCAAAGCGTAAAACCATCGTTGGGCCACGTACCTGCCGTGGGCGATAGGGATTCGCCAATGTTATCGTCCGTCGCTAAGACCCGCCATCCAGGCTGCGTCTTCGGAAAATTCCGAAAAGCGGATGCCTTACGCCACAGTGAATGGTTCAGCCGAAACCGGTCGCGAACGCGCGATGTTGCTCTCAACGACGTTGCAGAGATCTATTTCACGGATCGGCTTGACAAGGTAATCGTCCATACCAGCTGCCAGGCATCGCTCGCGATCTCCTTTCATTGCATGTGCAGTCAGGGCAACGATTGGAGTATGCACGCCGCTTCGCAGTTCCAACAGCCGGATGCGTCTTACTGCTTCGAAGCCGCCCATTTCCGGCATCTGCACGTCCATTAGGATCAAATCAAACCTTTCGCTCTCGAAGGCCTCCACCGCTTCTCTGCCATTTTCCGCGAGCATGCAGGTGTGACCGGATTTTTCCAGCAGGCGAATGGCGAGGCGCTGGTTGACTACATTGTCTTCTGCCAGCAGAATGTGATGTCCAGGTGCGGTTCTCTCCGGCAAGCGCGTGCGCGTTGAGGCCTCACGCTCTCCATCAGTCGCCGCTGCCGGCACTGGGACCGGCGCAGGCTCCGTTTCTGCCAGCACTTTTAGAATTGACTTCATCAGTTCGGATTGCAAAATTGGCTTAATCAGATACTGAGAAACTCCCAAATCGCGGCAGCGCCTGGCGTCGTTGATCTGCTGCCCTGAAGTGAGCATCATGATGGTGACGCCTTGAAGCTTGGGGTTCTTGCGGATTTGATCGATCGCTCCGAACCCATCCATCCCCGGCATATGCCCGTCCATCAGCACCAGGCGAAATGGCTTTTTCTTCCGCGCGGCTGTCTCCATGGCTATAAGCGCGCTCAATCCGTTATCGCAGCACGCGGCCTGCATATTCCAGCGCGTGAGTATCTCGTGCAGAATGCGCCGGTTGGTCCCGTTATCGTCTACAACCAGTACCGGGATTCCCCTCAAGCCGCTGCTATTCAACTGCTCCTGTTTCTTGTGCGGTGCTTTGTTTAGCGCTAAACGGGCCGTGAAATGGAATGTGCTTCCCATGCCTGGTTCGCTCTCAACCCATATGGAGCCACCCATCATCTCCACCAGGCGCGTTGAAATCGTAAGCCCCAGTCCTGTTCCTCCATAGACGCGCGTAGTCGAATTGTCCGCTTGATTGAACGCTTCAAAAATGGCTGCTTGCTTTTCTTTTGGAATTCCGATCCCTGTGTCACTAACGGTGAAGTGTAGATGAACGTCCTCATCGTTGATCATCTCCGCCCCGACAGTAAGCGCCACTTCGCCGTGGTTTGTAAACTTGATCGCGTTATTCAGCAGGTTGAGCATCACCTGGCGCAAGCGACCTGGGTCTCCGCAAACATCTAGCGGTGTGGAGCCCTCGATTTCAAATGTAAGCTCCAGCCCTTTTTCATGCGCTTTCAGCGCCAGCGTCTTGACCGTCTCGCCGGTGACCGTCTGCAGATCGAACTCGGTCGAATCCAGTTCCATCTTGCCGGCTTCAATCTTGGAGAAGTCCAGAATGTCGTTAATGAGCGTCATCAGAGAGTCCGCTGAGGATCTCACCATGCTCAGGAACTCCCGCTGCTCGTCAGTTACCTCGGTATCCAGGGCCAATTCGGTCATACCGATGATTCCATTCATCGGCGTACGTATTTCATGGCTCATGTTGGCCAGAAACTCGCTCTTTGCGCGGCTGGAAGCCTCAGCAGCGTCCCTGGCGGCGACCAGACGGTCGTTCGTGGCCTGCAGTTCGACGGTTCGAGCCGCAATCTCCTCTTCCAGGTGCTCACGGTGGCGTTGCAGAGCTTCATCCCTGCCGCCAATCTGCCCCAGCATCTCATTAAAGCCATCAATCAAAACGCCGATTTCGTCATTGCTGCGGCGGCGCACGCGAAGTGCATAATTTTTTTCCTCGGATACTTGCTTCGCGGTAGCTGCTAGGCTCAGGATTGGGCCGGAAATTACATGCTCCACTTTGCGCGCAATAAGGAACGCTATCAAACATGAAAGCCAGAGAACGAGAACCGCAACCGCAACAGAATTACGAAACCGGGCTTTTATTTCATTCAGGTTTGACCTGAGATAAATTGTCCCGATCACTTGCCCATCAAGGCTGATCTTTTTTACCGTATCGAGATAATCGTCCGTAAATACTGAGCCCTCGACGGTGCCATGAGCGGGCGTGAATGCCGGAACGGACGTGTGGAAATAACTCGCAAAAACGGACCCGTCCTGCGCGACGATAAAAGCTGCATCGATGTGATCGTCATAGACAGCCCCCGCCCTGGTATCGGCCTCAAACAAATCGGACAAAATCTGTGTAGCTGTACTTTTGTCGTGGAAAGTCAATGCCGCCGCGCTGTTCGCACCCACCATTTGCGCAAGCATGTTCAGGTTTCCAACCATCTTCTGGCGAAAGGCGATGTGCTCGTAGGTCACGAACGCTCCGAGCCCGAGAAGGAGGGCTACGGTGGTTGTGAGCATCACCAGCGTGAGGACCTTTCCCCTGATTGAATTCATTGAAAATACCGGCATGTTTGCTCCGTTTCATCTGTTGCCGTATTGTTCGGCTGAGTAACTTGTTGGCACCACACTCAGGACTTTCCCCGCACGACTCTGGCAAGTGAAAGCAGCCTTGAGCTGATCTTCAGCCCGGCGTCTTCCGCAAGCTGCTGGTTGATTTCAAAACTGATCCGGTTGTCTGCGTTTACGAGGCCCAACATGCCGCCGTTGTCTATGAAGTCCTTTTCGTCTGCCACGGTAAAGGTAGATGTCCCCTTTGTCTCAGCCAGAAGCGACGTTCTTTTCTTCGCGCCCACATTGCCAATGAAAAGCATATGACACTGCTTCACTGGCTGATGATGGTCGATCAGCATTACTGCGATTTCCCGGCCATTCAACTTCTGCCCTATAACCAAAATGCCTAATGCATTTGCAACGTCTTTAGCTCCTGTAATGCAGATACGGAACGGCTCCGCCTGACTTGCAAATGCCGTGGCCGGCCATTCAACAAATTTGCCGAAGTTCAGTAGAAATGCGGCTTTCACCTGGTCTTCATCGGCTGAGGACGCCTGCGCGGGTGCTGTATCTCCCAGCAAACACAGCATCGCTGCAAGCAAGACGCCTGCTGCCGGGAATGCTCGCTTCGCCGAATTTGGGGATTTGCGATCTCCGATCATCTAATAATCCACCGAATCTGACCGTAGATGCTGCGGCGAATCCAGCTATGAACATTGCCGTCCGGCTGGTTGTACTCCAAGTGGCGTGCCCGCAAAAGATTTTCTCCGACCAAACTGAACTCTATATCGGCTACTCGCCAGGACAATCGGGAGTTCACTTCGGTATATCCGGGTGTGCCTTGCGAAACCAGCCGGTCAACAAACCTGATTGAGGTATCGCTCTCGATCTGCCGCGTCAGGTTGTAGCTGGAATGCAAGCTCGCCTGGTGCCGCGGCGTGCTGGTCTTGACTTCAAAAAAAGTGGAGTCGTTGCTGCCGGCTCGCGGCTGCAATGACATGTCCAGCCATGCGTAGGTCGCCAGCAGTTTCCACTCCTTTGCGGGCATCCATGTGGAAGCGATTTCAGCGCCAAAGCTTTTGCCGTAAAGATTGTTGGCATAGATGATTGGTATGACTACATGGGAGGGACCGGGAACTGTCTCCAGGAACGGAGCAGGGTTCTCTTCGCTTCTCAAATCGCTGTAATGGTTGTAAAAAGTTGTCCAGTCGAACGATACCGTGCGTGTGGGTTGAAAGCGATAACCGAACTCATACGCAATCAAGTTTTCTGAGCCCAGGCTGGGGTTGCCATTGATACGAATTACATTGGTTATGCCACCGTCGCCCGGGAAAGCAGCAATGTCAATGTGCCGGCTCCGCTCTTCTCCCGACGGCGTGCGCACTGCGCGCGACACCGCCGCCCAGAGTGAATTCTTCTGGTTCGGAGTCCAAAGTACCCGTGCCGTGGGCTGAAGGTTTACGCCGCTGTAACTGTTCCCCTCGATCTTTGTTCCGACCGTCAGACGCAAGAGGTCCGGCAGAAGGTTGATTTCATCTTGTATGAAGGCATTGCCTAAGAAAGTGGTTTCATGGTCAGGGGTGTAAGATGCTGAACCGACGCCCGTCTCGAGCGCACGATTGAGCGTCTGATTGAAGCGAAACCCGCTTCCCCAGACTATGGTATTGCGGGACCCATAGAGGCGATGTGCTTGTAAATCCAGATCGTAGGTCCGATTGTCAAAATCGATAGGCGGACTGTCCCGTGCAGTGTCGTCGAGATAGAACTGCAGGCTTAGGTCAGAAGTCTTGGAATACGTCCGTGTCCACCGTGCCAGCAGATTGTGGCCCCGTAAATCGTAGGGATTTGATATTTGAGTGGTCTGCGCTGTGGCAAGATCAAAGTCATTGTCAATACCGTCTGCGCGCCCGCGTAGGATGTCCCCTTGCAGCGTAAACGCGTCACGGCCATTCAACTGCGCATCTGCACGAAACCCGGCACGGCCCAGGTTCCAGCCATCGGGCTGTTCAATGCCGAACGCATCCACCAACGGCGCGGTACGTGAATATTTACCGTACAAGCGATATTGAACTTTGTCGCCTATGTGTCCGCCATAGCGGACCGCACCAGCGCCCTTATCTGTTATGCCCGCCTCTGTTACCAGAAGCGTGCCTTGAGTGTCCGCCGCTTTTTTGCTGATGATGTTGATAACGCCATTGACCGCATTAGCCCCCCACAGAGCTCCTCCTGGGCCGCGGATTACTTCGATTCGCTCAACGTCTTCAAGAACAATGTTTTGAAAGTCCCAATAAACGCCCGCGCTGAACGCATCGTAAAGCGTGCGTCCATCCAGCAATACCAGCATTTTATTGCCACGTTGATCGGCGAAGCCACGAGCCGATACCACCCACGTGGAGGCGTTGATCCGCTCCACCGTCAGCCCCGGCACGGTGCGCAACACTTCAGGAAGACTGGTGGCACCGGAGCGACGTATATCGTCCTGGCTGATTACATAAATCGCGGCTGCCGTATTTGAGACCCGCTCTTCGTGTTTTGCCGCTGACGTGACTTTCACGTCGAGCAGCTGCTCCAGTGACATCTCACCGATGGACTTGTGCTTCGAATCGGTTTGTTCTCCGGATGGCATGGCGACCAAGGGTCGCGCGGAGAAGACTAGTAACACAAGAACGGCGATGGCCGGAGCCTTCAATGTTGGCATTTTCACGAAATTAAGACCTTCTGCTGAGTGGGCATAGTCATGCGTTTGCCCGTCGTAAACGTCCGCACCTGCTGTTAGACGAACGCACGTTGCTGGCCTTTTCGCATATTGCTGCTAATTTAATGACTTACTGGGATCGCGTGTTTTCAGAGTGCCCAAAATATGGACATTGGGAAGGAATTCGGACAGTTTCCCCGCTTGCATAACAATGAGTATGGTCCTCGCAACGCAGCGACCTCTTGAACGGCGGAATTACATGAGACTCAAATATGGTGTCCCAATCATTTCTTTCCTTTGATTGCGCCATAGCCAACGTCAAGGTCATCAAGGTTCGGCTGGATTCTGAAGCCCATGGGCCACGCCTTTGAGCACAAGAGCTGGAGTTTTTTTTCACGACTGGCGTTTCCTGCTGGTGGTGTGCGCTGGTAGTGGGCCAAGATGCGCGGCCGAGCCTAATGGTCTTCTATCCCAAAGCGCGAAAACACGGGACGCTGTCGGTCGGCGTGCGGGCGTCTAATTTTGAGCAACAAGACGGTTTTAAACGAATTGCAACAATTGCCGGCACTTTCGGCGCCGCGAAGATGAGAGTCGGTTTGGGACAATCTTCAGGCTGCGACTGCCATCTCCGGTTCTTGAATGCTGTGGGGTTTCACATCACTGGGACGGGGAAGCATGGAGCGCAATTTCATCCGGGCCTTGTGCAGCTGCGATTTGCTGTTGCCGATCGAGCAGCCCAGCATCTCGGCAATTTCGTTGTGCTCGTAGCCTTCCACATCGTGCAACACGAAGATGATGCGGTATCCCGGCGGCAGGCTGGAGATAGCGCGGTCTAAATTAAGGCGGTCAACCGAACCATGAAGAGTGTCGTCTCTCTTGCCGATATCTTTTCTGGGACCGTCCTCGGACGGCGGCTCCAAAGTTTCTTCCAGCGACACTTCCGCCAGGCCTTTCTTGCGCCAGTGCATCAGGATAATGTTGACGGAAAGGCGGTGCAGCCAGGTGGTGAATGCCGATTCGCCGCGGAACGACGCGATCTTGCGGTAGAGCTGCAGAAAAGCTTCCTGAGTGAAATCTTCAGCCTGGGCGTAATTGCCGGTCATGCGCAGGCACAGGGAAAAAACACGCCGCTTGTGCCGCATATAAAGAGCTTCGTAGCATCCGGCGTCACCCATCTGCGCTTTGCGGATAACTTCGGCTTCTGTCATGCCGTCAAACACAATTGCCGTCTTCTTGAGCCTGGTATCGCTTTTTGCCGCATCAGGCCGGACAACAACTGGCGCAGGCTGCGCCGCCACTTTATTGGATTTCCTGAACACCAACGATTGAGGCAAGAGGTCTCTTTTCCTGGAGGATTACATTCAGGTGCAGTTGATTAAGATGCGGCAGAGTTGGCGAACGTTGCATTGACCGCACTGTGTGGATTGACTATCGCAGCAATCGCTATTCGCGTGTTTGGACTTCCGCCGTACACAACAAAAAAGAAGATCATTGCTCAGAAGACCATTGCTCAATCGATCTTTTCCTGATAAAACTTGCCGCCATGGCCACCCCCAATACCAAGCTCGCTACCGCCGCCGACACACGCAGCTTTTTCCAGAGAATTTTTTCCTCGACCAACCTCGTGCTTTTCATGGTCTGCCTGATGTATGGGCTCACCTACATTGACCGGATCAACGTCAATACTGCGGGTCCGTCGATTCAGCGCGACTTGCATCTCAGCACCGTTCAACTGGGTTGGGTGTTCTCCGCGTTCGGATGGGCGTATCTGGCGTTGCAGGTCTGGGGCGGGTGGTTGAGTGACAGATTCGGTGCGCGCCTGACGCTCACTGTCTGCGGAATCATCTGGGCCTGCTCCACGATGTTGATTGGCTTGGTCGGCAGTTTTACCGCGTTGATCGTGTGCCGCGTCATTCTAGGCCTGGGCGAAGGAGCGACTTTCCCAACAGCCACCCGCGCGCTGGCGGATTGGTTCCCCGCGGAAAAACGAGGCTTTGCCCAGGGCATTACGCATTCCTTCGCGCGATTGGGAAATTTCTTTACTCCGCCGCTGGTGGCATTTCTGATCGGCATTGGTTCATGGCGTCTCTCTTTCATGGTCCTGGGTGGAGTCAGCCTGATCTGGTCCCTGGTGTGGTGGTTTTATTTTCGTGATAATCCTGCTATGCACCGCGGCATCACGCAGGAAGAGCTGGCGCGCATCCCCAACTACGCGGCAAAACAAGACAGAAAAAAAGATCCTGTGCCCTGGCGGGCCCTGACCTTCCGCATGGCGCCGGTTACGCTGGTTTATTTCTGTTACGGCTGGACGCTCTGGCTTTACCTTACGTGGCTGCCGCAGTTCTTTATGCACGGCTACAAGCTCAACCTGAAGAATTCCGCGCTGTTTTCCAGCGGCGTGTTTCTGGCGGGAGTAATTGGCGATACCGTGGGCGGCTTGGTGAGTGATCGCATCCTGATAAAGACAGGGGACCGCAACAAAGCGCGGCGCAACCTGGTGATCGCCGGCTTCCTGCTGTCTCTGTCATTCATGATTCCGGTGCTGCGCTCCCATAACTTGACCACTGTCGCCCTGTGCCTGAGCGCAGCGTTTTTCTTTGCCGAATTTACCATTGGTCCGTTCTGGGCCATTCCCATGGATATCGCTCCGCGTTTCTCCGGGTCGGCGAGCGGCCTAATGAATATTGGATCAGCGCTGGCGGCCGCCGTATCACCGCTGGTCGCAGGGTACGTGATCCAGAAGACAAATAACTGGGACCTGCCATTTCTCGGCAGCATCGGCCTGCTGCTGTTCGGCGCGATCATGGCGTATTGGATGAAGCCGAACGAGCCGCTGCCCGGCACAGAATTGGGCGCTGTGGGAAAACCTGCCTAGATCTATCGGGATTTCCCGCGTCGTACAGCGCAGCAGGTGACTCGGATGGTCTGTAGTGTCCCATTAGTGCGCAATTTTAGGATACTACCGGATGGTCTAGCGGGCCTGGGCTTGCTTTGATGGCGAAGCCGAGGTTGCAACCGAGAGATTGAAGTGGTCGCGCAAGAACGCGGCTGCTTCTGTGCGCTCGGGTGATCCGTTGTCCGGGGTGGAATTCAAGAAGACGATGTATTCAGCGGCGGCGCCGTCAATATCCTGTTGTTGTGAGCGCTGCCGCGCCTGCTGAAGAAGTTTTTCCGGCAAGCGCCCGGCCTTCTCCGCGATGGCCTTCACCAGCGCATCGCGCGCCTGGAGTTCGAGATCGGTCACAAATTGGACTTCATCGGGAGGCGTGTTCATCGCCTTGACGCCTTCCGTGTCTTCAGGCTTCACATTCTCCAACACGACATAAGTCTTGTGGTCTTCGCGCTGAATGGAAGGCATGGAATCGACCAGATTGCCGGAGGGGTCAGTCAAGCGAAACGCCAGCTCCACCACGGCGGTTACGGCAATCGCTTTCTTTGTGTAGTTATAGGACTCCAGGACAGCTTCTGGCCGCGTCGGGTTGAGCGCGTCGAGCTGCTTGCGAAGATCCTCCGCCTTTTGTTGTGCCGCGGCCAGAGTATCTGCGGCAGTGGCAGCATCTTTTTTGTTGTGGCGTTGCTGTGCGTCGGCGACGGCACGTTGCGCCTGGCTTATTTCCTGCTGCGTCTGCGTATACGCCTGGTTTGCGCTGAGCCATGCTTCATTTTTTACCTCGTGAGTGGCGGCACGGTATTTTGACGGCAGCGTTTCCAGGTTGGTGTTTTTGACCATGCGATGCTGAAGGATTTCGCTCACCAGAATAAAGTCCGGCTGCACAGCGTTGGGATCTTCGCTGTAACGGCGAATCACTTTGATGGGCTGGCTGGATGATTCAAGGCCGTTGGCAATCGCGTCACCCAGTTGGTCGGCAAAGCCCTGGCCTTCGCGCCGCGAGGTCTGGTCACGCACCACCACGCCTACGGA
>Ga0137395_10001805_pt1 | contig 10089 bp, 8 predicted proteins | sample czobulk216metaG_FD_108283 | JGI IMG/M metagenome (GOLD analysis project Ga0137395, IMG submission 108283) | Vadose zone soil microbial communities from Angelo Coast Range Reserve, California, USA - czobulk2.16 metaG | ecosystem: Environmental > Terrestrial > Soil > Vadose zone | place: USA...
GCTGTTTCACGAGCGGCGATTGAAACCGAATTACACCATGGAACTCGATTCCAGCGAACTCCTGAAGCGGTTCGTAGCCGCAGGCGTTGGAGTCGGCTTCATCGCCCGCTCCAACATCCAGGAAGATGTGCGCACCGGCATCCTGGCCGCCGTTGAAATCTCCGACGCGCAGGTTCGGCGCGATATGGCGCTGGTGTTTCGCAGAGACAAGGCCATGAGCCGGGCGGCGCTGGCCTTCATTGACATTGCCGTGAAACACAAATCGACTGCGATGACGGTGCCGGGCGCAAAGTAAACGATGAGAGCCACCTGTCGATTTCTCCTGCTTGCCCTGCTCGCGCCTGTTTTGCTCTTGCTGCCGGGCGTCGCCCAGTCGGGCACCCACAACACGAGCCCGCGGCACCTCCTGAGCTCGGCCTCCATTCTGATTGAGGTCAAGGTCAAGGGAACCACACGCTACAGACAGGAAGACGTGTTAGCGGCCAGCGCACTACGGATCGGCGTCGCTGCAAGTGAGGACGACTTTCGCAAGGCGGCGAAGGAGCTCACCGATAGCGGGGCCTTTAGCGATGTGGCTTACAGCTACTCTTATTCTTCGGCGGGGACAAAGCTCGATTTACAACTGACCGACAGCCCACAGTTCCTTCCCGTTCGCTTTGACGATTTCGTCTGGTTTACCGACGATCAGCTGCGCCAGAAGGTGCACGAACGAGTCCCTTTGTTTACGGGTGAGTTGCCGATCTCCGGGCGGCTCCCGGAGCAGGTTTCTGACGTCTTGCAAGCTTTGCTGGTGGAGAGCAACGTCCCCGGTCACGTCGACTACCTGCGCAATTCCGCCTCGAACGGGAAGGTCGAGTCGATAAATTACAGCGTCTCCAACCTTCTGATTCGTGTCCGCAAGATCGAGTTCACGGGCGCCGGACCCAGCGAACTTCCTTTGCTGGAGGCTGCCGCCAGAAGGCTGCCGGACCCCGAGTACTCCCGCGACCGCATAAATTTATTCGCCGGGCATCAACTATTGCCGGTCTATCACGCCCGCGGATACCTGAAGGCTTCCTTCGGCCAGCCGCAGCCCAAAGTCGTACGGCAGGGAGGCGGTGACCCGGGTGACGATTCCAGAAACGTGACGGTTGTCGATGTCGCCCTGGGCGTCGACCCGGGACCCCAGTACAAACTGGTTGGGATTGAGTGGTCCGGAAACCGGGAGTTCACGACCGAAAAGCTACAGGGTTTCATCCACGCCCAAACCGGAGCGCCGGCGAACGCGGTGCAGCTCGCGGCTGATCTGGAGCAGGTCCGGAACCTGTATGGGTCGCACGGCTATCTCAACTCCACCATCAAATTAGAACCTCAGCTGGACGATGCTGCGGCGACCGCCATTTACCATCTTGAAGTGCGAGAAGATTACGTTTACCACATGGGAGAACTCGAGTTCCGGGGTATCGACAATATTTTGGCTGCTAAGCTGCGCGCACGCTGGAAACTGCGCCCCGGTGACATTTACGACAGCGGCTACCTGCGGCAATTTCTGACTGAGGCCGACAAACTGCTTCCCACAAACTTCGACTGGGGCATCGAAACCCATGTCACCCCCAACTCGCACGACAAGACCGTGGACGTGGAAATTCACTATACGGTAAAAGCGCCGCAATCGAACTGATAGCGGTCGCGCACAAGGGATTTGAAGCAAACTGGACTTGATCGCGGGTGGCGGCATTGCTTGGCTGAGTTGGCACAGCCCGCCGTGTTCGGGTTTTGGAAATTCGTCGCCCAGATCAGATTGGCAACTTTTCGCGGGAAAGCGTAACCTGTCAAGGATTTTGCCCGGTGCCCTTCCCCCCAACTTTCCGGGCATATGGCGGGAGCCCGCGCCAGCGAGCTGCCGCCATTTTTTTGCCGGGGAGTGGAACTTCCGGGATAAGGGCGCATCTGTAACTGTGTGACATGGAGGCTCGACTTGGTTGATCCGCTCATCGCACGCTGATGTTGTTACCAATTTAAGCCGATGTCGTTACCAATTTAAAAGGAGAGGAACTGATGAAATCGAGAACGCAGAAACTTGGGTTTTGGCTGTTGACTCTGTTGTTGGGTGCCGCGTTGACCGTCTCGTCGGCATTCGCTGCTAAGGGCAAGACCTTTACCGGTACGGTCAGTGATTCTATGTGTGGCGCCAAGCACCAGATGGCGGGCGACGATGCGGGATGCACACGAGCTTGCGTCAGCAAGGGGTCAAAGTACGCCTTGGTGGTTGGCGACAAGGTTAATACGCTCGAAACCAACGACAAAGCTGCTCTGGAGAGCCTCGACAAACAAGCCGGCGCCAAGGCCACGGTCACCGGCACGGTCAATGGCGACGTACTGGAGGTCAGTTCCGTCAGCGCCCCGAAATAGGCTCTTCTCGGTTGTTGCTCGAACCTCGCTCCGAGCTATTTCGGTCTTCCCGGTTCAGCGGGTTCCTGCTCTGACAGGCGCCCGCTGTTTCGAGCCTCCCTGCATTTTTTCAGCGGGTATCGAAATTCATACTTTCTTTACAAACCATTGTGTTAGATTGTGCATTCTTAGCTCACAACTTTTTCGCTCCGGAGGATGACTTCATTGGGAAAAGACATGGTCCCCAAACGGATTTTCTTCACCAAGGGGGTCGGGAAACATCGTGAGCGTTTGACATCGTTCGAACTGGCATTGCGTGACGCCGGCATTGCGGCGCAGAACCTGGTGCGTGTTTCCTCTATTTTTCCACCTAACTGCAAGCTGGTGCCCCGCAAACAGGGGTTGAAGTATCTGAGTCCAGGCGAAGTGGTGTTTGCCGTAGTGGCCGAGAACTCCACGCGCGAGCCGCACCGTTTGCTTGCCTCCTCCATCGGGGTAGCCATTCCTTCCGACCGCAACACCTACGGCTACTTGAGCGAACACCATTCCTTCGGCGAAACCGAGGACGCCGCCGGCGAATACGCTGAGGAGCTGGCAGCCGAGATGCTGGCCACTACTCTCAACGTAGAGTTCGATCCCGACCGCTCCTGGGATGAAAAGAAGCAGATCTATCGCCTGTCGAACAAGATCGTGCGTACCGCCAACGTGACCCAATCGGCGGTGGGCGACAAGCGCGCTTTATGGACGACGGTAATCGCCTCGGCAGTGCTGATCTTCGATTAGGATCCCTTCGGGTGCACAAGTCGGCCGTTGACCTTGGCGGTTGATCTCGTCGGAAGCAGCTACGACTTCTTCCCCACCGCTTTCTTTACCTTTTTGGCTGGGGTGGTTTTCTTGCCCTTGTCCAAGCGCTCGAATACGGCTGCCACGATGAGCGGCAGACCAACCGTGGCGTCTACGAATACTTCCCCGAATTTTCCGCCCTCTGCCGGAGGCACAAACTTTCCCCACGAAATCGCCTCGCTGTACGGGCTTCCCGATAGGCCGCCCCAATACACGGGCTCCGGACAGATGCGCAAGCCGTAGTGATAGCGCTTCAGCGGCAGGTTCTCACCCAGGCGCCGGTGCCGCAGTTCGATGAACGGGCCAAACTGTTGCGACCAGTTCCGCGGCACGCCGCCCCCGATGGTGAAGATTCCCAACCGCTTCTGCCGTAACAAGGTGGCTGCGAAGTGTTCGAGATCTTCGAAAGGATCGAAGCGCACTCTGTGCCTGCCGGTAGATTCGCGCAGTCGGTTGTTGAGTGCTGTGTCCAGCCCGAGTTCAGAATCAGTGAATGCCGGCACGAAAACCGGTACGCCGTTCTCATACGCCGATTTCAGAATTCCCCGCTGATCTTTTGCATGCTTCGCCAAGTGCGCCCCAATCGCATGATTCAGCTTGTAGGAGCACATCACCTCGTTATGGTCCCAACTCTCGAGCACTTGCGCCATGACTTCTTCCACATCGTCGAGATTCTGCTCGGGCTCGAGCGTGTCGTACACTCGGTTGTATCCCTGCTCATAGAGTTCTTCATCTGACACTTCAGGGTTGGCCCGGAAATGGGCGCGGCCGGTCGCTTCCACCAAGCCATGTGCCATCAGCGCTCCGGTTGAGACTACGGCATTCACGATGCCCCGGTCGATCAACTCGGTGACGATAAGGCCCTGTTTAGCCACCGTCATGTCGGCGGCCAGCGTCATCACAACAAAGCAGTCCTGATCGCGCGCCATGGCCTCGAGCACGTCAGCCGCTTCGCCCAATTGCCGCCCCGTGAAAGCGGTCTTGGACATGGCGCGGACGAGGTCGTCGATCGAGCGCACTCTGCCCAGATCGAGCGGTTCGAGCGGGATCAGCCGGTCTTCGATGGGATTGTGTAAGCGCCGGTCTTTGCCTTCGCCCCCAGCGCCACCGTCGTGCCGATTTCCCTGGTGGGAGTTTCCTTGGTTCTCATGTTTCAAAATGCCAAGCCTCCGAGAATTGAATCGGGGTGAATCCCTGACCGAGATTGTACCGACTAGATACTCTACAGGAACCGCGCGTCACACTTCCATTCATGCCTAGAAAGCGCTCGCAAGCGCAGCTGCGAAATCGGGCTCGGCTCTATAAGCCCAACCGATGTCAGGATCATTTAATCAGTGCGCCTCTCGGAAAGGCTGGCCCACGCCGTCTCCCTGGGTAGCCATGGGTACTGCAATCAAAAATCGACCATCCCCAATCCACCATTTGAGAAGTGAGGGTACTGATCGCTGACGGCTGAGCCGACCCGCGAATGCTATATTGTTCGCGGAGGGAGGGAAGGCGTGCTGCCCGAGAAATATCGTGTTGCGCTGGTGCAAATGTCATGCGGCCCGGAGCCGGAACAGAATCTGGCAAAGGCGCTCGAGCGCGTCGCCGACGCGGCTGGTCGTGGTGCGCAGGTCGTCTGCCTGCCCGAACTCTTTCAGACCCAATATTTCTGCCAGCGTGAAGATCACGCACTCTTCGATCTCGCCGAAGCGATTCCCGGACCGACGACCGAGAAGATCTCTGCTGCCGCCCGCAAGCACGGAGTGGTTTTGATCGCTTCCTTGTTCGAAAGGCGCGCCGCCGGCGTCTACCACAATACAGCGGCCATCTTCGATGCCGATGGCTCGCTGCGCGGACTCTACCGCAAGATGCACATTCCCGATGACCCGCTTTACTACGAGAAGTTTTATTTCACGCCCGGCGATCTCGGTTTTCGCGCGCTCGATACCAAAGTTGGCCGGCTGGGGACACTCGTCTGCTGGGATCAGTGGTATCCAGAGGGAGCGCGGCTGACCGCCCTTCAGGGCGCGCATGTGCTTTTTTATCCCACCGCCATCGGCTGGCATCCTGCCGAGAAGGCCGAGTTCGGAGTGGCCCAGCACGATGCCTGGCGCACGATCCAGCGCGCGCACGCCATTGCCAACGGGGTCTACGTGGCTGTCGTCAACCGCGTGGGCTTCGAGACCGGAAATATCCGCGGCAACTCTGCGCCCGGCCAGGGACTGGAATTCTGGGGCGGCTCTTTTTTTTGCGATCCCTTCGGACGCGTGCTGGCCGAGGCTTCGCATGGTCGCGAAGAGATTCTGTTTGGAGACGTGGACATGAAAGCCTTGGAAGACATTCGGCGCAATTGGCCCTTCCTCCGTGACCGCCGCATTGATAGTTATGCGCCGATCACAAATCGATGGATAGACTAAAGCCAGGCCTGCCGTGTCCAAGCCTCCACTTCATACCGCAAGTAACACTTTAAGCTGGGAGGGGAATCGGTCAGCTCCCGCCTCCCTCGGCTATCGCATGCCCGCAGAGTGGGAAGCGCACGACTCCACTTGGCTGGCGTGGCCGCACAATCGCGGCGACTGGCCGGGGAGGTTCGAGCCGATCCCGTGGGTCTACGCGGAGGTCATTCGCAATCTGTCCCCTCACGAGAGAGTCGAGCTCGTGGTAGAGAACGCCTCCGCCGAAAAGCAAGTTCGTAAATTCCTCGACCGCGCCCAAGCTCTTTCAAGCCATGTGCGCTTCCATCGCTGGCCCACCAACCGCATCTGGATGCGCGACTCAGGCTGCATCTTCCTCCGGTGTGGCCCGAGCGCCATCGGCCGCGAAAGCCGCCGAGAGCACGAGGCCAACAACTCCACCGGCCATGTGGCCACCGCCGCCACCGGCTTTGCGGCCGGGCCTGCGGCCCGGCAACTGGTCGCTATCAAGTTCCGCTTCAACGCCTGGGCCAAATATTCCAACTGGCGCCACGACGAAACAATCGGCAGCCGGATGGCACATGCCGCCAACGCTCAACAGATCCGCCCGTGGCACGCCAACACCCGCGTGGTTCTCGAAGGAGGCTCCATCGACGTCAACGGTCGCGGCACATTGCTCACCACCGAGGAGTGCCTGCTGAGCAAGACTCAGGATCGCAACCCTGCCATGTCCCGCGCTGATTATGAAAATATTTTCTCTGGCTACCTCGGTGCGCGCCACGTGATCTGGCTAGGCGCTGGCATCTCTGGCGACGACACCCACGGCCACGTCGACGACCTAACCCGATTCGTCTCGGCCGACACGGTGGTGACTATGGTTGAGCCCGATCCTAAAGATGTGAACCACAAGCCGCTCCGCGACAATCTCCGCCGACTCAAGGCTGCGCGCGATCAGGACGGCAAGCCGCTCAACATTGTCGAGCTCCCGATGCCACGGCCGGTTGTGTTTGAAGGGCGCAGGCTCCCGGCCAGCTACGCAAATTTCTACATCGCTAACGGCGCCGTACTCGTCCCCGTATTCAACGACCCCAATGACCGCATCGCGCTGAACACCCTGGCCGAACTCTTCCCTACCCGGTTGGTGACCCCCATTTATTGCGGCGACCTGGTATGGGGGCTGGGCACCATGCACTGCATGACGCAACAGCAGCCAGCGCAGCGCAAATAGAGCGCCATTTTGCAGTTCATTGCCAATAACGCCTCAATTGCCGTTTCCGGTTAGGCTGGCGTCCTCATCGCGGGCATGCTTTTCAAACTCATCTCGTAGCTGCCCCTGTTGTGCCACAGACTGTCGTCGCAGCTTTGGACTCGGTGTGAAGCGACGGCCACAGGAACTCGACCGACCGGGAAGCCCCCATCCATGTCGTATGATTGAAGTTCTCGCTTCTTCAGGCCGACAGTTTTCCACAGGTCGGGCGGCTCGGCTGGCCGGAAGTTCACCGAAGTTCGGGTAGTGGGTCAGTTTGGAATCCACAGGATCTCAAACGTATGACAAAAAGGACATTATCCTGCGTAGAAGTTCTCCGAAAGCGTTACGAATGGCTTAACGGGTGGGCAGCATCTTTTGCTAGAGTCTGGGGCAGCGCGTGATCTGAGAGGAGTACTTGGAGAATTGACATGGCGAAGGCACCACTGATTTTTACGTATTACATTGCCGCCCCCGTGGAGAAGGTTTGGAGCGGGTTCGTTTCGAAGGAGGCGAATCAAAAAATCTTCATGGGCGCGGACTTTGAGGTGGACCTGAGACCTGGCGGGGCGATGACATGGTCGGGGCCGGGTAAGGATGGGAAGCCGATGCGGTATGTGACGGGTGAGGTGCTGCGGGTCGAACCACTGAAGCGGTTGGAGTACAAGTTTGGCATGGGCGACGGGGCGGTGCTGTCGAGAGTGAAGGTGGAGCTGACTCCGGAGACGGAAGCGGTAAAGGTTGTGGTAACGAATGATCAGTGGGAGGATGACGATCCGGCCTACGCTCAGAATGCGGATGGTTGGCCGCGGATTCTTTCCCGATTGAAGACTCTGCTCGAGACGGGAAAGACGTTCCGGCCACATTAGGCCAACAGCTTAGCGCGCCTTTGATGTGGAGCTAGTTGCGTCGCTTTCCGCTGACCCACTACCCGACTTCCCCGACTTCCCCGACTGCCCTCCCTTGCTTCCCTGCTCTGGCGCCAGCTATCCTTCCCACTTATGTCTACGCTGGTAGAGTGCGTGCCCAATTTTTCCGAAGGACGCGATCCGGCCAAAGTCGACGCCATCATCGCCGCCATGAAGATGGACGGGGTTTATCTCCTCGACCGCGAAATGGACTCCGACCACAACCGCTCGGTCATCACTCTGGTTGGCGAGCGCGAGGCCATTCAGGAAGCCGCCATCCGCGGAGTAGGCAAGGCTGCCGAACTCATCGACCTGACGAAACATCAGGGCGCGCACCCGCGCATGGGAGCGGCCGACGTGATCCCTTTCATTCCCATCGACGGCGTCACCGTCGAGGACTGCGTGGCCATGGCCCGCCACGTCGGCGAACAAATTTGGAAGCGTTATCGGATTCCGGTTTATCTCTACGAATCGGCAGCGACATCGCCGGAACGGCAGAATCTGGAGAACATCCGCCGCGGGCAGTTTGAAGGCATTCGCGCAGAAATCGCCACCAACCCGGCGCGCAAGCCGGATTTTGGCGACCCCAGTGTGCATCCCTCAGCCGGCGCAACCGTGGTCGGAGCGCGCAAGGCCCTGATCGCGTACAACATTTTCCTCAACACGCCCGACGTTGAGGTCGCGAAGAAAGTCGCGAAGGCGGTGCGCTTTTCGAGCGGCGGACTGCGCTTCGTGAAAGGCGCGGGATTTCTGGTGCGTGGCCTGGCGCAAGTCTCCATGAACCTGACGGACTTCGAACAGACTCCCATTCATCGCGTGTTCGAATTCGTGAAGCGCGAAGCCGCCCGCCACGGCGTTGGACCGGTATCGAGCGAAATTGTCGGATTGATTCCCAAAAAAGCCCTCGAACAGGCAGCCGAGTGGTTCCTCCAGGTGGAGAACTTCGATTCATCCTTGATTCTCGAAAACCGCCTAGCTGCGATCCTAGCCGGCAAGATGGCCGTCGGTGGATGGAGAGCCGGGGTCGAGCCATTCCTGGAGCAGCTGGCCGCACCCACCGCCACTCCCGGAGGAGGCAGCGCCGCCGCGGCCGCCGCCGCCATGGCCGCGGGCTTGGCGACCATGGTCGCCTCCATGTCGCGCGGGAAGAAGGCATACCTCGAGTACGAATCGCAACTGAGCGCGGCCATCGCCCGCCTTAGCCCGCTGCGCGAAGAATTAAAAGCTGCCATCGACGCCGACGCCGAGTCTTACAACTCCGTGATGAAGGCCTACAAGCAAGCGAAGACCAGCGATGAAAAAGCCGCGCAGGCAGCAATCGACACCGCGTTAAAACAAGCCACCGCGGTCCCGCTCGGTGTGGCTGAGCGCGCCAGGGAAGTGGCTCAGTTCGCCGAGTCTTTAGCACCGATCACAAATCCCAACATGAAATCGGATTTGACGACGGCGGCAGCACTGGCTCGCGCGGCGATCATAGGAGCGCTGGCCAATGTAGAGATAAATTTGGTATCGCTGAAAGATGAAGCCTTCGCGGCGGAGGCGAGAAAGAGGGCAGAAGCCGTGAGAACTGCTTGACGCTGGCAGGCGGCTGACGCGCGCTTGCCGTGGGGAGTTGCTGGCTACTTCTCGGCGTACGGGCAGGGCGTCGTAAGCTAGCTCGCCAGGAGGGAGCGCGGTGCGGTTTAATCTCCCGCGCTGGTGGCTGGAGATGGTGCCTTCGCGGCTGAGACATACCACGCCAGGAACCCCTGTTTGGCCAGCTTGAAAATGGTCGTGCCATTTTCCGCCAGCATCTTCACCCAGGCGAAGCGGCCCATCATGGGGAAGTAGATCCCGCGGAAACACAGCCGCGCGATGAAGATATTGACTCGGTATCCCAGCGGCTGATCGTCCAGAGCATCGACAGCTTTTCCCAGTGCTTGGGCGCTGTAGGCTTCCGACCAGGCATAATTTACCTCGGCATGGGCTTCGTCGATGGTCATCCGCAGCGGCGTGTGTGCCATGGCAAACGGAATGAATTCCTGCCAGTGCTTTGGCCGTGTCAGCCTGCCCGAGGCTTCGAGACGTTTGTACAGCGGCGTTGCCGGCAATGGGGTGAGTAGTCCAAAGATCGGCAATCCCGGCGGCCAGGTCCGTACCTGCTCCAGAGTCCGCTCGGCGACCCCCACTGTGTCGTTGTCCATGCCGAAAATGAATGAGGTGATGGCGTAAACGTTGCGCAGTGCCAATCGCTCGAGTACGGCTGCATATTCTCCCGGCTTGTTGAATCCTTTGTTTACATCTTTCAGGTTCGTGGGATCAATGGACTCCATGCCGATGAAAA
>Ga0137395_10001806_pt1 | contig 10088 bp, 8 predicted proteins | sample czobulk216metaG_FD_108283 | JGI IMG/M metagenome (GOLD analysis project Ga0137395, IMG submission 108283) | Vadose zone soil microbial communities from Angelo Coast Range Reserve, California, USA - czobulk2.16 metaG | ecosystem: Environmental > Terrestrial > Soil > Vadose zone | place: USA...
CATCTCCTCGGCGGATTTCCCGGCCGCGCAGACGATGAAGATATATCCGAATTTCTCGCGATAGGCGTGATTTCCCTGGGCGAGCTTCGCTTTCACGTTGTCGGCCGCGATGCGCGCCCCAGTTTGTTCGCCTTCCGCCCACCGGCGCGAGGCTTCCGATCCAGTCGCAGCCTTTTCGCCGATCTGCGGATGCCGGCCGAAGGCTTCGAGCCAATCGGCGGGCTCCAAATCTTGCCAGATGGAATCGGCGGCTTCACGGAGACTGTCTAGGCCCGCGAACGGGCGCTCCGCGGACATTCTGGAGGCCCAGCGCGTCGAGCCGCAACAATCGAGCAGAGCTTCTTCGGCTTGAGCAACAGGCAGCGCGTTGAATTCCTCAAGTGTCACTCCGCGCAGGCCTCCACGCCAGCCTCCCGAAAATTCGCAGCCGGGCAACTCCCCCGTCGGGATAAATGCGAAAGCGCGCGTGCGTCACTTCTCCCGAATCTAGAATTTCCTTTTCGTAGACATGCAGGGAATCAGCCTTCAGCTTCGAATTTGGCAGGATTTCTTTCCAAGGGAGGGCAGCAAGCTCGCCGGACTCGGTGACGTCGCGTCCGGCGCGGCTGACTTCGAGAGAACAGCTGTCGGGGAAATTTCCCTTGAAGTACGCCGTGTCGACTTCGATGCGGCGAACCGTGCCTGCCGCGGCGAGCCGCACAACGCACCAATCGTGGCCCGGGCCACGGCGTCTACGTGTCTCCCAACCGTCATGCATTCCTTCTGATCGGCCCGGCAGAATTAAATTGTTGCGCGAGCCAAAGAACATGTCGCTCGAATCGATAACCAAGCCGCCGTACTCGACTGCGGCGAGGTCGATTTCCCCTCGGGCACGTTCGATCGCCGCCCAGTCGGGTAGGGCCTCACCGTGAACGCGCAGGCGCGCCACGCCGCCGTCGGGATAAATCCTGAACCGCAAATGCGTGGCGCGGTTTTGGGAAGAGACCTCGAAGCGATTTTGCGTGTCTCCTGCAAGAGGCGACTTTGGCAGCAGCGTGCTCCATGACGTTCCTGTGTCCGTAAGTTGTCCGACGCTGGGATCGCCATCTACCGCGCAACTTTCCAGTTCGCTGTGCTCGGGATAATTTCCTTTGAAGTGCGCGGTATCAACGATCACGCCGTGAACTACGCCGGGCAGCCCCAGCTTCACGATGCACCAGTCATAGCCGGGAGTGCGCCGCCGTCGCGTTTCCCAGCCGTCCATCCATTTCCCGACGTCAGTGTACTTGTCCGCGATCCAAACCGGCGCGCCAGCTTTCAACAGATTCTCTTTTGGCGCGAAAAATTCGTCATTGGCCGCGAGGACGCGCCCGCCCAGCCGTTCCGCGGCGAGATCGATGTATTCGGCGAAATCCATCAATGCTCACCGCGTCGCAGCAGCGCGCCCCGCGGAGTCCCAAGAAATCGGCCCCGCTCATAAATCATTTCGCCCCGCAGGAAAGTCGCTTCCACTACGCCGCGTAGAACACGATCCGCATACGGCGTGAGCTTGTGGCGGCTGTGTAATTTGAAGGGCTCCTTATTGACCCATTTAGGTGCGTCGAGTTGCACCTTAAATCGTTCTTCAGCGCTGAAAATAATTAAGTCGGCATCATAGCCCGCTGCGATGGCTCCCTTGCACTTCTGTAATCCCGCCAGGCGCGCAGGTTCGGCACACATCCATCGCACTAACCAATCAAGTTGGTAGCCCCGGTCTGTCATAAGCGTCCACATCGCGGAGAGGCTCAGTTGCACCGAAGAAATTCCTCCCCAGGCGCGGAAAAAATCTCCTGTGTCTTGGCATTTCATTTCGGGCGGAGATGGTGAATGGTCAGACGCCACCATGTCAATAGTTCCTTTCGCAAGCCCACTCCAGAGGCGTCTACGGTTATCCTTCTCACGAATGGGTGGCGCGCACTTGAATTCCGTGGCTCCTCGCCCGATGTCGCGCGGAGAGAAACAAAGATAGTGGGGGCAAGTCTCGACAGAAATCGGCAACCCTTCTTTCTTTGCCCGCCGAAGCAAACCGAGCGCCCTGGCATTCGATAGATGAACGATATGCGTCCGCCCACGAAATTCGCGGCACAATCGAATCAACAACGTTATGGCATCGTACTCAGCTGCTGGCGGCCTCGAGAATAGCCACGTAGCGTGTCGTGTAGGATCGGCTTTCACAAGTTGCTTCATTCGTTTTTCAATCGGTCCGGGGAGTTCAGCATGCACGAGAAGTGGCGCGCCGAGTTCTACGAGCTTCGGCATCGCAACGCGAAGATCCTCTTCGGTAACATGCTCAAATTCCGGAACGCCCGACGGCACCAGGAAACACTTGAACCCAAATACGCCCCCGCGATGCATGGCCCGCAATTCACCTGCGTTGCCGGGCACTACGCCTCCCCAGAAACCGACGTTCACCCAACACTTCTTGCGCGCGGCATTGCGTTTGGCTTCGAGCGCCCCAATCGTAGTAGTCGCAGGAATGCTGTTGAGAGGCATGTCGATCAGGGTCGTAACACCCCCAGCCGCCGCCGCGCGCGTCGCCGTCTCGAATCCTTCCCAATCGGTCCGCCCCGGCTCGTTGATATGGACATGCGTGTCCACCAGGCCGGGCATCACCACAGATTCCCGCGCGTCATACACGTTCGCGCCCGAAGGCAGATCGCCATGGCCGCCCACCGCAGTGATCGCTCCATTGTGAATGTGCACGGTCGCAGGCTTCACACCTTCGGGCGTCACCACACGTTCGCTGCGAATCACGTGGATTGTCTTCATCGCACGAGCTGCGAAAGGAATTCTTCGAGCAAGTTTTGCGTCACGCGAAGGCGATAGCGAGCGGTCGAGCGAATATCGTCAATCGGGGAAATTTCGCGTGCAAGAGTTTCCTTCGCCGCCGCGATGATGGCGGGCGCGAGCATCGCGCCGCGCAGCACTTCTTCAGTTTTCACCGCGCGCAGCACGATGGGCGCGATGCTGCCGAGCGCGATGCGAATGTCGCGGATCGTGCTGGCTTCCATCCGTGCAGCCCCGGCGAAGCACACCTTGGAAATCGCCTGCGCCTTACGCGTGCCCACTTTCCGGTAATACTGCCGCCACGGCTTGGGCCGGCGCGGCAGCCGGATGGCGCGCAACAATTCATCCGGAGCGAGCTGCATCTTCTTGTAGTCGGTGTGAAACTCGTGATACGGCAGCCATCGCACGCCACGCGCGGAAACGAGCTCAATTTCCGCGTCATAAATCAGAAGCGCAGGCGGGGAATCCGCCGCGGGCGAAGCGTTGACAATATTGCCGCCGAGAGTACCGCGATTCTGCGTGGCGATGCTCCCGGTTTCGCGCGCTGCGGCGCAGAGCAGGGGAAATTCCGTTTGTAGCACGGGATGCCGCTGGACTTCGGTGTAAGTCGTCAGCGCGCCAAGAATTACGGCATCGGGGGTCACTTCGATGCCGCGCAAATCAGCCAGCTTCGACAGGCTAATAAATCGTTTGTGGTAGAGCTTGCCGGCCTCGAGCAGGACCATGAGGTCGGTGCCGCCCGCGAACGGCTGCCAAATTCCCGGTTCGCCTCCGAGCAGGCCGAGCGCTTCCGTGAGGCTTCGAGGAACACGCAAATCGTAACCGGGAATGTAGGCCCTCATCGGTTCTCCGGCCGGTTTATGCCGGCCGATTCGCAGGCCCGCAGAACCGCGGCGAAAATTTTCTGGTAGCCAGTGCAACGGCAGAGATTTCCCGCCAGCCCTTCACGGATTTCCGCGTCGCCGGGATGAGCATTTCGCTCGAGCAAAGCCACGGCGGCGATCACCATGCCCGGCGTGCAAATGCCGCACTGCGCGCCGCCGCACTCGAGGAACGCTTCCTGCACAGCGTGAAGCTGCGCGCCACTGGCGATTCCCTCAATCGTGCGAATGTCCGCGCCATCGGCTTCTACGGCAGGAACCAGACAGCTATTGACGATCGCGCCGTTCATCAACACAGCGCAGGCCCCGCATTCGCCCTCGCCGCAACCTTCTTTCGTGCCGGTCAGGTGCAACTCTTCGCGCAAGACGTCAAGCAGCCGCGCCATCGGGTAGGCCTGAAAGCCGCTGCTCATGTTGTTGACCGTGCACTCGATTCCAATCTTACTGACGATGTCAGCCACGCGCGCCAGCCTTCTCCGTCAACGCGTCCATCAGCACCTCTGGCGTCGCAGGGATTTCGCGCAGGCATATACCGGTCGCGTTCTCGATGGCGTTCAAGATCGCCGGCGCGGGACCGTCCATGGGCAGCTCCCCGATGCCCTTCGCGCCGCCGGGGCCGAAGGGATACGGCTGCTCTTCGAAGAATACGCGGATGGGTGGAATGTCGGCGGCGGTCGGCATAATGTAGTTCGTCATCTGTCCGTTGGCCATTCGGCCTTCGTTCCAAACAACCTTTTCATAAAGAGCCATACCGATGGCCTGCGCCACGCCACCCTCGATTTGTCCCGCAGCGAGGACGGGGTGAATTACCTTGCCCACCTCCTGCACCGCAACAAAATCGGTGACGCGGGCTTCGAACGTGATCGTGTCCACGGCGACCTCTGCCACGTAGACAGCCCACGCGTACGTGCCGTAGGCGTCGCCGCTATAGGTGGCATCGTCCCAATACAGGCCCGGTGGAGGTTCGTATTGACTCCGCGAGCGCAGCGGCCCGCGCGTTTCTATGTAACGCCGGCACGCGCGCACGAACTCATCCTCGGTGCAGGCCTCGCAAAGCAAGCCGCTTTCCAGGAGCGTCCGCTTCAGCCCGAGCGCGGCAGCCTCCACCAGTTTGCCGACGACCATTGAAGTTCGAGAAGCGACGGTCGGCCCGCTGTTCGGTACAGAGCGTGTATCGGGGCGCGCAATTTCGATGCGGTCAAAACCGATGCCGAGCGTATCGGCTGCAATCTGCGAGAAGACGGTGTTCGTCCCCTGCCCGATTTCGGTGCTGGCTGCCAGGATGCGGACGCACCCTTCGGGAGTCGCTTCCATCTCCACAATCGAGGCGAGAGTGACTTCACCCGATCCGGTGAACCCTGCTCCATGCATGAACGACGAGAATCCAATCCCTCGTTTGATGCTCGCGCCGGAATTTTCGCGCGCGAAACGTTCACGCTTGGCGAGATAGTCGCTTTCCTTGAACGCGCGGTCGAGTAAACCGCTCAGGTTCACTTCTTCGTGAATGACTTGCCCTGTTGCCGTCGTCTGGTCTTTGCGGAGAAAGTTCCTGCGGCGAAATTCTTCCGGCGTCAGATTCACGGCGCGCGCAACTTGATCGAAGTGCCGCTCGACCGCGAAAATGCTCTGCGGCGCGCCAAAGCCGCGGAAAGCTCCGTGCGGCGGCGCATTTGTGGCGACTGCTTGTGAACGGATGCGCACATTGGGGCAAAAATACGGCCCAGCGGCGTGGATCGTTCCGCGGGAGAGCACGACGGAAGAGAGCGTCGCGTACGCGCCGCCGTCGATCACAAAATCAATGTCCATCGCGACCAGCTTGCCCTCGCGCGTGACGCCTGTACGGTGCCGCGTCCGAGACGGGTGGCGCTTGGTTGTCGCCACCATGTCTTCCGCGCGGTCGTACACGATTTTCACCGGTTTTCCCGATTTCCACGCCAGCAGCGCCGCGTGCGCGGCGATCATCGAGGGATATTCTTCTTTCCCGCCGAACCCGCCACCGGTTTCCGTCTGAATGACGCGAATTTTCTCGTGCGGTAGCCCGAACAGCGTGACCAGCGCCTTGTGCACGTAGTAGGGGCACTGCAGCGAACCCCACACCGTCACTCCCTCGCGCGAATTTGCGACCGCGATCATGCCCTGATTCTCGATGTAGAGCTGTTCCTGCGAACCCGTCCGAAATTCGCCTTCAACGATAACGTCGGCGCGCGCCCACGCGGCGTCCACGCCACCTCTTTCCACTTGGTAGGACTTGAAAACGTTGTCCTCACCCGAAATGATGATGTGTTTTGCGAGCGAGTCCTCGATGGTGAAGATGGCCGGAAGAGGCTCGATGTCGATCTGCACCGCGCGCCGCGCTTCCTCGAGAAGATACTTGTCCGGGTGAGCCAGAAGCACGATAGGTTCTTCGGGATGGTTTATGAACTGATCCGCAAGGCAAGGCTGATCGTGGGCGATCGCCGCAATTTCATTCTGGCCGGGAATATCCGCCGCGGTGACGATTGTGAACTCGCTCCAGGGAATTCCACCGTCGTAGCGGATGCCGCGGATGCGTCCTCGCGCGAGGCCGCTGCGTACTGTCACGCCATGAATCATGCCGGGGAAGGCAAGGTCATCCACATACTGGGCGCGGCCGGTGACTTTGTCCCGCCCCTCTTTCCGGATGACGGAGTGTCCAAAAAGTTTTTCTTCCATCCGTGCAGATCTCACGCGTGCGAATGTTCGCTCGCGCCCTCAGTACCTGATGCGGTCGTCTTTCTGTTCCCACTCGCGGAATGCCTCAAGCGCTGCCTCGCGCATCATCGGTTCGAGCGGTATCCGCCGCTCGGCGCGCGGACGTTTCAATTCGTCGTAGATGAAAGTATCTTCGAAGCCCGCGGCAGCCGCATCGCCGGCCGTCGCGCCGAAATATACGCGCTCCGGCCTGGCCCAGTAAATCGCGCCCAGGCACATGGGACACGGTTCACAGCTCGTGTAGATTTCGCAGCCGGTAAGTTGAAACGTGCCTAACGCGCGGCACGCTTCGCGAATCGCCGTCACTTCCGCATGCGCGGTGGGGTCGTTCGTCGATGTGACGCAGTTCGCCCCGGCCGCGATGACGCGGCTATCTTTCACCACAACGGCGGCAAAGGGTCCGCCCCGGCCGGAACGCACATTTTCCACCGCACGTTCGATCGCTTCTTGCATGAAGGCGTTGGGCATTCTGCGTCTCCTGCCTGGCACGCGCTCGCGTCAAATTGTACCGGAAAAACTTGGGCGGGCGTTCGCGGTTTTGTGATGCCCCGCATTGAATTTACGCATCGAGATCTTCAGGTGCACTTTCGCGAATTTGCATGTAAAATCCTCAATTCGATGAGCAGTTCCGCAGCAAGTAGAGTTGGCGGCCGCGATGCACCGGCTCCTTTCGCAGCCGTTGACTCTCTAACGTGACCCTCTCGAAGGAAAATCTCGATTTTGGGTGAGTTTGACCACCCGTTTAAGATCGCTGATACTCCGAGTGTGCCACGCAACCTGCGCCAAAGGGAGGAAGGTTCATGATCGTTGGTGTTCCCCGAGAGAGCTATCCAGGGGAGCGGCGCGTTGCCTTGGTACCCACGGTGATTCCCCACCTTACGAAAGCGGGTATCGAGGTCGTCATCGAAGCCGGAGCGGGTGTGGAGGCTGGCTTTCCCGATGCCGAATACGCGGCCAAGGGCGCTAGGGTTCTTGCTGACCGGGCCGAAGTTTTCCGCGCGGCGGATATTGTGGTCCAGGTACTTTGTTACGGCTCGAACGACCAGACGGGCAAGGCCGACGTCCCGTTGCTCCGCCGCGGCCAGGTATTGATCGGGTTTCTGCGGCCGCTTGGTTCCTTAGAGACGATTCGCGAAATCGCGGCGACGGGGGTGACCTCTTTTTCCATTGAATTCATGCCCAGGACCACTCGCGCCCAGAGTATGGACGCCCTTTCCTCGATGGGTACGATCTGCGGATACAAGGCCGTGCTGATCGCTGCCGTGGACCTGCCGAAAATTTTCCCCATGCTGACGACAGCAGCGGGAACTATCACGCCCGCGCGTGTTCTAGTCATCGGCGCCGGTGTGGCGGGACTCCAGGCGATCGCCACGGCGCGCAGGCTTGGTGCGGTTGTCTCCGCGTACGATCTGCGGCCCGCCTCGAAGGAGCAAGTTCAAAGTCTAGGCGGCAGGTTTGTCGAGCTGCCGATCGAAGCGAAGGACGCGCAGGACGCAGGCGGATACGCGAAGGCGCAGGATGAGGAATTCTACCGCCGCCAGCGCGAGTTGCTGGGGAAGGTGGTCGCCGAAAGCGACGTTGTGATCACGGCCGCCGTGGTCCCGGGCAAGAAGTCTCCCGTGCTGGTGACCCGAGAAATGGTTGCGAACATGGCGCCCGGTTCGGTCGTCGTCGATTTGGCGGCGGAGCGCGGTGGGAACTGCGAATCTACGAAAGCCGGACAGACAATTGTTGAGCATGGCGTTACGATCATTGGCTTATTCAACCTCGCCACGGCCGTGCCCTACCACGCGAGCCAGATGTATGCAAAAAATATCACTGCGTTTCTCCTGCACATGGTCAAGGAAGGGAAGCTTCAGCTTAATCTGGAAGATGAAATCATCCAAAGCACCCTGCTGACACATGGAGGGGAAGTGATCAACGGCCGGGTGCGGGAATTTTTCTCCCTGCCGCCTCTCGTGGCCGAGCAGAAGGAGACGAGATAGCGATGAAGACGGATCTGATCACGAGCCTCTATGTATTCATGCTGGCCGGCTTCATCGGTTTCGAAGTTATCCGCCGCGTATCGCCGCTCCTTCACACGCCGCTGATGTCGCTGACCAACGCGCTCGACGCGATTGCCGTGGTCGGCGCAATCCTCCTGGCGGGGGAACATAAGACCACGCTGTCCACAGTGCTAGGTACGATCGCGATCGTCGCCGCCACCAGCAACGTTGTGGGAGGTTTTTTAATTACGGACCGGATGCTCAAAATGTTCAAGGCGAGCCGTAACCCGAAACCATGACCTCCTTCCCAGCGATAGAAATCATTATCGAAATCACGTACCTTGTCGCGACCGCTCTCTTCATTCTTTCTCTCAAATGGATGAGTTCCCCCACGACGGCCCGGCGCGGCGTCCGGGCCGGCGAGCTTGGCATGCTCCTAGCCGTGGCGGTAACCCTCTTGAATCGCGGCATTGTGGATTACAAGTGGGTTGCGATTGCCCTGGTGCTGGGTTCCATCATTGGCGTTCCCCTCGGCAAGGTCCAAATGACAGCGGTCCCGCAGCGAACCGCACTCAGCCACGCCTTCGGGGCCCTTTGCGTTACCCTGGTCGGGACGGCGGAGTTCTATCTGCGTGCGCCCAATGTGCCAAAGTTCATGATGTCGGTTCTTTCCATGGAAGTGATTCTCGGCTCGTTGACGTTCACTGGCAGCCTGATGGCCGCGGGAAAGCTGCAGGAACTCCTGCCCCAGCGCCCCATCACCTACAAGGGACAAAACATCGTCAATCTTGGGATGTTGGCTGCCTCCATTGGAGTGGGCGCGTACCTGGTGATTCATCCGAATCACCTGTATTTGTTCCCCATCATTCTCGTGATTCCGCTTCTGTTCGGCGTGCTGATGATCGTGCCCATCGGTGGCGCCGACATGCCCACGGTGATTTCCCTGTTGAATTCCTACGCCGGTCTTTCCGCTGCCGCGATGGGATTTGTTCTCGACAGCAAACTCCTGATCGTTGCCGGCGCTTTGGATGGGGCTTCCGGCCTCATTCTCTCCGTGAACATGTCCAAGGCCATGAATCGATCTTTTTCGAATGTTCTTTTCGGCGCGTTCGGCCAGGAAGCGACAGCCACCAAGGGAGGGCAGGAGGCGCGCCCGGTCCGCAGCGCGACGCCCGAGGAGGCTGCCGGAATTCTTGCCGCCACGAGCAAAGTGGTTATCGTTCCGGGCTACGGCATGGCCGTGGCGCAGGCGCAGCACAAAGTGCGCGAGCTCTATGACAACCTGAGCAAGCACGGTGTCGAGGTGAAATTCGGCATCCACCCTGTGGCGGGACGCATGCCCGGCCATATGAACGTGCTGCTGGCCGAAGCCGACATCCCCTACGACAAGCTTCTGGACATGGATGAAATCAACGGTGAGTTTCCGCAGACCGACGTAGCATTGATCATCGGCGCCAACGACGTCACCAACCCTGCCGCGCGCACCGACGCCAGCAGCCCTATCTATGGAATGCCAATCCTCGATGTCGACAAGGCGCGCACTGTGATGGTCATCAAGCGGAGCATGGGGGCAGGCTTCGCCGGAATCGACAACCCTCTCTATTACCTCGACAAAACACTGATGCTCTTTGGCGACGCCAAGGGCTTCGTGGGCTCCATCGTTCGTGAGCTTTCGGGGGACGGCAAC